>Ga0123335_1000747_pt1 | contig 55180 bp, 50 predicted proteins | sample BiotimSIPDNA_2_FD_89707 | JGI IMG/M metagenome (GOLD analysis project Ga0123335, IMG submission 89707) | Anaerobic biogas reactor microbial communites from Washington, USA - Biogas_R2 time_0 SIP DNA | ecosystem: Engineered > Bioreactor > Anaerobic > Unclassified | place: Washington, USA...
CCTCGCGTTAATTGTTAGGTCCCAGATGCATAATCTTCTTCAAAAGTATATGTACGACAACAGATATACCTTCAGGAAAATCTTGCTTGAACTGGACAAAGCCAAACTCATAATCGCCGCCGATAGAATAAGCGGCTGCAGGCTCCTTAATCCGCCGTCTAAAACGCTCAGAGATATCCTTTCCCTACTGGGGTGCGATACGAATTCTCTTTCTGTCGTATAGTATAATTCCGGCGGGAATCTAGGCTATACCCCGGCTATTCATTTTCCTCGTCTATGCACAGTTCGTCCCTGATTATTTCGAGCATTTTCATGTCTTTCTTGCCTTCAAATATCAGTTTTTCAAACATGTCAGGGCGCCGGAGGAGAGTCCGTTTGACGGCTTCCTTTCTGCGCCATTCGGATATTTTAGCATGATGTCCGGAAAGCAGAACAGGCGGCACAGGCCGCCCCCGCCAGATTTCAGGTCTTGAATACTGCGGATATTCAAGGAGGCCGTTCCAGTGGCTTTCTTCGGTAAAGCAGGAATTGTCCGCAAGTACTCCCGGTACCAGGCGGCATACGCTGTCCGCGACTGCCGCGGCCGGTATTTCACCCCCTGTAAGCACGAAATCGCCGATAGATATCTCTTCATCCACACATTCCTCGATAAGACGCTCATCAACACCCTCATAGTGCCCGCAGATAATGATGAAACGATCAAGCAGTGCAAGTCTTTTTGCGTCTTGTTGTGTAAAGGCCTTTCCGGCCGGTGACATTAAAAGCGTGTGGACATGTTCAGGGGTGCCGCTGCAGACATGCTCCCAGCACGAATGAATGGGCTGCGCCTGCATTATCATCCCCATACCTCCGCCGTAGGGGTAATCATCCACCTGTTTTTGCTTGTTGGCAGTATAGTCACGAATCTGATGGCATTCGATATGAACTATACCGCGCTGTGCGGCCTTTCCTATAATGCTGATCTCAAGCAGTGCTGAAACCGCTTCAGGGAAAAGTGTAAGAATATCAATTCGCATTTTCACATTCCCTCGATCATAGATACCGTTATACGACCGCCGGCTATGTCAACGCTCTTGATGAACTCGGGAACGTCGGGCACCAGGTGTTCGCATTTGCCCTCTATAACGAAAATATGACCTCCCGGCGCTTCTATAACATCTTTGAGGATACCGACATGACCGCGGGAGACGTCGTAAACGGGAAGGCCTAACGCATCCTGTAAAAAATAACTGCCTTCCGGTAATGCGGAGTCTTCTCTGATTATACAAACCGTTTTATTTTTTAAAGCCATAGCTGCGTTCAAGTCATCTATGCCGTAAAAGGAAACAAGAACAGATTCCTTATGAACGCGGGAATTGCGGACAAGATACTCGGAACCGTCTATGAAAAACCGGCGGAAGTCGAGAAGAAACTCAGGGGAGTCGCACCAGTGCCGGATTTTTATTTCGCCGCCGATTCCATGTGTCCCGACAATCTTACCGCATTTCAGATATCGTTCAACGGGCATAAAAAACCTCCGTGACAATTATAAACAATACTTCATAATGAATCAGAGTGCCGCACGGCACTCTGATTTCTTCAGTCGACTATCTCGACAGAAACTTTCCTGCCGTTTTTCTGGGCAAGGGACTTGACAAGCGTACGAATTTCCTTTGCGATTCTTCCCTGCCTGCCGATTACCTTTCCCATGTCGCCCTCCGCTACATGAAGCTCAAGAACCGTCTCGCTTTCACCTTCGCGTTCCGTCACAGAGACCGCGTCCGGATCATCAACGAGATTACGGGCGATATAAAGAAGAAGCTCTTTCATAATAATGACGTTCCTTTGCCAACAGAATAAGTATGAAATAAACTCATACGACGCCGGCTTTTTTCAGCAGCGCGCGAACAGTATCCGTAGGTTGAGCGCCTTTATCCATCCACTCCTTGGCGCGTTCTGCGTTAACCGTGATTTCCGAGGGTTCTGTCAGGGGATTGTAAGTGCCGATCTCTTCAATAAACCTGCCGTCTCGGGGGAAGCGGGAGTCTGCTACGACTATCCTGTAATAAGGCTTTTTCTTTGCGCCCATTCTGCGAAGCCTGATCTTAACCATTCCTATAACCTCCAAAAAAATATTAATTCTTATATCAGAAACCGGGGAATCCCGGTTTTTTACCGTGGAATTTTCTGCGGCTCTGTTTGCCGCCAAATTGCTTTGCCATGACCTGCATAGCTTCAAACTGCTTTAAAAGACGATTTATGTCAACTACCTGGGTGCCGCTTCCGGCAGCGATGCGCTTTTTTCTGCTGCTGTTCAGTACGGACGGATTATCGCGTTCAAATACGGTCATGGACTGGATTATTGCTTGCGTTCGTACAAGTGCCTTTTCATCTATTGCGGCACCTTTCAGGGCCTTTGCGTCCAATCCCGGTATCATGCCGGCAATGTCGGTAATGGAGCCCATAGACTTAATAGAACTCAACTGTTCGTAAAAATCCGTCAGAGTGAATCGGTTCGACATAAGCCGCTGAGCCATCTGCGCGGCTTTTTTCTCATCCATGCTCTGCTCGGCTTTTTCAATGAGAGTAAGAATGTCTCCCATTCCCAGTATACGGGATGCCATTCTGTCCGGATGGAAGGGTTCGATGCCGTCGAGCTTTTCACCTATACCAGCAAACTTTATCGGTTTTCCTGTAACTGCCCGGACAGATAAAGCAGCGCCGCCCCTTGCATCGCCGTCGAGTTTCGTGAGGAATATGCTGTCAATACCGAGAGCATCATCAAACGCTTTTGCCGCGTTTACGGCATCTTGTCCGGTCATCGCGTCGACGACCAACATTACTTCATCGGGAGAAACCGCGGACTTAATGTTTTTCAGCTCATCCATGAGTACCGGATCTATGTGAAGCCGCCCCGCAGTATCGAGAAAGACCATGTCATTGCCATGCTTTTTCGCATGTTCAACAGCGGCACGGGCAATATCGACCGGATTAGTCTCACCCATTTGAAAAACCGGCACATTGACCTGAGCGCCTACGGTTTCAAGCTGTTTGATAGCGGCGGGTCGGTAAATGTCACATGCCGCGAGAAGAGGACGCTTACCGTTTTTCTTCATCAGCGCCGCAAGTTTAGCCCCGTTAGTGGTTTTGCCCGCACCCTGAAGGCCAACCAGCATTACAACAGTGGGGGAGCGTGAGGAAATTGTAAGTTTAGTGTTCGTGCTGCCCATTGTGGAGGTGAGCTCTTCATTGACAATCTTTATTACCATTTGGGCAGGAGTAAGACTTTCCAGAACATCAGAACCGACAGCGCGTTCACTGACCCTGGCGATGAAATCCTTTACTACTTTATAACTTACATCCGCTTCTAATAGTGCAAGGCGAACGTCGCGCATAGCTTCTTTGATGTCTGCCTCGCTCAGACGTCCTTTACCTCGCAGTTTTTTGAAAGTCGCGGAAAGCTTCTCGGATAAACTTTCAAATGCCATTTAAGCACTCCCGTTCAGTATTTAAGAAACTGCAGCCTTTCGGATATCCTGTTACAGAGGTCAAGCAGCGCCCCGTTTTTGAATCGGGACTTATTGAGCTTGGCGATTTCGTCCAGGTACCCCTCTATGACACTTATATCGGCTTGTATCTCGGTAAAGCGCTTGACGATACCGGTTCGGGCTTCGGTCTCCTCAAGGATATTCTCGGTGCGCATGATGATGTCTCTAACAGCCTGGCGGGTAATCCCTTCGTTTTCAGCGATTTCCGATAAAGAGAGATTCTCATCGTAGTACATCTGAAAGTAACCGCGTTGCTTCTGCGTCAGTAACTCACCGAAAAAATCGAACAGCAGAGCCATACGAACGTTCTTTTCCATATGCACACCTCCGATTATGTCGGGTGTAAAGCAAATCAGCATTACCTGTGAGCATAATATAACAGGATAGATAAGTTGTCAAGCCGTTTCTTGAAATAAAGTAATGCGAATTGGCTTTACAACGAAGGAATATTTGCGCATATCAAAAGGAAAGATAACGAATATTCAAGACTATGGAGGATATTCAAAGAATGTTTGATATAGCGCCCGACAAGCTGACGCAATATGCAGAAAGCACCGCAAAATGCCTGGACAGCGACTGTGTGGTACGCGGGAAACGCATTACCGGGCGAATATCGCTGTTTTTAAAACGGTTAACCGAGGCAGCCGAGAAGTGTCGTATGGAGCTGGCCGACAGCACGGCGCCGCGAGCTGTTGCGGAATGGCTGGCAGACAACAGGTTTCTTGCGGAAAAGGAAGCGAGATCGGCAGCGGCAGCTTTTAAAGGTGCCGGAATGCTCCCTGCAGCATCAGAGGACCGTATTCCGTTGGTATGCGCGGCAGCATCGGCTTTTGTTCATGCCTGCGGCTGCAAAGTGGATCGGGAAAGCCTGATGACGTTTTTCGAAGGCTTTCAAAAGATACGTCCATTTAGTGAAAAGGAGCTTTCTTTACTCTTTGATTCAATAAGATACGCGCTTGTTGAAAAGGTTGTCGAATGCGGTCAGAGAGCGTTTTCCGTACAAGACGATGCCGGTGATCCGGCTTTTATTGCGAGTGCTGTATTCAGCTCGCTCAGATATATCGATGACGCGGACGCAGATGAAATACTTCGCGGGCTTTCGCAGACGGAGAGAAGATTCCTGGAGGATCCGGCAGATGTCTACGGCAAAATGGACAAAGAGAGCAGAAGGCGCTACAGAATGCGCCTTTCGGATCTCGCAGGAGATTATCAATTGTCGGAGCGCGCTGCCGCGGAACAAATACTTGCGCTTGCCGGTAAAGAAAACGGAATCAGGTCGCACATCGGCTACTGGCTTTTTGAAAAGCCACTGGGACATGAAGGAAAAAACAAAAAGGGCTCTGTCTACATTGGGAGCATTATCATTGCGACTGTGTCACTTTCACTGCTTGCAGCGTTTCTGTCAGCGTCGCCTGCGGCGGCGCTTTTGTTCATTGTACCGATATCGGAGCTTATAAAATGCGCCGCAGATTATATTATACTGAAATTTACCCGACCGTCGTACCTTCCGCGCCTTGAGCTTAAAACTGGGATACCGCAGGAAGGACGGACATTGTGCGTTGTATCCGCGGTTCTTACCGACCCTGAATCCGCGCTTCGTTTTACTGGACTTTTAGAGCGCTGCATGTTTTCGAATAAAGCCGCGGGCAGCGAGCTGAGAATCGCGCTCCTCGCTGATCTCAAAGAAGCGGATGCAGCGCAAGTGGACAGTGATTCACAGATTCTGTCTGCTGTGAAAAGCAAGGTTAACGAGCTGAATTCCCGTTATGGTGAAAGATTTCTCGCTCTTGTGAGGCCGAGAAAAATGAGTTCCGGGACAAAAAAATACTGCGGGTGGGAGCGCAAGCGCGGTGCGATTGAAAGCCTTGTTTCCAAGATTAACGGTATGCCGTCAGATCTGTATGCGATTTCCGGGGACATAAAACTGCTCGATGGTGTAAAGTACCTGATTCTGCTTGACACAGACACGCGTCCGGGAATAGATACGGCCAGAAAGCTGATCGGAGCCATGCTGCATCCGTTAAACAGGCCCGTTATTGATGAAGCTACACGAACCGTCATTTCCGGCTACGGAGTAATGCAGCCAAGAAATACGGTTTCTCTGGATGCGGCAGGGAGAAGTATTTTCTCGGAAGTGTTCGCGGGGCAGGGAGGGTTTGATCCGTACTGCGGCTGCTGCGGGGACTTATATCAGGATGTTTTCAACGAGGGCAATTTCACGGGAAAAGGAGTATTGTCCGTTGAGGCGTACACTGTCTGCTTAAACGGGCGGCTTCCGCCGGAACGGATACTGTCGCATGACCTGCTTGAGGGTTCATACCTCAGATGCGGTTATATAAACGGCGTGGAGTTCGCGGACGGTTTTCCCTCGTCCCCTATGGCTTATTATGAAAGACAGGACAGATGGACGCGGGGTGACTGGCAGCTGCTGCCTTGGCTGACACGGTATGTAAAAAACGCTCGGGGAAAAACCGAACATAACCCGTTAACTGAGCAGGACAGATGGAAAATAGCCGATAATCTAAGACGCAGCCTTGTACCGGTCTTGTGTGCGTTATGCGTCGCTGCGGCGATATTATCCGATATCAGAGCGCTTTTTGCGGCCGCGATTGTATCCGCTTTAGCTATATCCTCTCCGTTGATAACAGGTCAGGTAGAACAGCTTTTCCGCCGTCCCTCGCTTAATGCAAAACGCTACCGGTCGGAGGTCCTAAGCGGTCTTCACGCCGCTTATCTGCAGACGCTAATAAAGATCGCATTATTACCGTATGAGGCGTTTGTCTGTCTGAGGGCAGCGCTTACGGCGCTATACAGGCAATTCGTTTCAAAAAAGAACATGCTCAAATGGGTCACGGCCGCCGAATCGGAAAACAGAAAAGGAAGCTTAATAAGCTGCGTGCTCAGGATGTATCCCGCTGTTATTGCCGGAGCGATACTAGCAGTCTTTTCACAATGGCCGGCAGGGTCGGCTTTGGGTATTGTCTGGTTTTTCTCACCGCTGACAGCATACCTGTTATCTAAGCCGAGCAGAAAACGTATGGAGCTGTCAAAGGAAAACAAAGAGTTCCTGCGCAAAAACTGTGCGGATATGTGGAGGTTTTTTGAGACATTTTTAACACCGGAAAGAAATTACATGCCTCCGGATAATTGGCAGGAAGATCCTCCGGTCGGAGTTGCCGAAAGAACCTCCCCTACCGACATAGGCATGGCAATGCTCTCTGTGCTTGCAGCTTGGGATATGGGGCTATGCGATTGTCAAAAAGCGCGTACGCTGCTCGGCAGCATGGTTTCCTCAATTGAACGTATGGAAAAGTGGAACGGTCACTTATTCAACTGGTATGATACAAGAAAACTCATACCGCTTGAACCAAGATATGTGTCTTCTGTGGACAGCGGAAACCTCGCCGGGGCTTATATAGCTCTTTGCGCCGGAACAATTGAGCTTAATGACATCGCACTTTCGGAGCGGATACGTAAGCTTCTGAATGAAATGCGTTTTGAGCCGCTTTATGACTCCGAAAAAAAGCTGTTCCTTATAGGGAAGAGTATATCCGGTAACGAAAACGGAGCCTGTTATGACCTTCTGGCTAGTGAAGCGCGGCTTTTAAGTTATATAACCATTGCAAAAGGTCAGGCAGAATCCTCGCATTGGAGAAGATTGGGCAGGGTTATGTCCTCTGCCGGACTAAAAAGCGGGATGGCATCATGGACAGGAACAATGTTTGAATATTTTATGCCGGAACTCTTATTGCCGTATTATCGCAACTCCCTTGTAGGGGAGAGCCTGCGATTCTGCCTTTATTGTCAGAGGAGAAGAGGACGTCCGTGGGGTGAGTCCGAAAGCGCTTTTTTCGCTTTCGACGCGGCGCTTAATTACAGGTACAAAGCGCATGGCATCAGGGAGCTTGCGCTTAAAAGAGACGCGGGATCTGACCGGGTATGCGCCCCCTATGCGACTTATTTAACGCTTCCGCTGGCACCGGCCGCGGCGGTCAGGAATTTGAAAAGATTCAGGAAAGCCGGCTGCGAAGGGCATTTCGGGTTTTATGAGGCACTCGATATCACTCCCGCACGTACCGGAAGCGAAGGGTTTAAAAGCGTGCGCTGTTTTATGGCACATCATCTGGGAATGAGCTTAGCAGCGGCAGATAACGCATTGAACAACAACATAATGGTAAGACGCTTCATGTCCGATCCGGAGATGGAAGCGCATACCGAGCTGCTTCAGGAAAAAGGTCCGGTTGGTCAGTTCGTGGCAACTGAGCCGGTGCGGGAGATACCCGACAGATATGCTTTCAGAAGCACCGAAGTATGGGAGAAAGTTCTGGATAAAGCGGACAAGTCTTCGGAGTGCTCATTTATTTCCAATGGCAAGTATTCGGTGATGTTATATGCAAACGGAAGAAGACGATCTGTTTTCGGAGACATACTGATAGCTTCACCCGGCGGGCATTACGGACCGGGTGAGGGGATCTCATTCTGGTTTGTGACGGGAGGAATCGCAAAACCGCTCACGCCGTATCCCTTCGCGGCCGGCGACATGGAGTATTCCTGCAGCTTATCTTTAGCGGGGTGCGGTATAAGCGCTCGGGGAGCAGGCTTTCTGAGTAAGACAGAAACATATGTACCGGACTTTGAGACAGGCGAAGTACACTCGCTGACGCTGGTAAACACAGGCGAAGGACTGCTCTCAGGTGAGCTTGCCTTCTACATGCAGCCTGTGCTCGCCGCGGAAAAGAACCATTATTCTCATCAGTCGTTTTCGAAGCTCTGCGTTCAGACAGCCTATAAAGATGGGACTTTGACTGTTAAAAGACGCAAGGGCGGCGCAATCGCTCCGATTACACTCAGCATAAAGGCTTCGGAACCGTTCACATATGATACTTTCAGAGAAAAGACTTGTGGCCGGGGAGCAGGCAGAGCCCTTCCGTATGCTCTTCTTAAAAAGCCGGAAAACAGCTGCGGAGATCCGCTTGACCCATGCGTGCTTATAAGATTTCCGGTTAAAATAAAGCCGTCTTCGGAAAAGAAAATATTTATAGCGCTTGGTGTCGGTACGGAATCATCTGAAGCGTCGGAGAGCGCGGCGCGGCTTCTTCTTTTGTGCGGAAAGGAGAAAATGTATTGGGGCCTGGGAGCGGCTTCACGCTTCGGTTTGTCCGCCCAAGCGATTGAAGCGGCAATGGAGCTGGCTGCCAGACTGAATACGGGTGAGAAAACAGCGACGCACATAGAAAAGCAATACGGACGAAAAGACCTGTGGAAGTACGGTGTATCCGGTGATTTCCTGGTTTATGGCGTGCATGTAAATGAAGCGGATGCTGAAAAAATGTCCGAATTCATGCGCGAGCACGGTTTTTTAAAATCGTTGGGATTCAGCTACGATTTAGTGTTCATGTTCGATGACAAGGGCGAGTACAGACGGCCGGTGAGGACTCGGTTTGAAACGGAAGCGATGAAGGAAGGTCTGGAATCACAAATTAATGCCCGCGGAGGCATATTTGCCGCCGAAGGGTCCGAGCAGGAGCTTTCCGGTCTTGTTGCGATGTGTGATGCGATTTCAAATAATAAAGGCATGAAAAGAAGTCTGTTTTCATATGAACCGATCAGGCCGCTTATGACAAATGTCGCGGAGGAAAGATGGCGTCACTTTGATAAGGACGGAAGCTTCACATTTACAACCGAGCGCGGTATAGGCCCGCTTGCGTGGTGCCATGTATTGACTAACGGCGGCTTAGGTTGGCTCGCGGCCGACTGCGGTACCTTCGGGCTTTGGATAGATAATGCGCGTGAGAGCAGATTACTTCCCTGGATTAATGATCCGCTGCGCGCGGAGGGCTCTGAAAGAATATACCTGCGGCTGAAAAACAATCTGACAGGTGTTTTCGCCCAGGCTGATGACATCGGATGCCGTGTAACATACGGTTATGGCTGGGCAGAATGGGAAAAAACAATATCGGGCACACGAGTTGTAACTGTGGGTTATGTACACCCGGATATTAACGCAAGAGTTCTCATTATCAAAGCCGACACTGCGCCGGAGAATACAATTCTTGAATATTCCGCTGACCCTATTCCCGGATCCGAGAGCATAGCGGCAAAGACAGTAAATATTTCAGTACAAAAAAACGGGATTCGAGCAGTCGATAACGAATCCGGACTCGAGCTTAGTATAATGAGCTCCCGACCGGTCCGGGCAGGAGAAGGTTTTTCGTTTTTCTGCGATATGTCCGGCACGATCGTGCTTGTATGCGGCTGCGGTGATAGCGGGAAGCTGCAGCAGCTGGCTGATGAATATACGGCAGAGGCAGGCTTGCAAAGAACAAAACAATACTGGCGGGCATTATCCGGCTTTATATCTGTTCAGACACCTTTTCCGGAGCTTGACAGCTATATAAACGGCTGGTGCATATACCAGTCGCTTGCCTGCCGCATTTTGGGAAGATGCTCGCAATATCAGAGCGGCGGAGCGTTTGGTTTTCGGGACCAGCTTCAGGATGTTTGCGCTCTTACTCCGGCATTTCCGGGACTAGCCGAGCTTCAGATATTGTCTGCCTGCGCTCATCAATATGAGGAGGGTGATGTAATGCATTGGTGGCATGTCGGAAGGGGCGAAGACAATGACAGAGGTGTAAGGACTCGCTGCAGCGACGATATGCTGTGGCTGCCGTTTGCCGTATCCAGATATTGTAATGTTACCGGTGATTTAAAAATACTGGAAAAAAGCAGCTGCTGGCTGATATCATCACCTCTTGAGGTTCATGAGGCGGACAGATATGAGCAGGCTGTACCGTCAGAGCGCGAATCAAGTATATATGACCATTGTATGGCGTCATTCGGGATTGTTCAGCAAAGAGGTACCGGCAAACACGGGCTCCTTCTTATAGGCACCGGTGACTGGAACGACGGTTTTTCCCGGGTCGGTGCGGGTGGCCTCGGAGAAAGCGTGTGGCTTACATGGTTCGCTTCACTTGCGGCGGATACATTTTCCCGGTTATGCTCTCATACGGGCAGAGAACGCGACGCACAGCATCTGAGAGAACTAGCGCATATATGGGCAAAAGCAGCTGACGAGTCCTGGGATACCGACAGATACCTGCGCGGATATTTCGATGACGGATCTGCTCTGGGCGCAGGAGAAAATGAGGAATGCCGTATTGATTCAATTGCGCAGAGCTTTGCGGTCCTATCAGGCATGGCTGACGGCGATAAGTGCGTAAAGGCGCTGGAAACAGCATTCAGAGAACTCTATGACTCCGAAAATGCACTGACAAGGCTCTTCACACCGCCATTTGACTCAGGATCAACCGATCCCGGATATATAAGGAGTTATATACCGGGGGTAAGAGAAAACGGCGGTCAGTATACCCATGCGGCTATATGGCTTGCTATAGCGCTTTTGCGCATCGATCGCCGTGAAGAAGCGACACGACTGCTGCTTTCAATGCTTCCGTCTTCTCGTGACGATTCGGTTTATATGGTTGAACCGTATGTATTGGCTGCGGATATATATTCTAATACGGCGCACCCGGGAAGAGGCGGATGGAGCTGGTATACAGGAGCTGCCGGATGGTATTATATCGCAGTTGTCGAAGAGCTGCTCGGCTTTAAATACGATATGGGTAAGCTAAGTGTCAAACCTAGAATCCCCGAGTCATGGGACGGTTTCAAAGCGGTGGTGAGCACTGCTCGGACAAACACAGAAATCGTCGCCGTAAAGGGGAAAGGAAGTCAAACGGAGATATCCGTTCACTGTACGGATAAAAACACAGAGAGCACAGATAAAGAAATGTTTGAGTAATTGAACTGTTTTTTAACAATGACCGCGCGCTATTGTCAATTGTTTCTGGTTATGTTATAAATTTCATATTAAGTGATCTTAAAATTGTTTCTTGGGAGTGGTCGTCTGCGTGGAAAACGCCGAATACAGGACCGTTATGCCTGACGTAGAGCTAATCTGCGTGAAGACGGACAAGTTCAAGACAGGATATTTCAGCGTAACTCTTCTCCGGAATCTTCGCAAAGAAACAGCATCTAAAACAGCGTTGCTGCCGTATGTTCTAAGGCGCGGCTGCAGTAAATATCCGAATATGGAAAGCATATCCGCGGCTCTCGACGAGCTTTACGGCGCGAGCATAGATCCCGTGGTAAGGGCGTTGGGAGAAGTTCAGAGCATCGGGTTTGCCTGTGGATTTGCCGATGACCGATATCTGCCGGACGGAGAAACGATTTTGGAAAAGGTCATCGGGCTTGTTGGCGAAATATTGCTTGATCCTGCGACAAGAGCAGGTACTTTCGATTCCGAATATGTCATATCGGAACGCAAAAACCTGTGCGATCGCATACGCTCGCTTATTAATGATAAACGCTCCTATTCCATAGCGCGCCTAAAGGAGTTAATGTGTGACAATGAGCATTACGGCGTTGATCGATTCGGCACCCTCAAAACCGCCGAAAGGATTACCAAACTGGCTTTGACGCGCCATTACAGGAGTGTTATTGCCTCGTCACAGATTAAGCTGTTCTATTGCGGCAGCGCAGATATAGACAGGGTAGAGGCTGCCGTTTTAGCGGCGTTTCGAACTCTTCCGCGAAGCGAACGCGAGGAGGATGTTGCAACTCAGATTAAAATAGATTGCGCGGAGACGAGGTTCTTTACGGAGGAGCTGGATGTTTCTCAGGGTAAGCTGGCAATGGGATTTCGTTTAGGTCCGATCATGTATCATCCCGATTACGCGGCAATAGCGATATTCAACGCCGTCTTCGGAGGCAGTGTTACCTCAAAGCTTTTTGTAAATGTAAGAGAAAAATTGTCTTTATGCTATTATGCCGGATCCGGTACCGACAGGCGTAAGGGAGTGATGCTGGTTTCCTCCGGCATCGATTTTGATAAATATCAGACAGCTTTAACAGAGATAATTACACAGCTTGATGCCTGTAGGAACGGTGAAATAACCGAGGAAGAGCTGTCATCCGCAAAAAAGTACGTTATCACTATGCTGCGTTCGCTGCTGGACAGCGCCGGAGGTCTGGAGGATTATTGGCTGGGTCAGTCTATCGACGGGCTAACCTACGGACCCGAAGAGTACGCGGCACTTGCAGAGGATGTAACCGTCGAGGATATTACGGCAATAGCCCAAAGTGTAGTCCTTGATTCCGTTTATTTTCTCCGCGGCCGTATCGAAGGGCAGGTGGGATGACAATGGAATACAAAAGCTATGAAAAAGTCGGAGAGACGGTTTACCATGCTGTTCTTGATAACGGCCTGAATATCTATATCATACAAAAAAAAGGCTATATGAAGAGCTTTGCATGCTTTGCGGCGAATTACGGAGGCTGTGACCTGCGCTTTAAGCTGGATGATGGGTTTACAGATACCCCCGCCGGTATCGCGCATTTTTTGGAACATAAAATGTTTGACATGCCGGACGGAAACGCACTTACGAGACTATCGGAAAACGGAGCTTCGGCCAATGCGTTTACCAGCGACAGCACAACGGCGTATTTCTTCGAGAGTACAGATCTTTTTGAAGAAAATTTGAAGCTATTGCTGAACTTTGTTTCAACACCTTACTTTACGCTCGAAAGTGTTGAAAAAGAAAAAGGAATAATTGCCCAGGAAATAAGAATGGGCGAAGACAGTCCGGGCCGCGCGGTATACGTAAATCTCCTGAACGCGCTATTAAGCAGCCATCCCGCGCGGATATCGATTGCAGGGACCGTGGAGAGCATAGCGGGCATTACAGCGAGTACGCTTGAAGAATGCCACCATGTTTTCTATAATCCTTCCAATATGGTATTATGCGCAGCGGGGGACTTTGACCCGCAGCGCGTTATGCAAATAGCCCGCGAAATTGTAAAGGCTCCGCCCGGCGGGATGCCGGTCCGTGACTACGGAGGCCCGGAATCAATGCTGCCGGTCCGAAAACTCATTGAAGTTAATATGGAAGTCTCGCGGCCGCTGTATATGTTCGGAGCTAAACTTCAGCCGGAAAAGAACGGCCAGTCTCTGTACAGACAAATACTCGCTGCCGAGCTTGCCCTTGAAGCCATGATGGGTACCTCGTCTCCGCTCTACAATAAGCTTTATTCAAAAGGAATTATTAACGGAAACTTCGATTACGGGATTATCGATTTTCCCGAGGTGCTGCTTGCTTATGTTGACGGAGAAGGCGAAGAATACAGAGCTGTTATGGATGCCGTATTTAGTGAAGCTTACAGGATCGGACGTGAAGGATTTGATAAGTCTCTGTTTAACAGAATTAAGAAGGCGTCAATCGGCGGCTTTCTCAGAAGCCTGAATTCTCTCGAAAATTGCTGCATATCGATTGCGGAGGGGTGCTTTGCCGGTTACGATCCGATGGAGGGACTTGATTTAATCAACGGGATTACAAGTGAAGAGGCTGCGTGTTTGGTATCCGGGATTTTAACCGAAGATAATACGGCCCTGTCGGTAGTTAACCCTCAGGCCGGTGCTGAGGAGTGACACAGTAATGAGTGATGCCATTATTACCTTTCCGATACTCGGCGAGGGTTTCCGTCTTGATTTCAAGCCGTATTTTACATTGTTCGGCCGTAATTTCTACTGGTACGGTGTGATAATTGCGGTTGGTTTTCTGCTGGCTGTTTTCTATGCGATGAAAAGAAGCAGAGATTTCGGATTAAATGAGGACTCCGTTATTGACATGCTTATATATACTGTTCCTCCTGCTATCATTTTTGCGCGGATTTATTATGTGATACTGTACTGGAATGAGGGAGGCTACGCCAAAGATATTGTATCGATAATAAAGATATGGGAAGGCGGATTAGCGGTATACGGCGGTTTGATCGGCGGTTTTCTGGGTCTTATCTTATTCACAAGGGTTAAAAAAATAAAATTCGGCCCGATGGCGGATGTGGGAGCTTTGGGAATGATGATAGGGCAAGCCATAGGCCGCTGGGGTAATTTTACTAATCGCGAAGCATACGGTGTCAAAACAAATGTGCCCTGGAAGATGGGTCTGACAAATCAATACGGGACGTTTTATTTTCACCCCTGCTTCCTTTACGAGAGCTTGTGGAACATTCTCGGTTTAATACTGCTGCATTTTTACTCCAAGAAGAGAAGAAAGTACGACGGTCAGATATTCCTGATGTACATCGTCTGGTACGGTATCGGACGTTTATTCATCGAAAGCTTGCGCACAGACAGTCTGTACTTATTCGGAACCGGAATCAGAGCGTCTCAGCTTGTCGCGGTTATTTGTATCCTGCTGGGCGGAGGCGTGATGATATATAATAAATTAGCTAAGCACTATGAGCCGGAAGACCTTTGGGTTAACAGGGAAAAGAAAGCCGAAATAATCGCCGCGGAGGAAGAAGCTTCCAGACTTAAGAAGCTTGAGATTGAAAAGGAGGAGTTTGATGAGGAACTATCTGACGCCTTCAGGATGCTTTTATACAAGCAGACGGTTAAAGACACGGAGGTCGAACTGATCCCGGAAGAACCGGCAGTCGAGCCGGTTGAGGTATTTCTGTCGGAAAGTGATGATGACAAAGAGTAGCCGGCACTGTGATTTTCAGTTAAAAATCAGTAAGAACGGGAATAACGAAACATTCAGAGGAGGAATGAAAATGGCTAATTTTGATGATTTTAAGCAAAAAACTACGGAAGCGGCCGAGTATATTGCAGCCAGATCGATTAACCTCGCTAAGGCAGCCGCAGAAAAAACAAAGCTTATCGCTAAGATTTCCCGAATAAAGGCCGAGATAATTACGGAGAAAGATTCCGTACGCAGAGCATATCTTGAGTTGGGAAAGCTGTATTACATGAATTTCAGAGATGACGCAGCACCGACTCTTGCGGCCGCATGTGATAAGATCAGCGCTTCACTGGCAGAAATTATGATTAAAAAGGCACAGATAGAGGAGTGCAAAGCCGAACTGAAGAATTCGGATAAGTCACAACTTAACGATGAACCGGCGGAAGTCTGGCCTGATACCGAAGAAATCGAATGCTGTGCTAAAACAGATGACGAGACGTAAAACCACTACAGCAATAGGATGTACACGTATTGACAAAGGGACGCCGGTTATCTTCCGGCGTCCCTTTGTCAATACATGTACGGCAACAAGTTTGTCTTTACTGCCCGGCGGCATTGTGCTAGAATATCTCAACCAGACTTTATGGGGGAGTTCGATATGAACAGGGTATGTATAAAGCAAATATACGATTCAGTCGGCAGTTTTACCGGAGAAAAAATAACCGTATGCGGTTGGATCCGAACCGTAAGGGATATGAAAACCTTTGGGTTCATCGAGCTAAACGACGGCAGTTGTTTCAAGGGGATTCAAGTCGTTATCGAGGACGGAAAAATCGATAACTATAAAGAAGCCGTAAAATATAACGTAGGTACATCACTCGCGGTGCGGGGCGAGCTCAGGCTGACACCCGGAGCAAAGCAGCCGTTCGAGCTTCATGCCTGCGAAATCAGCGCAGAGGGGCTCTCGGAGCCCGATTATCCGCTGCAGAAAAAAAGGCATTCTGTAGAATTCTTAAGAACGATAGCACATCTTAGACCTCGCACTAATTTGTTCGCAGCAGTGTTTCGCATAAGGAGCGCAGCCGCTCATGCCATCCATTGTTTTTTTCAAGACAGAAACTTTGTATACGTTAATACGCCTATAATAACCGGAAACGACTGTGAGGGCGCGGGTGAGATGTTCCGTGTTACGGTTCTTGACCCGGATAAACCTCCGCGGTGTGAAGACGGTTCGGTTGATTTCTCTCAGGATTTTTTCGGTAAGGTGACAAGCCTCACCGTATCCGGACAGCTTAACGCAGAATGTTATGCGCTGGCCTTCGGCTCGGTTTATACTTTCGGACCGACGTTCAGAGCTGAAAAATCGAACACCCCGCGACATGCGGCTGAATTCTGGATGGTTGAACCGGAGATTGCCTTTGCTGATTTGAAAGATGATATGGAGCTTGCGGAGGCAATGCTCAAATATGTGATTTCAAAAGTTCTTGACCAATGTCCGCTCGAGCTCGAGTTTTTAAACAATTTCATTGACAGCGGCCTTATCAGCCGCCTGACAAGCGTGCGTGATTCGGATTTTGCGTCTGTGACATATACAGATGCGGTGAAAATATTGGCTTCCAGCGGGGAAAGCTTCCAGTATCCCGTATTTTGGGGATGTGATCTGCAGACGGAGCACGAAAGGTATCTTTCTGAAAAGTACTATAAGAGACCTGTCTTTGTCACTGACTATCCAAAGGAAATAAAAGCCTTCTATATGCGGCTGAACGATGACAATAAAACTGTAGCGGCGATGGATCTGCTCGCTCCCGGAATCGGAGAGATAATAGGCGGAAGCCAGCGCGAGGAGAGGGAGGAAGTACTCAGGGCGCGGATAAATGAACTTGGCCTGAGCAGTGAAGATTATTGGTGGTATCTCGAACTGCGCAAGTATGGAGGTACAAGCCATGCGGGCTTTGGTTTGGGATTTGAGCGTCTGATCATGTACCTCACCGGTGTTACGAACATACGCGACGTATTGCCGTTCCCCAGAACGACCGGAAGCGCCGATTTTTGATTAATGGCCGGTCAGTACGCTCACGGGCACTATGAGCAGGAGCGCAGGCGTAACAAAGCACAATAGAATGACAAGAGATTTTTCCACGACCGAGGGCGCATTGCCCAACGCCGTGGAATAATCTTTTTTCATCATCCAGCCTGCTGCGATGCAGGTAAAAACGGAGGAAATGCAAATGAGCAAATACTGTGAAATAAACTCATAAGCCTCGAAGACCCTGAGGCTGATGCATATAGGAAAGGAACATAATATAGTTAATATAATAATTATGTTAATAGAACTCTTCCTGCTGAGTTTTGTTTCCTGCATCAGCATAACTGCCGGAACCTCCATCATTGAAACAGACGAGGTCAGAGCGGCAAAAAAGACCATGGAGAAGAAAACCGGAATCATAAACTGAGAACCCGTAAGTCTGCTGAAAATCAGCGGCACTACGTCAAACAGCAAAGTCGGCCCTGAAGCGGGAGATATTCTGCAGACAAATGCTGACGGTATAATAAAGAGGGCAGCGAGGACAGCCACAATTGTATCAGCTGCCGCAATAGCTATTGCCGGTTTGAGCATACTGTTTTTTGCGCCGTAAGCACCGAAGGTTATCATGCATCCATACCCGACTGACAGGGAGAATAACAGCTGAGTAAGCGCGGAGGAAAATGTGTCCGCATTAAAAAAAGTAAAATCCGGCTTAAACATAAAAGCAAGGGCTTCCCGGGAACCGTCAAGACTGAAGCTGAAAACACACAAACCGGCAAGAATAATAACCAGTACGGGCATCAGTATACGCGAGCAGCGCTCAATCCCGGCCTGAACACCCAGAAACACTATTATACCGGTAACTAAAGTAAAGATTATATCCCATAATAATGGGCCGGATAATTTTAGCCCGACTGCAGCGGCAGTGTACTCAAGCAGTTTACCGCCGAAATAGCAATAATAACATAGGGTAATGAAACAGGCAAGCACCTGCATCAAACCTATTAATCCAAGCCGGGGATGTATGGCTCTGAACGCAGCCGGAGGAGATGCCCCGTATTGCTTGCCTATTGATAATTCAGCTGTTAACAAAGGTATACCGGCTAGGGCCAAACACAAAATGTACAATATCAGAAACGAAAAGCCTCCGCCTCTGCCCAGTTTTGAGGGAAAGCCCCATATATTGCCGAGTCCTACGGCGGAGCCTGCACAGGCAGCAATAAAACCATAGCTTGTACGAAATTTGTCGGCTTTCCTGTCAATCGCTTTCTTGTTTGATCGCAAAGAAACACCCCCTCGTCATATGATATATGACGATGAGGTGTTATATTACCGCATTATGCAGACGGCTCAGCTAAATAGCATGCGCAGCTGAAGCGTCGGTTATCGCGGTTCGCGGCATTGAGATCTCCGTTATGCGCTCTTTTACGGGTACGCAAGTATTATTGCAAACCAGTGAGTCTTTGACAAAAGAAGCTTCTTTAACGCTGGAAGATATAAGAACCGAATTTCTGATCTTTGCTCCCCTGCCGACGCTGCTGCCGTCTCCTATAAAGACATACGGCCCGATAACGGCTTTTTTCCCCATATCTACATTACTGCCGATAAAACAAGGCTCTATGATAGACACATCCTTCGGAATATGTGAATGAACCCATATTCTGCGCTTGCTGCCTGCAGGATGCTGAAGGAGCGGGAGCTTTCCTGACAAAGCATCGAAATTAGCGCAAAGATATGCATCGCAATTGCCGATATCTTTCCAGTATCCCAAAGCCTCATGAGCAAAGACTCTGCGCCCGCTCTTAATCATGGACGGAAAAAGTTCCTGCGCGAAATCGCACCGTCTGCCGGCCGGTATAAGTTCCGGAACCTGCGCGGACAGAACATAAATCCCCGTATTAACAAGCTCGCTGCAGGAAGCTCCGTCTTTTGGCTTCTCTAAAAAACGTACAACACGACCGTCTTTATTTGTAAAAACCGAACCGTACAAACGCGGATTGTCGGCTTTGGAGAGCAATATAGTTGCCTCGGCGCGCCTTAAACTGTGAAATTTAACCGCTTGTGTCAGATCCGCGGTTGTTGCGGCATCCCCACTTATGACAAGAACGTCATCTTTGCCGATGAAATCGGTGCATGCCCGAACTGCGCCGGCTGTGCCCAGCGGCTCCCTTTCAACATTGTAGCTCAGGCGGACGCCGAGCTTAGAGCCGTCTGAGAAATATTCGCGAATTGCTTCGGAGAGATATCTTATGGTTATACATATATCGCTTATGCCGTGCCGTGCCAGAAGAGCTATTATATGCTCAAGTATCGGTTTACCGGTAAGCGGCGCCATTGGCTTCGGTGTGGTATACGTAAGAGGGCGAAGGCGAGTGCCTTCCCCTCCCGCCAAGATAATTGCTTTAATAAACCTCACTACCTTTCGGCAATTTGTTTTTATTATTTGCGTAGAACCGCCATATGCTTTTTCTCGTGTTTGTTTATTGTTTATCAATCGGTTCTTTGTTATAATGCACATAAAGTCAAAAGATTATTTTGATTCGACAATGGCGCGTATTAACTGAGGACGTCTATGCTGTCCCTGATAAGACAGAATCGATGACCGCTTAAATATGGCACAACAACCGTACATGGAGGTAGCAGGAATTGAATAAAAAAGGCAAAATCACCAGATTATTTAAGCCCTCAATGCGACTTTATTTTCTAGTTCTTGTCTTCTTCCTGATTGCTGCCTTCGTTACGGCATTCTTTGAACTCAGGATCTGGTTTCTGGTGGGTGCCGAGGGTGTCCTGCTTATACTTCTTGCCGTATACTCAAGCATATCCGGAAAAAGAAAGCAGCTCGAGGTTGTCAGTTATATCGAGTCCTCTATGACGGATCTGGATGGAGCAACAAAGAATACGTTGCTTAATATGCCTTTGCCCATGGTTATTTATGATATAAGCGACGGAAAAGTGCTTTGGAGCAACGATGGATTCATGAGCATAACGGGGGGCAGCGAACATTTTTTTGAGGTCGACTTTAAAGATATGGTGCCGAATTTCTCGGCTAAGTGGTTAATGGACGGTCATAATGTCAGCCCCGATGCGGTCCAGGTTGGCGACAGGAAGTATAAGGTATTCGGCAACATAAACAGAGTCGGTGAAATGAGCGGCGCCCGAAGCTTTCTCGGATTGCTTTATTGGGTTGACATAACGGACCTGGAAAATATTCGCACCGAGTATAATCAATCAAGACCTATCATGGCCGTAATAGTTTTAGATAACTATGAAGAATTGTTCAGGAATCTTACTGACACCGTAAAATCGTCTCTGCAAGCGGCGATCGACAATAAAATAGGTGAGTGGGTCAAGGGCTCCGGCGGGTATCTATCCAAATATGACAGGGACAGATATATTTTTATTTTTGAAGAGAAGCACCTGAAGCAATTCGTGGACGGGCATTTTTCTATTCTGGACAGCGTGCGTGAGATACTTAATCCGTCGGGTGTTGCCGCAACGGTCAGCATCGGCATCGGCAGAGGCGCCGCATCGTTTGAAGAGAGCTTTCATTTTGCGACGCTCGGCATCGAGATGGCTCTTTCCCGCGGCGGTGACCAGGCAGTTATCAGGAACAAGCTTAACTTTGAGTTTTACGGAGGCCGTTCGGTAGCGGTTGAGCGGCGAACGAAGGTTAAGTCTCGCGTTATGGCTAACGCAATGGGAGAGCTTATTTCCGATGCGTCAAACGTTATTATTATGGGACATAAGTACGCTGACATTGACTGTGTGGGAGCGGCAATAGGATTAGCCAACATTGCCAGAAGACGCGGAAAGAAAGTTAAGTTCATATGTGACATTGAATACAACGCAGCCGAACAGTTGATAAAAAGAATGAAAAAGCTGTCTGAATATGAAGATTTCTTCATATCCGCGGAAGACGCAATGATTATGGCCGACAGCAAGACGCTGCTGATTGTTGTTGATACAAACAGACCGGAGCAGACGGAATCACCCGAGCTTTTAAAATCATGTACGCGCGTCGCCGTAATCGATCACCACAGGCGCTCCGCGACGTATATATCCAACGCCGCGCTGAATTTTCATGAACCGTTTGCATCCAGCGCAAGTGAGCTTGTCGCGGAATTGCTGCCTTACTTGGGCGAAATGTCTGAGCTAATGAAAACGGAAGCGGAAGCGCTCCTTGCAGGTATCGTTCTGGACACAAAGAACTTCACGATGCGAACAGGCAGCAGGACATTTGAAGCTGCTGCATATCTTCGCCGTGCCGGTTCGGATACAACAGAGGTTAAACGCCTTTTCCAAAACGACCTTGCGGAAACGAAAGCGAAATACAGGATAATTCAAAGCGCACGTATTATTCGTGACGGCATAGCCTTAGCCGCTATGGACTCTCAGGAAGACAGAATAGTCTCGGCCCAGGCGGCAGACGAGCTTCTCAATATTTTGGGAGTAAACGCTTCATTTGTTATTTACTATGACAAAGATGTGATAAATATATCCGCCAGAAGCATCGGAGATATCAACGTTCAGTACATCCTTGAAAAACTCGGCGGCGGCGGAAACAAATCAATGGCAGGCGCACAAATTAAGGGTCAGACAGTATCGGATGTTCGGAACAGGCTGATTGAAGCGATTAATACTTATGTTGACGAAATTACGCAGTAAATCGCTGCAGTGAAAGGATCGGTATTATGAAGGTTATTTTACAGCAGGATGTAAGAGGACAGGGGAAAAAAGGGGAATTAATAGAAGTTTCCGATGGCTACGCAAGAAACTATCTGCTTCCGCGAAATCTGGCCGTAATAGCTACCGCGGACAGTCTCAACGCTCTCAAGCTGAAGGAAAAAGCAAAGGCCAACCAGATGGAGCATGAAAAAAAAGCAGCCAGAGAGGCTGCGCAAAAGCTTGAGGGAGTTATTGTTACCGTCAAAGCAAAAGCCGGTTCTGCAGGCAAGCTTTATGGTTCCGTAACATCAAAGGAGATATCGGATGCGCTGCTTGAGCAGCATAATATCCGCATTGAGAAAAACCAGATAGTTCAAGCGGAGCTTATTAAAGCCTTCGGGAGTTATGAGGTTAAGTGCAAGCTCGGGCATGAAATAACCGGTACCATCAACCTACTGGTGGTAGAAGCCTGAGCCTTAAAGCGGCACAAGTATTGGGGATGCAAACATGGACATGCTTTTATCCAGACAAGTTCCGCACAGCGCCGAAGCCGAACAAGCTGTGCTGGGCTCTATACTGATCGACTCAAGGTGTGTTCCGGAGGTAATGACCAGATTGCACCCTGAGGACTTTTATGTAACGGTTAACCGGGAAATATTTACTGTTATCTCTTCAATGTTCAACTACTCTCAGACTATTGACCCCGTTACGCTGCTTGATACAATGAAGCAGCACGGTGTATACCGCGAAGAGAGTTCGAGAAATTACCTCCTGGAGCTTATGAACGTAACGCCCACTTCGGCGAACGTACTTAAATATGCCGAAATTGTAAAAGATAAGTCGGTGCTTCGCAGGATAGGAGAGACCGCGTCTCACATATCTCTTCTTATTGAAGAAGGGGCAAACGATTCGGGCGCCGTACTTGAGGCAGCCGAGCGAGAAATATACGCAATACGACAGGGCAGGAATACCGGCGGTCTGGAGGCTATCTCGTCGATAGTCGGAGGAGTTTACAAACAATTAGCGGAACTCGCGAAAAACGGAAGCGAGATACCCGGACTGTCAACCGGTATCAGTGACCTTGATAATTTTCTGATGGGTCTTAAAAAATCGGATTTTATTATTCTTGCATCTCGTCCCGGTATGGGTAAGACGAGCTTTGCGCTCAATATGGCTCTGAATATTGGAAAACAAACGGGGAAAACCGTTGCTGTTTTTTCGCTTGAGATGTCAAAAGAGCAGTTGGTTACAAGACTTATTTCTTCGGAGGCATTCATAGACAGCAGAAAACTGCAGACAGGCCGTCTGTCACAGGACGAGTGGCACCGGCTTGCCGCGGCAGCTGCCTCAATAAGCAGAACCGGACTGATGATAGACGATAATTCCATGCTTACTGTTTCCGATATGAATGCGCAATGCCGCCGGGTACCCAATTTGGGCCTTGTTGTTATTGATTATCTGCAGCTGATGTCGAGCGCTTCATCCGATGGGGGCGGTTCTGAAACGAGGCTGCAAGCCGTATCCGAAATATCAAGAATGATGAAAATAATGGCAAAAGAACTTGATGTCCCCGTCTTATGCTGTTCTCAGCTGTCTCGTGCGTCTGTCCAGAGAGATGATAAGCGCCCTCGCCTTTCCGATTTGCGCGAATCCGGATCGCTTGAGCAGGACGCGGATATAGTCCTGGGGCTGTACAGAGAAGATTATTTTGTTAAGGATACGGCGAATGTTAACGTGGCTGAGTGCGTAATACTCAAAAACCGGCACGGGGGGACCGGAACGGTTGAATTGCAGTGGATTCCGGAATACACAACATTTTCTGCCGTCGACAAACACCATAACCAGGAATGAGCGGGATAATGAGCGAGATTATTAAAGCCGTTTGCGAATACGCGGACAAATATCGCATGCTTGATGGCTGCAATATGCTTTTATGTGCCGTATCCGGAGGAGCGGATTCAATGTGCCTTTTGCATATGATGCAGCGTATTTCATGTCAATACGGCTTTGCACTTGCCGCTGCTCACTTCAACCACAGGCTGCGCGGAGAGCATTCGGACTTTGATGAGGCCTTTGTATCAAAATACTGCGAAATTAGCGGCATAAAGCTGATTGTCGGTTCCGAGGATGTTGCCGCTTACGCAGCCGCAAACAAAACAGGCATTGAAGAATCCGCCCGTGAACTGAGATATGCTTTTTTCGAATCCGCGGCTGCCGGACTTGGTGCAGACAAAATTGCGACCGCGCATAACGCTGATGATAACGCGGAAACAATGATACTCAATCTGCTCAGAGGGTCTGGTCTTCGGGGCCTTTCGGGAATACCTCCGGTAAGAGGGAATTATATAAGGCCCTTGTTATGCCTTGACAGAAAAAGAATTATAACTTACCTTATTGAAAACGGTGTAGAGCATACAGAGGATTTAACTAACGGTGAACCCATCTGTTCGAGAAATATTATCCGGAAGGAAGTCATTCCCGTACTGAGGAGTATGAATCCGGATTTTGCCGCGGCCGCCGGGCGCTGCGCCGAATCTCTGCGTGCCGACGATGCCTATATGGAAAAACAGGCATCGGAATTTCCGAGAGAATATATTAACAATGGTGAAAAGATTTCCGTTCGCACCGATGCGCTGTCCGCTTTTCCCGACTCAATAGCCTCAAGAGTAATAAGAGATATATCCGAGGAGTTTAACATATTGCTCTCCCAACCGCATGTAGCCGCCGTTCTGAAAATTTGCGGGGCGAAATCACCTTCCGCATCGGTTAATCTTCCAAAAGGACTCACGGTGTCCAGAGAATATGAAAAGCTGATTTTCTCCCTCGGTAATGTTAAAGAAGACGGGTTTACCGAACGCGAGCTCACATACGATCGGTGGACACCGGTCCCTGAGATTGGCCTTGAATTCTTCTGGGGAAATGCGGGGAAAATTAACACGCAGTTCAATATATTTTTCTTCAAAAAAGAAGCTGTATGTGGTAAAATAATCGTCAGACCTCGAAAAACCGGGGATAAGATCAGGCTTTCGGTTAACAGCGGTACGAAAACGCTTAAGAAACTGTTTATCGAAAAAAAAATACCTGCCGCGGAAAGATCAAGAGTACCGGTTATTTCAGATGATATAGGCGTGCTTGCCGTATATGGTATCGGAGCCGATTATCAAAGGCTGTCTATAAGCGAAAAAGATTATGCTCTGGCGTCACGCCCCGTTCAGACGCACGGAGAGAAAACGGAGGGTACGGCGCAGCGCGCTGTACGGTAAGAAGAATGCGTTCTTTGCATGATGATATTCAAAAAATACTGCTTACAAAAGAGGAGATCGCCGATAAGGTTGATGAATTATCCGAGCGGATAAACCGTGATTACGCGGGACAACAACCAATGCTGATCGGCGTCCTTAAGGGTTCCTTTGTTTTTATGGCAGACCTGATACGAAGGATTAATAATTACTGCACTATCGATTTTATGGCTGTTTCCTCCTACGGGAATCAGACTATCACTACGGGCGCGGTTCAGATTGATAAGGATCTGAGCCATGACATTGCGGGCCGCGACATATTGATTATTGAGGATATACTCGACAGCGGTGTTACATTAAACTACCTCAAAGGATATTTAACTAACCGCCGCCCGTCATCGCTTAGAATCTGTACTCTGCTTGACAAACCCGAGCGGCGAAAAGCCGATATTATCGCTGACTACTCCGGTTTTAATATCCCGGATGCTTTTGTGGTTGGCTATGGACTGGATTATGCTGAGAGATACAGGAATCTCCCTTATATCGGAGTGCTTAAGCCTGAGATTTACAGCGGCTGATCCGGCGGGTTCGGCCAATTTATGAAAAAGGGAGTGAAAGCTGCTTGAACAACCACAAAAAACCGAGGGATGTTGGGTTCTATGTTCTGATATTTATTGTTCTGCTTGCGACAATATATATGCTGGTATCATCGAATGACGCTGATAAGCTGTCATATTCCGAAGTCCGGGATCTGTTTGCACAGGAGAAGGTTGACAGTTTTACGATAGAAGGAGATACCCTTATTCTGCATCTGCGCGAACCCGTTGAAAACCGAACGACGGTAACATATGACCTATACAGTTTTTCGGTTTTTTATGAAGATTTTCATGAGATTGTCGACGAGCAGTATGCAAAGGGCATAATCACGAATTACGATTACGATGCGGGTTGGGAAGCGCCATGGTGGTTTGGCATCATTCCTTATCTTCTGCTGATGATTGTTTTTGCTCTTGTATGGTATTTTATGATGAACAGAGGCGTCGGCGGAGACAAAGGCGCCATGAGGTTCGGAAAAGCCAGAACGAGAATAGCCTCAAATGAGAAAAACAAGGTAACGTTTGCCGATGTAGCGGGCGAGGATGAGGAGAAAGCCGAACTTGAGGAAATTGTCGAGTTTCTCAAAGACCCGAAGCGTTTCATAGATATCGGAGCCCGCATACCAAAGGGAGTTTTGCTTGTCGGCCCTCCGGGCACGGGTAAAACACTTCTTGCAAAAGCCGTCGCGGGCGAGGCCGGCGTCCAGTTCCTGTCAATATCCGGTTCCGACTTTGTTGAGCTCTATGTCGGTGTAGGCGCGTCACGCGTCAGAGATTTGTTCGAGCAGGCGAAAAAGGCTTCACCATCCATCATTTTTATCGATGAGATAGACGCTGTCGGCCGCCAAAGAGGTGCCGGGTTGGGCGGAGGACATGATGAGCGCGAACAGACCTTAAATCAGCTGCTTGTCGAAATGGACGGCTTCGGAACAAATGAAGGCGTCATAGTTATGGCTGCTACCAACAGGCAGGATATTCTGGACAGAGCTCTTTTAAGGCCCGGGCGTTTTGACCGACAGATTTATGTCGGATTGCCCGATGCAAAGGGGAGAGAAGCGATACTGCGAGTGCATGTAAAGAAAAAACCGCTTGCAGATGATGTTAACCTGACTACAATCGCCAAAACGACCATTGGCTTCACAGGCGCCGACCTGGAAAACCTGCTCAATGAATCCGCTCTTCTCGCAGCGCGCCGGCATAAAAGATTCATCACAATGTCGGAAGTTGAAGAAGCAATGATTAAGGTTATTGCCGGCCCGGCAAAGAAAAGCAAAGTTGTATCTGAAAAGGACAAAAAACTTACCGCTTATCACGAAGCGGGCCATGCTATTGTCATGAATTCTTTGGAGCACAGCGATCCGGTGCATCAGATTTCCATTATTCCGAGAGGGATGGCGGGCGGAATGACAATATCGCTTCCCTCGGAAGATAAAAGTTTTATGTCGAAAACGGAAATGCTTGAAAACATAGTATCGCTGCTCGGCGGCCGTGTTTCTGAAAAGCTTGTGCTTGACGACATATCAACGGGGGCCTCCAATGATCTTCAGCGGGCCACAGCCATAGCTCGCTCCATGGTGGCAAAGTACGGTATGAGTGAAAACCTGGGTTCTATTTCGTTTGAATCCGGTAATGATGAAGTTTTTCTTGGCCGGGATTTTGGACATACCAAGTCTTATTCCGAGAAGATTGCGGCACAAATCGATGATGAAATCAAAACAATGATAGATTCAGCGTATAAAAAATGTGAACAAATCCTCATGGACAACATGGATATACTCCACCTGACAGCCGAATATCTTCTCGAGCACGAGGTTATGGACAGCGTTACCTTCGCTTATGTTTGCGCAAACAGAAAGCTGCCCGTCCCGCAGGTGCCGCAGAATGATGAAACCGATAGGGTTAAACAGAAGACAGCGGAGGATATCCCTGCGCAAACCGAAGCAATCAAGGAACCTCCGGAACAGAAAATAATGCATTGGTCGGAAAAGGATAAAAAGGATATCGATATTCCCTTGGACGACAGTAAATAATAACATAAAGATATGGGCGGGAAGACCCGCTCATATCTTTTGGGGGTTATGTAGTGAAACTGGGTATTGTAGGACTCCCCAACGTAGGGAAAAGCACGCTGTTTAATGCGCTTACGGGAACGAAGGCAGAGACAACTGCCTATGCGTTTTCGACGATAACACCCAATATCGGAGTTGTTAAGGTGCCTGATACGAGGCTCGACTGGCTTGCAGAGCATTACAATCCTCAAAAATATACACCGGCTACCATAGAATTCGTAGACATTGCGGGGCTTGCAAAGGGTGCTTCGAGAGGCGAGGGTATGGGGAATAAATTCCTCTCTCATATACGTCAGACAGATGCGTTGGTACATGTGGTTCGATGCTTCGACAACTATGCGCTGTACGGTGACGAATCGGCTGATGCAAAGCGTGATGTTGAGATTCTTGATCTTGAATTAGTCCTTGCGGACCTTGAAGTCGTGCAAAGAAGGTTGGAAAAGGCAAAAAAGAACGCTAAGGGCGGAGATAAAACCTACGCTCATGAAGCTGAGCTGTGTGAGGAGCTGATGGCACATCTCGGCGAGGGGCATCCGGCGCGTTATTTTAAGTTTTCCTCAGAGGACAAGAACATTTTAAGCGACGGCGGGCTGTTATCGCTTAAGCCGGTAATATATGCGGCTAACCTCGATGAAGACGGTTATGCGAATAAGGATGATAACAAGTGCATTGCCGCTCTTCGTAAAATCGCCGAGGCGGAACACTCATCCGTGCTCCCGATTTGCGCGCGCCTTGAAGAAGACCTGTGCGGCATGGAAGTTGAGGAAAAACAGATCTTTCTCGATGAACTGGGTATAACCGAAACAGGTCTTGATCAGTTGATAAGATGTTCTTATTCTCTGCTTGGGTTGATCTCATTTCTTACTGCCGGCAGGGACGAAGTGAGGGCATGGACAATAACAGAGGGGACAAAGGCGCCGAAAGCTGCGGGGAAAATACATACGGATTTTGAGAAGGGCTTTATCAGGGCAGAGGTAGTAGCCTTTGATGACTTAAAAACATACGGCAATATGAATGCGGCAAAAGAGAAGGGGCTTGTTCGAAGGGAAGGTAAGGATTATGTCATGAAGGACGGAGACGTAGTCCAGTTTCTGTTTTCCAGATGAAGCAGGGGGTTAAAAATCGCATTCAGCTCATTGACGCGGCCCGAGGGATTTGCGTGCTGCTGATGGTTCTGCATCACCTGATGTATGACTTGGTAGTTTTTCTTGGCTTCCCGGAATGGATTTTTACTAATCCGGTTCTTGATATTCTTCACTATTTTTTCGCAGGACTGTTTATTTTTATATCCGGAATAGCATCCGATTTTTCGCGCAGTAATGTCAAGCGGGGCCTTTTATGTCTGGCAGCGGCGTTGGCTATAACCCTCGTAACGTGGCTGATGGATATGATTATTGTTTTCGGGATTCTGCACTTCCTCGGATTCTGTATGGTCTTTTACGGATTGACTTACAAACTGTGGGACGCAATTCCAAGGAAAATCGCGCCTGTTCTTTATCTGATCCTGCTTGCGGCCTCTGCCTTTATCGTTAACAGATACGGGTCCTTTGTGGAAAGCCGTTGGCTCTGGATGTTCGGTTTTGTATACAACGGTTTTTCCTCCGCGGACTATTTCCCGATACTTCCCTGGATTTTTGTTTTTCTAGCGGGGACTTGGCTCGGTAAATATATCAAAGAGGGCAAAATGCCGGATAAGTTTTATACGGCCAAAGTGCCTTATTTCCCGAGTATCGGCAGAAAAGCACTGATTATATATATTATTCACCAGCCCGTGCTGTATGCGGCGACAATGCTTATCGCAAAAATGCTTGACAAATAGGCTCAATGGTGCTATCAAATATGTATTTTCCATGTCTGTCGTATGGATGTGGACAGGAGGGCTTTTATGATTAAAATCTTACTAAAAGACGGCAAGACTATAGAAGTTGAAAAGGGAACAACATGTGCGGCTGTAGCCGCCGACATATCCGAAGGCCTTGCCAGAGTGTCTTTGGCCGCGGAAGTGGACGGAGCGGTCGTCGGGCTGTCTCACCCGCTGCAGTCAGACTGTAAACTTCGCTTTTTAACCTTTGAAGATGAAGGCGGACGCCTTGCGTACAGGCATACTGCGTCTCATGTTCTTGCGCAGGCAGTGAAACGGCTGTATCCGGAGGCTAAGCTCGCTATAGGTCCGGCTATTGCAGACGGTTTTTATTATGATATCGACAGCGAGATCCCATTTACAGCTGACAAACTGGAACAGATTGAAGCCGAGATGAAAAAAATCATCAAGGAAAACATACCTCTTGAACGTTTTGAGCTTCCCAGAGGTGAGGCTTTGGCTCTGACGGGAAAGCTTAATGAACCTTATAAGACAGAGCTCATAAACGATCTGCCGGAGGATGCTGTAATCAGTTTTTATAAACAAGCTGCGTTTACCGATCTTTGCGCCGGACCACACCTTCCGTCAACGGGAAAACTCAAGGCTAATGCAATTAAGCTTACATCCTGCACAGGCGCTTACTGGCGCGGCGACTCAAGCAGAAAAATGCTTCAGCGGATATACGGTACCTGCTTTGCGAAAAAGGAAGAGCTTGACGCTTATCTTGCGAGGATTGAAGAAGCAAAAAAAAGAGATCACAGGAAGCTTGGCAAGGAGCTGGGACTCTTCACGCTCCTCGATGAGGGGCCGGGATTTCCGTTTTTCCTTCCAAAGGGTATGGTCGTTAAGAATACGCTTATAGATTACTGGCGCGAAATTCATAAAAAGGCGGGATACCACGAAATATCCACGCCCATTATCCTCAACCGTGATCTCTGGCAGAGGAGCGGACATTGGGGTCATTACAAAAACAATATGTATACCACAGTTATTGACAAAGAGGATTTCGCTATAAAACCAATGAACTGTCCCGGCGGTATGCTTGTGTATAAGCAGGAAATGCATTCCTACAGGGATTTCCCCCTTCGTGTCGGCGAACTCGGCCTGGTACACAGGCATGAGCTTTCCGGAGCGCTGCATGGCCTGATGAGGGTCCGCTGTTTTACACAAGACGATGCGCATATATTCATGACCCCGGATCAGGTCAAAGATGAAATCAAGGGCGTCGTCTCCATAATCGATGAGGTTTATACGCTCTTCGGTTTCCCTTATCACCTTGAGGTCTCCACAATGCCTGAGGATCATATAGGTGAGGCGGAGGATTGGGATAAGGCGACGGGTACACTTATAGAGGCCTTGACAGAGATGGGCAAGCCCTATGTGATCAATGAGGGTGACGGCGCGTTTTACGGTCCGAAGATTGATTTTCATCTTGAAGATTGTATTGGAAGAACCTGGCAATGCGGAACGATTCAGCTTGACTTTCAGATGCCAGAGCTCTTTGAGCTTGAGTATATCGGCGCAGACGGACTAGCGCACAGACCGGTTATGATTCATAGAGTTGTATTCGGAAGTATAGAACGTTTCATCGGTATACTGACGGAACATTTTGCGGGTGCATTCCCGCTTTGGCTTGCTCCGGTACAGGTTGTGGTAATGCTTATAACCGACCGATGCACTCAATATGCGGACAGTATTAAGGACGCTTTGTGCAACGATGGCTTCCGCGTCGATACAGACCTCAGAAATGAGAAAATAGGATATAAGATACGCGAAGCACAGCTTCAAAAAGTACCTTATATGGTAATTGTCGGCGACAAAGAAGCGGATAGCGGTCTGATTTCCGTACGTTCCCGGAGCGGAGGAGATCTCGGCAGCATGACTTTGAACGAATTTGCGGAGAGGCTCAAAGCCGAAAGACAGTCAAGATCCAACGGAGTATGATTTCCATCTTCGGTTAAAATTGCATAGAATATATAGACGAGCCCCTTCGTACAATAATTACGGCAAAGTACGGAGGGGTTTAACCATGAACAAGAAAAAACTCAGTGTGGCGCTGGCAATCATATTCGCGCTGAATATAGTGATAATAGTTTTCATACAAAATAATGTTTCCGCGCAGGCGGCTGTTTATAAAAAGGGGAGTACGGGCTCCACTGTCACGGAAATACAGACAAGATTAAGTAAATGGGGCTATTACTCGGGTAAGATCGACGGTATATACGGGAGCCGCACCGCTTCGGCAATCAGCAAATTTCAAAAAAACAACGGACTGAAGGCAGACGGAATCTGCGGACCGCAAACGCTTTCCGCGCTTGGTATAAACGCCTCGCAGGACTCCTCATCCGACTCACAGGTTAATTTGCTGGCAAGGCTTATATCGGCAGAAGCAAGAGGGGAGCCATATATAGGACAGGTTGCTGTAGGTGCTGTAGTACTCAACAGAATAGAGCACCCTTCTTTTCCGAGTTCCCTTTCCGGCGTAATATATCAAGCGGGAGCATTCACTTGCGTTACTGACGGCCAGTTGAGCAAACCTGTTTCCGAGAGCGCATACAGAGCCGCAAGAGACGCGCTTAACGGATGGGATCCCTCCGGAGGTGCGATATATTATTTTAACCCGGCAACCGCCACAAGCTCCTGGATTTGGTCTCGTCCGCTCATAACGGTAATAGGGAAACACAGATTCTGCAGCTGATAAAAATCCGCATTATAATAAATAGGTATCATTGACAGTATATGCACTTTTCGCCCAAGGCCGCAGCCCGAGCCTCGTAAGGCATATTTGCCTTACGAGGCTCGGGCTGTTGGGTATGAAGAATTTATAATGTAAACAGAGCACCGGATCGGACAGATGGACTAATAAAGGAAAATATCACCCATATCATACATACCGGCTTCTTTTTGCAACGCCAAAAACTTTGCAGCGCGTATAGCGCCGGCAGCGAATATGTCTCGGGAGAAAACGCTGTGTTTTAGTTCGATTACTTCATCGTTGCCCGCGAAGATAACAGTATGCTCACCGGGTATTGTACCGGCACGGACAGATGAAAGGCCGATTGTGCCCTTGTCCCGGGGAGTTGAAAGGCTGTGTCTTTCATATACACGAGGACAACGGCGCTCAAGACCCGCGTCGGCAGCGTCGGCAAGCATCAGAGCTGTGCCGCTCGGAGCATCAACTTTGCGGTTATGGTGCTTTTCAACAATCTCGATATCAAAATCTTCTCCGAGGAATGCCGCAGACCTTTTTATCAGGTCAATAAGAAGGTTTATCCCAAGAGACATGTTGCCGGACTTAAAAACCGGTATTCGATTAGCGGCCTCGCTGATTGCGGACAGCTGCGATTCGCTGTGTCCTGTTGTGCATATAACAGCCGGCATTGAATTTCTTAAACAGAAATCCAGCAGAGGGGTCAATGCCGCCGGAGACGAAAAATCAATAAGAACATCGGCAGATTCCGATAACATACCGAAAGAATCGTATACGGGGAAATCGGAATACTTAACGGCTGCCCGGTCAACACCTGCTGCGACTCTGATATCTTTGTCCTTTTCGCACAGATCGGCAATAACCCTTCCCATATGACCACAGCAGCCGGAGATAATAACCTTTGTCATTGTTGTCACCAGTCTTTTTATTAATCTTGAACAACTATGTCTAACCCTGTTTCAAGCATTACATTTTTAAGCATTTCAAGGTGTGCCGGCTCAATTTCACAAAGTGGGAGGCGATATCCGCCTACATTCATGCCGAGCAGATTCATCGCGGCCTTGACAGGGATGGGGTTAACCTCTATGAACATGGCATCCATGAGCTTTGCGTATTTAAAAGATAATTCTCTGGCGGCCTTAAAGTCATTTTTCAAGCAAAGATCACATAGCTCTGCCATGACTTTCGGCAGAAAGTTACCCATGACAGACACAGTTCCCTTACCCCCCAGAGCCATGCAGGCAACGGTATATACATCGTCGCCGGCCCAGAAATAAAAGTCGTCGGCACAAAGAGCCATTGTCTGCGTCATTAGGTTAACGTCTTTCGAGGCTTCTTTTACGCCGTTTATATAAGGGTGTTTGGAAAGCTCATAGAATGTTTGCGCAGTTGCCGTCATAGTCGTGCGGCTGGGGACATGATAGATCATAATAGGTAAATTAACATGGTCGGCGATATGGTAATAGTGTTTTATAAGTCCCAACTGCGTAGTCCTGTTATAATATGGCGTCACGCACAGCAGACCGTCGGCACCCGAGGCTTTTGCGGCCTTGCCCATTGTAACCGCGGCATTTGTGTCATTGCTGCCGGAGCCCGCAATAACTTTAATGCGGCCTGCAGCGTGTTTTACGGTGAAATCGACTACCTCGATGTGTTCGTCTATTCCCTGCGTTGAGCACTCGCCGGTCGTTCCGTTGACTATTATAGCAGCCGAACCTCCGGATATCTGAAAATCGATCACCTGAGCAAGTTTTTCATAATTAACGCCGGTGTCGGTGTAGGGAGTAATAATAGCGACTGAAGAACCAATAAAAAGCGGTGTTTTCATCGGGCATCCCCCTAATGCTTATTTTGCTGTGATATATCCCTCGGCGCATAAAAGCTCTGCAAGAAGCACGGAACCACCGGCAGCACCCCTTAAGGTATTGTGGGAAAGACAAACGAACTTGTAGTCATACTGCGAATCTTCGCGCAGACGGCCTATAGAAACGGCCATACCGTTTTCGAGCATACGGTCAAGGCGGGTCTGCGGACGGTCGGACTGCTCAAAATAATGAAGAAATTTATTCGGAGCGGACGGAAGGGACAGCTGCGAGACAGAGCTTGAAAAGTTATCCCATGCGGAAAGGATTTCTTCTTTAGACGGCTTATTGCTCAATGCCATAAATACAGCGGCCATATGCCCGTCAGAAACGGGAACGCGCAGACATTGCGCTGTTATTGCCGGAGAAGATGCGTTGACAATGACACCATTCTCGATACTGCCCCAGAGTTTAAGCGGTTCTTTTTCGGATTTTTCTTCCTCCCCGCCAATATAGGGAATCACATTGTCGAGCATTTCCGGCCATCTTTCAAAAGTTTTCCCCGCGCCTGAAATAGCCTGATATGTGCATACAAGCGCTTTTTCAAGGCCAAACCCCAAAAGCGGGTGAAGTGCCGGAACATAACTTTGCAGCGAGCAGTTTGACTTAACCGCTATGAATCCGCGCTTTGTTCCCAACCTTTTCCTTTGAGATTCTATGATGCCGGTATGCTGGGGATTAATTTCCGGAACTATCATCGGGACATCCGGTGTCCAGCGGTGAGCGCTGTTGTTTGATACGACCGGAGTCTCGAGCTTTGCGTAAGCATCTTCCATATTGCGTATTTCATCTTTTGTCATATCAACCGCTGAAAATACAAAGTCGACCTGCGAGGAGATTTTTTCGGCATCACCTGTGGCATCCGAAACTAATAGATTTCTAACTCTATCAGGTATCGGCTCCGACATAGCCCATCTGCCGGCAACAGCTTCCTCATAAGTTTTGCCCGCGCTCTTCGGACTGGCTGCAACAACAGTCAGTTCAAACCACGGATGATTTGCGGTAAGCAAAATAAAGCGCTGTCCGACCATCCCGGTTGCACCAAGTATACCTATTTTGTACTTATTCATATATATCCGCCCCCATACCCATCATATGCCTGCAGCGAGCGTATAGCCGCTGTAAGATTACGGTAAAGTAAAAATATAATCAGCAGGTTGAAATCCCGGCTGATTCTACTGTATAATACCCGAAACAAGATATTATGCGTTTTCTCGGGTTGCTCACGCTTATTACTGTTTCTTTTAAACTGAATTACTGTTTATAATATCACTATATACCGACTGTGTCAATACATATAGCCGGACCGGATTAATGACACAGCAGCAATGGGAGCTATGCCATGAAATATAAAAAACTGCTTCGCCGGGCGTTTCTTTTTTCGCTGGTGCTTATAATCATTACAGGAAATAAACCCGGTGCATCTGCCTACTCAAACCCGAATACGACACTTCGCATCGGCTTATATTATGACAACGACACGCTGGCATCGGCGAATCTGGAAGCAAAGGTCGGAAACGGTTTTGAGTTCGGGTATTTTACCTCCGACAGGAACTTTGTCTCGCTCGGCGCGATATCCGAGACAAAAATAACAATGATGAAAGATCTCAATATGTATCTTGGCTCAGACTACAAATACTATGATGCGGAGCCGCAGAGTATTAAAGATATTGTAGGCTGTTATCATATACTGCTTGACAGCTCGGCAGACTCGTATGCAGCCGCCGTTTCTATTGCCGGGAATTACGGTGATGCTTTTCCGGCATATTATAACGGCGTGTGGCGCGTATGCGTCGGCAGTTATACTTCATATGATGGTGCTCAAGCGGCAATGGCGCAAAGGGGGATATCCGGTACGGCAATGTCCGCCAGCAGCGCTTGCATAACAGTCACAATAACCGGAACCACAAAAATCATCTTTGAGTTTGATTGCGGCTCAAACTTGTCTCTGGCTGTGTCCGCGATTGACGGAACGGACTCGACGGGTACCGCTAAAAAAGCTCAGAGCTGGTTCAAGGGGCGAAGCTATTACGGAGCGTTTGAGTATACAAGGCTTACGGGTAAGAATATTACGGTAGTTAACATTGTAGACATTGAGGACTATGTTAAAGGTGTTATACCCTATGAAATGGGACCGGGCTGGCCGGCTGAGGCACTGAAGGCTCAGGCGCTGTGCGCCCGGACATACGGAGCCGCTCGGGTAAATAACCATAAGAGCAAGGGATTTGATCTTTGCAATACTACATGCTGTCAGGCGTACTGCGGAACCGATGGAGCTAACGCCGATACCGATAAAGCTGTGGATGAAACCGCCGGGCTGTACGTTTTGCATAATGGAGAGCTTTGTGATACCGTATTTCATTCGTCTGACGGTGGGGCCACCGAACACTCAGAAAATGTCTTTTATGCAGCGGAACCGTACCTCAGAGGGGTTAAGGATAATTTTGAGTCAATGGTTAACACGGGCTACGCGAGCTGGAGTTTTACATATTCGGCCGATGAGATAACATGGATTCTGCGACAAAAAGGATTTAATTGCGGTAATATAGTAAGTATCACGCCTACCTATACTGAAAACGGTAATATTTACTCACTTAAATTCACGGACTCAAACGGGAAAAGCTGGACTTTCTCAAAAAGCAACGCAGGCAGTATACTCTACAGTTCTTCTCTCAAAAAGTATACATACAGTCAGCGTTTTACTGTTGTTAGCTCAGACAACAGCGGCGTTGCGCTGTATGTTAACAGCGCTTCAAATCCTGTACAGGATAATACGGGCCTTTACGCTGTCGGTACCGGCGGGGAGATTCGGGCATTGGGGAATACGGGACAATTATCTGTGATTACGGCGTCTGGGCAGGAGACAGTCAGTATTTTAGGCAGCGGCGTAACACAGAGCGGAAGCAGTTATATTGTCAGCGGTAGCGGCTGGGGACATAACGTCGGTATGAGCCAGTATGGTGCCAACGCGATGGCAAAGCTGGGATATACTTATGAGGATATAATAAAATTTTACTATACCGGGGTGTCTATAGGGTGAAGACCAGTGATTTTTATTATGAGCTTCCGGAGAATTTAATAGCGCAGACACCCGAAGTGCGAAGAGACGCGTCAAAGCTTATGCTGCTCGACAAAGCAACGGGAGAAATTGGACACAGGCACTTTTTTGAGCTCCCGCGGATATTAAGACCGGGAGACTGCCTTGTACTTAACGACTCCAGGGTATTGCCTGCAAGATTGATAGGCAATACCGAAGTCGGAGCAGCGGTTGAATTGCTGCTGCTGAACGATAAAGGAGACGGACTCTGGGAATGTTTAACACGGCCCGGGAAAAAAGCCCATACCGGAACAACAATTATTTTCGGAGACGGCGCTCTGACCGCGAAGGTTGAACAAACGCTTCCTGACGGCAACAGGCTGGTTCGCATGTCCTGTCGGGGCATATTTATGGAGGAGCTTGAAAGGCTCGGCAGGATGCCGCTGCCTCCCTATATAAAAAAGGAACTTAAAGACGCAGAGCGCTATCAAACCGTATACTCAAAAAACATAGGCAGCGCAGCTGCGCCTACCGCAGGGCTTCACTTTACCAAAGAGCTTATTGAGGAGCTCAGGTCGGCGGGGATAGAAATCCGCTTTATTACTCTCCATGTGGGCCTGGGAACATTCCGCCCCGTCAGAGAGGAAGACCTGGAAAACCACAGTATGCACCCGGAATACTGCCAAATATCAGCCGAAACGGCAAAAAGTCTGAATACCGCTAAGCGCGAGGGCCGCAGGATAGTCGCCTGCGGCACAACTTCGTGTAGAACACTGGAAGCAGTATCGGATGAATACGGGTATTTGCGAGAATTCGCAGGATGGGTGAATATCTTTTTATACCCGGGATATACCTTTAAAATCACGGACGCGTTGATAACTAATTTTCATCTTCCCGAAAGCACACTGATAATGCTTGTGTCAGCGCTTGCCGGACGCGAAAACATTTTAAGAGCGTACAGAACTGCGGTTGAAAAAGATTACAGATTCTTCAGCTTTGGTGACGCGATGCTGATACAATAAGGAGCAGTCTATGTTTGAGTTGTTGGCAGTAGACGGCCGGGCAAGGCGAGGCAGGCTTTACACCGCGCATGGACAGGCGGAAACGCCTGCATTTATGAATGTCGGCACACAGGCCGCGATAAAGGGCGCGGTCTCGGCAGATGATTTAAGGGACATTGAGTGTCAGATAGAATTGTCGAACACATATCATCTGCATTTGCGACCCGGGGAAGACCTTGTGAGATCTGCCGGCGGACTTCATAAATTTATGAACTGGAGCGGTCCGATTTTAACGGATAGCGGCGGATTTCAGATATTCTCACTGGCAAAACTAAGAAATGTGAAAGAAGAAGGAGTATACTTCAACTCACACATAGACGGCCGCAAAATTTTCATGTCGCCGGAAATCAGTATGGCGATTCAATCTTCTTTAGGTTCGGATATTGCTATGGCTTTTGACGAATGTGTGGGTATGCCGTGTAAAGAAGAATATATGATTGAGGCGTGCAAGCGAACTTTAAATTGGCTCGTTCGATGCGCGGATGAAATAAAAAGGCTTAATTCCGGAACCGATGCGGTTAATCGCGGCCAGGTCCTTTTCGGGATCAATCAGGGAGGCATTTCTTCTTCGCTGCGTGTCTGGCATATGCGGGAGATAGCGGCGCTGGACCTTGCGGGCTATGCGATAGGCGGCCTGGCGGTCGGAGAGACTCATGAGGATATGTACGCTACTGTCGATGCCGTAGAGCCTTTTATGCCGGTAAACAAACCCCGTTATCTTATGGGTGTGGGGACACCCGCTAATATTGTGGAATGCGTTGGACTCGGAATAGATATGTTCGACTGTGTTATGCCCGCAAGGAACGGAAGACACGGTAAGTTTTATACAAAAAACGGTGCTATAAATATAAAAAACGAAAAATACGAAAAAGATTTGGCTCCGATCGATTCAGAATGCGCCTGTCCGGTTTGCACAAATTACTCGAGGGCGTATATCAGACATCTTTTTAAAGCCGGTGAGCTTCTTGCGCTGCGTTTCGGGGTTATACACAATTTATACTATTATAATGAGCTTATGGGCCGGATAAGAAACGCAATAGAAACGGGCAGCTATACAGAGTTCCGCAGGGAGTTTTATGCGCGGGGTGGATAAGGAAGATAAAAAGGTGTTGCATTCAGCATAAATACTGGGTATAATCAGGTATAATTTTTAGGAGGTCATATATTTGAAGCATAATAAAGTTGCGAGATTAGCAGCGCTTGTACTTATGGCGGTGCTGTTTTTCGCATTGTTTACCGGCTGTCTGCCGACAAGCGCGACACCGGCCGACTCAACCGATACACAGGCGGCAGGCGGATTCGGGAACTACTCCTATATCCTTATGTTCGTTCTCCTGATAGCTGTGTTTTATTTCTTCCTTATCAGACCGGAAAACAAGAAGAAAAAGAAACTTGCCGAAATGAGAAACGAGCTTGCGGTTGGCGACGATATAACCACAATAGGCGGTATGGTAGGGAAGGTCTGTTCGATCAAGGACGATCTTATAACATTTGAAACCGGAGAAGACAGGGTTCGTATACAGATAACAAAGTGGGCGATCTCTTCCAAAGGAACGGAAACCACACACGCGCAGAAGTAAAATAGCTATTTAGAATGAAGACAAAATCGTATGGTTTTGTCTTCATTTTTTGCATTAAATCCTCTTCGCCCGAATAACAATGTTGTACAAACTTGTTTGGGCAGGAGGTTTTTTTATGTCCGAAAAAAAACGCGGGGTTTTATCCGGATTATCAAAAGGTATACTGGCGTCAGCGGTATCATTAATAGTAATGCTTTTTGTCGGTGCGGCGCTGACAGCTTCGGGAAAGCTGCCGGTTGATAGCGTGAGGGTATATAACATAGCCGCAATGTTTATTGCCGGTATAATCGGTGCTGTCTGTATGGGTAAAAAGATAAGAACTAATCGCCTGCCTGTCTGCCTGATCAATGCGGTTATTATCTTTGCGGTAATATTTCTTTTTGGCAGAGCGATTTGGAAAGATGCCGTAACTACAAAACAAATCGGCTTTGAACTGCTTGCAATAATGCTCGGCTCAATTGTCGGTTACAGCATAATAACTAAAAGGAGAAGAAGTCCATCCGCGCGTTATCACAGGAAGTAATCGCGAGCGGCGTTAACGTGAAGTACATTAAAAGACAACATCTTGTATTTGCGCTGTTCTTTTATACAAAATGATGTATACATAAGCGGGCGAAGTCCGAACGGTTGGCACCATCAGTTAACAAGTTAACATAATATTGTTTACATAAAAAATCGGCATAATAGACAAAAATATGTTATTTTACCAGTTATTCTTGATTATCGATACGGTTTGTACTATATTTATAAGCACATTACTGCTGTAAATACCGAACTTTGCCGATAATCATAATAACTGACCGGTGAAGGAGTGTTACGCTGCAGTGCGAAAATCAGCCGTTTTTTATGAAGTTGGCAATCGCATCTATAAAGGCTTGTTTCTTATTTGCGTTGCTTTTTTAGCAGTTGGCACATTGATGGGGCTTGTTTCGGCAAGCTTTGCCGAAAATACATCACAGGTTACAGAATACAGTTCATTGAATGTTTTGTTCGGTTACATAAATTCAGATGGGGTTGGAATAAAAGCCTTTATTAATTCCTTTATTTCAGCGTCAATTCTCTGCTTAGCGGTATTCATTTTGACTTTTTTTGTCTTTGGCTATATTTTCATCCCCTTGGTATCGATGATAAAAGGTTTTTTGCTTAGTTTTTTTTCAGCGTCGATTTTAACGATTTACGGAAATTCGGGTATTTGGATTTCTATTGTTTATTGTTCTTTGGATATTTTTATTTGCATTCCCTGTCTTCTGGCTTTTTCCGCATATTGTATGAGAACTTCATCAAAACTTACTCAGGTCGTTTTTAGCGGTTCTTGTGCTAAGCCTTTCACAGGCAGCTTTTTTCTTGTATCTCTGTTTACACTATCTGTTTTATTCTTTACATCAATCCTTAAGTCTTACTTGATACCGCAGATAATTACTTTGCTTATTTAGCTGATTACATTTGAGGGGAGGCTGCCCGAAATAGACGATATGCTGATTGCCAAGTATGAAAACTACCTTAAAAGCGAAAAACATGTCTCTTCAAATACGTTGGTATCCTACCTGCGTGATGTAAATCAGTTTAATAAATATTTATCCAGATATACTTCCGCTGCACTTGAGGATGTTTCTGGAGAAATTGTTTCTGCTTATGTGCAGTGGCTTAAAAAAGATGGAAAGTCTGTTGCTACACTATCCCGCTCCGTTGCTTCTTTGAAGTGCTTTTACAGTTATCTCAGAGAGAAAAACATTGTTGAAATAAATCCGGCGGAACATGTCGCACTCGACAAGCAAAACAGAAAACTCCCTCAAATACTTTCGAGTAAAGAGGTAGAGATTTTTCTTGAGCAGCCTGATACGGGCGACATGAAGGGTATCCGGGATAAAGCCATGCTTGAACTTCTGTATGCAACCGGGATTCGTGTTACGGAGCTCATTGACCTTGATCTTTCGGATATAAATATATCCGCGGGAATAATACGCTGCAGGGGAAAGGATAAGGAGCGCTTTATCCCTATGTATTCTGTTGCGATAAAGGCGATTTCCGACTATATTGACCGGGTTCGTCCGAACATGATAGCCGATCCCGAAGAGGAAGCTCTATTTGTTAATGTTTCAGGTGCCCGCATGTCACGTCAGGGCTTCTGGAAGATTGTTAAATCGTACCAGCAAAAGGCCGGGATCGATAAAGAAATAACACCGCATACTTTAAGACATTCTTTTGCTGCGCACCTGCTTGAAAACGGTGCCGATTTGCGCTCCATTCAGGAAATGCTCGGTCATGCGGATATTTCATCAACGCAGGTATATGCTAAAATAGTGAAAAAACAGCTTAAGGATGTATACAATAAAGCGCATCCCAGAGCCTGATTACACGGAGAAAAACATGAGCATTTTCAGACCTTATCAATACAAACAGAAACCGGACTTTCCGGCAAATGCGCCGTTGAAGAACGGTTTCTTTGTGTTTTGGGAGATTTATTTCAGAAAATTCTGGCGTCTGTTAACGGTAAATATACTTTACTTCATTATAACAATGCCTATACTTTTCTGGTTCTATATCGCCGCGACGGGCTATTTTGCCGATTCCGCAGCGCTTGCTGAGGTTGGGATGGATGCTTCCGAGCTTTTTGCCGGCATTGGCATATATTTTTCCCTTTTTGGTTTTATACCTCGTGTTTTGTATCTTCCGCTGCTGATTATATCGATTTTGCTATATGGTCCCGCAACTATGGGGGTAACCTATATCTACAGAAATTTCGCGCGTGAGGAGCATGCCTGGGTGTCCGACTTGTTCACACGCGGTATTGCCAATATCAAGCAGGGCTTGTTTTTCGGTATTATGGATGCGGTCGTTATTTTTATGCTTCTAAACGGAGCTGCGGGCATAATTCTGAGCACAACAAAAACCATAGCGGTTATATCTACAGTGCTTAGAGTTCTCGCATCTGTTATGCTGGTGTTTTATCTTTACATGAGGCACTATTTTTACCTTATCTCCGTAACAATGAACCTTAGTGTTTCGGCGATAATAAAGGATTCCATTCTATTTGTCTTTATCGGCTTTCCCCGAAACGTCCTGGCGGAAATAGTAAATTTACTCATCATAATAATATGCTTTTTTCTTGTCCCTCTTATTACTTTTATATCCGTACCCTTTTTCTTTTATGCGTTTACAGGCTTTGCTACAATCTTCATCTGTTACCCTGTGGTCAAGAAGTATCTTATTCTTCCCGCTTTGGAAAAAGAGAAGGCTTCCGAGCCGAAAGAACCGGATGAATAAGGATCTTTTTCATGACAATGAGCCATATCGCTTGCAGCGCTCCGCTGCATGTGATACAATGTATCGCGGATTCGAACTTATGTTTGGTGGTGCGTACGTTGCTGGTGCTCGGACTTGACCCCGGAATAGCTACAGTCGGCTTCGGCGTAGTAAACATCGAAGGCGGGCTGCAGTCCGCTGTTCGTTACGGAACAATTAAAACCAGCGCGGGATTGGCACTTTCCGACCGGCTGGATTGTCTGTTTGAAGATATAAACAGTCTTCTTGAAGCTTTTCGTCCCGATGCGGTAGCAATCGAAGAGCTGTTTTTTAATACGAATATTTCTACAGCCATATCTGTTTCTCATGGCAGGGGGGTCCTGCTTCTTGCGTGTAAACGTTTCGGGGTACCGATTTATGAATATACGCCTCTTCAGGTTAAGCAGGCTGTTGTAGGATACGGCCGGGCCGAAAAAAAGCAGGTTATGGATATGGTGAGACGTCTTCTGCGGCTGGACGATATACCTAAGCCGGATGATGCGGCGGACGCGCTTGCTATAGCTCTGTGTCACGCGCGCGCGGTTACATCTTTGCTGTTTGCGGATTGGAGCAAAAACCAATGTTCTACTACATAAGCGGAACCTTATCGGTTGTTGAACCGAACCTCGCCGTTATTGACTGCGGAGGAGTGGGATATGCCTGTCATACTACTCTTCGAACACTTTCCGGCATATCAAAAGGCGATAGAGTCAAGCTTTACACGCATTGCAATATAAGAGAGGACGCATTTGATATATACGGCTTCAGTACACAAAAAGAACTGGAGTTCTTTCAGATGCTTATCGGAATCAGCGGTGTCGGCCCGAAAGCCGCTCTATCGTTATTATCATCTTATTCGCCGGAAGATCTTGCTGTCGCCGTTATATCCGGAAATGAGAAAGCGCTTTCCGCCGCTCCGGGGATAGGAAAGAAGATTGCTCAGAGAATCATTCTTGAAATGAAAGACAAAATGGGAGATGCACTCGGGGAACTTGCGGGCTTCGCGTCTGCGTCACTTCCCGCAGTCACAGGAGACACTGCGAAAAAAAGCTCCGACGCTGCAGCCGCGCTTATAAGTCTCGGCTATACTCCTTCGGAGATTAATGCTGCGCTGCGCGGTTTGGATATTGATAACCTTTCAATTGAGGAGATAGTCAAAGAAGCCCTCAAGAGATCTCTTTGACGGGTTACGATTATGAGTATTGAATTTTCAAACCAGCCGAAAAAGGATCCGCGCCTGATTAATACTTCATTTGAACCGGATGACAAGGGTGAAGCAGGACTTCGGCCGCAGACATTAAGCGAGTACACAGGTCAGGAAAAGGCGAAGAGTAATCTGGCGGTATATATCGGCGCGGCAAGGCTTCGTCATGAACCGTTGGACCACGTTTTGCTTCATGGACCTCCGGGTCTCGGGAAAACTACTCTCGCTTCAATAATTGCAAATGAAATGGGCGTGAATATCAGAAAAACATCCGGTCCCGCGATAGAAAAACCAAGAGATCTTGCCGCGTTGCTTACTAATCTGGAAGAAAATGATATATTATTTATTGATGAGATTCACAGACTCAGCAGAGCTGTTGAGGAAATCCTCTATCCGGCTATGGAGGACGGTGAGATAGATATCATCATCGGTCAGGGACCTTCCGCGAACTCGATAAGATTGGAGCTAAAGCGTTTTACCCTCGTTGGCGCAACAACCAGAGCCGGGCAGCTTTCTGCGCCGCTGCGTGATCGTTTCGGTGTAATACTCAAGCTTGAGCTGTATTCTGCGGACGAGCTTAAGCAAATAATCGAGCATAATGCGGGTCTTCTCGGTATAGCTATCGACCGGGGCGGAGCCGAAGAGATAGCGAAACGTTCACGCGGGACTCCGAGAATCGCAAACCGATTATTAAAGCGCATAAGAGACTTCGCGCAGTTCTGCGCGGACGGAGTTATAACCCGTGAAGTTGCCGATGATGCTTTAACGAGGCTCGAGATAGATGCGATCGGTCTTGATTCGGTTGACAGAAGGCTGCTGAAAAGTATAATCACAAATTACGACGGGGGTCCCGTGGGCCTTGAAACGCTTGCGGCTACCATTAACGAGGAGTCGGTTACTATCGAGGATGTATATGAGCCATATCTGATGCAGCAGGGATTTTTAACCCGCACCCAAAGGGGAAGATGTGCCACAAGGCTTGCTTATGAACATCTCGGAATAAGATATCTGAGCCAGCAGCAGCTTGATGATTTTTAGGCTGACAATGTGTATCCTGCGCAAATAAGCAGAAGCCTTTAAAAACATGGTGAATAATGTTTGAGAGAATGTGTTTTATACAAAATAACGAAAATCAAGGTTATTTTAATGCTGATTTAAAAAAATAAGTGCAACAATGTTAATAATGTTTAACGATTTACTTGACATTTTTCATTTAGCTTACTATAATACTGTCAGAATAGGGTACTGATCATTTATGGAATCAAACGGCTATGACATTGATGATATGCTCTGTCTTGCGGCGTCCTCCGGCGATGCCGAAGCCGAGTATTCGTTGATACAGAAATACAGCAACCTCGTAAAAGCATGTGCCCGCCCATATTTTCTCGCGGGTGGGGACAGTGAAGATCTCATTCAGGAAGGCATGATGGGTCTTCTCGCCGCGATCAGGGAATATAATCCCGAGGGCGGCGCTTCCTTCAGAACCTACTCAGAGCTCTGCATAAGAAGACGGCTCTATTCAGCTATCAGATCAGCAAACGGCCGGCGCAATGTATCCCTTGACGATTGTCTTTCACTGGATTCACAGCTCTTTGACGAGAATCAAGCCCACGCCGCTTATGCCTTGCACGACGCTTTCAGGCGCGGTCCTGAAGATTTGCTAATAGACAAAGAAGGCACCGACGAGTTTTATAAACGATTTATAAAATACCTGTCGAGATTTGAAGCGAATATTTTATCTCTCTATTTATCCGGTCTTTCATACAGAGAGATGGCGCGGAAAGCCGGCAAACAGGAAAAGTCGGTAGACAATGCTGTACAGCGCATCAGGCGCAAGCTTGTACAGTATATTCAAAGCGGCGATATCAGTATAACTGATCGCATATAGTGCCCTAAAAAGGCAAAGATTATTGTCAAAGTGAGGATTCAATTAATGTACGAAGACAAAACACTGGTTTGCAAGGAATGCGGCGCGCAGTTTGTTTTTACTGCAGGCGAGCAGGAGTTTTATGCTGAGAGAGGTTTTCAAAACGAGCCTCAGCGTTGCAAAAACTGCCGCGATGCAAGGAAAAATGCAGCAAGGGGTCCAAGGGAGTACTTCACAGCCGTCTGCGCAAGCTGCGGCGGTGAGGCGAAGGTTCCTTTCGAGCCTAAATCCGACAGGCCTGTATACTGCAGCGACTGCTTCGCAAAAATGAGGGAGCAGGGCTGACCGATTAACCCGGAACACAGGGGCGCTGAAAAGTGCCCCTGTGTTCTTGTTGGTCTTCACCTATTGCAATTGAAGGTTATCGCAGTTATAATAATAATTGCGAGAGCTATCAGCCGAAAACTGATTATTATTTCTACGGAGGTACTAAAGAAAGATGGCTTATAAAATTAATCGTGATACGCTTATTTCGGAAATTCTAGAGAAAGCACCCGAAACTGCACCTCTTTTCAGGGAGATCGGTATGCATTGTCTGGGCTGCGCGATGGCTAAGGGAGAGACGGTCGCCATGGCTTGCCGCGCACACAGCGTTGATGTGAATTCTTTTGTTGAAAAAGCAAACGCGGCGATCGAGGAATTTGCCAGCTGAGAACAGCATTAAAAAACGGAGCGGAGGACGGGTTACCGTCCTCCGTTTAAAAACGAGCAGGTGAAAAATGACTGTTCTGTCGAACAGACTTAAGGCAATCGCGTCTTTTGTGCCGCAAGGTTCCGCTGCGGTGGATGTGGGCACCGATCATGCGATTTTGCCTATATGGCTGGCAGAAGCCGGGATATGCAGCCGTGTAATCGCTACCGATATAAATACGGAGCCTCTGCAGCGGGCTTATTCAAATGTCAGAGCGAGCGCGATGTCGGAAAAAATCGAACTCAGACTTGGTCAGGGACTTGCATGTGTCGGTGAGGAAGAGATCAACGTCATTATAGTCGCGGGAATGGGCAGCGATAATATCGGGGATATCATACTGGAATCCGGATGGTGCTTTTCGGAGAAAAGGCTTATTCTGCAGCCTATGACAAAACACCCCGAGCTTATCGGCCGTCTTTGGCAAAACGGTTTTTTCGTTCGGGATGAGAAGCTTGCAAAGGATGCGGGGAAGATATACAGGATTCTGCAGGTTGAAAAGGGAATATCCCCGGAACCGTCACCGGCGGATCTGTATGCCGGTGAAGCACTTTTAACCAATCACGATCCGCTTCTGAGGGAATATCTTCATAAGACTGTTGAAAGACTCGAGCGCGCATTGAGCGGAATAAGGCACTCGCGAGGATATGAAGAGAAATCCGCTCTTTTATTTCAAAGGGCGATCGAAGGATTGGGTATGATGATACGGTTATCCTGAAATCGGAAGTTGATTCGAAGTATTTTTATGAACAGGGGAAGTTTATCGTGCCGGTAATAAGAGATATTTACAATTATCTCGAGCAAATCGCACCATCGCGGTACAAGATGGATTTTGACAATGTAGGACTCCTTATAGGTGATGAAGAAAGAAATGCCGACAGGGTGCTGGTGGCACTTGATATAACAAGCGAAGTCGCGCAGGAAGCTGTCGCCTGGGGTGCCGGGCTGATTATTTCGCATCATCCCGTTTTCTTTACACTTAAAGATGTGACTGCATCCGATCCGATAGGACGCAGAGTCATGTTCCTTATAGAGAACCGCTGTGCCGCGATTTGCATGCACACAAACCTTGACGCCGCTTACAAAGGAGTAAATGACGCGTTGGCAAATGCGCTGTGCCTTGCGGATACAATGCCGCTCGGATATTTTGGCGATGATTCCGCGGGAACAATAGGCATTGGTCGGATAGGATCATTGGCGCATGATACACCGCTGCCTGAATTTCTTCGAAGTGTGAAAACCGCGCTTAACACAAACGGACTGCGCTATTACAATGCCGAAAAACCGGTCAGACGTGTCGCAGTCGGAGGAGGCTCTTGCGGAGATTATTTAAAGTATGCAGCCGAGAAGGGATGCGACACTTTTGTGACGGCAGACATTAAGTACGATGTGTTCCTGCAGGCGAAGGAAGCGGGTATAAACATAATTGATGCCGACCATTTCAGCACCGAAAACGTCATAGTTCCGGTCCTTGCCGCTGATCTTTCGAAGCGGTTTCCTCAAACACAGTTTCGAATTTCATTGACCCACGGTCCGACAGCGGAGTTCTATATATAGGAGTTCTACATATAATTACATTACGAGTAAATCTCAAGGCCGCCCGGTCGGACGGCCTTGAGATTTATTACAGGAGTCTGATCTCTTTCCATTTGCCTTGATTATATCGAAGCAGTATAAGCCAGGAACGTAACATCTGATCGGCCAAAACCGCTATCCAAGCCCCGTAAAGCCTTATCTCGGTAAGACCGCCTGCCGTTGTGGAGTCGAGCCACCTGCTCAGGAACGTGCCCGCTATAAACGAATAGTCAATTAACGATACAAAAACATAAGCGACGGATGTCCTGATTATAACGACCGTTATCAGCATGATGATGGCGGTTGATTTTGTGTCTCCGGCTCCTCTGAGCAGTCCGCCGAGTATAAATTGCGATGACATGAAAGGCTGCAGCAGCGCGACTATTATCATAATAACGGTTCCCATTTGGATGACCGCGAGTTCCTTGCTGTTATAAAGCATTACAAGATATTTTCCGAAGATGGCGAATATGAGTGACAGGAAAAGCGCAATGCATAACCCCAGGTTTCTGCATCTTATGCCGTAATGCTCGGCAAGATCAAGCCTTCGCCGCCCGAGGCTCTGTCCGGTTAGCGTCGTTGCCGCTACAGCGAAAGACTGACCGTTCATCATTGACAGCGACTGTATGTTCATGCATATCTGGAACGCCGCGTTCGCTACCTCACCCAGCGTTGCGACTGTTCGGCTGTATATTACCATACCTATACGCATAACAACCTGTTCAAGCATAGCGGGCAAACCGATTTTTGCAATATCACCGACGATTCGCTTATCAAACTTGAGGAGATTTTTCAAACGGAGTTTCAGATAGAATTTTCCGCTGAAAACGCAGTATAATGCTATTATCGTTGCTACGAGCTGGGAGATAACGGTCGCTAACGAAGCGCCTGCGACGCCTAATGCGGGGAAGCCCCAATGACCATTGATTAAAAGGTAATTTAAAAATATGTTAACCAGATTAGCGGTTATGTTGTAGATCATGCTGGGTTTGGTATTGCCTGTACCCCTAAGCGCCGCGGTTATGCAAAAAGACCAGGAGAAGAGGGGAAACGCCGCCATCTGTATTTGAAGGTATCGAGTTCCGGCCTTTATTGTGGCTTCCTGCATTCCTCCGTTTGCCATGAAATTTATCATCCATCCGGAAAAATAAACGCCTAAGAACCCGCAAATTATCGATATACCGGTAGCAAGCACCATAGCCTGGCGCAGTATTTGGTTTGTCAGCTCATGTCTGCCGGATCCTCTGGCTCTTGCTATAATCGCCGTAGCGCCTGTGTTCAGAGCCATAAGGGTGGTTAATATCAGAAATCGCGGTTGATTTGCAAGACCGATCGCGGTTGTTGCGCTTGAGCCGAGACCGCTTACCATCATCATATCTACCATCGAAACGAGAGAAGTCAGAAATAATTCCAACATTGAAGGCCATGTTATTCTTATGATATCGGAGTAAAGAGACTTTGATTCGACCCCTTCGGGAAGCTTTCTTTGTTCTTTTTTTGTTTTAAGCATTTCCGCCTTAACATCCGCGTCTGTGCCGAAAGGTAGATAGTCCAGAGTAGTGGTAACTCCTTTTATCAGATTCCCCTCTGAGTCAAGAAGCGGTTTGGTTTTGTTTATCGATGTGTTTTTAAGTCGCATAATATGGGAACGTTTATTAACGCAGCCCCGGCTCACCTCTTTGACGGTATAATGATTGAAGAGCCTGCTTCGCTGTATCGAAGTAGGCTCCGATTAAAATTAGCGTCTTACAACTCTACGTATGTTATCATAACGATGCTGAATTAACAAGAGAAAATTCGGCAACGGATATTTGAAATAAATACTGTTTATTGAATAACAGCAATACAGATTATGAAAGATACCGAGGGGCAGCAGATAAGAACAGAACAGCAGATAAGAGTGTGCGAATTAATCTATAAAATGCTGACGGATGCCGGAACCGCCGGATGACAGATCATTAAATGATCATTACATATCATTATAATCGTTGATATTTTCTGGCGCCGACGATATGGGTATACCGAATACGTTCATAAGAGTAACTAGTCAGAGGCCGCATACGCGAGTCTGATGAATGGGCAGCAATATATACCTCACTTTCGATAATATTGAGGACTAATAAAGTGTGATAAAACGAACCGTCAGACTTCCCGAGCTGGACCACGTCGCCAATTTGTATATCATTCTTGTGCGTATCATAACCGAAGGGGCCCGTTCCGGTGTTGGATGTCAAAAAAGAATGGAACTGCTCGACGCCTGTCCATGAAGGACTCCGGTCATTCGCGTTGATATAATACCAACCGCTGACAGGAGAATAGTTCATAACTAAACAAGCCGCATAAACACATTGGGAAACAAAATTAGTACAGTCACCGCCGAGAGCATCGAAATTATAATAAGCCGGATTTCGCGACATGGCCCATTTAATTGCGTATTCTGCGGCGATGTTTCGATTGTACGGTATTTGCCGCAATGCCACATCACAACCTCCGAACTGACCATCCTTGCGACTTGTATCGCATGACAGAATAATGCGCTACAGTCTATGACCAAACATAGTGGGTTGTTAAACTTATACAGATGAATATGTCCTAATGCTTCTGCTCTGATTGACGTCAGCTGATTTCAGGACAGTATTCTTTGATAAGCGACAACATCGAGTCTTCGGCCGAATTTATAGCCTGCCTGCTTATAATGCGCACATTTTTCATAGCCGACGCTTTCGAACAGACGGATGCTGCCTGTATTTTCCGCACATATTGTCGCGATAAGAACATGGAATTTGTTTTTTACCGCAACTTGCTCGATGAATGATATAGCGCGGGTTCCGATTCCTTTTCCGGTGTAACCGCATTTGAGATAGACAGCTATCTGTCCGGTTTCATCGTATGCTTCGCGGACGCCGAATTGTGAAAGTATCACATAACCGCATATTACCTCCCGATCCAGCATCACATATGCTTTATACTTTGGATTGTCGAAAAAGACCAGACAGCGCATTTCTTCTGCTGTCAAAGAATGCATATGAAATGAAAAAGTAGTGTTCTCAACATAGTATGTATAAATAGACAGGACTTCCTGCAAGTCATTTTCGTTTATCTCTCTGAACTCAATATGCATATTAATTGTCCCCGTTAAACGAAGTATTCAAAAACAAACCATATCATACAGCCGAGCGCGTAAAAAAGCAATCGTCTGTGTCCCGGCGAACTGCACTATTGCTTAGAGCATTTGGCTGCCGATTAATACGCAGTCAAAGTAAAAAAACACCGGTTTGCGCTTGCAATGCAGACCGGTGCAATATCGTGGTCCGAGTGTTCATAACACACTTAATTATTATGGCTGAAAAGCCAAGGTCGCCGGCAACATATTCCAATTCCAAAGAAAAACTTACATTTAACAGGAAAAAGGCAATCGGCGCACTTCGAGAATAAACCGCATATAAACGGATGATATCGGTCGATATATCAACCTATTCCTCCAAGTGACTAGTATTTAGACTAGTATTTAGTAACAACTAAAACTTGTATAAACTTACGAATTATGATATGATATCCTTAAAGTACGGTTTGTGAGGGGGATATCATATGCCAACAAAGAAATATAACATTGAGCTAACTGATAACGAGCGACGCGAGTTGACAAAAATCGTCAAGAACGGAACATCCCCTGCAAAAGTCATTAACCGAGCCAATATATTGTTAGCATCTGATTCGTCGACGGGAAAAGCAATGACTGTGGTGCAGACTGCAGAACGGTTTAATACAACCCCGACAACAGTACAGACCGTAAGAACTGAGTATGCTCAGTCGGGAATCAGCGGTGCTTTGTATAGGAAAAAGCGGGAAACACCGCCGGTACCGGCGAAAGTCGATGGTAATCTTGAAGCCCATATTATCGCAGTTTGTTGCAGCAAGCCCCCAGACGGTTATGAACGATGGACGTTGCGGCTCATTGCCGATAAATGCGTAGAACTTGGGTATGCAGAATCGATTTCACATATGACGATCAGCCGAACCTTAAAAAAAACCAGCTTAAGCCACACTTAAACAAGAGTTGGTGCATACCGCCAAATCATAATGCGGCTTTCGTTGCAGCAATGGAGGATGTTCTCGAAGTATACAGCCGCCCATATAATGAACGCTTTCCTGTGGTCTGCATGGACAAGAAACCATTACAACTCCTTGCAGACGCGCGAAAAAGAATCAAGCTTGAACCGGGCAGGTCCGAGCGAATCGATAACGAATACATACGCAAAGGTACCTGCAGCATTTTTCTATTCACTGAACCTTTAGGTGGTTGGCGGCATGCTGATGCTTGTGAGCATAGGACAAAGCTCGATTGGGCTATCCATATTAAATGGTTATTGGAACAATACCCGAAAGCTGAAAAGATTGTGATGGTCTTGGATAACTTGAATACCCATAATATATCATCGCTTTATGAAGCATTCGCTCCAGATGTTGCTTTAAGAATGGCTAAGCGTCTCGAGATTCATTACACGCCAAAGCATGGCAGCTGGCTCGATATTGCTGAGATAGAGTTATCTGCTCTTGGCCGTCAATGCTTAGGGAAACGTCGTATTGACAATCTCCATGAGCTTAATCATGAACTCGGTGCATGGCATTCTGACCGGAATCAAAACCAAAAAGGTGTCGACTGGCAGTTTTCTACTGGTGATGCCAGAACCAAACTCAAAAGACTCTATCCTATAATTAAATGATACTTTTAGTTGTTACAGGGTACTAGAATACGGATCCCTCCTATTTGCTAAGAACCAATTCTCATATTTACATATTAAGAAGGCTCCCTTATTCACCGCGTTACTCGCCGTTGAGGATATGCCTGAGCGCGAGCAGGCTGCCGGTAAAGATCAGTGCGACCTTATCGTTTTCTGTAAAAGCCCAGCTTACAACGTAAGCGCGCTTGTCGTAAAACCTAATCTCGTCGGTGGACTTTTCAAAGACCTGTTCGGAAGCTATCGGCTCAAGTTCTTTCTCGTCGAAGAGGTCCGCGATCGTTTGCTCCGAGCGCCAGTAACGCTGCTCCTCGTTAAGCTCGTCCCCTTCCTTTATACCGATTTCTCCATCATAATCATAATAACCGATTTGCCGCGTCTGCTGCTCGCCGAGCACAGCGCTTACGCTTTCTCTTAACGCGTCTTTATCTTTTGCAAGAACTTGAATCTGCCATAGCACGGGTTCGGACTGCTCCAGAGGCACGTACAAGTCTTTTCCCGAAGAAAAAAGCGCTAGTTTAAGGTTTATGGACACGTCCTGACCGAAGAGCGGCGCGTCAAACGAAAGCGAGGCTTCTCCTTCGCCGATTTCTTCGGTCAATTCGTAACCCGACAGCGCCGTGCGCGCCTCGTCCGCTGTCATGCCCCATTCAAGAGGCGAGATGCACGCGTCGTCAGACAGTTCCAGCGTTGCCGGGCTTTTTGAACAACCCAGCAGGAAGCAAAGCGCAAGCGCAAACAGAATAGCTTTTTTCATTTATTACACCTTTCGTGCTATCAAACAGGTATGGGATTCACCGAATATCCATACGAATTCCCATTAACTATAATGTAAAAACCCAACAAGGGTTCGTCCATGCTGCCGGTACCTCGTGGCTCTATTCTAGTTTCTGGAGGAAGGGTAGCATAATCAGAGTAGTATGTGAAAATTGCTGGACTATATTGTGATATGCTAGCAGAATAAAAATAGTCACCGGTTACTAGATTTTCATCTAAATCATATAAGTCTCCGGTTATGGTAAAATACGCATTCATATAAGACACTGTGTTGCTGCCGGATGTACGAGACCATTTTGCAGTAACACCCGAGGGCGATATTCTATAACCGACATCCCAGATATAACCACCCGTATAATAAGCGGTTACCGTCATCGTTATGCTTATCGAACTAATCGGCTCTTCTAAAACCGTACTGGCGCGCGATACTACATATTTACTAAATGAAATTGAGTCAATAATTTTCGCGGGAACCAATCCATCTTTCGTCTCTTGATAACCAGTAAGGAAACTTGACTCAAAAAAACCACCGTCTAAGTTTCTTACAATTTGGATATACTGAGATTCATCGGCTTTTGTAACTACAGTTATCGTAGTGTTCCCATCAAAACATATTCCGTTTGCCTCGAGATACTCCCCGAGAGTGCTCCGTCTTTCTCCGAAAACTGATGCATGTACAGGAATAGAGAACGATGCAAATAGAACTACCGTTAATACAACAGCGATGATACTTTTAAGAGTTTTCATTTAATACCCCTTTCTCACATAATCCAGTCAAAATCAAAACATCACCTGCATAACATATGTATCGGGTCATCGGAGCATACCAGAATAGTCCATTGGACTCAACACCTTTCGTTATTAGCTGAGTGTGATTTGGAATTACCCGAGGCAAATAAGTTCCACCGTTTGCATATTACAGAATTATTAGATTATAAGTCCGCTTGATAACAATTATATAATAATGCTTTCCAGACGAATTGTCAACTATTTCCTGTTTTATAATTCCAGTTTACAGATCCTTACTTACTCCCCTACTGTAGAAAACAAGACAATTCGAAATTCCGTATGAGAATGTCAGTTCGTGTTCATAGACCTGAACCTATACTAAAAGAATATAGCTTGAGAGCACCTGCTGAGGAAAAAACAGCATGTGCTATTTTATGCCCTAAAAACAGAAAGTGAGGTGCGACCTGGTATTAGTATGCATTGTCTCGACAAGCAACG
>Ga0123335_1000748_pt1 | contig 55157 bp, 49 predicted proteins | sample BiotimSIPDNA_2_FD_89707 | JGI IMG/M metagenome (GOLD analysis project Ga0123335, IMG submission 89707) | Anaerobic biogas reactor microbial communites from Washington, USA - Biogas_R2 time_0 SIP DNA | ecosystem: Engineered > Bioreactor > Anaerobic > Unclassified | place: Washington, USA...
GGTCGGCCAGGAGCAGCTTGATAAACCTGGGAATGACCGCGGCGTAAGCGCCGTCAGGATTCTGCCGGCGCCCGAAGACATTGAAGTAGCGCAAGCCAACGGTGGGCAGGCCATAGTGCAGGGTGTACTGGCGCGCCCATTCCTCATTGCTGCGCTTGGTGACCGCGTAAGGGGAGAGCAGCCTGCCCACGCGGTCCTCCTGCTTGGGCAGATTGGGCTCATCCCCATATACCGAGCTGGAGGAGGCGTACACAAAGGTTTTTACCTTGCACCGCCTGGCGGCTTCCAGCATGTTCAGGGTGCCTTTGGTGTTGATGTCCTCATACAGCAGGGGCATCTCAATGCTGCGCGGCACGCTGCCCCAGGCCGCCTGGTGCAGCACATAGTCCGCATCTTCGCAAACCGCAAGGCAGGTATCCAGGTCGCGGATGTCACCTTTGACAAAGGCGTAATTGGGTTCAGCGGCAAACAAATCCACATTGGCCTGGAAACCGTTGGACAGGTTATCCAGGCAGCGCACCCTGTAGCCATCCCGGAGCAGCGCCTCACACAGGTTGGTGCCGATAAAGCCGGCGCCGCCCGTGACCACAAACAGTGTCCCCTCAGGAAATACCGGGTTGTTTTGCATGCCTACAGCCTCCAGTACTCATAGCCGGCTGCTTCATACTCCCTGCGGTCCATCAGGCCCTTCAAGTCCAAAAGCACCTTCTGCCCATCGCCGAAGAAGGCGTCCATGCGCGTGATATCAATGCTCTTGAACTCATCATGAGCCACCGCCAGGATGACCGCGTCCATGTCCATGATGCTGTCCATGTCCACAAACTCGATGCCGTACTCGTGCATGGCCTCCTGCGCGTCCGCCTGGGGATCGGCAATGAGGGGCGTGATGCCATACTCCATCAGCTCATGATACACATCGATGACACGGGTATTGCGGGTGTCCGGGCAGTTCTCCTTGAAGGTAAAGCCCAGGATGACCACGCGGGCGCCCTTGATATGGCGATCCGCGCGGATGAGGCATTTGACCGCGTTCTCGGCAACATAGCAGCCCATGCCATCGTTGATGCGGCGGCCGGAAAGAATGATCTGGCTGTGGTAGCCCACCTGCTCAGCCTTATAGGTGAGGTAGTAGGGATCCACGCCAATACAGTGACCGCCCACCAGGCCGGGGGTGAACTTGAGGAAATTCCATTTGGTGCCGGCAGCCTCCAACACAGATTTGGTATCGATGCCCAGCTTGTTGAAGATGATGGACAGCTCGTTCATGAAGGCGATGTTGATGTCACGCTGGCTGTTCTCAATGACCTTGGCAGCCTCAGCCACCTTGATGGATGCTGCCCGGTAAACCCCGGCCTCCACCACCAGCTCATACACCCGGGCCACGATGTCCAGGGTTTGCTCGTCCATGCCGGACACCACCTTGACGATGGTTTCCAGGCGATGCACCTTGTCGCCGGGGTTGATGCGCTCGGGCGAATAGCCGACCTTGAAATCCACGCCGCAGGTCAGGCCGGATTCCCTTTCAAGGATGGGCACGCAGATATCCTCGGTGACGCCGGGATAGACGGTGGACTCATACACCACGATGCTGCCGGGCGCAAGGTTCTGGCCCAGGGTGCTGCTGGCGGAGATAAGAGGTCCCAAATCCGGGGTATGGTCGTCACGCACCGGGGTGGGCACGGCCACGATATGGAACCTGGCCCTTTTCAGATCTGCCGGGTTGGAGGTAAACTCAACGGTCGTCCGGGAAATGATCTCATCCCCCACCTCCCGGGTCGGATCCTTGCCCTGTTTGTACAGCGCGATCTTGGGCCGGCTGATGTCAAAGCCGATCACATCCGCCTTCCTGGCGAAAGTGACCGCGATGGGCATGCCCACATAGCCCAGACCTATCAGGGAAATCTTCTCCTCCCGGTTTACCAGCTTCTGATACAGGGTGGTCATGATGTGTGTCGCTCCTTCCTTAACTCGTCGATCTCATCCAAATAAGCGTCAATCACCTTTCGGCGGTCAAACTCTCGTTCCATCTTGGTGCGCCCGGCAAGGCCCATCTGCTGTTTTTGCGTATGGGGCAGCCTGACAAACTCCTCCATGGCGCGGGCCAGGTCCCCGGCGCTGCGGGGCTCACACCCCAGTCCGCTGATCCCCTCGTCAAAGGTTTCCCTGCACCCGGGGATACGGGTGGCGATCACCGGGCGGCCGCTGGCCGCTGCCTCCAGGAGAACATTGGCCATGCCTTCATGATAGGATGGCAGAACCACGCAATGACTCCGGGCAATATAGGGACGGACATCATGCTGTTCCCCGTGATAGGCAGCCTTGCCCCCGCCGCTGGCTTGACGGAGTTTGTCAGTATAATCTTCCTCAGCCAGGCCCAGCAGGTCAAGCCGTACTCCTTCATGCGTCCTTGAAAGGGTTTGAAAAGCTGACAGCAACTCGTCCAGGCCTTTCTCTTTCATCAGCCGGCCGATAAACAAAAACCTTGTCTCCAAATCATCTGCCGGATATGCGACCGGTTGAAACTTGCTCAGATTGACCCCGGAGCCGCTGATCAGACGCACATGCTGCCGGGGGGGAAACAAGTTATGTTCTCGCATGAACTGAAGGTTGTGGGTGTTTTGGAAAAAGATACAGCTGGCGCCTTTTAATGAAATCCTGTACATGAACAACAGGAGCCGTGCCAAGGCCCCTCCGCCATGCAGCCCGCTGCCCAGGCCGGAAATGGAGACTACCCGCGGTATCCGCAAGACACGCGCCGCCAAGGCGCCATAGATATTGGCTTTGATGGAAAAGGTCATCACCACGCCAGGCCGGATCTGCTTCATGAGACGGTGATATGTGTTAAATACTTTCATGTCGGCCAGGATGCTGGTGCCCCGGCGCTGCACCTCCAGGTGGTGGCAATCACATCCCTTTTCGACAAAAAACTTCTCATTGCCATCGAAGGGGCCAAGAATGCTTATCCCATAACCACTGGAAAGCAAGCCTTCCACCAGCTCTTCCCGAAGAGCCAGCAGCCATTTGTAGGAGGTCATTAATATAAGGATGTTCATCTGCTGTGTTCTTCTGTCTTTATTATTGAAGCGGAAAAATCAACGTATCGGATGCCCTGGCGTCTGCCCATGTTCTCTTCCCCCTGATAAACCAATCCGCCCAGCACCTTGTCAACCACAGATACCCTGCCGCTGAGAAAACGCAGCAATGGGTTGAATATTCTGGTGAGCGCGATCCGCCTGCCATGAAAAGCGGCGATAGTCTGTACCAAGGTACCGGTGTTTACCGTTTCCTGATTCCGTGGTAAAAACAAGCCCTGTTGCTGGCTGTCAATCAGCCATCGTACAAAAATGGACAAATTATCAATAAACAGCATGGAGCGTTCATTGGAGAATCGGGGAAAGAAAGGAGAGACACGGGCAAACCTGGCCAGCGCCGGATAATTTCCCTTGCATCCCGGGCCATAGATCATCGGCGGCCGCAGAATACATACCGCAAAGGAACTGTCATGCAGGGATTGCAGGTTTTTCTCAGCCGCCAGCTTGCTTTTTCCATAAAGATCCTTGGGGGCGGGACGGGTATCCGGGGTGATTGTCACGGGGCTTTTAATGCTTCCGTGCTCACCATAAACACTCATACTGCTGAGAAAAATGAACTGGCCGACTCCTTCTTTTTTTGCCTTTCCGGCAACTTCCGCCGGCAATTCCGCGTTGACCTTCCAATATCTGTCCCGCCCAGCCTGATCCAATTTTTTTGTATTGATATGCGCTATCCCCGCTACATGGAACACGCTGTCATAACCGGAGAAGTTCATTTCATGCCATGATCCGTCAATCGTGTCAGCGGTGTCAACCTGATACTGCTCCGGCCACTGGGCAAGGTATTTCCCGACCGAGGTACCAATATAGCTGTTCGCACCGGTGATGAGAATCCGTTTCATGGGCGCACCGCCTTGTCCTGTTCCTTACGATGTATTTCCCCCGTGCCGCCTTCCACAACACCTTCACGCTTAAAAATGGAAACGATGGTGCCAAAGAAGCATTTGGCATCAAACACTAAGCTCATCCTCTGAACATATTCGCCGTCCAGCCTTGCTTTAACGGGGATTTCCAGCTCGTCACGGCCATTGATTTGCGCCCAGCCTGTCAGGCCGGGCAGCACGTCATTGGCACCGTATTTGTCGCGTTCCGCTACCAGATCATCCTGATTCCACAGGGCGGGGCGAGGGCCGATGACAGCCATGTCGCCTTTTAGGATGTTGAAGATCTGCGGCAGCTCGTCCAGGCTGGTTTTGCGCAGAAAGCGCCCCGCCTTTGTGATGTACCGGTCGGGGTTTGCCAGCAAATGGGTGGGAGTATCCGCGGGAGTATCCGTGCGCATGGTGCGAAACTTCATGATGAAAAAGGTTTTCTTGTGCAGCCCCACTCGTTTTTGACGAAAAAGGGCAGGGCCCCGGCTCTCCAGCTTGATCAGCCCAGCGATGACAAAAAATATGGGCGAAAGTATGACAATACCCACCCCTGACAGGACGATATCAATCGCTCGTTTGCCGAACGACCGATAGAAAGAACATCCCATACCCTCCCAAAAACCTCCCTGGTCTTGTACGGGAGTATAGCATATTGACTCCATATTGTGAAGAATTGGGTCCATTTGCCCGTCAGCGTCCAAGAGACGGAGGGGCAGGATGTCCGGCAGGCGTTTCAGCTGGGGATCGGCGCTGGCGTCCACCCAGCCCACGCGGTAGCTGCCGGGCATGGTTTCATACAGGACGCACATGGCCTGGCCCTGCTTGGCCAGCATCACTACCCGGTCCTTCAGGGACATGGCGGCCTTGCCGCCAGCCGCGCGGGAACCCTTCAAATCCGGCTGAGGAAAACAGGCAGGCGAACGTCTTTTTTGAGGTTGACATACATCGGCTCAGCGTCCAGGAAAACATTGGGCAGACGGGACGCCTTCGATGTCAGCCTTCAGCGCCTCCCTGGCTGTATAAATTGTGAACGCGTCAAAGGTGGCGGCATTTCCATCCACCGGCATGAATTGTGGATGCAGATCATGGCTTCAAGGGAATGACCAGGCTCTCCTGCGCCCGCTCCCCGCTTAAGGAATACACCGGCACCAGGCCCAGCACATCGGCCTGCGTGATGAAGCCTTGCATGTACCGGAACACACATAAGCCCTGGTCATCCTCCCAGCCCGAAAGCTGGAAGGAGGCCCGGTTGCCCTCGTAGAGCCGGTAGCCTATCAGGGTGTCAAGGCCGGGCGCCGGATTCTTCCAGGCCTGGGGCAAGACAGTATAGACGCTGACACCCGAAATGCTGCCGTCCGCGGCGCGCTGCACCACCGCTTTGGCCTGGTACTGCTCAAACTCCCTGGTGTCGCTATAGGGTCCCCCCGGGATCAGGGACAGGTCGGGTTTGCCCATCAGCGCGTTCTCCGGCACAAAACCGCGCATGGCAGTCTGGCCGTTCATCACTTCCACATAGGCCCATTCAACGCCAATGCCGCTGAGACGGATAAGCTCCTGCCCCTGTTTCAGCTGCAAAACTGTCTCCTTTGAAAACAGGGGATCATCCGTCAGCGCTGCATCCCGCGAGAGCAGCATGGTTTGCGGCATGAACTGCAAGGACGGCACGCTTGCTCCCTTTGGAAGAGCGGAGGCGTCAATATAGCCGACGCGCATGTGGCTTGCGGAAATATCATACTGTATCAAGGCCCATCCATCCTCCACGCCGAACACCTGAATCCAGTCATTCGTGGATACAGCTGCCTTGCCGCCGGCAGCGCGGTAATATAGGGCGCCCGGGCCGGAATAAACCGGATATTTTTTCCCCGAGGTGAACTGCACCCGCCTGGCTTTCAGCTCTCCTCCCGGAATCTCCGGCGGGTTGCTCAGCTTTTCCCGGGCTTCCTCAAGCGACCTGGGAAAAGCGGACAGGCTGAAGTAGCGCAGGTCATTCTCATAGGTGCCGTAAACGGGCTTTGCATCATACACAGTGCGTCCCGCTGTAATCTTGGTGACATACAGCACCCCGGGCGTCCAGTCACCGTCTGTTGCCCGGGCGATGATATTCAGTGAATCGCCTGTGCCAAAGTCGTACTGTGAAAGCCCAAGAAAACGCCAGACACCCTTGTTGTCCCTGAAAAAACTCAGCACATCCTCCCTGCCCCTCTCATCAGGGTTTTGATCCCGGTAGTAGAGTCTGAACCAGTTGTAGTCATCCTCATCCTCAAACACCGGCACCCGGCTGCCCTGATAGAGGGGCTTGGGAGACTGCACCATGAACTTCCAGGCGCCGCCGCGATATTCCAGGATACACAGCACGTTTTCTTCACCTTTTTTCATCACAAAAAAGGCGGGCACCCCCTCGGCGCTGTTGCCGCCCGCCGGGTAAAAGGTAAAGCCTGCCGCTACGCTGTAGCCCGCCCAGCGATCGCCGGAAAAGGCCCCGGCGAACTCCGCCGGAACAGCCCCCCGGTAGGTCTCACCCCATGCGGGCAGGGCGCATGCAAGCGCCATGGTCAGGGCCATCAAACCGATTGTCAGAAGCTTTTTCATCATCTCATCACCTTTCGTTTTTTAGAGCCTCTCACCTTCTCTGACAGCCAGGGCGACGGAAATGTTGCACCGGAAATCATTTTATTTGTTGTCGTGGAAAGATATCAATGCCACACTGTTGGCATACTCAAGCAATTGCTCTGTGCCTTCTGCGGCCTTGATGCTGAAAGTCTGGCCATCCCTGTCCCAGACAAGAATCCGGCCGTCAGCCGACTGCACAAGCAGCGCAGTAGTGCCGTCTGAAAGCACATGGTAGCTGAAGCCGGTTGCCTCATTAAAGCTTGGCACGGCAGTGCGTTGGTACTCCGTAAAGATCAGCTGGCGCCCTTCTGCGCTGCGGAATACAGCAACAGCATCATCAATGCCAGCATCCATACCAACAAGGACATAGGTTTCCGGGAGTATGGGCAAGTACTTCCCTGCCCATTGCGGTTCCCGGCTCGTTTCGGGAACCGGTGTCTGAGTGGGTTCAATAGTTGGCGTAGGGCTCAGGACCGGCGTGGGAGAAACCGCCGGCACGCTGCTGACGGCTGGGGATGGGGGCGCCGTCACGGGTTCTGCGCTCGGGCTGGGTGAAGGGCCGGGTGTGTGAAGGATGCCCGGCGTACCGCTGCCCAGGCTGCCTGTCGGCTGTGACAGCACCACCGTATCCTGCGGAGGCCGGACAAGCCGGAGTGTGCCCAGCATGATCAGCGCCAGGCTGGCCGCCACCAGCGCAAAGCGCCGGACATTCCGGCGGCGCTTGCGCAGACGCAAATGAATCTGCTGCGCAAGCTGTTGCCTGTTTCTGCCATACATGGCATCCGCCTGACGGCGCAGATCAGCATCCTGCTCCAGGGTTTCCTGCAGATTGCTGACCTCCTCCTGCGCCAACTCCAGAAAGGCTTGACGCAGCGTCCGATCCTGGTGTTTGTTGCCTTCTGCCACCTCAATCCCTCCCTTCTGCCAGCATTTCCCTGAGCCGTTTTCGTCCCCGGGAGAGCATCGCGCGGGCCGAAACCGCCTGAACCCCCAGGGCATCCGCTACCTGCGTGTCCGTCAGGTTGTGTACATAGCGCAAGGTCATCGCGTCCCGTTCCCGCCGGGGCAAGCGCCTGATGGCGTCTTTCACCCGTTCCACCGCGTCCCGGTCAAGCGCCTGAGCTTCCGGGTTTTCCTTCATATCTGCCGAGATGATGTCCTGAATCAGCTCTGCCTGCCGCATCGCCCGGGATTTGTTTTGGCGGTAAAGGTTGATGGCGGTGTTCCTGACTGCAATGACAAGATAGGAGGCCAGTTTGTTGCACTCCAGCCCCCTGAGGATATGGATTTTTTGTGTCAGCTTGAGCATGACCGCCTGCACGGCGTCTTCCGCGTCCTGGGGATGACGCAATACCTTCAGCGCCTGGGCATACAGCAGGCGATAATAGGTATGATAAATATCTTCCAGATAATCCGCGTCGTCGGATCTGTCCGCCAGCAGCATCATGAACAGCATCAGGAAATGTCCTTTATTGATCGCAGCTTCAGTGTACCGCAAAGGGAAAGGCAAATGCAAAGGCGGATCTTCGCCTGATGCCCGGCGTTTGACCGCCTGTCCTCACAAGCGGTGATTGCCCGTTTCCCGGTGAAAAATATTCCGCAGCATGCGGGTCGGTTATTTTCGTGCGACGCCGCTGTCCCGCGCGGCCTGCGCCACTGCCTGCGCAACCGCCGTGCCCACACGCTCATCAAAAGCATGCGGGAGGATGTAGTTCTCCGTCAATTTGCCGTCGCTGACCAGGCCCGCGATGGCCCGGCTGGCAGCCATGTTCATCCGGTCGTTGATGCGCATTGCCCGCACGTCCAGGGCACCGCGGAAAATTCCGGGGAAAGCCAGCACATTGTTGATCTGGTTTGGAAAGTCGCTTCGCCCGGTACCCACTACGCGCGCGCCGGCAGCCAGGGCTTCATCGGGGAAAATCTCCGGTACCGGGTTGGCCATGGGCAGCAGGATGGCGTCACCGGCCATGGTCTTCACCATGTCGCCGGTCACCAGGCCGGGACCGGACACACCCAGGAAGACATCGGCACCCACCAGGGCATCCGCCAGCGTGCCCTGCTTTTTCTCAGGGTTGACGCGTTTGCACAACTCGGCCTGATCCGGCGCCAGGCCCTCACGGCCCTCATAGAGGATGCCCTTGCGGTTGACAAGGTATATCTGCCGGCCCGCGCCCATATTGAGCAGGTGCCTGGCAATCGCGATGCCAGCGGCGCCTGCGCCTGAAATGACGATCTTGATCTGCCCGATGTCTTTGTTCACCAGCTTGAGCGCATTGAGCATCGCAGCGCCGGCGACAATGGCCGTGCCGTGCTGGTCATCGTGAAAAATCGGGATGTCGCAGATTTCCTGCAGGCGCTTTTCAATTTCAAAGCAGCGCGGAGCGGCAATGTCCTCAAGATTGATTCCGCCAAAGGAACCCGAAATCAGGTAGATGGTGCGGACAATCTCGTCCACATCCTTGCTGCGGATACACAGCGGGAAGGCGTCCACGCCGGCAAAGGTCTTAAACAGCGCGCACTTGCCCTCCATGACCGGCATGCCGGCCTCCGGGCCAATGTCGCCCAGCCCCAGTACCGCAGTGCCGTCAGTGACCACCAGCACCAGGTTGTTGCGCCGGGTCAGGTCAAAGGACAGGTCCACATTGTCCCTGATAGCCAGACAGGGCGCAGCCACGCCCGGTGTGTACGCCAGGGACAGATCCCGGGCATTGTTGACAGGCGCCCTGGCGATGACCTCGATCTTGCCGCCCCACTCTTTGTGCAGGCGCAGCGCTTCTTGTTGGATGTCCAAAACAGCAATCCTCCTTATGCAAATACCGCAGTAAAATGCTATCACAGCACAGATAGCCTGTCAATGCGCCGGGCGCCGCCGCGCCCCGGTCTGGACAGCTTGGTTTCTTGTTGTTTTATCAGTATTTTTGTTGAGCGGGGACAAAGGCATCTGGTATGATAGACGCATCGAAAACCGGAGGCAGGGTATGGAAGGTAGACAAAGGCCGGGCGTATCGGCCAGGTTGCTGTTCATGGTGACCGCGCTGTTTTGGTGCGCTCAATACAGCTATACGCAGTTTATCAACCCGGAGCTGGAACGCATGGGCATGAGCGCCGCCTTTATGGGGTTGGTTTCTGGCGCCTACGGCTTTGCGCAGATGGTGCTGCGCATTCCCCTGGGCATCCTGTCTGACCGCCTGCGGCGGCACAAGCCCTTTGTTGTCATCGGCTGCCTGATGACCATGCTTTCAAGCTTGGGCTTCCTCGTGTATTGCAGTCCCCCGGGCTTTCTCGTCAGCCGGGGTCTGGCCGGAGTAGCTTCCGCAGCCTGGGTATCCTTTACGGTGCTGTACAGCAGCTATTTCCCCCATACCGAAGGACCCCGGCGCATCTCTCAGCTCAACGCCGCCAATATGGGCGGTCGCCTGGCCGGCTATTTGCTGATCATCCTTATCGTCCCGCTGCTGGGCATCCCTTCCGCCTTTTGGTTCAGCGCGCTTGCGGGGGGGATCGCGTTGCTCATGAGCCTGCCGCTTCAGGAAAGCAGCCAGGATACACAGGGCATCACCCTGCGGGATATCGGACAGGCCGCGCGGGATCCCTACCTGCTGGCCTGTTCAGTCATCGGGATTCTAACCCAGGTGGTAGCCTTCAGCACCTATTACGGCTTCACAGTCAACGCGGCCAAGCGTCTTGGAGCCGCCAGCGCAGAATTGACCTGGCTGAGCATCGCGCTGCTGGTTCCTACCCTGGTCATGAACCTGCTGATCACCAGCCGGAGGATGCGCGTCTTTTCCGTGCGCACGCTGGTCTTCCTGGGTTTTGTGCTGTCAGCGGGCTATTGCTTCCTGGTGCCCCTGACAGGCAGCCTGACGCAGCTGTACCTGATCCAAACCCTGGCCGGCTTCTCGAGTTCGCTGACCTTTTCCGTGCTGATGGGCCAGAGCATCCGTGACATTCCCCAACGCCTGCGCGGAGTGGGCATGGGCTTTTACCAGGCGGTCTATGGCATCGGGATGACGCTGGGGCCCCTCCTGATGGGCGTGACAATCGACGCGCAGGGCCTGGACAATGCCTTTAGGATCATGGCGGTTATTTCCATGCTGTCGGGCTTGCTTTCCTGGAAGCTGATGAACATTCCCCCCAGAAAGCTTGAGAAGACAGGCGAAAATGTGTAGAATGTTATAAAACATTAGTTTTGATTGAAAGGAGAGTATTATGAAGTATGACCTGATCGCACCCACCAGCATGGGCATCCGCCTGAGTCCTCTGGAGCGCCAGCCAGTTGGCATTACCAGGCTGTATACCATGTATGCCACCAGCGCGGAGAGCAATGTGCTGAACGTTTCCGCCGCCCTGGGGCTCAAAGCCCATGTGCTGACCGCTTTTGTCAAGGGCAGCCCGATCGCCGACTTCATCAGGGGAGAGCTGCGCCGCCGCAACATCACCTATGAGGGGCCTGAGGTAGCGCAGGGCGGCCCCTGGGGCTACCGGCATCAGATCAACATTGCCGACGCCGGCTTTGGCGTGCGGGGCCCGCGGGTGCACAACGACCGGGCCGGCGAGGTAGGCCGGTTGCTGACCCTGGCGGATTTTGATCCGGAGCGGCTGTTCGCCCGGGACGGCGTGCGCATGATGCACCTGTCCGGCCTGTTTGCGGCCTTGTCCCCGCAAACTGCCAAACTGTGCGTCCAGCTGGCTGAAATCGCCAAGCAGCATGGCACCCAGGTCAGCTTTGACCTGAACCACCGCGCTTCCTTCTGGGCCGGAAGGGAGGAGGAGCTGCACGCCGCCTTCACGCGCATCGCATCGCTGTCAGACGTTCTGATTGGCAATGAGGAGGATTATCAGCTGGCCCTGGGCATCCATGGTCCCGAAGCCGGCGGCGAGGACATCAGCGGGCAGATTGAGGATTTCAAGGGCATGATCAAAGCGGCGCAAGCGGCTTTCCCCAATGTCCAGGTGTTCGCCACCACCCTGCGCGAGGTATTGGACGCCAACCGCCATCTGTGGGGTGCCATCCTGTACATGGACGGCAATTGGCATCTGGCTGCGCAGCGTGAAATCCAGATCCTGGACCGCATTGGCGGCGGTGACGGTTTTGTCGGCGGGCTGCTCTACAGCCTGCTGCGCGGCTTTGAGGCCGAGAAATGTCTCCAGTTTGCCTGGGCGACCGGCGCGATGGCCACCACGATGCTGGAGGACTACGCCACCCCGGCGGACGAAGCGCAGGTTCTCGCTGTCTGGCAGGGCAACGCGCGCGTGGTACGCTAAGACCGCAGAAAAATGACATGACCAGGCGCGTATATCTCAAGCCCGCTAAGGATGCCCGGGTTGTTTCCTGGCATCCCTGGGTGTTTGCAAGCGATGTTGAACGGGTTGAGCGCGAGGTGGTCTCGGGCGATGTGGTGCAGGTGCTGTCCGCGCGCGGCAAGCCGCTGGGCCAGGCCTTGTACAACGCGCAATCGCAAATCCGTCTGCGCATGCTGGCCAGCGTGGAGGAGGTGGTGGATGGCGCCTTCATCCGCCGCCGCGTTTCTAAGGCCATTGCGCTGCGCCGGCAGTTGGGTGATTTGGCGGCCTGCCGCCTGATCAACGCGGAGAGCGACCGCCTGCCCGCGGTGACCGCCGACCTGTTTGACGGGGTCATCTCGCTGCAGATCCTGTCTCTGGGCATGTCGCGCTTCCGTCAGGAACTTGTGGATGCCCTGGTGGAGGAAATCAGGCCCCGGGGCATCTGGGAGCGCAACGATGTGCCGGTGCTGGCGCTGGAGGGCATGGAGCAGTCCACAGGGCTGCTGTACGGCAAGGTGCCCGCGCGTGTGGAAATCAAGGAAAACGGCGTGCGGATACTGGTGGATGTCAAACAGGGACAAAAAACCGGCTATTTTCTGGATCAGAAGGAAAACCGGGCAGCCATCGCCCCCTACTGCAGGGATGCGCGCGTGCTGGATATCTGCACGCACACGGGCTCCTTCGCCCTGCACGCGAAAACATACGGTGCCAGGGAGGTGACGGCCGTGGACCTGTCCGCCCCTGCCCTGGATTTGGCTGCGCAAAACGCCCGGCTCAACGGCTTTGAAGACGTGCAGCTTGTCAACGCCAACGCCTTTGACTATCTGCGGCAACAGTCCGACAAGGGCGAGACCTATGACCTGATCGTGCTGGATCCGCCCGCCTTTGCCAAGAACAAGGCCAGCCTAGCCGGCGCCGCCAGGGGCTATAAGGAAATCAACCTGCGCGCCATGAAAATGCTGGCCGATGGCGGCATCCTGGTCAGCTGCTCCTGTTCCCAGGCCATGGCGCCTGAGCTGTTTCTCAACACCCTCCGGGAAGCCGCCGGGGACGCGCGGGTGACGCTTCAGCAGCTGGAATGGCGCGGTCCGGCGCGCGACCACCCCAGCCTGCCAGCCGCGCCCGAAACCAACTATCTCAAATGCGGCATCTTCCGGGTGCTTCGTTAAACGCAGCGGCTGTTCATTGCGGAGGATGACCCGCTCGCCACCGGGCTCTCCCTGACTTGACAGACAAACGCAGGATCATTGAGCCCCTCGCCTTGCGGGGGGCTGCTTTCATGAGTATAATGGGCACATATCGTGAAGGGTGGGATCAACATGAGCGTAGACAACGAAAAATCCAATTTTATCTGGGACATCATAGACCAGGATCTCAGGGAGGGACGGGTGGAGCGGGTCCACACGCGCTTCCCGCCGGAACCCAACGGCTATTTGCACATCGGCCACTGCAAGGCGATGGTGGCGGATTTTGTCACGGCTGAGCGCTACGGCGGGCTGTGCAACCTGCGCTTTGATGATACCAACCCTGAAAAGGAAGAGACCGAATATGTCGACGGCATCATGGAGGACATTCGCTGGCTGGGCTTTGAGTGGAACGGCGGGCTGTATTTCGCCAGCGATTATTACCAGCAATGCTACGACATCGCCGAGGACTTTATCAGGCGCGGCCTGGCCTATGTGGACGAGCTGAGCCAGGAGGAGATCCGCGAATACCGCGGCACGCTGACCGAGCCCGGCCGCAACAGCCCCTTTCGCGACCGCCCGCCGCAGGAAAGCCTGGACCTGTTCCGCCGCATGCGCGCGGGCGAGTTCCCCGAGGGCAACTATGTTTTGCGCTCCAAGATCGACATGGCCTCGCCCAACATCAACATGCGCGACCCGGTCATGTACCGCATCCTGTACAAGGAACATCACCGCACCGGCAACGAGTGGTGCATCTACCCGATGTATGACTTCTCCCATCCCCTGGGCGACGCCATCGAGGGCATCACGCATTCCCTGTGCTCTCTGGAGTATGAGGATCACCGGCCGCTGTATGACTGGGCGGTTGAACACGCGGGATTCCGCGAGCCGCACACGGACAGGCACGGCTACAAGACCTTCGGCCCCCGGCAGATTGAGTTTGCCAGGCTCAACCTGACGCGCACCGTGATGAGCAAGCGCCACCTGCGCCGCCTGGTGGACGAGGGCTATGTCACCGGCTGGGATGACCCGCGCATGCCCACCTTGATCGGCATGCGCCGGCGCGGTTATACCCCCGAGGCCATCCGGGACTTCATCGACCGCGTGGGCTTGGCCAAGGCGGACAGCGTGGTGGATTTCGGGCTGCTGGAATTTTGCGTGCGCAACGACCTGGGAAACAAAACGTCCCGGGTGATGGCGGTGCTCAACCCGCTCAAGGTGGTCCTGAGCAACTGGCCGGAGGACAGGGTGGACTTCCTGGAGCAGGAAAACCATCCCGACCATCCGGAGTTCGGCAGCCGCCAGGTACGCATGGGGCGCGAGATCTATATTGAGCAGGAAGATTTCATGGAGAACCCGCCCGGCAAGTATTTCCGCCTCAGGCCCGGCGGCGAAGTGCGCCTGAAGGGTGCCTACATCATCAAGTGTGAAGAAGTCATCAAACGGCCGGACGGCAGCATTGACCACCTGGTGTGCGCAGTGGATCAGGACAGCCGTTCGGGCTCCGAAGGCTCCAGGCGCAAGGTCAAAGGCACCCTGCACTGGGTGGACGCAGGCACCGCGCTGCCGTTTGAGGTGCGCCTGTACGAGCCGCTTCTGGCTGATCCGGATGACATCGATGACGATACCGATAAAAAGGACTTTATCTCCCGGCTCAACCCCAACAGCCTCAAGGTCACGCAGGGGCTGATGGAGCCCGGCCTGGGAGACGCGCAGGTGGGCGACACCTTCCAGTTCCTGCGCAACGGCTATTTCTGCAAGGACAGGGACTCCACCCCGGAGCTTGCGGTCTTTAACCTGGTCGTCGGGCTCAAGGACAGCTACAGGCCGCAGTAAAAAGCCTGACAGAAAGAGGAGGATGCCGGGAAACCATTGTTAACAGCAAAAGGATTGAACAATAACTCCGGTCAATCAATCACATGATGACTTGACCGGGATGAAGGAGAAACATGAACGAAGTCCGCACGCGCTTTGCGCCTTCCCCCACCGGGTTTATGCACCTGGGCGGCCTGCGCACCGCCCTGTACTGCTATTTGTTTACCCGCAGGCACAAGGGCAAGTTTATCCTGCGCATTGAGGACACCGACCAGGAGCGCTATGTGGAGGGCGCCACCGAGGTCATCTATCATACGCTGCGCGAATGCGGCATATACTGGGATGAGGGGCCGGACATCGGCGGGCCGGCGGCACCCTATGTCCAGTCAGAGCGCAAGGACAGCTATCTGCCCTACGCCAGGCAGCTGATCGCTTCCGGCCACGCTTACTATTGCTTTTGCAGCCGCGAGGAACTCCAGCAAAGGCGCGAAGCCGCTGAGTCCCAGGGCCTGACCTGGAAGTATGACAAGCACTGCCTGCACCTGGACAAGGGTGAAATCCAGCGCAGGCTGTCCGCCGGGCAGCCGTATGTGGTACGGCAGAACACGCCGCTTGAAGGTGACAGCGGCTTTGACGATCTGGTCTATGGGCACATCAGCGCGCCCAATGAGACGCTGGATGACATGGTGCTCATCAAGGCGGACGGCATGCCCACCTATAATTTTGCCAATGTCATTGATGACCATTTGATGGGCATCACCCATGTCATCCGCGGGATGGAATACCTGTCCTCCACGCCCAAGTACAACCTGCTCTACAGGGCCCTGGGCTGGTCCATCCCCATATATATCCATCTGCCCACTGTCATGCGCGACGCCAAGCACAAGCTGTCCAAGCGTGACGGGGATGCCTATTACAGCGATTTTATCAAAAAGGGCTACCTGACGGAGGCGCTGATCAACTACCTGGCCCTGGTCGGCTGGAACCCTGGCGATGAGCGTGAGTTTTTTACCATGGAAGAGCTGATCGAGGCTTTCAGCGTGGAGGGTTTGAGCAAGTCCCCCGCAATCTTTGACATCAACAAGCTGACCTGGTTCAATGCCGAGTACATCCGACGGATGGATCCTGACAAATACCTGGAGATGGCCATGCCCTGGTTTGAGCAGGCCCTGGGAAGCATGAAAATCGACTGCACGCGCCTGGCGCAGCTGATGCAAAGCCGCACTGAGGTATTCAGCCACATTCCGGGCATGATTTCCTTCCTCAGGGAGCGGCCGGATTTTGATGTCTCTCTGTATGAGAACAAAAAACAAAAATCCACCATCGCATCCTCGTCCGGGGCGCTGGAGCTGTCCCGCGCATTGCTTGACAGCCTTGAAACATGGACAGAGGAGCGTATCCATGGCGCGCTGCTGCCCGGCATCGCGGCAGCAGGGCTGAAAAACGGCACCGTGCTTTGGCCCCTGCGCATTGCGCTGTCCGGCCAATTGTCCACCCCCGGCGGCGCCATTGAAATCGCCTATCTGCTGGGGCGGGAGGAAACCTTCCGCCGTCTGGACAGCGCCCTTCGCGCACTGCGCGCGCAGGGATAAGCGGATGTATCTGAGAACCGGGTAAAAAGAAAGCAAAAGCCGGGCATATACTACCCACAAAAGCCGGGCATATACTACCCCGATCCCTTGTGAGGCGCCGTAAAACTGTGTATACTGTCTTAAGAATAACAGGAGGTGACAATAGATGAAATCCGTCCCCATTAAACTCAGCTTTGCCGAAGAAGTCAAAACCTTTGTCAACGTGGCCAGCCGCTACGACTATGACATGGATCTGCGCGCCGGCCGCCACGTGGTGGATGCCAAATCCATCCTGGGCATCTTTTCCCTGGATTTGAGCAAGCCGATTACCCTGGAAGTGTACGCAGAGAACTGTGACGACCTGCTTGGAGAGCTAAAGCCATTCATCGTCTAAACCGCCCCATCCCTGACCTGCTATGGCACAGCTGTGCACAGCAGGTTTTCTTCATTTACACATAAAGGAGACAACGACATGGCACGCATCATTGGTCAGGCGCTTCCCAACATCCCCTGGGAGGACAAGCCCCAGGGCTGTACAGCTCCTGTTTGGCGCTACAGCCGCAACCCGATCATCCCCAGAAACGCCATTCCTTCCTCCAACAGCGTGTTCAACTCGGCCGCCGTCTCCTTCAACAGCAAGTTCGCCGGCGTGTTCCGCTGCGACAACAAGGCCGTGGAGATGAATATCCATGCGGGCTTCAGCGATGACGGCATCAGCTGGAACATCAACCACGAGCCAATCACCTTTCTGGGCGACCCGGAGATTACCCGGCTGCAATACCGCTATGACGCGCGCGTGTGCCAGGTGGAGGGCAAGTATTACGTGGTCTGGTGCAACGGCTACCACGGTCCCACGATCGGCTTGGGCTATACGGATGATTTTCAAACCTTCCACCAGCTGGAAAATGCCTTCCTGCCCTATAACCGCAACGGCGTTCTTTTCCCTCGCAAAATCAACGGCAACTACATGATGCTCAGCCGGCCTTCGGACACCGGCCACACCGCCTTTGGCGACATCTTCGTCAGCCAGAGTCCGGATTTGGTCTACTGGGGCAAGCACCGCCATGTGTTTGGCACATCAGGCGGCTGGCAGTCCACCAAGGTGGGGGCAGGCCCCACCCCGATTGAGACCGATGAAGGCTGGCTGATGATCTATCATGGCGTCATCACCACCTGCAACGGCTATGTCTACCGCTTTGGCGCGGCGCTGCTGGACCTGGAGCAGCCCTGGAAGGTCATCGTCCGCGGTAAATGGTATCTCCTGGGGCCGGAAACGCTCTACGAGCTTGCAGGCGACGTCCCGGGCGTCACCTTCCCCTGCGCGGCGCTGACTGACGCGCCCACCGGGCGCATTGCGATCTATTATGGATGCGCGGACTCCGTGACCGGGCTGTGCTTCACCACTGTGGATGAGGTGCTTGACTACATCAAGGCGCATCGGGAATAAGCGGAATGATACTGTGTGATACGCACGCGGACACCCTGCACCGCATGGCGGTGGAACCGAAAGGCCGGTATGACCTGAGTCTGGAGCGCCTGCGCGCGGGCGGGGTCAGCTTGCAGGTCATGGCCATGTATGTGGGAAAAGACCCTGCGCCTGACAAGGTCGCCGCCCTGTTTGAAAAAATGCTCGCGGCAAAGGACCGATTGCTGCGCGAAGGCTGGCTGCAAACCGATGATCCGGAAGAAGCTGCGGCCGGTCAGACACGGTTCATGCTGTCTGTGGAGGGCTGTGAGGTTTTTGAAGAAGGCCTGCACGCCATTGACCGCTACCGCCGGCTGGGCGTGCGCATGGCGGCAGTTACCTGGAATTACGAAAACAAGCTGGGCACCCCGGCTTGCCTCAACCCGGATGACGGGTTGAAGCCCTATGGCCTGACGGCAGTGCGCCATATGCAGCGCCTGGGCATCGCGGTGGATGTATCCCACCTGAACATCCAGGGTTTCTATGACATTCTCGGCAAAACGGACATGCCTCCCCTGGCCAGCCACTCCTGCTGCCGCACGCTGCGGGACCATCCGCGCAACCTGTGGGATGATCAGCTCAAGGCCCTGTTTGCCGCCGGCGGCTATGTCGGCGTCAACTTCCTGCCGTATTTTTTGATCACGCCTGACAAGCCCTGCACGATCGACACGGTGATTGATCACATCGACCACTTGCACCAATTGGGCGGACAGGGCAAGGTGGGCTTTGGCAGTGACTTCGATGGTATCGGCGAGAAACCGGAAGGCCTGGACAATCCCTCAGACTTCACGGCCCTGCTGGAAGGGCTGCGCCGCCGCGGCTATCAGGAGCAGACCATTCAGGACATTGCCGGAAGGAACCTGCTGGCCTATTACAGGCGCATCGCAGGCTGACAAGGATAAATAAAGACATATACTTACATTATCCTGTGTGGTGCATACCATTTTTGACAAAAGAATTAAAGGGGCTGCAGCATTTTTTCCCGCTACAGCGTTACATTATTGATTGCATAAGCAGATTGACAACATCAATCAAATAGTTTTTAATATCAATTAGAAGTTTTAAGGAGGTGTTTTTATGACTACTTCAGAACAAATTCGTGTTTTATGCGTTAGAACAGGCGTTAGTTTGTCGGAGTTAGCTCGTCGAATTAATCAAACACCGCAAAATTTTTATGCTAAACTCAAACGAAATACAATATCACAGGACGAACTTAACCAGATTGCAAGAGTTTTGGGTGTTACATACGAACAATACTTCATTTTAAGCAACGGTGAACTCATTAAGTAAGAAAGGATTTGGCTATGAGTGAGCACAAAATCATATTTGGCGATAGTCGTTCGCTAAACCAAATAAAAGATAAGTCAGTACAGTTAATTATAACTTCACCTCCGTATTGGCAACTAAAGGATTATGGCGCAGATGAACAAATTGGTTTTAATGATAGCTATGAAGACTACATAAACAATTTAAATTTAGTATGGAAGGAATGCCATCGTGTTCTTTCTGATGGATGCAGATTATGTATCAATATCGGAGACCAATTTGCCCGTTCTGTTTACTATGGCAGATATAAGGTTATTCCTATCAGAACGGAGATAATTCGTTTCTGTGAATCTCTTGGTATGGATTATATGGGAGCCATTATTTGGCAGAAAACAACTACGATGAATACTTCCGGTGGTGGAGCAATTATGGGAAGCTACCCTTATCCACGAAACGGTATTCTTAAAATTAATTATGAATTTATTCTGCTTTTTAAAAAACTTGGAAACGCTCCAAAACCAACTCAACATCAGAAAAATTTATCTGCTATGACAAGGGAAGAATGGGGAGAGTATTTTTCTTCTCATTGGAATTTTAACGGTGTTAAGCAAACAGGACATATAGCCATGTTTCCAGAAGAACTGCCAAAACGCTTGATTAAAATGTTTTCCTTTGTAGGTGAGACTATTTTTGATCCTTTTGCTGGTAGTGGCACAACTTCACTTGCTGCAAAGAATCTTGGTAGAAACTCTATCGGTTATGAAATCAACAAAGAATTTGCACCGATTATTCGAGAGAAACTTGGAGCTGACCAAATAATGATTGGGGAAGAAGCGAAAATAGAATTCTCCGAAGATAAAATCGGTAACATTTCTTCATTTAGCCAGCTTCCTTATATTTTCCATGATCCTCACCGCATGGATAAAAAAGTCGATGTAAAAAAACTTCAATTTGGCTCAAAAATTGATCATTCAGAGGCGAAACGAGACGAATTATTCATTGTAAAGAAAGTTATTGCTCCCGATAAAATTGAATTGAATAATGGTCTTACTGTTCGTATGCTGGGGATTAGGCCCAATCCACATTATCAAAGAGAAGCTATTAATTTCCTACAGGACAAATTTCAAAAAAGAAAAGTGTTCCTGAAGTACGATGCTGTTAAGTATGATACTGATAATAACCTTCTATGTTACGTTTATCTAGACAATAAGACTTTTATTAATAATCATTTGGTCAGAACCGGATATGTAGACGTTGATACTGCCATTGATTACTCATGTCAAAAAAAGTTTTTGAATTCCTTACCAAATTAAAATGGGTAGAAGGTCTCGCTTCTGCCCATAAACCTATTCTTCGACTTCAACAATCAATCCAGTTTTTATTTTGGTGTAATAGATCATCTTTACATTGATTGTTTCAGATAATCTACCCATTGTTTTGTATGTATCAGGTTTTACTGAATATGCAACCTCTCCGACATAGCCATCAATTCCATTAGATTCTTCTTCTGGCGTTGCTACTCTATAGTCCTTATTGTGTTTTTCAGCAAGCTTAGCAAGAATAGCTTCTTGAACATACAATCCATTATATGTTTTTGAAATAACTAAGTCTTCAACCCATTTTTGAACCATATCTTTATTAATAAGTTTAATTGCTGTTTTGAGTTTTTCTACGTGAGTAAAGATTCTTTCGGTTGCTGTCTCTATAGCATTTGGGTGACGCTTTAAATACCATTTGCGCCAACCTTCTATAGTAACATTTTTACATTCCTTCTCATATTCAGGGAAAAGAGTAGAAAGCTGTCCAACAACCTTGGGGCGAGTGCCTTGTGCATTTTGATTTGCCCAGTTAATCAATTGAGATGTGTATTTGGGAAATTCAGGAGTTTGGCTTCTGTTTAATGCAATCAATTCTTCGTTCTTAATCATGAATTTTATCATTTCTTTTCCCTCAAATTTATATTATGCGGTCATTTTTCTATACTTATAGAGTATCCATAAGATCAAATCCTGCTGCATTTTATCATAAAGCTTTCTAATTATGACAAATCTGCAAATAAACGGAAGATCAATGTTTTGCCTTGTTATCCTATGTGCGAGTTGATAGAATCAGAACAGACATAATCAAAACTATATCTGTTCTGAGAACATAATATCACTTAGTTGCTGTTTCACGTCAACTAAGTCTTTCCGGCCTTTCGCACAATGGCATCTGTCTCTTATTCGGACTTCATCCGCTCATACACTTCATAGGGATCTGCACCGGCCAGCGCGACTTGCACCAGCTGATCGCCATATTTTTCCAGGTAGTTCAATGTCAGATGGAAGAGCACGTCAATCTCTTCCAGCCCGGGCAGCGTCCGCTCCACCAGCTGTACACCGCGTGAATAAAAGGCGCCGTTTTGCAGCTTCATCCCGAACTGCGCGTAAAAAATATCGTAGTTCAGCATGGTCAGAAACAGCGCTGTCTTCTCCTTGTTGTTTTCCAGCGCGCGAACTTCCGGGGTGGAAATGACCTCAATGGAATCATAGTACACATTGACCACAACGCTGCAGGAGGGCAGGGCGCCCGTGAGGTTGAAGTCCAGTTTGAATGTATTGTCATCAAGATCGTAATGATAACCCTCGTCCGCGAAAAACTCTTCCATCAGCAGAACCAGCTGGACAATGGTTTCCTCCTTGGCGCTCTCCTCAGCCAGACCGGTCAGGCCGGTCAGGAAAAACAGCGCTGCCAGCGCCACCGCAAGCAACTTCCTAATCATTCCGACACCTCCGTTTTTGTTTATTCTATCATATTCAAAGCCCTGGGTAAAAGACTTGCCCCATAAAAAAGCTGCTAATCGCCGCCGGCCAGCAGCAAGCGTTCGGCTGCCTGCCTGGCCGCGCTCATGGCGACCGGCAGGGGCAGCCTCTTCAGGGCCTCCATATCTGCCCAAACCCCGTCAGTCAAGGCTGCGCAGGACGCGACGCGCGCGCTGTACACGCGCATATTCCACACCCGGTGCGTAAAGACGTGACGGGCTGTGGTCTCCTCCCTGACAAGGGTCTGCCCCGGATCCACCCGCTGCGCCAGCGCCAGCGCGGCCTCCGGGCCATCGTCTCCTTCCCGCAGGGGAAACACATACATGCCCTTTAGCAGGGCTTCCCGGCGCCGTGTCAGCAAAACCCTGTCCCCACACACCAACAGCACCACAGCGACGGACACCTGAACCGGCGGCTTCCTGGCCTTGATGCGCGGGAGCGCCGCGGGATCCCCCTGAGCAAGCGCCAGGCATTCAGCCTGAAGCGGACAGCGCCCGCAATCCGGCGTACCGGGCAGACAGATGGTGGCGCCCAGATCCATCAGGGCCTGGTTCATGTCCCCCGCGCGCGCAGGCGGCATCAGCCCCTGCCCCAGGCTGCGCAGCGTACGCGCGGCATCCGGCGCGGTGATCTCATGGGTGAAGTGATACAGGCGGCTGATCACGCGGTTGAGGTTGCCGTCCATGGCCGGCACCGGCTCATCATAGGCGATGGAAGCGATGGCCGCGGCCGTGTAGGGGCCGATGCCCGGCAGCTTGCCCAGGCCCCTGGCATCGCCCGGAAAGCGTCCGCCGTGCTCCTGAACGATGATGCGCGCAGCCTTGTGCAGGTTGCGCGCCCGGGTGTAATATCCCAATCCCTGCCAGGCCTTGAGCACCTGCTCCTCCTGCGCTGCCGCCAGGGAAAATACATCGGGGAACTGATCAAGGAAACGCTCATAATAGGGCCCTACGGTTTCAGTGCGCGTCTGCTGGAGCATGATCTCACTGAGCCAGACACGGTAGGGATCCCTGGTGCCGCGAAAGGAGAAGGTGCGCTGCTCACGGTCATACCAGCCCAGCAGTTTGCGGATAATCTCATCAGCCCGCCCGGTCACATCAGCGCTCATTGCGCATCTTGGATCCGGCTGAGCTTCCTGAAGCAGGCAAGCTCCTCCATCAGCTCAGCGTGCAGCTCAAGAGAATTCCATTTGCTGTTGCTGTCCGTCAGCATGGCCTTGAGCCGCACCGGCGCGAGCCCCCGGTGATGAAAGCTGTCCAGGAAACTGGTCAGCATTCCTTTCTCGAGGAAGGCCATCAGCATCATTTCCTCTTTGAAGCCCTCCCCCTCATAGGCCAGATCGCTGCCCGGCTCAAGGCCGCACAGGGCGCCGATGGTCTGCAGGTAGGCCTCCGGAGGCACCAGAAAGGGCTGGATGCCCGCAGCCTGCGCCAGGGCGCGCACGGCAAGCGCGCGGTCCCCGTCCATGTTATAGCAAAGCACCATTGCCTGATTCATATCTTGTCCGCCTTTCAGGTTTCATGCCGGTATCATACCATATATCCCTGTCCCGTGAACGCTTGACGCCTTGTCAAAACTCCAGTAGGATAATGCTGACATGCGCTGAATCCAAGGGTGTCAAAAGGCACCGGAGCCTTTCTGAAGCAGGCAGCGGCGCGCTTCCGGAAAAAGTGTATTGGGAGTTTTTATGAGAAGCAGCAAAGTCCTCAAAATGACCCTGTCCGCACTCCCTGATTGAGCCCAGCAAGCCATGAAGGTATTGGTGATTGACGGGCAGGGCGGCGGCCTGGGCAAGGCGCTGATTGCCGCGTTTGCCAAGGCTTTTCCAACAGTCCCCCTGATCGCGCTGGGCACAAACTCCCTGGCCACCAGCGCCATGCTGCGCGCAGGGGCGGCTGCCGGAGCGACCGGGGAGCACGCCATCGCCTGGCAGGCCAGGGACGCCGACCTTATCCTGGGCGCGGCAGGCATCCTGATCGTGGGCGCGATGATGGGAGAGATATCTCCTGCCATGGCAAACGCCGTCAGTCAAAGCCCGGCGGTCAAGATTCTGATCCCATCGCAGCGCTGCGGGCTGATCATCGCCGGCACCCGGCAGCTGAGCATGGAGGAAGCCGTGGCCGACACCATCAGCCGCGCCGCCGAAGTGTTGGCCGGCAGGGCTTGAATCCTCACAGGACAGGCGCTGACAGATAAAATTCAGGGCTGGCGCATATGCGCCAGCCCCCTTGTGATGATGAAGGCCTGCCTGGTTTACTTGCTTTGCTCCACCGTCATGATGGGATCCATAAACTGCAGCATCAGCTCCCGCCTCTCCTTGTTTTGCGGGGTGTTCTCCCAGAAGCGCTTGTACTCGGCCTTCGGGCTGGGGAAGCGGTAGTAGCTGATCCGGTTGCGGACAAACATCAGCACATTTGTGTCCCCGCCCAGGTGGTTGAGAATGCTGAAGGGCTGGTCAAACGCAAACATGGTGTTGGGCTGCGGCATATCCTCGGGCTCCACAATGCCCACATCGGCGTAGGAATTGTAGAAGTTGAGGTAATCGCTCAGGCGCTCGGTGCTGTAGTAGCCATGATGGTCATAAAACATCTTGTAGCTGACCACCACGGTGTCCTGATAGACATCCACATAGACCTCGCCCACCTGATAGATGTTGCTGGCAACCAGCTCAAAGGTCTGGCGGCCCTGAATGCTCAGGTCAATCGGGGTAAACATGTACCACAGATCGGTCAGTTCCGGGGTCACGTCACGGAAATGCGGCCCGAAGGACGACACGGTGTTGTTGGGATAATACGTGTTGCGCAGCTGGTCGTAATGGAAGATCTCCACATTGTTGTTGTCCTTTTCGATGGTCAGCCTCTGCGCGACGTGGATATACTTCACAAAGCCGCCCGGGGTGGTAATTTTGTATCTGTAGGTGCGAACCTCGCCGTTCTTCGTCATGGTTTGGTAGATTTGCGCAGGCACCGGCAGGGGCGCATCGCCCTTTAGGATGGTGTAGGTCATGCTCTGGACAGTGATGCGCTCCAACTGGTCAAAAACCTCGATTTTGACCTGTACATCATAGTCATTGGTGTTCTCAACGGTGAAGGCGGTCTGGGGGGCATTGTCCTGAGGAAAACGGAACTCCTCAGCCCTGCTGACTTTAAGGGTGTCCGCCGCCAAAACCGCGCCGGGCAGCGCACTGATTAGCAGCCCCAAAACCAGTGACAGACTCAGCAGCTTTTTCATATTCCGATCGTTTCTCCTTTGTTCTCCTTGATTGCCCTGTTGAAAGGCTCATCCATACAACGAAGCAGGTCCGGGGTTTCATGCACGCCTCTTTCAGAATCCTGAACACGCTGCTCCGCTTTATATCATCTTGCCTGTCCTGCCCTCTATGAAGCCCGGAAACCGCGTTCACATTTCGTTTACCAACCTGTAAAAAATTCAACAAATTCTCAGGGTATGATAAAGATGCGGCAAAGCCCGCAAGCCTGATGATATATTTGGAAAGGATGATGATAATGAAAACCAACAAGCTCTGGACCGTCCTGATTGCAACCGTGTTGTCCCTGAGCCTGGCGCTGGGGCTGGGAAGCAGTATGCTGGCCAGCACGGCGCAAGGCACCTTGACCGCCGATCAGATTGACGCAATTGTCAATACCACCACTGACCAAACCAAGGTAACCAGCCCCTTCGTTGAGATCGCCCGCAATGCCCAGCAAAGCGTGGTTGGCGTCAACAACTACCAGACACGGCGCATCATCAGCCAGTTTGGCTACAACTTCGGCTTCCCCTTTGAGCAAAGCCCGGAGAGCACCAGCCAGGAGCGCAAAATGGGCACAGGCTCCGGCACGGTGATTTCCCCCTACGGACATGTGCTGACCAACTACCATGTGATCGAGGATGCCACACGCATCACCATCAGCGTGGGTGAGCGCGAATTGGACGCCACCATCGTTGGCAGCGATTCCAACCTTGACATCGCTGTGCTGCTGGTTCCCGGACTGGATTTGCCGGCCGTGCCGCTGGGCGACAGCGATGCCATACAGGTGGGTGAATACGCCATTGTGATCGGCAATCCCCTGGGCCAGCAGTTTGAGCGCAGCGTTTCCCTGGGCGTCGTATCCGCCGTTTCACGCATGATGACCTCCACCGGGCGTGACCGCTACGGACTGCGCACGGAAACCCAAAACAGCATGATCCAGGTGGATGCCGCGATTTCCTCGGGCAATTCCGGCGGCGGCCTGTTCAACACCCTGGGCCAGCTGCAGGGCATCCCCACCCTGAAGCTGGTGGATGGCATCGGCAGCTTTTTCTCCAGCAGCAGCTATTCCGTGGACAACATCGGCATGTGTGTGCCCATCAACGTGGCCAAGCCGCTGATCCGCTCCGTGCTGGAAAACTATGACGCCCAGGCCGTGGAAGCCGAGGCGGCCCGCGTGCGCGAAGAGGAAGCCAGGAAAGCTGAGCAGGCTGACAAGCCCAGGCCGCGCATCGGCGTCAAAATCGACACAGTCGGCAGATACCTGCCCGCCAGCCAGGGCATTGTGCCCCAAGGCGCCTTTATCGCCGAGGTGGAAGAGAACTCTCCCGCGCAGGCAGCAGGGCTCAAGGTCGGCGACATCATCGTCGAAGCTGATGGCGAGATCATCACCACCCAGACCCAGCTGATTGAAAAATTGCAAACCCTCAAAGAAGGCGACTATGTCCAGTTGAAGGTATACCGGGTGACCGGCTTGCTTGACGCCCTTCAAAACACCAGCAAGCTGTCTGAATTGGGCAAGGGTGAGTATCTTGACATCAAGGTGCAGCTGCTCATCCTGGACAAAATGAATATGTAACAGAACCTCAACCGTTTTCAGGCACCGGGTTTCATTCCCCGGTGCCTGTTGATTTGCTCCTCGGTTTGCCGCGCCGTTGACATTTCTTTGCCGCCTTCCACCAATAAACGCCTGCAAGTCTGAGATTTCTTTGAAATTTTTCAAAATAAATGAAATTACCTCTTGCAAAGCTTCAAGGAATAGGGTATATTATGTACAGGTTAGCACTCAACGCGTAAGAGTGCTAACAACACCAGAGAGACTAAGGAGGAATCTATGAACATCAAGCCCTTGGGTGACCGTGTAGTCATCAAAAACGTAGAAAGTGAAGAAACCACAAAAAGCGGAATCATTCTGACCGGCACAGCCAAAGAAAAGCCCCAGATGGCGCAGGTCATCGCGGTGGGTCCCGGTGGAAATGTGGACGGCAAGGAAATCACCATGCATGTCAGCGCCGGCCAAAAGGTCATTTACTCCAAGTACGCCGGGACCGAGGTCAAGCTGGACGGCGAGGAACTGATCATTGTCCGGCAGTCTGACATCCTGGCAGTGGTAGAATAAGAAAGCATAAAGGAGCAAACAAAATGGCAAAACAGTTGAAATTTGGCGATGACGCCCGCCGCGCCCTGGAAAAGGGCCTGAACACCCTGGCGGATACCGTAAAAATTACCCTGGGTCCCAAGGGCCGCAACGTTGTGCTGGACAAGAAATACGGCGCACCCACCATTACCAACGACGGCGTGACCATCGCCAAGGAAATCGATCTGGAAGATCCCTTTGAGAACATGGGCGCCCAGCTGATCAAGGAAGTGGCCACCAAGACCAACGATATCGCCGGCGACGGCACCACCACCGCAACCCTGCTGGCGCAAGCCATTGTGCGCGAAGGCCTGAAAAACCTGGCTGCCGGCGCCAACCCCATGGGCCTCAAGCGCGGCATCGAAAAGGCGACCGAGACAGCCGTTGAGGCGCTCAAAACCATGTCCCGCCCCATCAAGGGCAAGCAGGACATCGCGCAGGTCGCTTCCATCTCCGCCGATGATGAGACCGTGGGCAAGTTGATTTCCGATGCCATGGACATCGTGGGCAAGGACGGCGTGATTTCCGTTGAGGAATCCAAGACCATGAAGACCGAGCTGAACACCGTGGAAGGCATGCAGTTTGACCGCGGCTACGCCTCCGCGTATATGGTCACGGATGCCGACAAAATGGAAGCTGTGCTGGAGGATCCGCTGATCCTGATCACCGACAAGAAGATCAGCAATATCCAGGAAATCCTGCCCGTGCTTGAGCAGGTTGTGCAGGCAGGCAAAAAGCTGCTGATCATCGCCGAGGATGTTGAGGGCGAGGCCCTTGCTACCCTGGTGGTCAACAAGCTGCGCGGCACCTTCACCTGCGTGGCGGTCAAGGCGCCCGGCTTTGGTGACCGCCGCAAGGAAATGCTGCGCGACATCGCCATCCTGACCGGCGGCCAGGTCATCTCCGAGGAGTTGGGCCTTGAGCTCAAGGAAACCACCCTGGACATGCTCGGAAGCGCTCATCTGGTCAAGGTGGACAAGGAAAACACCACCATCATTGACGGCGCCGGATCCAAGGAGGACATCCAGGCCCGCGTCGCCAATATCAAAACCCAGATTGAAGACACCACCAGCGATTACGACCGCGAGAAGCTGCAGGAGCGCCTGGCCAAGCTGGCCGGCGGCGTGGCAGTCATCCAGGTCGGCGCTGCGACTGAGGTGGAAATGAAGGAGCGCAAGATGCGCATCGAGGACGCCCTGGCAGCCACCCGCGCAGCCGTGGAAGAGGGCATCGTGCCCGGGGGCGGCGTCAGCCTGCTCAACGTGCAAAAGAAGGTGCACGAGCTGCTTGATGTCACTCAGAACGATGAGCGCACCGGCGTCTCCATCATCGCGCGCGCTGTCGAGGAGCCCATCCGCCAGATCGCTTCCAACGGCGGCGTGGACGGCTCCATCATCATCGACACCATCCGGCGCAAGGGCCAGGAAGGCTATGGCTACGACGTTGTCCGTGGCGATTATGTGGACATGATTGACCGCGGCATCATTGACCCGACCAAGGTGTCCCGCAGCGCGCTGCAAAACGCAGCCAGCATCGCGGCCTTGGTGCTGACGACAGAATCCCTTGTGACGGACATCCCCGCGCCTGAACCCGCAGCGCCCGCAGCCGGCGGCGGCATGGGCGGCATGTACTAAGACCCGGGTCCATTCCCTCAGGAAGGCTTCGGCCTTCCTTTTTTGCTTTCATTCTTTTCATTCAGATGCTGTATTGATCGATTGGCAACAACATAAATTCCTTTGGCTGATAAATCCGCATAAAATCCTGAAATAATTCAAAAATATACGGCGAAAGGCTTGCAATTTGTGTAAAGCTTCTGTATAATCCACAATATGTTGTGGTAAGGAGTGAAAGTTCCACATGGATTCTTTGGGGATGTTCGGCCTGGCAGCCTGCGCCGTGGCGGCAGTCTTTGTGTACGCCTGCGTAGCCAGGGCTGAGCACGAGGACAAAGCCCAGCTGGCCCGGCTGCGCGAGAGCGCCGCCTACCGGCAATTGTGTCAAATGCTGGCGCAGCTGAACCACCTGGACATCGATGAGGTGCGCATAGAGTGCAGCGGCATCACGGTCACCAGCGTCTGTCCCGCCCATATCGTGCTGAATTTTGCTTTCAAGCAAAACGGCAACAGCCTGCGCAACGACTCCTTTACACGGCTCTACGCCCAGCTGATCGCACAGGACTTTCCGCTGTTCACCCACAATCAGGCCTACAAGCTGCACGCTTACCGCGTGTATCGCGTCAACGGCAAGGCTGAGCGCGCCTATGCTTTCATCATGCGCCGGGGATACAAGGATTTTCTGCTCGCGCAGCGCTTCCCGGCGCAACTGCGGATTTATTGAGTTATACTGATTCATATCAATTCGCCGGCTTTTGCGAAGCCGGTTTTGTTTTGCGCAGCAGCAATCAGACGCCTGTCGCGCCGACGCTCCTTTCCCGCTTATGCGGGCAGGGTCGGCAGCCTGGTCTCCAGCTTGTATTCTGTATAATCAAGCAAGGCCTCAAGGGGAATTAAGCCCGGCGGCGGGCCGGCCTTGCCAATGCCTCGCGTCAGCACTGCCCGCAGCCAGGACAGCTGCGCGGAGGTCAGCCATGTCCTTTTTGACGCGCCCTCGCTGCAGCCAAGGCAGCAGGTGCCATCCTCCGGCGCAATCAGACAGGCGCCCTCATCCCCCAGCGCCTTCCCACAGCGCGCGCAGTGGTTCAAATCAGGCTGGAAACCTTGCAGGCTGACAAAATGAAGCAGAAAGGCCGCCGTGACCGCCTCCGGGCAAACCTCCTCAAAGGCCAGCCGGCGCAGCGAGCGCGCCAGCAGAATAAACAGGTGCCCCATCGGGTCTTCAGGCTGAATCACTTTCAGGCAGGCGCCAGCCAGCACCGCAGCATGTGACAGCCGGGCATAATCCAGCCGCAGGGGGTAAAAGGTTTCGATAATGCTGCAGGAATGCACCGCCTGCCTGCCCTTGCCGGTAAACAGCACATAATCCCCCAGGGTGAACAGCTCTGCCGCTGTCAGCAGGGGGCTCTTGGGCTTGCGGCAGCCGCGGCAGATGGCGTCCAGCCTCCCCCTGTCAGGGCTGAACAGGGTCAGGATGCGGTCCGCTTCACGATAATCCGTGCGGTGCAGCACAATGCACTGGGTAGTAAAATAGGACAAGGCAATTCCTCTCATAGGTCATATGATACCGTCAGAATATCCGCAGCAGGCACCGATGTCAACACAGCAGCCCGGCCAGGCCGGGCTGCTGTTTATATGATTGTACTGATTCCAATCTTTATTGCATCAGTATGAGAAATACGCCGGGCTTAACGTCCCTCGCCCAGGAAGAAAATGGCCATGGTGCCCGGGCCGGCGTGCGCGCCGATAATGGTACCCAGGGTAAAAAACTCAATGCCGGCCACTTTCATGCCCTCCCTTACCAGGCTAGCCAGGTACTCGGCCTCCTCTCGGCAATCGCCATGGCTGATAAACACCATCTGGCCGCTTTGCGGCTTGGCCAGCGTGATGCACTTCTCCGCCAGCGCCTTGAGCGCGCGCTTGCGCCCCGTAATTTTCTCCCGTGGGATCAGCTTGCCGTCATAGTTGACATGCATGATGGGCTTGATGCGCATCACGCTGCCCAGCAGCGCCGAGGTGCGGCTGACGCGCCCGCCCCTGAAAAGGAAGTTGAGATCATCCACGGTAAACCAGGAAATAATTCTTTGACGGTTGTTCACCAGCCACTGGACGGTCTCGTCCAGGCTCTTGCCCTCACTGCGCAGCTTGAGCGCATAATATATGATCAGCGACTGACCGCCGGAAGCCAGCAGCGAATCCACCACGGCGATCTTGGCCTGGGGATATTTCTCCAGCGCCATATCCCTGGCGGTCTGGACCGATTGCACCGTGCCCGACAGCCCGCCGGACAAGCCAATGTAGAGCACATCCTCACCTTGTGTCACCAGTTCTTCAAACCTGTTAAATGCGCTGTCCACCGTCACCTGCGCTGTGGTGGCCACTTTCTCCGCACGCAAATCCGCATAGAACTCCGCCAAGCTGCCCTCATCCTCCACATGGTAGAGCTTTTCAACGCCATCCACCCGGTAAGGCATGGGCAGCACGGCCAGCTTCTCATAGCGCCTGTAAAAATCAAGGGACATATCAGACCCTACATCCGTTACGATCCAAAAAGACATGGTGTATCCTCCTTCAGGTGATCAATCCGGGCGTTCAAAAGAAAATCATAGAGATTCTACCCAATTTCTCAAAAAAAATCTACTGCTCAAACAGTTTGAGCACATCCTCCCGGCTGAGCTTCTGGGGCATGAGCTCACCGGGGGTGATCAGGCGGTCAAACAAACGCCGTTTGCGCCATCCCATATCAACCACGGCTTCCTCAATGGATTTCCGGTTGATCAGGTGCAAAATCTGCACCGTCCGTTCCTGCCCAAGGCGGTGTGCGCGGTCGTTTGCCTGATCCTCCGCGGTAGGGTTCCACCAGGGATCGTAATGCACCACCATGTCCGCCCTGGTCAGGTTCAACCCGGTACCGCCCGCCTTGAGCGAAATCAGGAAAACAGGTTCCTGCCCCTGGTTGAAACGCTCGACCAGGTGGATGCGCTCCTGCGCGGAGGTTTCTCCATCCAGGTACAGGCTGGGGATGCCAGCCTCATCCAGCCGGGCGCGGATAATCCTGAGCATTGAGGTAAACTGCGAGAACAGCAGGATATGCCGTCCATTGCTGAGCGCTTCGGGCAGCACGTCCATCAGCAGCTCCAGCTTGGCTGATTCGCCCGCGTAATCCTCCAGAGCCAGTATGGGATGGCAGCAAATCTGCCGCAGCTGGGTAATGGCGGCCAGCACCTCAATCCTGCTGCCGTCCAGGCCCTTTTCATCCAGCAGATGATTGACCCGGCTGCAGCCCCGAAGCAAGGCGGCCTGATAGACGCGGCGCTGCTCCTGGCCCATTTCGCAATACAGGGTGGTGGTCAGCTTTTCAGGCAGCTCTGACATGACATCCGCCTTGAGCCGCCGCATCAGAAAGGGACGGATGCGCATGCGCAGCTCGGCTGCATGGCGGCCATCTTCATAGCGCTTGATGAAGTCACAGGCGGAATACAGATATCCGGGCAATACAAAGTCAAACAGCGACCACAGCTCCGTGATGTTGTTCTCCATGGGGGTGCCTGTCAGCGCCAGGCGTGTATGCGCATTGAGCCGCTTGGCAGTCCGGGCTGTCTGGCTGGTAAAATTCTTGATGTTTTGCGCCTCGTCCAGCACCGCGAAGCGGAAGCGGATTTTCTCATACAGCGCGATATCCTGGCGCAAAAGCGGGTAGGAGGTGATGATGACATCCTTGCCCTCGTCATGGAGCGCTTCCTCCAGCGTCTTTTCTCGCAGCGCGCGGCTGCCGATGATGACTGTGGCGCGCAGATCGGGCGCGAAATGCTCTATTTCCGATTGCCAGTTGTACAGCAAGGTGGTTGGCGCCACGATCAGGCTGGGCAGGCGCACCGGTTCGCTGCGCACAAAGTACTCAATGGCCGCGATCATCTGCGCGGTCTTGCCCAAGCCCATCTCATCCGCCAGAATGCCGCCCAGCCCCAGCATATGCAAAGCGGCAATCCAGCGAAAGCCGCGCAGCTGGTAATCGAACAGCCCTTCCAGCGGGCTTTCCAGCTGGGTGGGGTTCAGCTCTACCGCTGAACGCACCCCCGCATCCATGGTGACCGGCAGCCCGGCCTGCTGCGCCAGCGCCGCAAGGTAGTGGGCGCGCATTGCAGGCAAATCCCGGCCGCCCTCATCATCATAACGCACGCTCTCCAGGTAGGCGTCTGCGAGCTCCTGCCATTCGCGCGCATCATCCAGGGTGATAAACGCGCCATTTTTATAACGGAAATAGCGTTTCTTGCGGCTCAGGGCCTGCATGAGCGCCAGCATCTCCTCACTGGGCTGTCCCTGGTCAGCCATTTCAAGGCTGATGCGCCCCGAGCGCATGCGCAGGTGAGCGCTCAGCCCGGGCGCGCGCGGAGTCAGCTGACGGAAGGCCTGGCTGAGGTAGACCTCTCCCAGGCGGTGCAATTCGGACACGCCCTGCATCAAAAATTCAAAAATCAAGTCAGTCTGCTGAAGATCCGCCCGCCCTGCACGCGCGCGGAAACCGTAGCGCGCCAGCAAATCCATCACCTGGCGCTCGCCCAGGGCATCTCGCAGGAGATAAGCCGGCAGGTTCTGATTAAACTGGAAGGGATCGACCGACCACTCCCCATAGGAAAACGCCACCCGGGCCGCGATGCCGTTGCCCTCACGGTCCAGATAAACCCTGGCCTTCAGAGGATGCTTATGCAATCGCTCCTGCAGCGCCTCCTCCATGACCACCGCCTGGCTGTACTGCAAAAAGGGCAGCAGTTCGGCAAAAACACGCGGCGTTTGGGAACGGGTAAAATGGACGATAAACTCTTCCCCCTGAGGCCGGATTGGCAAAACGCGCAGCAGGGCCGCGTCCGGCGCGCTCAGGCTGACCAGCGTGCCTCCAAGCAGGATATACTCGCTGATCTCGCCCAAGGGGCTGACGGCGTCCTGCCAGCTGCCTGTCAGGGTGACACCGCGGATATCATACCCCAGCCGGAACAGCAAAGGCAGGCTGCCTTTCCCGATGCCCTCCTGAACGGTCTGCGCGCCATCACGCATCAGGATAAACCTCATTCGCGACAGGGGCTTGAGCAGCAGCCTGAGCAAGCCGTCCGTCAACGGCAAATCACGCCGGTCCCGTGCCAGCAGGGTGACCTGCCCTTGCGCCAGTGTCTGCAGATGGACTTCAAGCAGCTCCAGCAGCTCCTGGGAAGGCGCATCCAAACGCATCCAGGAGGGTGAATAAATGAAGCTCTTGCTGACCGGATAGGGCTGCCGCATGGACAGCGCCCTGAGAAAGGCCGGTATGTCGCGGATGTAAGTATAACGGGTTTCCCCCGCCTTGAGGCTCAGGCTGGCTGTCCCATCCGTCAGGCGCAGCACAGGCAAAAGCGCAAAGGCGCTGCCCTCAGGCAGCACCCCCTGAGCGACCTCCAACAGGGCTTGCGCATCAATCAGGCGCTTTTCCTGCTCCTGCATACAGCTGCCACCCCCCTTCCATCAGCGCCCTCCGCCTATACAAACAGCCACAGGCTCAGGGCCATGACGGCCATGCCCAATACAAGGCCATACATGCTCAGGTGATGCTCGCCATACAGCTGCGCGCTGGGCAGCAGCTCATCCAGGGAGATGAACACCATAATGCCGGCCACCACGCCAAAGAGCACCCCCTGCAGCACCGGGGACATAAAGGGCAGCAAAACCAGATACGTTGCCAGGGCGCCCAGGGGCTCCGCCAGGCCGGCAAGCAGGGAATAACGCATGGCGATCCTCCGGCTGCCGGTGGCATAGAAGATGGGCATGGCGATGGAGATGCCCTCGGGAATGTTGTGGATGGCAATGGCCACAATGATGGGGATGGCCAGGCGCATGGACTGGGTGGCAGACACAAAGGACGCCATGCCTTCGGGAAAATTATGAATGGCAATGGTCAGCGCCGTAAGCAATCCGGTGCGCTTGAGGCGGTTGTCCTCAGCGCCCGGCCGGACCTGGCAGGACATTTCATGCGGGTTCTCTTCGCAGGGAATCAGTTTATCAATGACGGCAATCAGAAGGATGCCGCCAAAAAACGACAGCATGGCATACAGCATCCCGGTCTTGTCGCCATAGACTTCACTGAGCATCGCGGCAGACTCATGGAGAATCTCCACTAGAGAAACATAGATCATCACCCCGGCCGACAAGCCCAGGCTGACGCACAGCAGCCGCCTGTCGATGGTTTTGGCGAAAAAAACAAAAGCGCCGCCGATCCCGGTGGACAAGCCGGCCAGCAAGGTCAGTAAAAAAGCTTCAAGCAGGTTGCTTGCTGTATTCATAGGTTGCTCCTTGATCGGTTCACGGTGATTTCAGCGCCTCAAACACACATGAGAGTCGGGGCAAAGCCTGTTCAAAGGCCAGGCCGAAACGGGAAGGAGTCCGGTAACGCGCGGTATGCTCCAGCGATTCATCCAAAAAATCACAGGCAATCTCACAGGCACGCGGTAATGCGGCGCCCAGGGTGAGCGCGGCAACAGCGCAGGATGCAAGCAAATCGCCCGTGCCCGGATAGGAGCCTTCATGGTATTTGCGGAAGGTGTGATAGACATCGCGCCGGCCGGACATCGCCGCCATCACGCCGATCCGGCCCGCTTCATCCCTGACGCCGGTCACCACCGCGTTCCTGGCCCCCAGCGACAGGATGTCCCCCACAGCCGGCGGCGGCGGTTCCTCCCCCTCCCGCAGCGGCACGCCCATCAGCATGGCGGCCTCCGTCCGGTTGGGGAAGACGGTGTCCGCCATGCGGCATAAACGCGAGAAGCCCTCCACAAGGGCTTCGCCGCAAAATGCGTATGGCCGGCCATGATCCCCCATGACCGGGTCAAGATACAGTTTGCCCTGCGCGCCCAAAAGAGCAGGCAAAGCATCCTCCAGCAAGGCCAGCTGACGCTCGTTGGCCACATACGAAACATAGGCCGTGTCAAACTGAAGGCCCAGATCCAGCCAGTGCGTCAGGATGGGCGCCATGTCCGGGGTCATGTCGCGGCGATGCACCGGACCGAAACCGCCCGTATGCGTGCTGAAAACCGCTGTGGGCAACAGGGCGCAGTTGCTGCCCGATGAGGAAATCACCGGCACTGCCACCATCGCCGCGCAGCGTCCCACACCGGACAGATCAGTTACAACAAGAATACGGCTCTGTCGCAGGCTCTGCTCACTCAATGGCATCAAATCTGGCGCTCATTGCCAATGAAGCAGATGGCCAGGGTGCCCGGGCCCGCGTGAGCGCCGATGACCGGGCCGATCATTTGGACACGCACCTCGCCCAAGTCGGGCAGGCGGTTGAGCAACTGCCTTTTGAGCATCTCAGCCTCATCCTTGACATCGCCATGCAGCAGAATGAGGTGTTTGCCGGCCGGATCGCCGATGTTTTCCGCCGTCTTGTCCACAAGGGCCTTCATGGCCTTCTTGCGGCCCTGCACCTTGGAGTGCGCCTCAAGCTTGCCTGCGCGGGTGATGGTCAAAATGGGCTTGATGTCCAGCATCGTGCCCATGACCGCGCTGGTGGCGGAGATGCGCCCGCCGCGGCGCAGGTAGGTTAAATCGCCCACTGTAAACCAGGCCTGGGCCCTCATGCGGTTGTCGGTCACCCAGGCGGCCACCTCGTCCATGCTGCTGCCCTGCTCATACATCGCGTGGGCAGCCAAAATCAGCAGCGCCTGGGGCGCTGAGATGGACAGGGTGTCCACCACCACAAAGCGGCGATGCGGGTATTTTTGCTGCAGCTCCTTTTGGGCTTCCAGCACATTCAGGAAAGTATTGGACATTTTTGAGGAAAAAGCCAGAAAGAGCAGGTCGCGCTCCTTGAGCACCGGCTCAAAAATCTCCAGATAGGCCGCGGTAGGCAGCAGGGAGGTGAAGGGTTTGGCGCCGTTGCGCATGCGGTCAAACAGCTTTTTTTCCGCGCCGGACGCGCCATTGTCATCATAGTATTCCACATCGTCCAGGGTGTAGGGCATGCGAACAATGGGGATCTTTTTCTCCCGGGCGATTTCATAGTACAGATCGCTGTCGCTGTCGCTCATGATGATGTATTCCTTAGGCATAGCAGCCTCCTGTCAGATTTTTCACGCCATACCGGCGCGATTATTGTAGCCCTTTTCCAACACAAATGCAAGTTTTGACCAGTAAGCGCTGCGCTTCAATACGCAAGGCAGCATGACCATCCAGCGCTGCCTTGCCGTATACAAATACGGGCCGTATAATACAGGCTGTTGGTTCGCGGTCTGTGGTTGAAAGCCGATGCCAGCCGCAGGCAAAACGGCCCACGTAAGCCGGTCAAGCGCCGGTGAGCATGGTGCGGTCTAGAGGTAAGTCCGGCCGGGTGAAGACCCGAGAGGGCAGCGTGGGGCGCGAACGCGCGGAGCCAAGCCCCAGCCGGCGGGTGTGGGGACAAAGACCAGGTCAGCGCGAACCAACTTTCCTTTCGGGGCTGCCCTGTCGCCTGTGGGAATCCTGTCCGCGGCGGAACGCAAGCGATTGACAAGGCTAAATAATGACAATAAAATGAAGCAATGATGAAGATTTTCTTACAATTCGATTTGTGCGCCCGGTTCACAGCAGGTAAGAGCAAGCAGCGGCTGACAACCATCCTGTGCCTGTTGGCCGCGCTGATGCTGGCGCTGCCGGCATCGGGCGAGCAACCAGCTTTTGCGCTGGAAGCGCCCGCCAGCGTGCGCCCCTACACCCAGACAGGCCTGCGGCTGCTTTTGCCCTTCGACGGCCAGCTGCAGCTGTTCGCGGATCTTGGCGGAGAGCGGGTTCCCCTGACCGCCGGGCTGGCTGCCGGCCAGGGCGAGCTGCTGCTGCCCTTGACAGGGCTGGACGCTGTAGGCGAGCCGCTGCCGCCCGGGACAATAAAGCTAACCGCAAGGCTGACCGGCCAGGACCGAGCGCTTGAGGCAAACGCGCAAACCAGGGTGCTTCCGCCGGCTGCCGCGCTGATGTATGTCATTCTGTCCCGGGAAAGCCTGCCCAGCCAGGGCGGTGAAGACCTGTACGCAGACTACCAGCTCTCCCGGGCATCGCGCCTACTGATCCGCTTATACCGCGCGGACGATATGCAAGCCCCGCTTCGCACCTGGAACCTGGAGCGCAGGGACAGCCTGCCGCACGCCTTCCGCTGGGACAAGAAGCTGGACGGCCAGCCCGCGCCGGAAGGCGGCTATGTGCTGACCTTTGAAGTGCCAAACTCGCAGCAGGGCGCGCTGGCGCGCTCCTTCCGCCTGACCGGCGAGGCAGCCGAAGCGCAGACCCTCGCCGCCCATGAGCCGGGCATGTTTCTGCCCCTGGACGCCGGGGACCCGGCGTCGGTCTGGCGCGCGATGATGGCGCCGCTGGTGATGGTCAACATCGCCGCCATGCAGCACCAATTCATCTACAGCCTGCCGGATACCGCCTCCCCCAGCCTGGGGATGGTCCACGGTCAGACAGCAGGGCTGGAGGTGCTTGAAACGGACATCAACGGTTTCGCGCGGATCAGGGCCGCGCGCCACGGCGATGGCGCCTGGATCACCGGCTACGTGCCCCAGAACAGGCTCGTCATCGTCCAGCCGGATGAACGCTACGGCCTGCTGCTGAACAAGAAAGCGCAGACGCTGACCGTTTACCGCTCCGGCCGGCCCATCGGCAGCCTGAAAATCAGCACTGGCGTTTATATCCCCCCGGGCACCGACTCCTTTGACACATTGGCGGGCGCTTTTATCACCCAGGACCGCATCGCGGAGTTTACAAACGAGGGCTTCCGCTTCGCGCATGCCATGCGCATTGACGGTGGCAACCTGCTCCATGGCACAGGCTACAAGGTAGTGGACGGAGCAAAGGATTATTCTCAGCAGCTTGCGCAGCTGGGCCAGCCGGCCTCGCACGGATGCGTGCGCGTGGACCACCGCATCAGTGAAGCGGGTATCAACGCCTGGTGGCTCTATGCCAATCTCCCGCGCAAGACAAAGGTGCTGGTGCTGCCCGCGGCAGAAGCAGCCTATGCCAGCGCACAGCCTGAAGCCGCCATCTGGCCTGCGACAGCTCAGAATATCCTGCCGGGTGAGGACGCTCCGCTGCCTGAGCCTGTGACGACACCTGAAGACCTGTCAGACCTGCCGGCATTTCAGGTGCTGGAGGATCTCCCGGACAGCCAGGCGACAACGCAGACCGGCCTGCCTTCCGCTGTCCCTTCCGATCCCTCGGGCGCTGCGCAAATCACCCTGACCTTTGGCGGGGATTGCGTGCTGGGCAGCGAGGAGCGCAGCCGGAAGCTGGAGGAATCCTTTGATTCCGTAGTGGCGCGCAAGGGGGAAGCCTGGCCTTTTTCCGGGCTGGCGGACATCTTCCACTCGGATGACCTGAGCATGGTCAACCTGGAAAATGTGTTCAAGGACAGCGCTTCCGGAATGAGCCCCCGGCTGCACAACTTCCGGGGGCCAAGCGCCTTTGCCAGGATCCTCAAACTTGGCGGGGTGGACCTGGTCAACCTGGCGAACAACCACTTCCCGGACTATGGCCAGGAGGGAAAGAACAGCACAAGGCAGGCCCTGAATGACCATGGCATCCCCTATGCCGGGTACAGCAGCCTGCACATCGCCGCCTTTGGGGAGGTACGCATCGGCTTTGCCGGTATCCGGGAGACCATCTTTCATCAAAACCGCGGGCGCATCGCCCAGGAAATCGCTGAGCTGAAAAAAAGAGGCGCGGACTATATCGTCTACACCTGTCATTTTGGCGTTGAATACGAGCCCGGCCATAATGAGCTGCAAACCCTGATGGCGCGCACCGCCATTGACGCAGGCGCCAACCTGGTGATCGGTCACCATCCGCACCTGGTGCAGGGCATTGAGCACTACCAGGATGGTTTAATCTTTTACTCCCTGGGCAACCTGGTGTTCGGCGGCAACCTGGAATTGACCACCTTTGACGGACTGCTGGCGCAGGTTCAACTGGACTTTGAAGGCCGGCAGCTGCGCCGAACAGCGGTGCGCCTGATCCCGGTCATCACCAGCGGCGCAAGGCCGGCCAACGACTTCAGGCCACAGCCGGCAACGGGAACTGACAAAGAAAGGATCCTGCAGGCAGTCAACGCGGACAGCGACCGGGTATACCCGGAGCGATTTGTGATTCTGCCAGCAAAATAAGGCGCGGATGCGCGCCAGGGAGATCCCGCCGCATTCCGCTATCCGTCGTAGCGGCTGACCAGGTTGTCCAGCTTGTTGAGAAAGCTTTGCTCGCCAAAGGTGTTTATTTTAAAGAACATCGCCTGGGAGCCTCCGGCGGAGATCGCGCTGAGGAAGAGGCTGCGCCCCCTGGCCACCAGGGTGACAGACAGGCTGACGCGGTTGCCGCCCAGCCAGCTGTAGCGCTCATACACGCGCGTGATTACGCGGGTGTCGCCGTCGCGCCAGTCGCTACCGTCCTCGTAGGTCGCGGAGATAGAGCCGCCAACGATGCCCTGATGGATGTAATTGATAAAGCTTTCTGCATCACCCTGCAGTTCGCGTTCCAGTTTCGCCATGGTTGCTCTCCTGTGTGGTCGTGTAACAAATGAGATCGCGCTTGCGTATAAAATTTCAGATCGCCAGGTCCTTTCTGGTGTAATGGATGACCCCCGCAATCATTACAAGCGCCGGCACGATATAGCCCAGGCCGATGGCTTCCCACAGGGGGCCGCCGTTGGCGCCGATGCGCCCGATATCCGTATAGTAATAGGGCGTCAGGTGTTTAAAGGTGGCTACCTCACGGTTGATGTTGATAAACAGGTTCAAAAAGTAGAACGCCAGCACCAGGCCCAGGCCGGGCACGATGCTGTCGCGCTTTTTCATGCAGGAGACGCCAAAGCACAAAACCGCTACCTGCAGGTTCATCAGCAGCATGGACAGGTGGAAGTCATTGAACTGCGGTTGCGGGAAAGTCTGGCCGATCAGCCCGGCGCCAAACATAGCCGCCAGCATAAAAATGCCGTTGAGCACAATGACCTGCAGCAGCATCGCGAAGAACTTCTGTACCAGCACGTTCAGGCGGTTAACGGGATGGGGATAGAGGAACTCCGCGGTGTGGCGGCCCTCTTCGCGCGCGACGATGTTGATGGCTGTGATGGCGGCAAACACGCCCCCGCCCAGCCCGGCAAAATTGCCGTTTTCCAGCCCGTAATAATTCATAAACTCAAACATGTCCATGCTGGACAGGTTAAACATCTGCCCAAAGACGCCCAGGTGCTCCACCATGGCGTTGAATACTGTGGAATAGTTGGATACCTGCGGATAGAGCAGCATTGCCAGCACGCCAAAAAAAGACAGCGAGATCGCCCAGATCAAGGTTGCTTTCCAGTGAAAGCGGATCTCATTGCGAAAGATTGTCACTTCTGCTCACCGCCTTTCTCATAAAAATGCAGGAAGATCTCTTCCATGTCCGGCTCCGTGATGGTTAAGTCACTGAAGGCAAGCTGCTGCAAATCCCACAGAAGCTGTTTATAGTCGCCCCGAAAGAGAAAACTGACGCTATGGTCTCCCCGGGTCGGATTGATGGCGCCCGAAAAATCCTTTGGCAAATCATCGCAGCCGCGCAGCGTCACGCGCTTGGCGGCATTTCTTGACAGGGTTTCCACGCTGTCCTCCACCACCAGCTCGCCCTCGCGGATGATGGCCGCGCGGGTGCAGTGCTGCTGGATCTCTGAGAGGATGTGGCTGGACAGGAAAATGGTGGCGCCCTGGGCATGCCGCTCGCTGAGCAGATCCCAAAAAGTCTTTTGCATCAATGGATCCAGGCCGCTGGTTGCCTCATCCAGAATCAAAAGCTGGGGACGGTGCTGCAAAGCCAGCGCGATGGCCAGCTTTTTCTTGTTGCCAAAGGACAGCTCCTGTATTTTTCGGTTCATGTCCAGGGACAGCGCGCCGCACAAGCGGCGGGCTTCCAGGGCGCAATCCCGCCTGCGCAGCCGGGCAGACATCCGCAGGGCATCCGATACCCGCATGCCGGGATAGTAGGACACCTCCGAGGGGATATAGCCAATGTCCGAGAGAATCTCCCGTTTTCTGCGTTTGACGTCAAAGCCGAAGACCTCCGCCTTGCCGGCGTTGGACCGGATCAGCCCCAGCAGCACGCGGATGGTGGTAGACTTGCCGGCGCCGTTGGAGCCGATAAAACCATAGATATCCCCTTTGTTGACAGTGATGCTCAGGTTGGTGATTCCCCTGGCCCGCCGGTAGCGCTTGGTAAGCTTGCTGGTCTTGATGACCGTCTCCATACCTTCCTCCATACAAAATTTCTGCTGCATTATATCATCATATGCGCCTCAATCACAGCATATCATGGATTTACAAGGCGGGTTGAATTTAGTACACTGTGGCGGGAGGATTTCTGATGTATACGCAAGACGATATTGACGCTTTGGGCAAACAGATAAGAAAACGGGTGCTGGTTTGGCTGATACCGGAGATCATCCTGCTGTCAGTGGTTGTCTTCAGCTTTATCCGCCGGATGGAGTGGCTGACCAGCCTGTCGTTGGCGCTGCTGAGCGCGGTACTGTTGTTCTCGCTGAGCATGTCCATTTTCCCCGTCAAGCGCTACCAGCAGTTTTTATGCAATGCGGTCAAGGGGCGCAACCGCGAGGATCTGGTTCACTATACCAGCACGGACACGGAGACGGTCTACCGCGAGGGCGTGCGTTTTCATCCTGTGACCATGCGCGCGGATACCCTCAAGGAAGAGCTGGAAGAGCGCCAGTATTACTGGGACGCCAACCTGCCGCTGCCGGATTGGCAAAAAGATGAACTCCTGCGCCTCAGGTCCCATGAGAAGATGATCACCGCCTGGGAGCGGGCCTGACGGCAATATCATCAGCGCTCAGCGGTCTTCTTGGGGTTTCTCAGCGCCTGTGACTGCGCTACCAGCCCGGCCAGGGGCTCATCCAGCCCGCCAGGCGACAGTACAGCCGCATGGTTGGTATACAGTTGCGGGCAAATGCGGGTGGACTGGATCACCAGGGGATGTCCGGGCGGCTCCTGTGCGGAAAAGCTCAGCACCAGGTGGTGTTCAGGCCAGCGCCTGTCATGCTTGCGAAAGTTATCCGATACAGACCGGCCGACAAGAACGCTCCCTGTAAACAATAAAAGGAGAATTCCATGAGCCAACACCTGATGCACCTGTACACCGGCAACGGCAAGGGAAAAACCACCGCCGCCATGGGCCAGGCCCTTCGGATGCTGGGGCACGGCAAGCCCGTGTTCATCGCCCAGTTTATGAAGGACGGCACCTCCGGCGAACTGGAGTCCCTGAAACGGTTTGATTTGGCCACCGTATTTGAAGGCGCGCAGCTGAAGGGTTTTTTCGTGAACCTGATACCGCAGCAGCAGGAGGAAGCCCGCCGGCAGCACGGGGAAGCCCTGGAAGCCATGATCAAGGCAGTCAGCCGCATCCAGCCGGCTCTGACCGTGCTGGATGAGCTGTGCGTCGCCTTATACATCCGCCTTGTCAGGCAGGAGGACGCCCTGCGGCTGATCAAAACCGCATTGCAGCATGGCGATGTCGTGGTCACCGGGCGGTATGCGCCGGAAAACCTGATGGAGATGGCCGACTATGTGACCCGGATGGAGACGGTCAGGCATCCCTTTGACGCAGGCGTCCCGGCGCGGGAAGGCATTGAGTGGTAGATCATCGATCCCGTGCAGCAGGCGGTTGGTTGGCTTTATAATAAACAGATAATTCACATTGTCTCAGGAAGGGCAAGCAGCTCAAAAGTCTCGCTCTGCGCCTCATAGCTTAGCGCACCGGAATAAACTGTGACCTGCAGCCGGTAGACGCCGGCGGGCATTGCCTTGCTGTCCATCCCGCGCCCATCCCACCATAAGCAGGTGCCCTCCTGCCGCAGATGCAAAGGTCTCGACATCTGCCGGGCAGCCAGCACAGCCACCCGCTCGCCTGTGTGATCCAGGATCCGGGCGCTCAGGGTCACCGGACCATGGTGGCGCACAATAAAGGCAGCCTCCTCCCCCATGCCTGGCGTGAAAGCGGGCACGCTGTCCACAAGGATTTCCTGCGGCTGATCCTGGGTCTGGACGCTGAGCAGCACGCAGGCCTGGGGACTGGCGCGGTCTTCAAACACGCTGACCAGCATCAGCAGCAAATACCCGGACAAGTCATCCATGCCCGGCTGCAAGCCCAGGGCAGCCTCCTTGCGCCCGGGCAGGACGATGCCGTCGCCGCGTCCGGCTTCTATGATGCTTTGCGGCGCCCGGAAGCGCCAGGCGCCCTCCTGCTCATAGATCAGCTGATAGGCCAGACGCGCCTGGCGATTGAGCGTGTAGGAAAACCGGATGGGCTGCCCTTGCCCGCGAATCAGCGGGCTTTCCACCTCCAGGCCGGTCACAGTGCGCGGAGCATTTGCCTGATGCCCGATATAATAGGCAAAGACAACAAAATTATCGTTCTCAGGATAGACCTGCGGGGTAGAGGCGCCATAGGCCTTGAGCTGGTGAGCGTACAGTTCCCGCAAGGTGATCAGGCCATCCCGGTTGAGGTCAGCCGCGTAACGCCCCTCTGCGGTGATGCCCTCCGTGAGCGCCTGAGCAAAAAAACTGCCCCCCTGAACCATACCCGCGCCGTCTGTCCACAGGAAGCTGGGCTCCAGGCCGCCCGCGCTGGTGAGCACCTTGAAATCCGGCCCTGAAAAAGCGGAAGCCACATATGGATCATCCAGGCCCTTGGCGATGGCTGCGCCGCTGAAGCAGGCGTCCAGAATCACCACCTTCTTGCCCGGAACGGTGTTCAAGACCTCGGCAATGTCGCGGCCATACAGGAGACGCTCCTCAAGGCCGTCGCTGAGCAAGGCGGCAAAATCATCATTGTCCCCAATGGTGACGCCATGGGTGCTTAAATAAAACAGGCTGATGTCCTCCTGGGTCGCGCCGGTATAGGCTGCCGCGACCAGGGAAGCCAGGGTCTGACGGTCCAGCGCCCGGTTGACGCTGACGCGGATGCTGCGATAGCCGCGTATGTCATACAGCAGGGCGCGGCGCAGGGCGACCAGGTTGTTGTAGGAGGAGGGCGCCGTGTCCGGCTGGGTGACAAAATGATCGCAGGACACCAAAAGCGCCCGCAAGACAGGCAGCGGCCGGGTATCATCCGCACGCGCAGGCAGCAGGCAGGCAAGCAGGGCAAACAGGAGGAGGAAGGCAAGCATGCGTCTGGCCATTGCCCCACCTCCCCACTCAGTTGTCAGGCTGCTTTCATCCTAACAAAGCACACAGTGCGCGTCAAGCCAGCCCGATTGACATCAGGGACCTGTAAGCATACACTGGGATACACAGGGAAACGAACATTCCAGGGGTGGTGAGTACTGATGGAAACGCTGCGAATGACGGGACGTCGCATGGTGTTCTGGGGCGCGCTGGCCCTGGTGGCCTGGGCGGTTTATGAATTGGCCATCCGCTTTGAGGAAATGGTCACCTGGCTTTCGCCGGTCTTCAGCCTAGTGTCTGACGGCAAAATCACCTTCTGGGATTACCTGAGCCGTCTGGAATGGGCGCGGCTGCGCACCCATGTCTTTCTTGTCCTTTGCCTGCTGTTTGGCGTCTTTGCGCTGCTGACCAGGCGGCGGCCCATCGCCGGGCTGATTTCCGTCCCCATCTGCATTTTGCTGATCATCTTTTCCCTGGGCAGCACGCCCTTGATGGAAGCCAGCTTCTGGCAGAAGTTCAAACTGATTCCAGCGGCCCTGGTCATGCTGGGCAACCTGCTGATTTCTGTATCCAACATCCAGCGTGTCCGCAGGATAAAGACCGGCAGGGATCAATTGTCACACGCGCCACAGCCGTATGACCCCTTCAACATCGGCCGGGGACAATAACATAGAAAAGGGCTGCCGCTGATGGCAGCCCTTTAAGTTGTTCAGCTTGCAGGAACCGCGGTCAACCCTGCTTGTTTGTCTGCTGCCCATAGTAGGCGTTTCTACCGTGCTTGCGGCAGAAATGCTTGTCACGCAGCTCCTCCGCGGCCGGCGGTACGGCAGGGTTGATCTGCCGGGTCCAGCGCGCCAGCCTAGCCACTTCCTCCAGCACAACGGCATTCATCACGGCGTCCTCCACATCCTTGCCCCAGGCAAAGGCGCCATGGGACCGGCACAGCATGGCCGGAATATGCAGCACGTTGATGCCGCGCTCCCGGATGGTCTCTATCATCACAAGACCGGTATTTTTTTCATAAGCGCCGTTGATCTCCCGCGCGCTTAAAGGGCGCGCGCAGGGGATGGCGCCGGCGAAATGGTCCGCGTGGGTGGTGCCGTACAAGGGCACATCCATCCCGGCCTGCGCCCAGGCGGTAGCCTCCGGGGAGTGGGTATGCACGATGCCGCCGATCTCGGGAAAGGCGCGGTACATCTCCAGGTGGGTGGGCGCGTCGGAGGAGGGGCGCAGACTGCCCTCTACCACCTTGCCCGCCATATCCATTACCACCATGTCCTCAGCCTTCATGATGTCATAGGAAACCCCGCTGGGCTTGATGACCACCAAGCCGGTGGCCGCGTCCCGCGCGCTGACATTGCCCCAGGTGTACTTTATCAGGCCCTGCCGGGGCAGCTCCAGGTTGGCGGCAAGCACCCGTTCTTTTAATTCCTTCAGCATATTGCTCCTTACCGGATGTACCGGACAGCGGCTTCTTCCACCTTCAACCCGGCTTCAAAGCGCTTCATATAATGCTCAAAGCCCCGCACATCCTGTTCGTCCGGCGCCAGGGTGCTGACGGGCATGTCCGCAAACACGCGCTGGTCAAGATAGTCTCCCAGGCGCTCGCCCGGCTTGCGCCAGGCCATGTAGGCAGCCAGCAGCGCGATGCCCCAGGCTCCTCCCTCATTGGCGGTATTCATCACGGAAACCGGTGTGTTCAGCGCCGCCGCGGTGAAGCGCTGGCCGGCATCCCCCTCCTTGTACAGGCCGCCGTGGCCAAGGATGCGGTCAATCTTCACCTGCTCCTCCTCCAGCGCGCGCATGCCGATCTTAAGCGTGGCCAGGGAGGTGAAGAGGACGCTGCGCGCCAGGTTGGCGTACCTCAGGCGGCTCCCGGGCGCCTGCACCAGGAAGGGGCGTCCCTCCTCAAAGCCTGTGATGTGCTCCCCTGAATAATAGCCGCAGGTGATCAGGCCGCCCGCGTCGCTGTCGCCCTTCAGGGCGGCGTCAAAGAAGACCTGGTAGAGCTTCTCCCGCTCAGGCGCCAGGTCCATATGCGTCATGAAATCGCTCAGCAGGGCAATCCAGCTGTTCAGGTCGGTGGTGCAGTTGTTGCAGTGCACCATGGCGACCGGCTTGCCGTCAGGCGTGGTGACGATGTCGATTTCCGGGTGCAGCTTCTTGAGGTTCTTCTCCAGCACGATCATCGCGAAGATGGAGGTGCCGGCGGACACGTTGCCGGTGCGCGGCGCGACCGCGTTGGTCGCCACCATGCCGGTGCCGGCGTCACCCTCCGGCGGGCACAGCGGGATGCCCGCCTCCAGCGCGCCGGTCGTGTCCAGCAGCCGGGCGCCCCGGCCGCTCAGGGAGCCTGCCTGCCCGCCTGCCATCAGGAAGCCGGGCAGGAGATCTTCCAGCTTCCAGGGGTAGCCGCGGTCTTTGATGAGCTCGTTGAACTTGCCAACGCGAGCCTTGTCATATTGTCCATCATCATCAATGGGAAAGACGCCGGAAGCGTCGCCCACGCCCAGAAGCCTGGAGCCGCTGAGCTGCCAGTGGACATAGCCGGCCAAGGTGGTCAGGAAGCGGATGTGCGGCACATGGGCTTCCCCGTTCAAAACGGCTTGGTACAAATGGGCAATGCTCCAGCGCTGGGGAATGGCAAAATCAAACAGGCCGCTTAACTCCCCCGCGGCCTGCGCGGTCATCGTGTTGCGCCAGGTGCGGAAAGGCACCAGCTTCCGGTCATCCCCGTCAAAGACCAGGTAACCATGCATCATGCCGGAGATGCCAATGCCGGCAAGGCGCTTGATTTTAAGGCCGTAATCATCGGATATGCTGCGCGCCAGCGCGCCATAGGCAGCCTGCACGCCGGGCATGACCTCCTCCAGCGGGTAGGTCCATACGCCGTCCACAAACTGGTTCTCCCAGCGGTGAGAGCCCGTGGCGATGGGCCTGTGCTCCCGGTCGATCAGCACCGCCTTGATGCGGGTGCTGCCCAGCTCTATGCCCAGGGCGGCCTGCCCCTGCCTGATACAGGAAATGGTTTGCTCTCGGTTCATCCTTGCCCTCCTGAACGGTAATAGGCTTCGCCCAGCATGATCTCCTGCTTGAAACGACGCAGGCTGGTATGCTCGTCGATGACCAGCGCCTCAATGCCCATATGCTCCGCCCAGTCAGCCATCTGCTCCACGCTCAGGTCGTAGCTGAAGGCGGTATGATGGGCGCCACCGGCCAGAATCCAGGCTTCCACCCCGGTGGTAAAGTCAGGCCGCGGCGTCCACAGGACGGTAGCCACCGGCAGCTTGGGCATGGGCTTCTCCACCTGCCTGCAATCCACCCCGGCAATGATCAGCCGGAAGCGGTGCCCCAGATCAATCAGGGAAACCGCGGTGCCCGGGCCGGTTTTGGACGTGAAGACCAGGCGCGCCGGATCCTCGCGGGAACCCATGGACAAGGGCTGGCAGCGGATGGCCGGCTTGCCCTGCGCCAGGGAGGGACAGATCTCCAGCATGTGCGCCTGAAGGATCCCTTCCTTGCCGGGAACCAGGTTGTAGGTATAGTCCTCCAGCATCGAGGTGCCCTTGGGGTTTTTGATGCCGCTTGTCATCAGCTTCATCAGGCGCACCATGGCCGCCGTCTTCCAGTCTCCCTCCGCGCCAAAGCCATAGCCCTTCATCATCAGCCGCTGGATGGCCAGGCCCGGCAGCTGCTTGAGCGCGCCCAGGTCGTCAAAATGCGTGACGATGGCATGGTAGTTCTTTTCTTCCATGAAGCGCTCAAAGCCCAGCTCGATCTGCGCCTGCACCGCCACGTGGCGGCGGAACTCATCCTTGTCACGGCCATCCAGGATGATGTCATAGGTCTGATAGTACTCATCCACCAGCGCGCTGGTATCCTCCCGGGAGACATCGGCCACGGCGGCGGCCAGTTCGTTCACCGGCCAGGCATCAATCTCCCAGCCGAACTTGAGCTGCGCTTCCACCTTGTCACCCTCGGTGACCGCCACGTTGCGCATATTGTCCGCTACGCGTATGACGCGCAGCCGGCCGGACTCCACGACGCCTACGGCGGTGCGCATCCAGGAGGCGATGCGCGCGCGCACCGCGGGATTCTTCCAGTGCCCGGCAACCACCTTGCGCGGCAGGCCCATGCGGGTGACGATATGGCCGTATTCGCGGCCGCCATGGGCGGACTGGTTCTCGTTCATGAAGTCCATGTCGATCTCATCGTAGGGGATCTCTTCATTGAACTGGGTGTGCAGGTGCATCAGGGGCTTGGTGTTGGCCTTGAGCCCGGCGATCCAGGACTTGGCCGGGGAAAAGGTATGCATCCAGGTGATCAGGCCCGCGCACTGCGGATCCTGCGAGGCTTCCACAAAGGTCTGATGGATGTGCCGGGCGCTGATGAGCACCGGCCTGAGCACCAATGGAAAGGGCAACTCAGCTGAGGCGTTGATCTCCTCCACCATGACCCGGGCATGCTCAGCGACCTTGCGCAGGCACTCCTCGCCATACAGGTCCTGAGACCCGACACAAAACCAGAAATTGTAATCGCGCACACTCATGATGCTTTTCTCCTCTCGATTTGAGTCTTCTGCTCTTTCGTTTTATTCAATTATATCCCAGTTATCCAGAAAATGGCTGTACCGCTTTTGTCTGTTTTATTCTGCGGATATGACCGGCAATTCAAATACCTGCGCGTCCAGAAGATCGGCTTCCGCCTTGTCATGCGTAACCAGCATCAGCGTGCGGCCTGCGTTTTCATCCAGGATGATCCGCGCAGCCTGCTCCCTGGCGGAGGCGTCCAGGCCCTTGAAGGGCTCATCCAGCAGGAGCAGCTCATAATCCGCAAGCAACGCGCGCGCAATTGCCACGCGGCGCTTCATGCCGCCGCTGAACGAACACACCGGCTGGTTCGGCAGATCCCCCAGGCCCAGGCGGTCCAGCAGCCGCAGGCCGCGCTCCTGCCGGGAACGCCCTGTCAGCATTCTCAGGTTGCCGGGCGCGCTGAGGTGCTCAAGCAGCCTGTCCTCCTGGAACACCGCGCTTTGCGGGCGGATGGTGTGGATTTTGCCCGCGTCCGGGCATTCCAGCCCCATCAGCATCCGCAGCAGCGTGGTCTTCCCGCTGCCGGAGGGTCCCATGAGGCAGCTTGCCCTGCCTGCCGGCAAAGCCAGCGTAAAGTTCAAAAACACCGTGTGTCCGCCAAAACGCTTGGTGACATGATAAAAGCCCAGTTGCGCGCTCATCGCGAGGCCAGCCTTTTGATGCCCAGGTCCATCAGCCTGCGCAGGGAAAACACGCAAATCATGCTGAGCAGCACAATGATAATCGTCCAGGCGAACAGCTCCGCCGTATAGTAGTTTACCTTGACGCTGTACAGCTTTTCGCCAATGGTGCCGGGGGGGATCCCGATGACTTCCGCGGCGATGCCGCTTTTAAAGCACAAGCCCAGCGCGCTGACCGCGCCGGCGCGCAGGTAGGGCGCCAGCTGGGGCAGATTGACATACATCAGCCTGCGCAGCGGCGGGACGTTGAAAATCAGGGCCATTTCGGACAGCTTTGGATCCCGGCTGCGCAGCCCCTCCAGGAGGTTCGCGTAAATCACCGGGAAGCCGATCACGAAGGCGATCAGGCTGGACAGCCAGCGCGTGGACACAAGGATGATGGCCAGAATGACGAAGCTGGCCACCGGCACCGCGCGCGCGGCTGACACCAGGGGCGCGGCCAGCGCCTGCGCCAGCTCCCATCTGCCGGCGGCCGCCGCCAGCGCCAAAGCAAAGACGAGGGCGGCCAGAAAGCCAAGCAAAACGCGCCAGGTAGAGCGCGCAGCCACCAGATAGGTGCCGGGCTTTGACAGCAGCTCAAGCAGGCTGGCCATCACGCGCAGGGGCGAGGCCAGCAGGAACTCATGCCCTACCGCCATCGCCGCCGCCTGCCACACAGCCAACCAAAACAGCAGCCCCAGCAGACGTGCCGGGGCGCGCTTGAGCCTAAGGCCGGTAGTAGAAGGCATCATCAGGCAAAGCTCCGCCGGTTGAAGCGGGATTCTGCTCAAACAGCATCTGATAAAAAGCTTGCAGGCGCTGAACCATGTCCTCGCCGCTAATAAAGGTGATGCCGCAATAAGGCAGCGCCTTTTGCGCAACCTGTTCATTGATAATGTCGAAGCCGCCAATCAGCCTGGCTGCCTCGGGAATGTTCTGTGACACGAAGGCGGCGGAAGCCTCATAATCAGCCAGGAAAGCAGCCAGGCGCTCAGGCTGGGCGTTGATCAGCTCTGCCCGCACCACCGTGACGCCGGTGATCAGCGTGCCGGCGCCCAAGGCCTCCCATTCGGCATTCAAATCCAGCGCGATGCGGATGTCCGGGTTCCTGGTTTGAGCCACCGTCACAAAGGGCTGGGGCAGCATCGCCAGTCCCGCGGGATCATTCAGCAGCGCAGCCAGCGCTTCAGCATGCTCGGCCTTCCACTCAACCGTAACGTCCTCAAGGCCCGCTTGTGTGAGCAGGTGGCTGAGCACATATTCAGGCGTGGAGGCTTTTCCGCTGGCATACACCGTGCGGCCGGCAAGGTCGACGGTCTGATGGACGCTTTCCCCACGTTCAACAATGTACAGGACGCCCAGGGTATTGATATTGACAACGCGCAAGGCGCCCTGGGTATTGGCATACAGAATGGCCGCAAGATTGACCGGCAGACAGGCCAGGTCCAGCTCGCCGCGCGCCAGGGCCGGCACCAGGGCATCCGGGCTGGCTGCCAGGGTAAAGGCATAGGCTGTGGAGTCCCTCGCGTCTTCCATCAGCTTGACCAGGCCCATGGCGGTCGGTCCCTTGAGCGCGCCAACGCGCAGCGGAGCCGCCCGGGTTTCATTCAGGCCCGGCAGGACTGCCAGCAACACCAGCAGTGCCATCACCAGGCTGCATATTTTTTTCATGATCTTCCCTCTCCCTGATCAATTACAAGCATCCCTGTCTATACGACCGTTTCTTCGCCGGTTTCATGGCGGTATTTCTTCTGGGGCGCGTATTGGGTGTGTAGCAGATGATGCGCCGTACGGCTGTTGGGCTTCTCCAGGAATTCTTTGTACAGGCGCTGGACCCCCGGATTCTCATGGCTCTTGCGCAGCGGCATCTTGGCGTCCGCCCGGTAGAGCGCCCGCGCACGCACCTTGCGCGGGTCCGCGCGCAGACGGCCTTCGGCGGATACAAAGGGCTGGCCGCCACCGTCCACACAGCCGCCGCGGCAGCCCATGATCTCGATGAAATCATATTGCTTCTCACCGCGTTTGATGCTGTCCAGGAGCTTTTTCGCATTGTCAGTGCCATGGGCGACCGCCACGCGCAGGTTCAGCTCACCCAGAGGAATGCTGGCTTCCTTGACCCCCTCCAGGCCGCGTACCATGTCAAACTCAAGCGTCTCCAGCGTCTCCCCGGTGATGATCTCATAGGCGGTCCGCAGCGCCGCCTCCATCACGCCCCCGGTCGCGCCGAAAAGGGCAGCGGCCCCGGTGCTCTCGCCCATGAGGCTGTCAAACGGCTCATCAGGCAGGTTCCAAAAGTCAATGCCGTTGGATTTGATCATGCGCGCCAATTCACGCGTGGTGATGACCGCATCCACATCGGGCACCCCCATGGCGGAGAGCTGCTCGCGGTCGGCTTCGATCTTCTTGGCTGTGCAGGGCATCACGGATACCACGGCCAGGTTGCGCGTCGGAATGCCTGTTTTCTCCGCGTAATAGCTCTTGATGAGCGCGCCCATCATTTCATGGGGCGACTTGCATGTGGACAGGTTGGGGATGAACTCCGGGTAGAAGGTTTCACAGTAGTTGACCCAGCCCGGGGAACAGGAAGTAATCATGGGCAGCACACCCTTGTTTTGGATGCGGTTCACCAGCTCGGCCGCTTCCTCCATGATGGTCAAATCCGCTGCGAAATCGGTGTCGAACACCTGGTCAAAACCCAGGCGGCGCAGCGCTGTCACCATCTTGCCGGTGACATTGGTGCCCATGAGCAAGCCGAATTCCTCCCCCAGCGCGGCGCGCACCGCGGGCGCGGTTTGTACCACGACATGCTTGTGGGGATCGTGAATCATGCGCCAGACCATCGGAGACTCTTCCTTTTCCCGCAGGGCGCCCACAGGGCAGGAGGCAATGCACTGGCCACAGCCAATGCAGGCGGTATTGGACAAGGGCAGCTTGAAAGGGGTTTCGATGCTGGTCTTAAAGCCGCGCCCGACCGGCCCGATCACGCCCACCGATTGAATTTTGTGACAGGTGGATACGCAGCGCCGGCAGAGGATGCATTTGTTGTTGTCGCGCACGATGGAAGGGGAAACATCATCCACCATGTACTCAATGCGCTCGCCTGCAAAGGCGTTCTCGTTGGTCACTTCCAATTCCAGCGCCAGGCGCTGCAGCTCACAGTTCTGGCTGCGCACACAGGACAGGCACTTTTTGTCATGATTGGACAAAATCAACTCCAGCACAGTTTTGCGCGCATGGCGCACGCGGCGTGTGTTGGTCTTGACTTCCATCCCCTGGGTGGCCGGCAGCACGCAGGCTGCCTGCAGGGTGCGCGCGCCGGTCTCGACAACACACATGCGGCAGGCGCCAATTTCGTTGATTTCCTCAAGAAAGCACAGGGTCGGGATACGGACGTTGGCTTTGCGCGCAGCGTCCAGCACCGTTGCGCCCTGCTCCACCTCAACCTTGATGCCATCGATGGTCAATGAAATCATCTTGCTCATGTTGCCCTCCAATCAAACCTTGATGATGGCGCCGAAATGGCACTTCTCGATGCAGGATTCGCACTTGATGCATTTGCTGGTATCAATCGCGTGCCTCGCGCGCGGCTGGCCGGTGATGGCGCCCACGGGGCACACGCGGAAGCAGGCTGTGCAGCCGCGGCACTTGTCGGTGATCTCCAGGTGCAGCAGTTCCTTGCAGTGGCGGGCCGGGCAGCGCTTGTCGCGGATGTGCGCCTCATACTCCTCACGGAAATATTTGATGGTGGACAGCACCGGGTTGGGCGCGGTTTGTCCAAGGCCGCACAGCGCTGTGTCATTGATGGACTCGGCCAGGATCTCCAGCTGCTCCAGATCGCCCTCCTCACCCTTGCCGCTCACTATCCGGTCGAGGATCTCAAGCATCCGCCGGGTACCTACCCGGCAGGGCGTGCATTTGCCGCAGGACTCATCCACGGTGAACTCCAGAAAAAAGCGGGCAATGTCCACCATGCAGTTATCCTCATCCATGACGATCATGCCGCCTGAGCCCATCATGGAGCCGATTTCTATCAGGGAATCATACTCAATGGGCACGTCAATGAGGCTCTCCGGGATGCAGCCCCCGGAGGGGCCGCCGGTTTGCACCGCCTTGAGGCGTTTGCCCTTGGGGATGCCCCCGCCAATATCATAGATGACCTTGCGCAGCGGCGTGCCCATGGCAACCTCGACCAGGCCGGTGTTGTTGATCTTGCCGCCCAGCGCAAAGACCTTGGTGCCCGGCGAGCGCCGGGTGCCCATGGAGCGGAACCAGTCTGCGCCATTGAGCAGGATTTGCGGGATGTTGGCAAAGGTTTCCACGTTGTTGATGTTGCTGGGCAAGCCAAAAAGCCCCTGCTGAGCCGGGAAGGGCGGCTTGGGGTTGGGTTCGCCGCGGTGTCCCTCAATGGAGGTCATCAAAGCTGTCTCCTCTCCGCATACAAAGGCGCCCGCGCCCAGGCGGATGTGGATGTCAAAGTTAAATTCCGTGCCCAGAATGCCATTGCCCAGCAAGCCGTACTCCCTTGCCTGGCGGATGGCGATATCCAGGCGCCTGACAGCGATGGGGTATTCGGCCCGCACATAGATGTAGCCCTCATCAGAGCCAATCGCATAGCCGCACAGCGCCATGGCCTCCAGCACCGCGTGGGGGTCGCCCTCCAGCACGCTGCGGTCCATAAAAGCGCCGGGATCGCCCTCATCGGCATTGCAGATCACATACTTCTTCTCACCGGGAGAATTGCGGCAAAACTGCCA
>Ga0123335_1000750_pt1 | contig 54857 bp, 36 predicted proteins | sample BiotimSIPDNA_2_FD_89707 | JGI IMG/M metagenome (GOLD analysis project Ga0123335, IMG submission 89707) | Anaerobic biogas reactor microbial communites from Washington, USA - Biogas_R2 time_0 SIP DNA | ecosystem: Engineered > Bioreactor > Anaerobic > Unclassified | place: Washington, USA...
ATTGGGTGCTGCCGCTTGGATCTGTCATGCTGGTTCTGTAGCCTGTCATCCCTAATTCATCGTAGTTGTAGATAATCGTTGGATTTTGATTAAGTGTGTCGCAATAGGTCGCGGCATCACCAAAGCTCTTGCTTATCAATCTCCCAAAAGGATCATATTCCAAACAGGTTTTGTTTTGATTAGCGTCAATTTGAGCACGCAAACTGCCATCAGCATTGTAGAAGTACTGCCATTCCCCCATATCAGCATCGATCATTGACGTTTTATTGCCAGCGGCGTTATAAGTAATCTCCGATTCGGCTCCTCCGTAATTGGTTTTGAGCAGACGACCGATAGCATCATATGAAAAGATTACACTTGGTCCAGTATTTATTGGCGGTTCAACCTTTACGACCAAGCCCTGAGCGTCTGTGTATTCACTGGTCGAATTACCGTTAGCGTCTGTGGTCGTCTTCTTCCAGTTACGCTCTCCGGAACCCACGTCAACTAACTGATAGGTATAAGACGCTTCTGGCACTGATGCGCTGCCTTCTACTCGCGAAATTGAAACGACCCGACCCAAGCTATCGTAGTTTGTCTTACTGGTGAATCCGGCGTTCGTTTCTTGAACCGCCCTGCCTAAACCATCATAAACAATTGACTTTTCAACCCAATTTACTGGCTGGTCAAAGATTTCGGCGTTTAGAAGCGTTCTGCTGCTCAAATTCCCAAACCCAGTATAGTTTAATTGGACATTGGCCAAGTGCTGGCGTATTATCGTAATTCTTGGAGGGCTAGCTTTGAGTGCATATTCAATGTCGATGGTGAAGCTTGTCCCGGTTTTACATGCAATGTAATCACTTGCATCTCCAGGAGCACATACTCTGATCATGCGGCCAAGGCCATCATACACAGCTGATTCTATCGCGCCATTCGGATGACTTATTTGAATTGGCAGACCGAGGTATGTGCTAAAGAGGGTGGTTGTTGAAAATGTCTGGTTATCACCTGGAGAGCTTATCACCTGTTCAGAAACCTGAGATGGGAACACTGTGTCATAGGCATAAGAAGTTGTCAGCTGAGCACCCTCAGGGTCTGAGGAGATACCGGCAAAACCTTGCCATTGAGTTTTCTTGGAAAGGTTCCCATTTGTTTGATAAGAAAAAGAAGTCTGTTGATAACCAGACGTTGCGCCTGAGCCAGTCGCCCAGACTTTTTGAGATGATAGTGTTCGGTTTGGATTGTAAAAGAACAGGGTTTCCGCCAATAATTCGCCGGTATTTCCGTTGTGTGTGATGGCGTTAACTTTGATGCTTTTAAGATCTTTGTTTAAAAGGAAAGACCTGCCTGTAAAGACAGGCTCCAGCATTGATTCAAACTGATAGAACGTCTCAAGGTTATCTGTCCAATCAATGCCATTGAAAAATCTTTCTCTGGTCGAAAGTGGATTACCATTCAAATTTAGCTTGTATACTTCAGGAGGAGAGAAGGTGAAAACCTCTTGTTGGCTGATAAAGGGGCTGCTTGTTATTAAGGCAAAATCAACTCCATCAAAACTTTGTTCTTCGACTTCTGTTGTTTTAATCCAGTTGATGTCCAGGTCGGTATAGGTGTTCAACCCTATCAATTCTGTGTATGGATAAATTGTTGTTGCTTCATATGTGAACAATGTGCGGGAGTAACAACGCCCCTGGTGGTCCATGACCACCTCGCTGCTCATCCTGCCCTTAAGCAAATCGTCTTGGTGGAAGGTTTGCACGGTAACAAGACTGTCTTGTCTTGTGCTTTCACGTTGGGTGATCGTCACGGTGTGGAAACCGCGATACTCAAGATTGGTTTTTATGTACGGGTGACTGCCTTTGCCAGTGTTCATCATAAACCCTTCATCAGGGTAAGTGTATGTCCAGCTAGCTGATTTACCTGTTAGAGTGTCAGTTTCAACTCGCTGCGTGATTACATAACGAGTAATAAATTGCTGAATCTGAAGATCCTTGATTAGTATTCCGGAATTCCGCAAAAATACCAGAACTTTATTGAAGTTATAATTCGCAGGGATTATTATATAGTCTTGACCCTCGAACCAGTCCCCTACAGGGGTTGACATGAAGTCTGATGGCACCGATTTGGTTTCTTCAGGTGAATCAGGGATGGGAGTTCCTGTTGTTATACCGAATTCGGTTACAGGGCTCTCACTCTCCTCCGAAAGCCGCCTGGCACGACCATAAAATATATACTTACCTCCAGGTTTAAGCATTGATTCCGGGAAATTGATGTAACCCACACTATCTATAGAACCATTGTGGTGGAGTATCATGTTGCCATCGTTTGTTCCTGTGCACTCGATCAATGTATTCTCACCTTGCCATCCTCCTGTCCAATAATTGCTAGGGATACAATAAGTTACCACCTGTCCCTCGTTGTTTGAAGGGCATCCGGAAGAACCAAAACACCATCTTATTGTCCGTAAATCTTTATTAATATCATCGGCTTGATAAAGAGCTTTATAACTAAAGTCAATCTCACCACCATAGCCATTTGTTACTTTGTCCAGGTGCATTTTATCTACAGAATATGAAAAGGTTAATGGTTCATATCCTTCAACAGGGTTTTCTTCAGATGTTTTAACCTCCTGCACAGAAATTAATGTGGATGTAAGAGCCTCGTTAAACCACTTGAAGCCAGGATAAATTACATTGTTTTTTTCACTATTGGAAGCATATTTAAGCAAATAACTTTTCACTATCTGGTTGTTGACTTTCAAGTCGATGTGACCCAAACGAAACCTTGAAAAAAGAACTTTGGAATCTTTGTGCTGCCAGGATGATCGAAAATCATTTCTTGCAGTTGTCTCAAAAGCAATTTCAAAAGCACCATAGGTTATTTTTTCTGGGATTAAACTGATGTGATTATAACAAGTCACATCAACATTGGGGTCGTCAGTGTCACTGAGTCCTTTAATTTCTGGTATATATGTATAGTTGATTGTGTTTCCGAATCGATCTGCCACTGTTGTTAATCCCCATTGCCAGGTGAGATTCAGTTGACCGCTTGATGTGGCACATCCAGAGTTTTCTTTAATTCTGGCAATAGCCCCCTCACCACCAAAGACATAAGACAGACCATTAGAACTGCTGATTTCCCAGGTGTCGTTCTCAGTATCCCAGGTCACCTTTTCATCAGGATTTTCTTGAGATCGAAATTTGATTAAATCTCCTTCACGAGCGATCGGTAAGAGACGATTACTTACTCCATTAAAATTGAGGAAAAAAGAATCATCATCGTCAGTATCGTTTGTTCCATGCATGTCACGGGTGATTGACCCAGTCTCGAGGCTCCATCCCATTCCCACCCAGGATGGTTGGGTGAAGGCTACGCTCTGATCAATCGCCTGGCTATTGTAGTTTAAAGACAAGTACGGCTTCAAACCTGCCGGGCCTTCGAATGTATTTATGGGATAGTTATAGGTCAGAGCACCGGTGAATGCGGACACTTCGTAACTTTGAGTAATTGGTTGGATATAGGATTGCCAGTCTGTGGCTTTGATGTCGAAAACCGTTAGGTGTTTCGTTTGGAAACTAACTTGATTGTTATCCGGATCAACTGTCGTCTCTATCGGGAACCAATCGTTATAATATTCATTGTAATAGAAAACTTGTAGATTGTTTTCTTCTTCCGGCGTGAACTCATTTTCAAAATAGCCCAGAGTTATATGAAGTGGCTGGTCAAATGAGATTTCGTTATGACCGGTTTCCTTGTTTACTGCAAGGATTTCTATCGGTCGGAGCGAAAGTGAATAACCCGGCATACTCTGCGATCTCAAAGAACCAGAATAAAACAAGAAGTCTCTGTTGATAGTTTCATCTTGTGTTTGAATTAAAAGAGGGAAGCCTAGCCTTTCCAAGGACGAGGCATTAGTATCTGTGATGGTATGAGCATCGGTCGGGATGGTTAACGATTGTGTAAAAAGAATATTCTCACTGTCTAGTATGGAAACTGAAAGGGCGATATCTTTTCCTGGCTCCACCCTAGACGCATCTATTGAAAAAGTTAATGGCTGGAGATCTGCGCTTAATGGGAGCTCTAGAGATCCATTATTTTGTAAAATTTCTTGGTAATTTTCATCAATGGGAGTTAGCAGTGAATCGACTTCGATTTTTAAGGTTTTTCCATTGACTTGAGTTTTTTGGTTATCAGATAACTCGAGACTTAAGCTTATCGGCTTGTTTTCAATAAAAATTTGTGGTTCGAGGTGAATTTTAAAAGGGATTTCAGGCGGTTCCGGTTCTGGCTGAACTTCTGGTGGAGGTATATCAACCAACTCAGGGGGAGGCAAAGGTTCTGAAATTTGATTTGGGTAGATTTGGTTAGGATCTTGTGAAGGTTCCTGAGAATGAACAGATTGTTGTTTGGGGATCGGTAAAGATGTAAAAAGAATCAGCGTTATCGACAATACTAACATTAACCGTCTCATTTTTCCTCCTGGGTCTGGTCGATAATTAGATTTGTGCTTTGTTGTGTTATTCCATAATTTTATTATACTTGATATTTAAATTATTGTGGGTCCAATTTGACATTTCGTCACCAACTCTTAATATGGAAAGAAGTAACCAAATCCCATTCAAAAACCGTTCGTTTTCCTCAAATCTTGAGCGGAAATTGGGTTTTAATTTTTGGTGAGAAGAAGTCGGTGGTCATATTGAGCATTGCTGTGATGCCATGATGGGCTGCCTGAACAGATGCGGCAATTGATCAGCATCGCCACCCAAAGTAAAAGGACTGGCTGAGCCCAACCAGTCCTCTTATCTAATAATCAAATTAGCGCTATGGCAGGTAGCCAACCACGTCAAAGGTTGCCAAAATTTGATCCAGGGCGTCAAAGTCGGAATCTTGAACCAAATTTACCACCAGGAGAACCAAATAAGCCGAAGGGTCGTAGATTGGTCTGGCTGAAAGAACAAACAAGACATTACCCTCGTCGAGACAATTTGAGAAAAGGTCATACTTACCTTCGAAGGCGCTGTCTTCATAATCATACCGTCCCTCAAGGTCGCAATCACCCCTGTAACTGTCACGATACACATCTAAAAGCTGCACATAACCACCTAAACGGGCGATGTCGTCAGAGGCGGCGTAGAAAATGCCGGGTTCCGAGTAGCCATAGGTAAAGGCGTTTAAATCTGCTGCCGCAGAAATTGCCGCTCCGTAGGTGGTATTGCCATCAACCCATTTGCTGCCATCGACCTGCTTCCATCCTGCGGGGATACTAACCTGAATGGCAGCTTCGTCATCCAGCATGGTGACGTAACCGCCGGCAGGAGTTGAGGGGCTATCCTCAAGGTCAATTTCGGATTGCTCTGATATTTGTTGGGCGAAAGAGAAGGATTGCTCAAGGGCGCGCCCATTGATCTGTCCTTCAAGGAATTCCTGGGTACCATAGCGCAAAACTTCGAGCGAATAGGTATCTGTGGATGAACGAGTGCGCAGAATGTCACAATAGTCAGACATGGTGCCATCGGTCGCCAGCACTAACCCTTCGAGTTTGGTGATGATATCGCCGCCTTTAATGCCGGCTTTGTCGGCGGGCGAACCGGATTTGACGCTGGCAACCCAAATGCCAGTGATGCTGCCGTCTTCACTGGAAACTGCCGAACCGTTTACACCGATCGATTCAAAATCGACGCCAGATTCGAGCCTGGTGATTACCGACTGGGCAATTTGTGCCTTGATGGCATAATTTGTGTCATAGAGGTCAGAACCAGCATAGTTTATCCCGATCACCTGCCCATCTTTTGAAAGCAGCGGTCCACCCGAGTTGCCTCCGCGGATGCGCGCGTCGTGTTCGATCACAGCATCCACAGATGCCCAGCTGGTTTCGCCATCGGCGTTGGCTTTTGAAATGATGCCTTTCGTCAGGGTAAATTCAGGATCGCCCAGAGGGAAGCCGGCTGAATAAACCTCGACACCTGGGTCGGTGCTTCCCTGGTACCATTCAAAGTAAGGGAAGCCATCGCCTTCAATATCGATTACCGCCAGGTCCCAACATTCAGAAACTCCGAGGATACGGGCGTTGAGTGGTTTGGTGCTGCCGCCAACCCAGACTTTGATCAAGGCAGAGCCGGTGACGACATGGTTGTTGGTCACGGCGATACCACTGGGGTGAATAATGAAACCCGAGCCGCGACCAGCAGTATTCAACATTTGACCCAACTGGGGGTCAACAAACGACCCCTGCGCTTCGATTTGGATGGTAGCGGATTTCGCTTCTTCGATGCTGCTTACTACGTTACCGTCAGGCTCAGGAAGAGCTTCTGTCGGGATGACAATGGGCGGCTCGGTTGCGGGAACTTCGGTTGGAGCGGCTGGCTTGGAACAAGCCGATAAGATAATTGATAAAAGGATTAAAACGCTAATAATTCGTGTTTTCATGACTGCCTCCTGGGGAAAGCTGGGAATGGGGATCTTGTTACTGGTGAAATTATAAATATTAAAAATAAGAACGAATGGAATTGTATATTCTTTGTGATGACTCAGGCGTAAAAAATCTACCAGGAACAAGCTCCTGGATGGCGCCTGCTCCCGGGTCGCTGGGCATGCTCCCCTGATGAGGTTTGTTGCCTTCTGCTTTATCATGATCTTGTTGGGGTCCACAATAAACGCGGATTCCAAACGAAGAATTGTCGCCTCGCAAGCATGCAAAGAATTCAGCTAATCTTCACTTCCTCGACATCAGGAGCTCATTTAACCCGTGTAAAGTATTCCACATACCTAAACAAAGGCGGATTATTGATGACCGATGACAGGAAGACATGAATACAAACATTATATAAACTATATTGACTTGCTGGACCTGAGAAGCAGGCTTTCGAAGGTAATGGAAATGGACCAGCACGCCACCGCAAAGGGCGGCTACGCAGTTCGCAGCGTTTACTTCGATAATTATGCCGATAAGGCGTTATACGAAAAAACCAATGGGGTTGACGATCGTGAAAAATTCAGGATGCGCCTATACAACGCGGACCCCAGCCTCATTTTGTTACAGAAAAAAAGTAAATTGAGGGGACTCTGCTATAAATCGAGCGTGAAAATCTCGCAAAACTGTTGTCTTGAGGTGCTGAATGGAAACTATTCCTCTTTAATGCACGCTGAAGAACCACTATTGATCGAATTTTACGCCAAACTCAAATACCAGCAGCTTCGCCCTCGCACGATCGTGGAATATTGGCGCGAGGCTTATAAACTCGATGCGGGCAATGTGCGCGTTACGCTGGATCACCATATCCGCACCAGCAGCCAGCCCAGATACTTTCTTTCCTCAGATTTTCCAGGCTTTCTCCTGGTGAACGCTAACATTCTTGAGGTTAAATATGACCAATTCTTACCAGAGGTGGTTCGTGCCGTAACGGCACTTTCATCCAGACCAACTGTTTCTTTTTCTAAATATGCAGTTTCAAGAATTTTCCAGGAGTAAATAAAATGACTTTCGATGATATTTTCAAATCAAGTTTTCTTCAACAAGCGACAGATCTGTCTATTTTAGATATGCTGCTTGCTATGGGCTTTGCTCTCGCGTTAGGGCTCTTCATTTTCTTCATCTACAAAAGAACCTTCACCGGCGTGATGTATTCCGCTTCTTTTGGCGTGTCAATTATGGCAATGACCTTAATCACCACGCTAATCATTCTCGCGGTCACTTCCAACATTATCCTGTCGTTGGGTATGGTCGGCGCTCTCTCGATCGTTCGTTTCAGAACCGCGGTGAAAGATCCACTTGATATTGCTTTTCTCTTTTGGGCAATATCGGTCGGAATTGTGGTCGGGGCAGGTTTGTTGCCCCTGGCAGTTATCTGTTCTCTGATCATTGGTATTGTATCGCTGATCTTTGTGAACCGCAAAAGCACCGACACACCTTATGTCCTTGTGCTCAGCCTTGCCAATGACGCGACAGAAAACCAAGCTTTGAAGCTTATTGACGACGAAACCCGCAAAAACTTAATCAAATCGAAGACAGTGTCAGATGAGGGCATCGAAATTACGGTCGAAGTGCGTCTTAAAGACACTGCCGCAAAAATAGTCAACGATCTGAAATCGATTTCCGGAGTTAACTCTGCCTGCCTGGTTAGCTTCAACGGAGAATACGCAAGTTAGGCTTTTGGTCTGAAATAGCGAGGCAGATATGATCAAAGACAAGATAGCCGACAAACTTGCTCTCATCGTGATCGTCGTGGTTCTATTCGGATCACTTGTGATTCAGAGCGTCCAAAGTCAAAATACCCCGGCATCGCCCTCTTTCACCCAATATAGCGAAGCTTTGTTTAGCGATGAGATCATTACGCTGGAGATCCTGGTCGATCAAAGCAAATGGGATGAGATGATTGCTAACGCCCAGTCGAAAACTTACATCATGGCTGATGTAGTTGTCAATGGTGTTACTTATCAGAATGTCGGCGTGCGCACAAAAGGGAATGCCAGCCTTTCACAAGTTGCCCAAAGCACCAGCCCCAAACGTTATAGCTTGCGAATCAAATTTGGTGAATATATTGATGGTCAGACCTGCCTTGGGCTGGACGAGTTGGTTTTGAATAATATGATTTCAGATCCGAGTTACATGAAAGAGTACCTCTCCCAGGAGCTGATGCGCTTTATTGGCGTGGAGGCTCCGTTGACCAATTACGCAAGTCTTTCGGTGAATAACGAAGGGATTGGTTTCTACGTTGCACTTGAATCTTATGGCGAAAGTTATGATCGGCGTGTCTTTGGGGATAATGACGGCGAATATTACAATGTTAAAACCATGGAGATGGGCGGAGATATGCAAAACCGCGGGCAGGGCGGCTTTGCTTTTGGTCAGCAGCAAAACCAGCCAGATCAGCAAGCCCCAAATACCGATGACTGGCAGGATCGACAGGGTTTTGTTGGTCAGGGCGGTGGAACCCGGGGAGGGAGCCTGGAATACACTGGAGATGACCTTGATTCATACCCTGCGATCTTTGATAACGCGCTCGGAAAAGTATCTTCTTCTAAAAAACAACGCGTAGTTACCGCTCTAAAAGCCTTGAACGATGGCAAAGACCTCGAGTCTTACTTTGATATGGATCAAGTTATCCGTTATTTTGCCGCTCACACTTTTTTGGTCAGTATGGATAGCTATTATTCCAACATGGCACAAAATTATGTGATTCAGGAACGCGATGGCGTTATCTCAATTTTGCCGTGGGATTATCATCTCTCTTACGGTGGGTTTCAATCCGGTACAGCCACCGAGATTGTGAACGCACCAATTGACACACCGCTTTCAGGGGTAACCCTGGAATCACGACCTTTGCTTAATGCAGTTTTTAGCAGCGAAACGTATCTCGGGCTTTATCACCTATATCTACAGCAGATCGTCACCGACTATTTTGGGAGCGGCTTGTTTGAAGAGACGGTGAGGGAGTTGCAGTCCAAAATATCCACCTATGTTGAAAATGACCCGACTGCTTTCACAAGCTTTGATGAATTTAACCAGACAGTTGATACACTCATAAACTTCAATCTTCTGCGTGCTCAAAGCATAGACGGACAATTGGATGGCTCTATCCCCGCAACAACAGAAGGGCAAACCTCCAGCTCATCTGCCTTGATTGATGCGTCTGCAATCAATATGGCAGATCTTGGCTCTATGGGTGGTGGTGGAAACCGAAATCAGATGCCACAAGGGAATATGGAATGGACCCCAGGTGAGATGCCCAATAGGGAAGACGGTGATCTTCCGGGTGCATGGAACCCTGAAGGCGAACAACCAGGTGGGCAAGATCAGCCAGGCTGGGGAACGGACGAAAACAGTCTGCCCCAGGCAATGCCCGATCAACAGCTTATGCGCCAGGCGATGGAAATTGTCCAGGCTGCTGGTGGTGAATTGACAGATCTAGTCAAGGAACAACTGCTCGCGCTTGGGATTACCGAGGAACAAATCAGTTTCTTTGAACAGATGTCAGGAGGTTTCTCCCCTGGTGGCAGCCCGGACGGTGATAATATGCCACCAGATGGGGAAACCTTTCCACTCCAAACTGCACCTCAGGATGGGCAAACTCCGCCTGAAGCAAATATGCAGCCTCCTGTTCAGCCCGGGCAAACAGGAACCTCGACTACCAGCAGCACAACTGGATCTGCTTCCAGTTATACTTTGCAGTTAGGGATACTCGGCGGCATTCTTGCCATTGCGATCTTACTGGTGGTAAAGTTTAAGCGAAGCTATTAATCAGCTGCTGATGTTTTTTATATAATAATAGAAAGCATTCACAAATTTAAGGGAAGTTGGTGAGACTCAGGAAAAAATGGCAAAGATTCTTATTGTTGACGACGAAGCCGGTTTACGATCGGTAATCATGAGATATGCGGTTTTCGAAGGCTATGAAGTAACTGAAGCCAGTGATGGCATGGAAGCAGTTGAACTTTGCCGGGCAGAAACCTTTGACATCATCATCATGGATGTGATGATGCCCGAGCTGGATGGCTTTTCGGCGGTCAGAGAAATCCGCAAAGTTCAGGACACTCCGGTGATCATGCTTACCGCACGCGGTGAGGAATATGACAAGATTTTGGGTTTTGAGGTTGGTGTTGATGACTATGTGGTCAAACCATTTTCTTCCAAGGAGATTATGCTGCGCATCAACGCCATTCTTCGCCGAACAGCAAAGCCAGCCCACTCAGCACCCAACGATGATGGGCATGTTGTTTACGAAAGAGAAGGCTTCAAAGCAGATCTGACCGCCTATAAAGTCACCATTGATGGAGAGATGATTCATTTGCCGCCTAAAGCGATTGACATGCTTTTCTATTTGATTCGAAATAAAAATATCGCGATCCCGCGCGAACGCCTGCTCTCCGAAGTCTGGGGTTATAGCTATTTCGGTGACGATCGTACGATTGACACACACATGAAAATTTTGCGAAAATCGCTTGGACGCTATGGCGACACAATCACCACACTTCGTGGGCTGGGATATCGTTTTGATGGATAAAATCAGGCTCAAATGGCGGATTTTTGCTTATCTGCTCGCTTTTTGCGTTTTACTAATAGGCATACTCTGGATCTTTCAGACTGCCTTACTCAACGAAATGTACAAGTTTGTGCGCAAAAACGAGATAAACCAGGCGATCAGCCTGGTCGGGCAAAATATCAACAGCCCAGAGCTCGAAAACATTCTTGTTGATCTAAAGAATAGCAAGGATATGATGATCACGCTTTCTCAAGAGTTTGTCCTGCCAAACAACCCCGTTCCGCTCAACCCACAACAGCACAGACCAGAAACTCTCACCAAAACCCAAATTTTTACCCTAAGCAACGGCAGGGAAATCTCACTGACATTTCATGCGCTGATTACCCCGGTTGATGCAACGGTCTCAACCCTGAAACTGCAGCTCTATATCATTACTGGTTTAATGATTTTCTTTGCCATCATCCTGGCAATAATCATTTCAAAGCGAATCTCAACTCCGATTGAAAATATTACACAGGGCGCCAAAGCTTTATCTGAGGGCAACCTCGATGTTCAGTTTGACGGGCACGGCTTTCTTGAAATTCGCCAGCTCTCAGACACGCTCACTACTGCCGCAGCCGAGCTTTCCAAGGTCGACGATTTACGCAGAGAGTTGATGGCTAATGTTTCACACGACCTGCGCACACCGCTCTCCCTTATTTATGGCTATGCTGAGATGATGCACGATTTCCCCGATGAAGTTACCGCAGACCAAACTCAGACCATTATGGATGAAGTTCAGCGTCTTTCACAATTGGTTGGTGATGTCCTTGATGTTTCCAGCCTCGAATCAGGGATGATGGAATTGCACCCGGAACGTTACAATCTGACCGATAGCCTTGCGGCAACCATCGCCCGAACCGCAGAACTGGTAAACAATGCCGGCATTGAGTTTGACTTTGTTTTTGACAGGGCAGTTTTTGTAATTGCTGATGAGATCAAGATTACCCAGGCGTTTTATAACCTTCTGATCAATGCCACAAATCACAATGGTTCTGACAATACAATTACCGTCAGGCAATTGCTAAAAGACCATAGGGTGCGCATCGAGGTTCAGGATCACGGAGAAGGCATCTCAGCGCAAGAAATGCCCCACATCTGGAAGCGTTACAACAAGACCAACAAAGCCAATCAAAAAATACCGGGGACCGGTTTGGGGCTTTCAATTGTAAGGAAGATAATTGAATTGCACCATGGCAGCTGTGGTGTCGATTCAGAGCCTGGAGCAGGCAGCACTTTCTGGTTTGAGCTCGACGTAGCCTGATCCTCCTTGATTAAAAATAATCTTCACCTGATATTCACTTAACAATCATTTAATCAACAAGCACAAGACAGAGAAGGTAATTATCCTTAAAACAATTAGTGGAAGGATAGTTATGTCAGACGAAAGTAATCAATATTCAGACAAACCAGACAAGACACCGCGATCTACTGCGTTAATGGTGATCATCCCAACACCAAAACGCAAGCTGCCAAAAATCTTACCTGTGCTTCTGGTCGTTGTAGTCCTTAGTTTGTTATCCGGCATTGCCGGGGGGCTGATAGGAAGTGCCATTGCGCGAAAGCAGGTGTCTGTTTTTAACACCTCCGAAACTGAGGCCACCTATCAATCGATCATAAGTGCAAGCAACACCGGGGAAAACCAGACAGGTTTAAGTCTGCCTGATATTGCAGAAATTGCTAAAGACTCAGTGGTAGAAATATCTACAGAAACAGTATCGAACAGTTCGCGGATGCGCCAACTTGTCGTCCAGGGCGCTGGCAGCGGCGTGGTCATAACCAGCGATGGCTACATTGTCACAAACAACCACGTTATTGATGGCGCTACTAACATAAATGTTCGGTTAGCCTCAGGTGAAACTTTTGAAGCTGCACTCATCGGCAAAGATTCCCAAACCGACCTGGCAGTCATCAAAATTGAAGCAGCCAACCTGACCCCAGTCGTCTATGGAAACTCCAGTGAACTCAAAGTAGGCGACCTTGCCGTAGTAATTGGCAACCCGCTGGGTGAGCTGGGCGGCACCGTAACCGATGGTATTGTCAGCGCTCTGGACCGCGAAATCACCATCGACGGCGAGACAATGACCCTCCTGCAGACTAACGCGGCAATCAACCCCGGCAATTCTGGTGGAGGGCTGTTCAACGCAGATGCCGAACTGGTTGGGATTGTCAATGCCAAAACCAGCGGCACGGGGATTGAGGGTTTGGGCTTCGTCATCCCGATTGACACGGCAAAACCCGTCATTGCCAGTCTGATCAAAAACGGATATGTCAGTGGACGACCCGGTTTAGGTGTTGAGCTGGTTGACATCACCGACGTGTCAACCGCTATGTATTACCGTGTTTCTCAGCTCGGTGTTTATGTTGCTCAATCGCATGGTGATTCAGAGCTGAACGGAGGAGATTTGATTCTGAAGATAGATGAAGAAACTGTTAGTTCTTCAGCAGACATCAGGAATATCCTCTCACAATATAACATCGGCGACCAAGTAACAGTCCAAGTGAAAAGAGGTGGAACCCAACAAAATATTACAGTAACAATTAAAGAAGTATCACGATAAATTGCTCCTCTCTAAGACCTGTTCGGAAACGGACAGGTCTTTCCTATAACCGTTACCGTTTCCTGTTCGCTTTACCTCACCGAGCGTTGCGCCTGGCTGAGCATAGGAAGTTGTGGGGGAGCAATATCACCGGCATACCAATGCCAGAACCCCTCAATCTCGCCCTACACGCCCGATCGGGGTTGCCCCAACCAGGCATTCGGTTTTGACAATTAATTTCCAGCCGTACGGGCGGGTCCCATTCACGAATGTAGAGCCGCCACCCATTTCAGTGCATAGCCGGGTTTGTTATTAAACCTGAGGGGTGTGCATCCGCAAACCTTTTGTCAGCATAAGAGATCTTGCTAGGAGGTTATTGGTCTCAAGCTATAATCTGCTGGTCAGCGGTTTTAATTTCTATAGTAAACTTATAAAAATCAAAATATATGGCAGGTCAAACCTGTAACAGGAGAACCATGAGCGAACATATCAACAACGCCAGCAAACGCAAAGAGGCGATCAAAAAAATCATCCACCTTCTTCACGAAGGCAAAACCGTTGAAGAACTCCAGGCTGAATACGGTCATATCATCGCTGGTGCCAGCGCGCAGGACATCGCCGATGCCGAGCGCGAGGTCATTTCGGAAGGTTTGCCGGTATCAGAAATCCAAAAATTGTGCGATCTGCACGTGGCTGTTTTTCAGGCTGGTCTTGAAACCGAGCCGGAACCTGAAAACAAACCTGGTCATCCGCTTTTCGATTTTCGCACCGAAAACGAGTTGATCGAGCGCACGCTTGAATCTGTCGAAGGCTTTGTTTTGCAGTATGCCGGCGGCAACCAGGGCATCCTCGAAAACCTGCGTGAAAGTGCTAAGAACCTCGAACTTGTCCTCTGTCATTATGACAAAAAAGAAAACATGATCTTCCCGGTGCTTGAGAAATATGGTTTCGACGGACCCTCCAAGGTGATGTGGGGTGTCGACAACGAAATCCGGGATTCTCTGCGAGGGTTCAACACGCTGCTGGCATCTGAGCAACCGCTCGGCGTCACTCTGGAGAGCCGGTTCAATGAGTTCTCACGCAAAGCCAAAGATATGATCTACAAAGAAGAGAAAATTCTGCTCCCCGAGGCGATGAGGCGCTTTAGCCCCGCAGACTGGCAGCAGATGGCGGATGAAATCGCCGGTGTGGTCATCAAACCAACCGATACGCCCCAAAATGGTTTCTACAGCGCTGCTCATACCAGCGATATCCCACTTAAAACCGGAGCGCTCACCCCAGATCAGATTGACCTGCTGCTGACCAACCTTCCGGTAGATGTCACATTCGTAGACGAGAACGACAAAGTACGCTACTTTACCCAGGGCAAGGAACGCATCTTTACCCGCACGGCGGCAATCATTGGGCGCGATGTGCATAACTGCCACCCACCCCAGAGTGTGCACGTGGTTCACAAGATTCTTGATGAATTCAAGGCTGGTACCAAGGACCAAGCCGAATTTTGGCTCGAGTCTGGAGAAGCCTTTATCCATATCCGCTATTTCGCCCTGCGCGACGAAGCAGGAGCCTATAAAGGTGTGATCGAGGTTTCACAAAATGTCGCCGGAATCCGCGCCCTTGAGGGTGAAAAAAGACTGCTGGATTGGTAGCATAGATTATTGCAAACTGCTCATTGCCCTGCCTAATTTCCGGATAATATCTGACGGAAGGGTGGCAGCGGGGTGACCAACTTCTTCAAGCGCAAGTAATGCCGCGCGTGAATGCAGCCAGACCGCAAGCGTGGCAGCATCAAACGGCGGCATACCTTGAGCGAGCAGACCGACCAGCAGCCCCGCCAGCACGTCCCCGGTGCCGCCATGCGCCAGGACCGAGCTGGCAAAAGGCAGTATGCGGCATTCGCCGTTGGCTGAGACCACCAGCGTGTTGGCACCCTTGAGGATCAGCGTTTGCTCCCAGGTTTGGGCAAAGTGCACAGCGAGTTTCTGGCGGTTGGCGTGAATTCTACTGACTGGTAAACCAGTCAGCCGCGAAAACTCCATCGCATGCGGAGTCAAAACACTGTTCTTTAATAGAAAATTTGACCAATCCGGTTGTTGGCTTAAACAGTTAAGTGCATCAGCATCCACCACCAGGGGCAGATGGGGAGAGTGTTCGCGGAGGTGCGCAAGCAGAGCGAGGAGCGTATTCTGGGTGCCAACCGCCAGCCCCAACCCCGGACCAACAAGTACTGCATCCATGTCTTCTGCAGAGACCTGACCTGCCTGTTCTCCCAGGATGTACCATATGGCTTCTGGGATACTGGCAGCGAGGGAGGTGTAGATAGATGCCGGAATGGCGGCATAAATCAAGCCGGCACCACTGCGCAAGGCTGCCTGGATCGCCAGGTTGGCTGCTCCTGGGAACTGAGGTGAACCAGCAACTACCAGCGCCTTGCCAAAGCTGCCTTTGTGCGAATCATCAGGTCTGTCGGGAAGCAGGGAAGCAGCTAATTCAGGTGTGATTGGTGCGGCGGATGAGGTTTTCATTGGCATTAATTTTACCAGTACGGATTGTTGTTCGGCAGACAAACAATCCCTCACCTTATGAAAGTCTGAGGGGGGTTACAAAACGGTTCCTCGGTAACGGGACGGCGCAAAAGCCGTCCCGTTACTGTTAACAAGACTAGAGCAGAGCGAGACAAGCCGCGTTGCCACAGTGGAACAACGGGTGTCTGTTTGGTGCAAACGTTTAGATCCTCGCGACTCCGGTTTCCCGGGCGGCAGCTGCGACAGCTTTGGCAACTGCTGGACCGACGCGTGGATCGAAGGCAGCCGGAATAATGTAATCCTCATTCAGCTCTTCGTCCGTGATCAACTCTGCCAATGCCCTTGCGGCGGCAAGTTTCATTTCATCGTTAATATCACTGGCACGCACGTCGAACGCTCCGCGGAATACACCAGGAAATGCCAACACGTTGTTTATTTGATTAGGATAGTCGCTCCTGCCAGAGGCAACGACCCTGGCACCTCCGGCTTTTGCGTCTTCCGGGAAAATTTCGGGGGTCGGGTTGGCGCAGGCGAAGACAATCGCGTCCTTGTTCATTGTTCTGATCATTTCGGTGGAAACAATACCAGGTGCCGACACGCCGATGAAGACATCCGCTCCGACAAGCAGGTCTGCGAGCGTTCCGAGTTTTCCCTGCGGATTCGTTAAGATGGCGAGTTGTTCGATGTACGGATTCACCTTGCCAACAGTTCTGCCAGGGTAGACAGCGCCTTTGCTATCAGCCAGTTTGATGTCCTGATAGCCATCCACCAGGAGCAATTTGGCAATGGCAGTACCGGCGGCACCTGCACCTGAGATGGCGATCTTAACTTCTTCTTTTTTCTTGCCGACAACCTTCAACGCGTTGGTAAGCCCGGCGAGAGTGATGATGGCGGTGCCGTGCTGGTCGTCATGGAAAATGGGGATGTCACATTTTTGCTTTAGTTTCTCTTCGATCTCGAAGCAGCGCGGAGCGGCGATATCTTCCAGGTTGATGCCGCCAAATGAACCGCTTACCAGGTAAGTAGTATCGACGATTTCATCGACGTCTTTGCTCTTAATGCAAAGCGGGAAGGCGTCCACACCCCCGAAAGACTTGAAGAGCACACATTTGCCTTCCATCACCGGCATACCGGCTTCGGGTCCGATGTCTCCGAGCCCTAAAACCGCGGTGCCATCGGTGATGACTGCACACATATTCCAGCGACGGGTCAGCTCGTAGCTCAGGTTGATGTCCTTTTGGATTTCCAGGCAGGGCTGCGCCACGCCGGGGGTATAAGCAAGCGACAAATCAACCTTATTATTAACCGGAACAGTAGCGGTCACTTCGATCTTGCCGCGCCATTCGCGGTGTTTTTTCAATGATTCTTCGGCGTAATTCATGTTTAATCCTCAAACGGGAATTTATAATCCAGACCGAGAGTATCACGAACAGTCAGGATTTCTTTTTGAACAGCTTCGCCGATGGGAACTCCTTTGTCTTTGCGATCAAGCCAGACAAGGTATTCTTTTTCTCCAGCGGTATAGATGCGTTCAGCCCCGGGGGCTTTTCTTGATGCTCTTAACTCGCGCAGGATATCCCCGGTGATTTTTTTGAAGGTTTCCAGCCCCATAAATGCTTCCGGATCGATGACGATGAACCAGTGACCCAGTTGGAAGGGCACCTTTTCGCCGTTTTTGCCTATGCCGCTCAGCTGATGCAAAAAGCTACCAGCCTGGAGTGCTGCGGAGAAGACTTCGACCACTGTTGCATAGCCGTAGCCTTTATAACCTGCCAGCTCTTCGCCAATGCCACCGAGCGGTGCCAGGGCTGCTTCTCCCGACACGAGGTCTTCCAAGATTTGTTCGCTGTCGGTCAAGGGTTTGCCATCCGAGCCAACGACCATGCCTTCAGGTGTATCTTTGCCAATGCGGGCATAATATTCGATCTTGCCGCGCTGGACGATCGAGGTTGCGCAATCAAGCATAAACGGGAAATCTTCATCAGTGGGGAGCCCGACTGTGAGAGGGTTGGTTCCCAGCATATTTTGCACGCCAAATGTTGGTGCGATGGAGGGGCGGGCGTTGGTTCCGGTCATGCCGATCATACCGGCATTGGTTGCCATGGTGGCCCAATAGCCGGCGATGCCATAATGTGTCGAATTGCGCACAACCACCATGCTCATTCCGTACTTGCGGGCTTTGTCGATTGCCATCTCCATCGCGCGGTGACTGGCGATCATGCCCATGCCATCGTTGGCGTCCAGTACGGCTGTTGTGGCGGTTTCTTTGAGGATATCAATCTTGGTTACCGGGTTTTGTATTCCTGCTACGATGCGGTCGATATAAATTGGTTTGAAGCGATTACAGCCGTGACTTTCGATACCTCTACGGTCGCTTTCGAGCAGTACGTCTGCGCAGATTGCGGCTTCTTCACGGGGAACCCCGTAGCCGACGAAGGCATCGGTGAGGAATGCATCCATCAATTCCCATGATACATAAGGTCTGGTTTCTTCCATTGCTATATTCTCCTTTCGATTTGAGAGCTTTGAGTAATTGTATGCCTTCAACGGTGTAAGGCATTTTCTGTAAAGACTTGGTCAGCTTAGTTGTTGGAAAAACTGTAGGTTTTGGCACCTATTTATACTTGTGAAAAGTATAACATAAGCGAGAGGAACAGGCAAACAAAACAAGTAGAATTGACATTAATCAACCTCGATTCGTTGAATAACAGCAATTCTCAATAAGAAAATAGACTATGGTTCTTTGCCTGGTTAATTTGCAAAATCTATATTTTCATCGGGTAGGGGAATGTGCCAATCGTGAGTACTCAATAACCGCTTAATTAGTCAGACCTCACCAGCTCAAGAACCGCGGACAAGCAATGAAAACCGAAAATTAACCGTCATCCCAAGGGGTTGGGTTTGCCTGATTAAAAAAGATCTCCTTGCTCACGTCCTGAACCCACTCTTACAGGTGTTGCAATAGCAATGCAGCAGCCTCAAAATGGGAGTCCGATTAACCGTGCATTCTATATCCAAATCGTCCATGTTCAGAATTGTTATGTTAAATAGCTTGTAGCTTAAAAACAAGCCGCCAGCGATGTTATACTATATGTTAGAGCTTGTTATCAACAAACAGAGGTGCGCCATGAACCTACTCGCTAACCCCACGACACTCAAAATTGCCGGTTTGATTGGAGTGTTTTTTGGTTTGATCGGTGTGATTGTTCCAAGCCTTGCCTATCGAGGCACCGAAGGACAAAAATACTCATTTCTCAACCATTTTATTTCAGAGCTTGGTGAAGTCAGCGTCTCGCGGCTTGCCTGGGTCTTCAACCTTGGGATGATCCTGGCAGGCATTTGTATCGTAATCGTGAGCCTCTCACTGGGATTGATTCTGCCCAGTTTTTGGGCTAAGGCAGGCATGGTTTTAGGAACAGCCACAGGCGTCGCGTTGAGCATGGTTGGTGTTTTTCCCATGGAAAAAATGAAAGAGCATATCGCCGTTGCAGTCGCCTTCTTCAGAGGAGGGTTTTTGATGGTCCTGTTATTCTCATTGGCAATCGCACTGCAAAATGCTGACAACCAGGTTGTGCCGCGAGCTCTCGGGTTGGTCGGAATGCTGCCGGTGCTTGCTTTTGGGATCTTTCTTGGTCTAATGTGGTCAGTTCGCGATCAGGATCGCCACACACTCGACACCACCGAAAAAACCCGCCCACGGGTGTCAAAATTTGCAATTTCGGAGTGGTCAATATTCTTCGCATTCATTTTGTGGATTTTGGTGATCGCACTTTCAATGTAGCCTTACAATTGTCTAGGTGTGGTATTTGAAGATTTACACTAAAGGTTACTTTTAGCTGCTGGATTTCAGGCTCAAGATATGCAAGCTCACTACAAGGGCGATAACGATCAGCAGCACTTTCAGCCAGGTTTGCTCTACAACGAATGCAGAGATTAAGATCGTGGGCCACAAAAGCGCCAACGCGAGAATTTTGCTGCGCTTGTCGACTGTGCGGTGTTCCATATAGTTTCGCACCGGGGGACCAAAGAGCTTGTGGTTGAAAAGCCAGTTTGCCATGCGGTCCGAACTGCGAACAAACATGGCACCAGCCACCAGCAAAAAAGGTGTGGTCGGCAAGACCGGTAATGCCATGCCTAAGATACCAAGCCCCAGAGCCAGGAAGCCAACAAATAAGAAGAAGCTGCGCCGCATGTTAAGTCCGTTTAATCAAGACCTGGCATTATATCATTCGCTGAGGGGACAGGAATTATGCATAGGGGTTTGAAGTGGTCAACAGCTCTTCGGTTTCCGGGGTGTCCGCAGCTTTATCGCTGGAACTGAGCCTGGCTGCCTTCATTTTCTGATTTCCACGAATGCTAATCAAGAATAGTGCTACCATTGCCATGCTCAAAACTGCCAGCGCAATCCATAGCACGTTGGTATTCGCCAGAGTCTCAAGCGCTGATGCAATTGTGGGCACACCGACAGCAATGCCAAAACTGTTTGCGAATTGGACGGTGCCGTAATATTTGCTGTAATCTTCCTTGCTAAAGAAAAAGTTCGCCAACCAGGTAATCGATACGGTGCCGATGGCAAGCCCGACCCCAATTGCGATAAGCATGAGAATAAGCATTACCGGTAACTCGATGACCATCATCAGCACAAGGCTTAAAGCCATCAATAAACCTGCAATCGCGCTGGCAATTTTTGCGCCCAGCCGGTCGTAGAGGAAACCGAGCACGAATTTACCCAAGACTAATGAAGCGGAATAGGCAGAAGTAACGAATGAAACATGGCTGACCGAAAATTTCAGGTCGTTCAGATAGGTGGGCAAATTTGCCAAAACCCCGCCTCCGGTCAGCCCCGCCAGAAAAGCAGCCGAAAGAAAAGCCCATAGCCAGGCTTGCTTGAAGGGCGATTTACTTTCGGTTGTTTTTGCGCTGACATCAGAAGATTGCTTGTCGGTCTGTGTCTCGCCGCTGGTCAGGGAAGTAACCATGATAGCGCATGGCAAGGTGGCTGCAAAAACAACCACAGCGATAAGCCGATAGCCGGCTTGCCAACCGGCGTTGTTAATGATCGTATTAATAATCGGGTTAAGCACCATTGCGCCCAGCCCGCTTCCAGCCAAAGCGGCGCTGAGTATGAAGCCAGTATTTTTTGTAAAGTGGCGGGTAATAATGATTGAGACTGGAATGATCGAAATGCCACCGAAGGTGACCCCGATCACGAGCGCGAGGGCATAAAAATGGAAAAGGTTTTTTGCCAGGCTCATTCCAAGGAAGGCAAGCCCAAAAATAATTGTGCTGATCAGCATGGTTGTTCTCAACGCTCGTTTTGAATAGTGATAACCCCAAAACAAAGCCGCGACCATGGTGGAGAGTGCCGTGATGGTGCCGGTCAGAGCAAATGATGCCCGGCTGACTCCGAGATCACCCGAAACAGCTGGGTAGAAGATGCTCAGAACCACATTGACGATCCCCATGGTGGTCGCCATGATCAGCACACAGCCAAGCAGGATGAGGACATCTTTTAGAGAAAAGGTTTTTTCTGATCTGGTTTCCATGGCAGGCATTGATTGTAAAGCAGATTTTTATTTTGGGGTCTAAAAGCAGCGCTTGTGTGAGAGAGCATGTCCGAATGATCGCGCGTTGGTCAAATGCCAAACCAAAGGCAGACTGGCAGGACGCATTGCCAGAATACGACACTCCTGTACCCTGGCGGCATAATCGCAACGCGTCTCACAGTGACTGTGCCCGACAAGTTGGTCAAATTGAAAAGAGGTCTGAATTTTGTTCAGGCCTCTTTGAGGAAGAAATAAAAACTATCTCACAGTTATCCGCGTGTATGCAGGTGTAATATTGCCGTCCATATCAGCGACAAGGAAGCCCACCAGGTAGGTGGCATCGGGAAGATATTGAGTGCCCCACTGTAGCGCGGCTCCTGAAAAAGTGATCGTATCGCCCTGGTCAAACGAAATCCCGCTAACATTGCCGCTATTGTCGAGGTCAAGCCAGCGGCGGTTGACGGTGAAGCTGTCGCCAACATTTGGGGCGATTTCGTAAGGCGCGCCGGCTGTATCACCGCCAACGAAAACAAGCGTTTTATAAAGTTTCTCGTCACGGAAAAGCAGCCTGGCGGTATGGCTTTCACCAGTATCCTGGTAGGTATAGATGCCGTCTACATAATAGGTTGCTTCGGAGTAATCGCGACCGTAAGTTTCTGGGTTGAATAGTGCCAACACTTCCTGGCTGCCGTCTGTGATGGAAAACAGAATTGGCTCGAAAACAAAGTTGAGTCGGAATTCGCCGTTAGGCCAGATAGGGTAATAAACCCCTGACTCCTGCCCGGTCTGTGGGCTTTCGAGGTAGTCGGTATCGGCGACATAGATACTGTTTGAGGTTTCATCAAAAAGCCCGGTAAAGAAATAGATATAACCGATGTTTTCTCCATCAATAACGGTGCTCAGTTCAATTGAACCCCCCGGGCTGACCACATTTGCTGAAGCCTGGATCGTGCCAACCTGGATATCGCCCAAACCGGGGATCTGGCTGGCACGTTCAACCACCACAGGCTGGGTCGCATTTAGTTGAAATTGCCGCCCGGCGTAGTGATATGCCAAAAAATCATCCCACAAGGAGTAGCGGCTGAAACTGTCGGCGATCACGGTGTAAGACTGCATGCCAGTGGTGGCGGTGGAGAATAGCTGCGAATTTGGGAAATAAATTGCGATGCCAGTTGAGCCTGGTTTTCCAGCCCCATGTTTTTCGGCAACAATCACCTGGTTGAGCGCACCAATTACGTTTTCAGCAGCTGTGCGCACATTCGCTTCATTTGTGTTCTTGTAAACCAACTGTGCGAAATGACCAAGGTCAATAAACGAAGCCGGCACGTTGCTGCCGAAAATTGATGTGTACGATTGTGCGTAGTTGCGTGCCTGGGCGACCACTCGCTGATCCATGCGCTGGAGCTGATAAGAAAACTGGTTCACCGCATCGACTAAGACTTGAAAACTCTCGAGATTCACGGCAGTGAGTGTTATGTTCTGTCCTAATTGTTGGGCGAGCTGTTGGGCGCTCATCCGGTTGACGAACCACCCGCCACCGCTTGAGTTTTGAGATAAAAACTCCGCCCGCGCCTGGTCATCAACGACACGCTGATCCTGGGTGATATAGGTTTCAACAATATTCGCTGCCAGGTCGGCAGTGGAAACATCGGGGTCGTAGACCAACAAGCTGAGGAAGGCTGAATACGCCCAACCGACACCAGGTTCGGTTTCTTCTGACGCTACCGCATACTTTGTGTATGGAGCGAGAGCGCTATAAACTTCCATCATGCTCATCAGGCAGACATCAAGCCCAATCAACTCAAACTTTTCGATTTTCGTGGTAGCCTGGATCTGCTTGAGTGCATCCTCCAATTCGTTGAGGTAAAGGATGTCATCCTGAATCGCATTGGTCAGTGGTGCGTTTGAGCTGTTGTCGCGTTGCGCGGGGGCAGGATCAGACCAACCGCCGGGCCAACCCATGCCATGGTCAGACATGATTAAGACGTGATTGTCTGCCGGGTAGGCATTGGCAGCCCAGCTAACGAAATCTACCAGCGTTTGGCCGTCGCCCATGTTGACTTCACCAATATCGGCGATCAGTTCCGAGCCAATGCGATTAAGATCGTCATCGTAAGTGATCAGATAGCGCCGGGTCGACGACCAGTCGCCATCGCCTCCGTAACCTCCACGGTAGCGGTCAAGCTGGCTGACGATGATTACCTGGTCAGTTGAGCCGATCAACTCTGCTTCGTTGAAGTCGATCATAATGTCCCGTTCCAAAGCCGAATCATCGGCATTATGGTACAACATCACCAGCCAGGTCTGACCAGAATTATCTGATGGCAGCGCGGTTGGCCAGGGCGTAGCCGTTGGACCAATCGGCTGGACAAAGCTGGTGTCTTCGGTTGGTTGAGAAACGAATGGCTCGTTCTGATCCAGACCGGGCAGGAGCGAACCGCCCCCACTTGAGCACATTCGGAAAACGAAAAAGATCACTAAAAGCAGGATGATGACGCCAACAATGCCGCCGCAGCCACTTCGTTTGCCAGAAGTGCCAGTGCCTAAGCCGCCCAGGAGACTGCCAAGCCCGCCCAAACCACCGCTGCCGCCAAGAGGGCTCGCTCCGGAAGATGATGAACCGCCCAGACCGCCGCCAGAGGTTGGTGGTGGGGTCATGCCAATCCCGCCACTGCTGGTTGACGGGCTAGATGGGGTTTGCCTGCGCACCGGTCGGGATGCCTGATTGGTAGGTTGCGAACCTCTGCGTCGTCGTCTTGCATTTACTTCGGGGATATCGTCTGACATAATGACCTTCCATTTCTTGGGGTTTACCCTGCTTTATTAAACGAGCGCTGCTGTTTCGAATTTTAGCCGATATCCGGGAAAAAGTGATCAGAAATTAATCTTTACCAGCAATTCTCGACGAGATAATGAGCGATCGTTTTTTGCCTTAACATTTTTTGCCAAAATCGATATATATACATAAGCGTAAGGGGAGGTCCCGATCGTGAGCACTCAATTACCGCTTACATCGTCAGATCTCCGCTGCTCAAGAACTTCGTACCGGCGTTGAAAACTGAAAATTAACCGTGATTTCAACAAGGTGGGTTTGGCTGATTAAAAAAACTCACCTATGCTCACATCCTGAACCCACTTCTACCGTTGTTACAATCTCATCCACAATAGAATTGCAGTAATCTTGATGCTCTTCGACACAATTTATATTCCCGCTAATTTACTGCCGAAAATAAATAAAGAAAGGTCGACGAGTCGCCGACCTTTCAGGGTATCGATTATCTCTTACGGCTGATAAGCCAATTGTAGATCAGCAAAACCAAAACCGCGCCGCCGATTGAGACCAACAAGGTGGTCAGGTTGAAACCGGTCACCAGGTTCGTCCCTGTCAATAAGCTGGTAATCCAGCCGCCCAAAATGCTTCCGCCGATGCCGATAAGAATGTCCATATACCACTTGTGATTGACCTTCATCAGAAATGATGCTGCCATGCCGGCAAGAAGACCTACGAGTATTGATGTTAGTAAACCCATAATTCATGCTCCTTTATATTAATTGTTAGAAAATTGCTCTTCGACCAGTTTGCGCAGAGCAGTTGTTGTGCTTTTAACCCGAATCATATCGCGCGGGTTACCAGCGGATAAGAAGCGACCAATGATGCCGCCGCCAGATAACGTATCCAGCTTGTATTCAACTTTTACTTCATCATCGCTCAGACCAAAAAAGCCACCGCTGCTGCGTAAGGTGAAGTTGTGCCGGTCTTTATCGCCATCCAGATCGGTAACGATCTCAAATTCTTTTCCCTGATCATAAATCGTAACCGTTGCCGTGCCGGCTTTGTCTTTGTCTGCCCAGCCGACAACTGAGCCTTTGCTCAGGGGACCAGTTGGGGTGACACTGTCCATGAACGGCAGCCATTTTGGCCAGTGGCTCGCATCTGTAAGCACCAGCCATGTGTTGTCGACTGAGGCATCAATCTCTACTTCTCTTTCAAATTTTGCCATTTTACTCTCCTGTTCAAGTAATAACTGTCAATAAATAATGGTAGTTCATATTTGTATTTCTCCTTCCATTATACAAATTTCTTGCCGTGTTTCGATTTTTTGTCGAAGATTTATGGCTCCTGCTGTGGGAAATTCATAAACCGCGAGACATCGATCATCGTATCTGTACCGCTTGTCATCACCTGGGGCAAAATGCCATTCCACTTTGTCAGGAAAAGGTATTGCAAGTATTCATCGGTCAGTGCGCCAGTTTCCGCAAGCGCTTTTTGAGCATCGGCTTGACCCTGCGCCTGGGCAATCACGGTTTGCGCATCGATCTCTGCCTGGGCGAGCATCTGCTTAGAGGTTTCCACCTGCTGTTGTGCCACCTGTTTGGCTTCAATTGCGTTCTGGTATTCGTCAGAAAAGTCAAAATTCACGATATTGAAGTTTTCGACCACGATGAAATACGGTTCCAGCTGCTTGGATAATTCCACTTCTGATTGTTCGCGCACATCATCTCGCTTGGTGATCAACTCCTCCGCTGAAAACCGGGCAGTAACCGCTTTGAAAGTGTTCTGAATCGCAGGGGCGACAATGATATCAGCATAATTGGGACCGACGTTCTGATAAACCTCTTTGGCGTGGGCGCCGTCCAAGTGGTAATTGACCGCGATCAGTGAGGTTACCACCTGCAGGTTTTCTGACATTGCGGTTGCGTCGACCTCGTCTTTTTGAGTGCGCACGTTGAGCATGACTGCCTTCTCGACGAAGGGAATCTTGACGTTGATTCCAGGGTATGCCACCCGGTTTACGGCTCCAAAGCGTGTCACCACGCCAATGTTACCAGCCGGCACTTCGTATAACGCGGATGTAAGCACAATGAGCAAAAGTAGGGCAATCAATATCCCCAAGAAGACTTTGCTCCCGATTTTGAACCCTTTGAATCGGTTGGTTCCTGCTGTATTCGTTGTCGAAAAGTTTCCGTCGAACATATTTTCACCTCTTTCTTTAGGATATTAAATCAGAAAAATCAATATCCCACAATAGATAATCTTGGGTAATTGGTTCCGCCATCCTCAGCAATTGTGATTTTGTCATCCTGATGACAAAGACTTAGTCGTTCAGGATGACAAACCAACAGAGAACGTCAAACCGATGCGGAATGCCAGAAAAAGTTAAGCCGGCAGTCTCATTGAGTGCAAAAACCTGTGAAGCTCAATCCTGTGGCAGGTCTGCCGCGCAGCGGAAACCGAGGTCTGCCCCGCTGTAAAATGGCAGGTCAAATGCGCGTGAAGCACTTCGCAGATACCTCCAACCACCCGACCAGCCACCACCTCTGACCACCCGTTCAGAGCCACTCTCCGGACCCTGGGGGTTTTCAGCCGGGCTGACGCTGTAGTAATCGGCGTCATAATAGTCAGCCACCCACTCCCAAACGTTTCCAGCCATATCCATTATGCCAAAGGCGCTTGCCCCTTGTGGGTAAGAGCCGACCGCGGTCGTATCACCCACACAGGCAGTCGCGTTCAAGTTGTTGCGGCTGTTTGCCAGGGTGCAATCTGGGTCTTCACTCCCCCAAGGATAGGCGAGATGTCCTTCTGAACTGGCTGCTATTTCCCATTCAGCTTCAGTTGGCAGTCTCATTCCAGCCCATTCGCAGAAGTCCTGGGCATCCTGATAGCTTACAAAAACCACCGGGTAAAGATCGTATTCCGGATTTGTGTAATAGTCAGTGCGAGTTTGCGAATTCATCGATCGCGGCTCGCGGCATCCGCCATCAGCCACGCAATTGCGATATTGAGTGTTGGTGACCTCGTATTTGTCAATCAGGAAAGCTGATAAAGTAACTGCCCGCCCGGGTAATTCAGAACCCAGGCAGTTAAATCCACCGTTTTGCTGGGGGTCACAACCCATGATGAATGAGCCCTCAGGCACCTCTACCTGTTCGCCGATGATAATATCTCCAAGCGGAGCGGGGGGAGGCGGATTGGTCGCAAGCGCGGTCGCGGTTGGTCTGGGCGCTGCAGTTTCCGTTGGAGAAGCCTCTTCGGCAGGGGCAATATCTTCGCTGGTGGTCGTGGGTTGAGGCTTCAGTGTCTCAGTGGGATCAAAAACGATGATTTTAGTCTCAGCCTCTGCAGGAGGCGTCTGCAGCGGTTCGCACGCGCTCAGCACCACCAGGGCGATTATTAGAAACACAACAATTCTCTTCATAGGTTATCCTCATTTCTGAAGCGAATGTAAGCTGCCACGGCTTGCAACAGCCTGAATGCCTAAATTGTAACAGGAAGCGCAAAGGCGCCGTTTCTCAGGTTATAACAAGCCTGAATTAGTGGACAAAAAAGTCTTGTTTTGCTATAATCCTGACACTCTGGGGCGCTTAGCTCAGCTGGTTAGAGCGCACGGTTCACATCCGTGAGGTTCGGAGGTTCGAGTCCTCTAGCGCCCACTTTGCCCCCTCTCAACGAGGAGAATTTGAAAAAAAACAGCTTCAGACAGCACGGATAAACAGCTTCAGACAGCACGGATAAAAGCAGAAAGGGCACCAGCACAAAGAAAGCTGGTCTCCGCAATTATCGGTTGAAATTTTCCAGGGCACCGTTAGAATCGAAGATCCGCAGCAGGGGTTCCGGTCACCTGAACGTGGCAGCCGGTTCTGTTCAGCGCTGTAGCTAAGTTTTTGGATATTCCGCCTCGATGGCTTCTGAAAAACCGGTCAGTCCGTCCATGGAAATGAACAGGATATCCGCCACTCACGATCAACCCATAAAGTGAGGCTTCGCACTGTCCTCCAGCAACCAAGTTTCTATTTAACTCTCCGAAAGGACATCGTTGGTTGGCTCTGGGTCCTATATCTTAATAGAAACAATTTCCTTCTGTTTTTGAAGGTTTAACAAAACTACTCAGCTTTTGTTATTTACGATTTGTCTGTTGTTTGTTACACTTGAGCAGCAGAACAATTGAGGGTCAGTTGAATCGATTGTGCATGTCAATATTATTTTTTGGGTCATAATGATACTAAATAAGACCAGTAAAATTCTGAAAACAACGAATATCCCAAGAAGAGTTAGCATGCCAAGGGCTGCAAAAATGTTTCGAACAATGCTATTGAACCTCATTCCGAGGAGTTCATCACCAGGAGTATGAATGTCTGCTATCGATATCTCTTCTTACTATAACATCGGAGACACTGTTAAAGTTTTAGCTTCTGGTGTTGAGCGAATTGGAAAAATTGACCAAATTACCTCCACCGCTTTGGTATTGATTGTGGAAGGAAACGATCGACCGGTTTTTATCACAACCAAAGGCATTGAAACAATAGAACTCGCTCAGGCATCTGAAAAAGGCTCTGCGCTTTCGGGTGATAGTGGAAACCCTGTTCAGAAACCAGCTGAACCCGAAAACAATAATCCAGAGCATTCACTTCAGGCATGGTACGAAAGAATGGAAAAAGAGTCGTCCGTTTTTTCGTCTTACTCCTCCTTTGATTTTAATTCTGCAAGCTCCTTGGTTATGGACCTGAAAGAAAAGATAGATCCGCGGACACACACTGAGTTGCTGCAAATGTTGCAGGCGATTAATTATGCCCAGAATATGCACGAGACGGATGACAAATTCGGACGACTCCAGCCACATGCAAGAAAAATTCTCGAGCTGTACCATCAAAATAAAGCCCCCAAAGAGGTCTTATTAATTTACACATTTCTTTGTAGAATTCGGAGTGCTGAAAGTTCCAATCAGGCATCGTTATTCACGGATGGAATCGCTACTACGAACAGGTATAATGTGGAAATTTCTGAAATGGCACTGGCGATGGATGGTTCTATTCCAGACGCACTAAAGTTGTGGAAACATTATATTTTTAAGCCCGAAGTACTTATTTATATTATATGTAGCGGTTTTCGATCTGCTCGTGAGAAGTTCGGGATTTTGAAGTTAATAAGAGATGTAAGCCAATCGTCAAAACCCGCCACAATCTCGTCCATTAATGGAATCTTTTACGCTCTCTTGAAGACTATCAATCCCAAAATGGCTTTAGAATTTGCTGGTTTCCAACAAGAATCTAACCACACTAAAGAGGAGCTATTAAAGGCGCTTGAAGCTGCCTTCTCTAAAATCGCGATCCAAGGATTTGCTTATATTCATGTTACAAAGACCGGAAAAAGTTATCATTTAATTACTGATGACCTGGATGTCTTTGGATTTGACAGATCGGATGGAAGTTCACTACATGCCGGCGACTATTTCAACCTCTTGGTTGATAGCGAAACCATGGAAGCTAAGATAGCTGAATTTAAATCGCATGAATTTACACAACAAGAATATCAATCATTTATCGATAAGTTCTTAGCTCAACGTGAAGTAGTATTAACACTAAACAACAAGAGACTCTTGTTTGATTCCAAAATTACTCTAAGGTCTCCCGCCTCACAAAATTATCCAGTAGACCCCGCAAATAATCAAAAAACGCTCTTATATAGTCGACAGAACAATGACTATGCCAGCTTACAAAGGAGTAAAGTAAAAGCTACTACGACAAAAGAATGTCTGCAGGTAATTGAAGGTCTAATTTCGATTGCTAAAAATGCTAAACACCCTAAACAGCTCACTGCTGTAAAAGATATTCTCGAAATATATGGCAGGAAGTTTATGTCTGAACATGTTGGTGATGCTCTTAGTATTATCGAAGAATATGACAAAATTTTCTCAGGGGAAGAAAGAATCCCGTTTGTGCGCATGTGCATTCCGATTTTTGTCAAAACAGAGAGGTATGACCAGGCAATAGCGAGTATTAATTATATTCAAAAAATATCGCCCAACGTGATCAACATTAATAGCATTGCCTGGTGTTATTACAAAAAGCGAGATTTTCATAACGCGATACTTTTTGCTCGTAAAGTTACTGAGTATCCCATTATTTCACCTACAGTTGGAGCGGCGTACCCTACTCTGATTTATTCTTATTTAAACATCGGCGATGTAGAATCAGCTGAAAATTTCTTTGCAGAATATATAGCAAGGTTGCCTAACAGTGTTGGTATTGCGGATGTTAGAGCGACAATTGAGAGTGTCAAACAGGGCAGACTCAACCCAGAGGAATCTACTATTCAATTAGATACCCAACTTGAGGCTGAAAATTATATTCCAGATCTGACAGCTTTTTCTGTGGCTGAGTTTACCACTAAGTATTTGAAGCATCTCTTGGATGAATGTGAATTTATTGGTATCAGGGATGTTACTGTGGGGAAAGATGGGAAAAATTACTACGATCCTGGGAGCGCTAAGGAGGCATTAGCAAAATCTCGGCAGATTGCCCGTGCCAAAGAAACTTACATGACAGATGCTCAAGGAGATCAAAAAGCTGTTTCGCACAGGAACCTTACGATTGCCTGGCTGGCACAATATTGTCTAAGCTCGGAAGATGCGAATGAAGATCAGATTAAAGTTGCGAGTAAATATTTTTTTACTCATTCCGCTAAAATGCTTATTGCAAAGGCAAGGAGCATTATGAAGGGAGCTGCCGTTGAAGTTGATTTTCTTCGTATGATTTTCAGTGAGTGCATAATTCTATTAGCGAGAATGCAAACAATTTCGTTGGATGAAAGTAAGGAAAACTTATTCTTAAATGTTCCGGAGTTTTATACTGCATTTAACGCCTATGTATTATTCTCTGTGAGCAAAGAGCTTGGTAATAATAGCAGCATGATATTCTGGAGATCGAAGATAGAGAACGACAAATCTGAAAGTTATGAGCAGTTCAATAATAAAAGAAAGAATGATCTTTCTACGAAAACAGTTACCAATTTTAGAAAAGCTTGGAACCTCTCCCCAACTTCTCCATATCTACTCAGCAAAGCGTTTGTTCAGGTGCTTTCAGACGCAGGTGATGTGTCGGAGTACCTTAAACCTTTTTTGTGCGAGTTAATCTCAAAATTTAAGCTGGACAATGATTTCGTTTCTATCTTGGAATCTTTTTCAGACTCGCCTATCAATTCTTGGGCTAAGGGCTCGATCGATGTTGTCTTGGAACACTCTGTAAGAGATTTTAATTCTTATCAACAAAGGCTTGTTTTTTCATTAGGTCAAGCTATTGACAACCTGATCAATAACCAAGACCCTGAGCAAGTGAGGACAGTTGTTTGGGATCTAAAAAGCAAGTTGGGGAACCCGTTCTTACGAACCCGTGATAAAACAGTCCTGGAAGAAGTATCTGACACATTATTAGCAGTATGCGAAATGTTTGATGAGGACATTTACGACACAGCTCGTGCCTCCGCTGAAAGAAACCTTCAAAAAATAAACCAATTGAGGACTGAGATTTTGGCTAATCCTACATCATTGTCTTTTAGCGATGTTCTCCCCCGAATCGATGCGTTGATAAATTATTTATCATCGCACATCGAAAAATTGATCCAGAAACATTTGCCCGAAATCGAGGTTTCTGATGATCAAGCAGACGAAGGGTATTCTCCTGCTGATGATGCCAGTATCGTAGTTCAGTTGCGCATTAGTAACGCTGACAGAAAAACTACTCCCAGTGATATTACATTTAAATTCTTTCAGAATGATGAAACAAGACTATATTATTTCATTGATGAGAACCCACTATACACCGAGTTTTCGCTCCCAGGTGGAGAAAGCCAAATTGTTCCTGTGAGACTACGGTTGACGAACTTAGGCAAAACACCCGGGTCACCCATGGATTTAAGTTTTACTGTTTCTTATAAAACCGTACAAAACCAAATTTTAGAGACTGAAGCCAAGGTAATAACTATCAAGACACAGAGCGTAGATGGTTACCACAAGATTGACCCAATCCCCTATAAAGTGGGCAGCGAACTGAGGCCAGGTGAAGACGATGCGATTTTTTTTGGCCGGGAGCGCGACATAGATATAATCTCAAACATGTTGGCTCGAGGACATTCCCAGGGGACATCCATCGCGATTTATGGTCAATTCCGTTGTGGGAAAACTTCTCTGAAAAACTATGTCATTTCTAAAATAAAAAGCAAGGATCAATATGTAATTGTCGCGAACTTAGAGATCGATGAAAGCGGCAATTTATCGGATTTTGTTTATTCTTTAATTCATCAAATCTGTAGAAGCACAAAGGGGAAAATTGACGATGAAAAACACAAAAAGCTTAATGAATATGATGATGTATCAAATGAGATGTTGAAACTAAAACCAGCTGACTTCCTGTGTGATTTTTTGGAGCTATTGAAGGAAGAAATAAAACCATTTCACATGCTTGTAACAATCGATGAATTCGGCAGAATCTTTTCTGGTAACATGCCTGGTAATTTTATGCAATACTGGAAACAAATAATGTCGATTGGTTCAATTGATGCGATTGTAGTAGGACACGATGTTTTGACACAGCAAATGAGAGAAAACCGAAATGAGTTCGCCGCTTTTTCACTCCACCAGCTTAATTACCTGCCAGAAGATAGCGCTATTCGGCTTATTCAAAACCCAATTCGTTCAAAAACAATCGGAAATCGATTTAAGCAAGATGCTGTGAAGTATATTTACGAATTGACTGCTGGCAATGCTTTTTACATTCAGCATATATGCTTCCAAGTAGTAGCTTCCATGAATGATGAAAGGTTAAATAAGGTGAACGCCAACCAGGTTAAAGTGATCATCAAAAAATGGTTCGATACTGACAACGAGACACTCAACCTCCTCTTTCATCCGCTGTTCATGTCAGGTGAAAGAGGGGATGACCCGGTAAGTGATGATGATGCGAAGAATATTCTAAAAGCAATTGCTAGAGCGAGTGAAAGAACAAATGGGTTGGCATTAAAAAAAGATGTCATTAACGAGGCTGTTGAAATCGATGCCAGTTTATCAGAGGAGCGCATTAATAGAATTTTAGAAAGCCTCGAATCGCGATGGGTGATTGATAAACACGATTCAGAAGAATACGAAATACGGGTAAAACTTTATCAAAATTATCTATTAGGGAAAATTTGAGGGAATTATGTTCATTGCAGGTCCGATTGCAACCGGTGATAACTTTATTGGTAGAGAGAAAGAACTTCAATATCTTAAGAATTTCTTTTCTGGAAGCAATAATTACTCATTAACTGGATTATCACGTGTCGGGAAAAGTTCATTGATAAAGGAGCTGTTGATTCGTGAGTCAGAATCGATAACCTCGGGTAATATCGAGGTTGTCGAATTTTCGTTAACACCAAGCACTCGAGAAAAGGTAGTTTTTTCCCGACTCTTCCAAAGAATGCTAGATGTTGCAAATAATCTTCACAATAATCAATTAATTGATGAGGCTAAGATTATTCTAAGTGAATTGGAAAATGATAGCATTGATGCCGAACGAGTGATCGAACTTAGCAAGCTTATGTTTGACCAGAAAGGAATTCGGTTTTTACTGATATTTGATGAATTTGATTACGCTCCTGATGTGTTCCATAAATATTTAATGACATTAAGGCAATTAATTTCTGCTTCGAAGAGCATCAACGCGCTTACTGTCTCGAGGACATCTTTAGTGAAATTGTTTCCCCTGGTTGGAGGTGGTTCTGTCTTTCAAGGTGTATTTATCCATTATCCTCTGAAGGGTTTTGCCACTGCCGATGTGGACAGATTTCGAGATAAGCTGAATGTCAAGTCCGACGATAGGGTAAATGACAACGTTTGGGGAAGGATCCGGTATTTTTCCGGAACCTCTCCGTTTTGTCTGGCGTTTTGGTGTAATGCATACCTGAATGTCGTTAAAGAACATGGCAATGAACTTGACGTGAATTCTGTGATTGAAGAGATTGAAGAAACCTGCATACCCCAGACCGACGATTTTCTCTTCTATCAATGTGAGGCGCTAAAACGACTGGGGGAGTTGGGCAATCTGAAAACATTCATAAAAGCGATAACCTCTGGAGAGAAGAATTTAGATAAGAATGGGTTTCGCAGTTTAAACTCATATGGCGTCATATCGTGGACCGATAAAACATTAACACAGCCATACCTAAAGGATTTCCTCTTTAAAAAGCCAGACGCAAACATTGATCTGTCTGAGTTACGTGATCTTGCGCCAATAATTGATAGTTTGATCCAGGATTGTGATTCGAAATTGGTAGCTCTATTTGGAAGAGGGCAGGCTGCTTCCAGAATTTCTACTACTGTTACTTGCCACAGACGCGATTTGCAGGCAATAAAAATAAAAATGAATTATGAGCTCGAACTAAGCGAACTGAACGCTTTTCTGCTGTCCGACCTTACGGATGAGGAAATAAATCTCTGGAAGCAGAAAATTGGAGAATGCAGAGCTTTCCTGGATAATGTTTAAGGGCACCTCATCGTGAGGAAGATATCAGAATTACTAGAAGAAAGTGAACGAAATCAGTTCTTAGGATTGTGTAGAATCGACCGTTTAAGCATTTCGATGGTTTCTATTCTTAACCAAAACTTATTCATAATCTTGGTCGGAATCACACTGTCTTTTACAGTCGAATACACCCTAAGATTTTCTGAAATGATTTTTGTCGATGGAAAGTTGAGGTTCATTCTTTATGGTTTAACCACTCTATCCTGGATTCTTTTATCCATTGTTCAAGTTATGCATACAGTCAAATTTATTATCCTCCAGGACGACCTGCCGATAATTAATGTCAGAAATCGAAAGGTTAATATTACTGCTGCCGTTGCATATTTATTATCAATACGGTTGAAGGAGGTGCGCAAACTTTCCATTCTGTTTGTCTTGATCATCCTTCTTGCCTTTATTATTTTGCTGACTATATTGATTCAATTTCTGGAAATAAATAGCTGGATCAGTTTTAGCGGAATTATTGAAGCCATGATCTGAATTTCCAAAAGCGAGTAATTGGCAAAATCCAATCTAAAGGCAGGGTCTTTATATAGATAGGATAATCAGATCGCTCCAAGCCTTATCCACAAAAAAAACGTACTATAACTTTCTTTCCCCATAAACCTAAAACACTGGCATAATTAAGCCATGTTACCTGACTATCGCGTGCGGCAGCGGGAGTATCTGCTCGAAATTTCCCGCGCGCTGACTGAAGAGCTGGACCTCAACACCCTGCTTGGGCGCATCTTGCAGATTTCGATCGAGATGCTCAGCGGGCATGCTGGCTTTATTGCGCTTACGTCTGGAAGCAAGGGCTGGCACCTGGCAGTCACCAAGGGCATTCCCGGAGCGCTTTCAGAATATCTTGAAAACTGGCTGCAATCCTTACCGGATGATTTGACCGAAGACAGCCAATATATCCCTGAAATCAACAAAATGCTTGGTGATATCAGCATGGGTATGATCACCGGTGTGGGGCTGCCTCTGCTGGTGCAGCGAAAAGCGATTGGGCAGATTTTTGTCTTTCGCAACTATCGCGGCACATTCACCGCCAACGATCACAGCATTCTCAACAATTTTGCAAACCAGGCAGCCATTGCGGTGCGCAATGCCCGGCTCTACCAGCAAGTACGTGAACAAAACTTGCGCATTACGACTTTGTTAGCTTCGGTGGCAGACGGCATATTAATCCTCAACCCTGATTTACAGATACAGATTGCCAACCAGGCATTTACTCGTTTGATTAACATTCCTCTGGGCTCGTTGGTCGGGGAACCATTCCAGGATATTGTCCAGTGGAAAGGTGAACCGATTGGTCTCAAAATCAGGGAACTGACAGAGTCAGGTTGGGGAGATTACCAACCTGGTGAGTTGTTTATTGAAGGGGATATGATCCGGCAGGGCGGTCTGGAGCCAGTACCGGTTGCGATTACCTACGCGCCGCTTTTTTCGAGCGATGGAAAGCTGCTCAATGTGATCGCCTCGGTCCGTGATATCACCCGCTACCGCGAGGCGGAAGAGATGAAAACGAACTTTATCTCGGTGATCAGCCATGAACTACGCACGCCGCTCTCGTTGATCAAAGGTTATGCCAGCACACTTCGACGCAAGGATGTGCGCTGGGATGCCGAGATGGTGCAAGAGAGTCTTAAGGTGATCGAGGACGAAGCTGATCACCTGGCAGCCATGGTTGATGATCTGCTCGATGCCACCAAGCTGCAATCTGGCGATGTAGTACTCAAAAAATCAACAGTCGATTTGCCTTCCATGGTAAAAGAGCAGGTAAAACGGTTTCAGCCTGAAAGCTCCAGACACGAATTGCTGTTGGAATTCAGTGAAGGTTTCCCATTGATCGCGGCTGATGAAGAAAGAATCAAGCTGTTGTTAACCAATCTGATTGTCAATGCCTTGAAATACAGTGACGGTGGTGAGGTTGTGATCAGGGGTCAGAATTTGATTGATGAAGTGATGATCTGTGTCAGTGACCATGGGCAAGGTTTCGATCCAAAGGACATTCCATTTGTTTTCGACCGTTTTTATCGGTCAGAGGGGAAGTCAAAACATATCAAGGGGACCGGATTGGGGTTGTATCTCTGTAAATCGATTGTTCAGGCTCACAATGGGCGCATCTGGATAGACGAAAGTTACAGTGCTGGCGCCAGGGTTTGTTTCACGTTACCGGTAAGCTGTTAAAAACTATCGATAGAGAATAGAAAACAATGTCCGATTGGCGCATCTTTTTTTTAGCTGAAACTGGTTCAACAAATGATGATGCCAGGCTGCTTGCTGATCAATACGCCGGGGAGTTTGTTGTCTGGGCACACAACCAAACAGCTGGTCGGGGGCGTGAGAATCGTGTTTGGCACAGCACTGAAAATGATTCACTCACTTTTACAGTGTTGTTTCGTCCAACCGCGAAAGAGGGTCAATTCCTAACTCAATTTACTGCATTGGGTGCTCTTGCGATCACTGATGTTCTGATCAACCAATACAGTCTGACCGCAGAGATAAAGTGGCCCAATGATGTGTTGGTTGGCAGAAAAAAAGTCAGCGGAATATTGGCCGAATCAGTATGGAATGGTTCACAATTGGATGGATTAGCGCTGGGGATTGGCATCAATCTCAGCGACGAAGCTTATGCTGATGAAGCAAAGCTCCGCTTTCCAGCTACCAGCCTTAAATCGGAAGGGATCGATTTGCAGTCCCGCCAGGATTTTATGGAAAAAATCCTGCTTGCTATCCAGGAGTGGAGAAGACAGGTAGGCAGTGAACTTTTCATGGAAGAGTGGAACCAAAGGCTGGCGTTCAGAGGTGAATTCCTGTCTTTTAAACAATACCTGGGCAAAACAAAATTGCTTTGCCCGGTATCAATCAATCCAGACGGATCGCTGAACGTGCGCGATCGGGCTGGAAACCGGCTGACGGTTCAGTCAGCCGAAACATCGTCTTCCTCAGCCTCATCCCCGTCTGTACCGGCTTCAGGCTGATCATCATCCGGCTCCGTTAATTCAGTAATTGGTTGAACAAACTGGGTGAAACCTGCTTCTTCAGCCTGGGCTTGTTCGTGGGCTTTGGCTGCGGTTTCAACCTCCTGGGCAGAGATTCGCACCATGGCAGCCAGTGTGTCACCTTCATCAATATCCATGATCCTGACACCCTGCGTCGCCCTGCCCTGGATGGAAATATCGGAGACCTTCGTGCGCAAAACGATCCCTGACCGGGTTATGGTCGTGATGTCTTCACCGTCCAAAACCACCATTGCCTGGGCGATGTCGCCAATTTCGGGTCGGGCTTCCTGGCTGATTGTGGTGACGCCGAGCGTCCCGCGGGATTTTGCCAAATATTCATCCACTGGTGTCCGCTTACCTTGCCCCTTATCGGTGATGATTAACAGGTAGCTATCCGGCTCAACCACATCCATCGAGACGACGCGGTCGGTTCCACGCAGGCGGATTCCGGTAACGCCCATGGTCGTGCGACCAGTAGGGCGCACATCGCTCTCGCTAAAGCGCAGCGCTTTCCCTTCGCGCGTAACCATCAGGAGGTCGTCTTGAGCAGTGGTGACGCGCACCCAGCCTAAATCATCGCCAGCATTCAGATGAATGGCGATTAACCCAGAAGGACGCACGTTTTCAAAATCAGTAATGGGCACACGTTTAACCCGCCCTAAACGGGTTGCCATTGCGCAATACTTGCCTTGTCCAAAATTCTCAACAGGCAAAACGGCAGTGACGGTCTCTTCAGGTTCGAGGTTGATGATATTGACCAGGGGGATTCCACGCCCCTGGCGGCTCTCTTCAGGCAGTTCATAGGCACGCTCTGAGTAAACTTTGCCCTTATCCGTGAAGAACAAGATCGTATCCAACGTGCCAGCCCTGACGAAGAAACTGACTTCATCTTCTCCGCGCATGCTTTGCCCAATAACACCGCGCCCGCCTCTGCCCTGGCGGCGGTAGGCGCCGTCAGAAACACGCTTTATGTAGCCGCGGTTGGTGATTGAAATAAAGACCGGTTCGTCCTGCACCAAAGATTCATCCGAAAGGTCCATTTCTGCGTCTGGCGCGATCCGCGTTCGGCGTGGGTCGCCATACTTATCGGCAACTTCGTTTAGATCGGTGCGGATAATTTCGAGGATCTTGTGTGGGTTTGCCAGCAGATCTTCCAATTCTTCGATCAGGGTCATCAATTGCTTGTATTCGTCTTCGATTTTCTGGCGCTCGAGCGCGGCGAGTCGACGCAGCTGCATATCCAAAATTGCCTGTGCCTGAACTTCAGTCAGGTCAAAGCGTTCGATCAAGCGAATTTTTGCAACCTCGGCATCCGGTGATTCACGAATGGTTTTGATCACGGCATCCAGATTGGCAATCGCGATTAACAAACCATCCAAAATATGAGCGCGTTTTTTGGCTTTGTCCAGATCGAAGAGTGTGCGGCGAGTGATAACCACCTGGCGATGCTCGAGATAAAGCTGCAGAGTCCGCTTAAGTGTCAACATGCGCGGCTCCTGGTTTACCAGTGCCAGCAATTGAACTGCGAAGGTAGATTGGAGCGGCGTAAATTTGTAGAGTTGGTTCAATACTTTTTTGGGTTGCGTGCCGCGCTTCAATTCAACCACGATACGCATGCCATCCCGGTCTGATTCATCGCGCATATCAGATATCGAATCGATCTTACCCTCACGGTGCAATTCGGCGATGCGTTCGATCAAGCTGGTTTTGTTCAGTTGGTATGGAATTTGATCAATAATAATCGCATAACGCCCTTCACGGACTTCTTCGATCGTTGCTTTGCCGCGAATCATCAGGTGACCGCGTCCGGTGCTGTATGCCTGCCTTATTCCCTCGCGACCAACGATAATGCCGCCAGTGGGGAAATCTGGCCCGGGAATATACTCCATCAATTCCTCGACACTGACTTCATCAATATCGTCATAGCGGTCGATGAGCATATTGAGAGCATTAACTAATTCGCGCAGGTTGTGAGGGGGAATGTTGGTCGCCATGCCAACCGCAATACCATTGGAGCCGTTCATCAAAAGCGTGGGCACCCGGGCGGGCAGGACCTCAGGCTCTTTCAGAGACCCGTCAAAGTTGTCGACAAAATCTACTGTGTCCTTATCGAGATCAGTCAATATTTCATCGGAAATCTTTGCCAGGCGGGCTTCGGTATATCGCATTGCTGCCGGGGAATCCCCATCAATGGAACCAAAGTTGCCCTGCCCCTGCACCAGCATGTAACGCATCGAGAAATCCTGTGCCATGCGAGCCATGGCATCGTACACTGCCGAATCACCATGGGGATGATATTTGCCAAGTACTTCGCCGACAATACGGGCAGATTTCTTGAAAGGCGTATTCGCGCGGATTCCCATATCGTTCATAGCATAGAGGATCCGACGGTGGACGGGCTTAAGACCATCACGAACATCAGGAAGCGCGCGCGATACGATCACGCTCATAGCGTAATCGAGGTAGGCGGAGCGCATTTGCTGATCAATGCCGATAGTTTTCAAGCCGGCTTGAGGGAGGTCTACCAGGGGAATTTCAGTATTTTCGGGTATTACATTTTCTTCAGTCATATGATCTTTCAGCCAAAAAAACGGCTATTTTTCGTATTTTGGCAACCTTATAATTATAACCCAAATCGCCACATTTTACAATAAATCGCGCCAGAGCCAAAAATCATATGGAAATATTAGTTTTATTGTTAACGCCGCTTAAAATTAAAAGCCCGACTGATTCAGCCAGGCTAATCGTTAAAACTGAAGTTGTTAGAAACAACCGGGTAGTCGGTTGAAGGTCAGGAAACACCACCATGAAGCCGGCATAAAGGTCAGAACCAGTCCGATGATAATCAGGATGATCAAAAGAACCAGGAAAAAATTCATGTACCAGGGCTTGCGTGGTTTTGCTGCCGGGGTTGGCTCTGGTGCCAGCATTCGTTGGGGAACCGGGGGCTCAACCGTTTGGTAAACAGGCTCTGGTCTCGGTTGAACCGGCTCAGGTCTGGGCGGTTCGGCATGGTAGGTCGGGGTGTATCCCGCTGCTTCCCTGGCGCCTTCCCACTCGAAGCTCATCACGGTGCTTTCAGCAAGCGTGACCAAATCTCCATGAGTAAGACGCTTGGGAGAGCTCAGCCGGACGCCATTGAGAAAGGTGCCATTCGTGGATCCGAGATCTTCTATGTAAACGCCGTCAGGCTTGACAATAAAACGGGCATGTCGGCGTGAGATTTCGGCATCAGGTACCGGAATATCGTTGGAAAGGTCGCGACCGAGGGTGACCTCCGCTTTTTCCAGGTAATAGCTGGACCCGGGAATAGGACCAGAACGCATAACGATTTGAGGTTTTGTTTCAGCCATGTTTACTCCTGGTAACTAATCACTTGTAATCAAAGATAAGTGTACTGAGTTTTTATTATTATACCAATTTTACCCCAGCAAGTCTTAGCACAAAAAGATATCCAAGCTTAAGTCGTAATTCTCAATGTGAAAACAAACAATGGTCTTTGCCTAAAGAAGTAGTGGATGTCTGCCTGTCAAGCCCATGAACGTTTACACTTTGTTTGAGGTGATTGTTTACACTTTTTCACCAACCAAACACACTCCCTTCAATCCGTGAATCCAACGGGGTGGGTTTTGTTGATTAATAATTTCAGCATTGCTCAAGTTCTGAACCCACACCGCTACGATTGTAATCATTTCATACCCAAGTTACACAAGCGTACGGGCAGGTCCCAATCGTGAGCGCTCAATAACCGCTTACCTGGTCAGACCTGCCCAGCTCAAAATCTGCTGACTTGAAAATCGCGTTGACGATATGTTAAAATCCTGCTATTATCAGATTAATCATGACCCCCAAAGAGAAAAATGATTGGTTTAGACGGCTGCTTTCGCGACTGAAGCTGGAATCACGCTGGCTGGCACCAGGCACCGGATATAAGCGCTGGCTGGGACTCACCATCATTGGTGCCATGCTGATTGGGCTGGGGCTGGCTGTAGTTGTCCTGGACTATTATCGCACCACCACGAGCGAAGTGCTCACCCCAATCTTAGCTGTGCTTTCTTTACGTTTCCTGGACCGACCGATTCGTTTTCTGCTATTCGGCGGGTTAGGCTTTGTCTTGATTTTGGTCGGAATCTGGGGTGCCAACCGTTCATTGTTACGACCTTTTGAGACTGGTGGTAGACCAGTTTGGGACACCTTGATGAATTATCGCCAACGTGAAAAAGGGATCAAGGTTGTTGCTATTGGTGGAGGGCATGGGCTCGCGACACTTCTGCGGGGAATTAAATCCTACACCCATAACATTACAGCGATCGTGACGGTCGCCGATGATGGCGGCTCTTCCGGCGAACTCAGGCGTAACCTTGGCGTGCTGCCTCCCGGCGATATCCGTAATTGCCTGTCTGCTCTGAGCAATGATGAAGCACTGCTTTCCCAGGTTTTCCAATATCGGTTCCACGCTGGTGCCGGACTGGAAGGTCATTCGCTTGGAAACCTGCTGATTACGGCAATGAGCGAGATTACCGGTAGTTTTGAGGAAGCCGTAGCAGAGTCGGGGCGTGTATTGGCGATTTATGGTCAGGTGCTGCCCTCCACCCTGACACAAGTGGAACTCGTAGGCGAATTGCAGGAAACTCCTGAAGGCGAACCACTTGTTGTTCGAGGGGAATCTGAGATCACCACCACGCCAGGTAGTGTCAAGAGGGTTTGGCTGGAGCCGGTTGATGTGCTTGCGTATCCTCCCATAATCCAGGCAATTCTAAACGCTGATCTGATTTTGATCGGTCCGGGCAGTCTGTATACGAGCATTTTACCAAACTTGCTGGTAAAAGATCTGACCGAAGCGATCAGCGCCAGCAAGGCAGAAACCTACTACATCTGCAATGTTGCCACTCAACGCGGTGAGACTGATGGCTTCAATGCCTCAGATCATGTTGCGGTGCTGGAAGAGCATATCCAAAAGCGTATCTTGAATTTAGTCTTGACCAATCGGAATTTCAAAGGGGAATTGGGGCACGATACCGATTGGGTTGTAGCTGATCACTACCTCCACGAAAACTATCGGGTATACGAGGCAGATGTGGTCGACGATCTGTATCCCTGGCGACACAGTTCAAAAAAACTTGCCAAAGCAATAATCAATCTTTACGAAGAACGCACCGGTCCTTTATATTAGCTTTTACAACTTCATAGGCTGTCAGACGGCAATTCGCTTATAATACAGCACAGAATAAAACGATTCTGAATATTTCCACCTGCATAGGTGATGAAAACTTTTCATAATTACACGGAGGTAGTAATGAAAACAAAAGTAGGTATCAACGGTTTTGGCCGAATCGGACGTCTGGTAATGAAAGCAATCCTGGAGCGTGCTGACGACACTCTCGAGGTAGTCGCAATTAATGACCTGGTTGAGGTCAAACAAAATGCTCACCTGTTTAAATATGACTCAACCTATGGGATTTTCCCGGGTGAAGTCAAAGTGAATGCCGATAATGACCTGGAAATTGACGGCAAGATCGTCCAGGTATATGGCGAGAAAGATCCTGGTAATATTCCGTGGGCTGAGCATGGTGTCGATATCGTCATCGAATGTACTGGTGTGTTCACCAATGCTAAATCAGACCCCGAAACGGGTAAGATTGGCGCCGATGCTCACATCATTCGCGGTGGCGCAAAGAAAGTTGTCATCTCAGCACCCGCAAAGGGCGAGGACCTCACCATGGTCATGGGCGTCAACGAAGAGCTGTATGACAATGAGAAGCACCATGTCGTCTCAAATGCTTCCTGTACCACAAACTGTCTTGCGCCGGCCGCCAAAGTTGTTAATGACAAATTTAAGATCAAGAACGCAATGATGACCACGATCCATTCTTATACCAACGACCAGGTCATCCTGGATACCGGTCATAAGAAAGATATCCGTCGTTCCCGCGCTGCCGGTTTGAATATCATTCCAACCACCACTGGCGCTGCCAAAGCGGTTTCTCTTGTGATCCCTGAACTTAAGGGAAAGTTTGATGGCTATGCATTGCGCGTTCCGACCCCAACTGTTTCGATTGTTGACTTTGTTGCCGAGGTCGAGAACCATACCACGATCGAAGAACTAAACGCAGCATTCATCGAAGCTGCTGATGGTCCAATGAAAGGCATTCTCGGCTATTCGACCGGTGAATACGACCAACCGTTGGTGTCAATGGACTACAAGGGCGATTCCCGCTCTTCCATAATCGACCTCGACAAAAACATGGTCATGGGAGGCAACCTGGTCAAAGTCGTTACCTGGTATGACAACGAATGGGGCTATTCTGCCCGCACAGCTGATGTGACGAAATACCTTGCTGAGAGACTCTAAGCCCAATAAAACCCACAAAGATAACAGTGCGCATTGCTTAACAGTAAGGCGCACTGTTTTATAAGGAGGAATTATGTTCAATAAAAAAATGGTCACTGATATGGACGTAAACGGTAAAAAAGTAATCGTGCGAGTGGATTTTAACGTGCCAATCAAAGACGGTGTCATCTCTGATGATACCCGCATCACGGCAGCCTTGCCCACAATCAATTACTTGCTCGAACACGGGGCAGCGGTGATTCTGATGTCCCACCTGGGACGCCCCAAGACGAAAGAAGACCTCCAGTTCAGCCTGAGGCCAGTCGCTGAACACCTCGACACCCTGATTGACGCGCCGGTTAAGTTTGCAGCCGACAGCAGGGGAGAGATTGCCCAAAAAGCTGCCGCGGCTTTAAAGCCCGGTGAGGTGTTGGTACTGGAAAATACGCGCTTTTATCCGGAGGAAACCAAAAACAACCCTGAGATGTCAGAAGACCTGGCTTCCCTGGCTGATATTTTTGTAAACGATGCCTTTGGTTCGGCTCATCGTGCTCACAGTTCTACCACAGGAATCGCCGATTATCTTCCAGCAGCGGCAGGCTTTTTGATGGAAAAAGAGATTAAATACCTGGGTAATGCCATTGCTGATCCGGTTCGACCGTTTGTGGCAATTTTGGGTGGCGCCAAGATCAGTGACAAAATCGGTGTGATCGAGAATTTACTGAATACTGCTGATAAGATCCTGATTGGCGGCGGGATGGCGAACACCTTTCTGAAAGCCCAGGGTTATGATATGGCTGATTCCCTGGTGGAAACTGAAGTACTCGATACCGCAGCAGGTCTCCTTTCGCGAGCGGCGGGCAAAATATTGCTGCCAATTGACATGGTTTTAGGCAGCGCTTTTGATGCCGAAGCCGAGATGCTCACGCAGCCCCTGGGAGACGTGCCCTCCGGTTGGCGCATGCTGGATATCGGACCAATGACCATTGAGTTGTTTAGCGGTGAGATTTCCCACGCTGGCACCGTGGTTTGGAACGGTCCTATGGGCGTATTTGAGTTTCCACGCTTTGCCCAGGGGACCTTTGGGGTTGCCCAGGCAGTAGCAGATAGCGATGCCGTAAGCATTATCGGTGGCGGCGATTCAGTCTCTGCAATCAATCAATCTGGTTTGGGTGACAAGATCACACACATATCGACTGGCGGTGGTGCCTCTCTGGAAATGCTTGAGGGGTTGGAGCTGCCAGGATTGGCAGCATTAGATAACAAGTAATACTTATACAATACACGGGAATCGCAGACCGCGGTTCCCGCGTTTGCTCTGAACGTGATAGAATTCATCACTGGAATCCCCAACTATCGAGGGATATGGGATAAACGATGAAGAAAAAAACAAATCTGATAATAATATTAGCCTCAATACTGGCACTTTCGATATTAAGTGCTTGTGACTATTATGTTGTGCCAACTGTTTCTGAAGAGGAATTGGCAATGCATGTTGCCGGTACTCGTTCGGCGCTCTCAACCCAAAGCTCAGTGGAAACGCTTGTGTTCAAATATGAAGAGCTCATAAATCAACCCACTTCTCCTGCCTGCCCGACCTGCCCACCGCCCGCCACGCCCACACCGACAGAAGCTCCAACCCAGGAAACTGAAGAAAATCCATCCACCGTGATCATTACACCAATTGGCGATCAAAACGACCCCCGGTGCCTGATGTTTGATTTCCTTGGCGATGTAAACAATCCACCTGATACCCGCATGAAACCAGGCGAAACCTTCACGAAAACATGGTGGGTGCGTAACTCGGGCGTATGTACCTGGACCCTCCAGTTTGACCTGGTCAATTCAGCCGGCGAGTTGTTTGGTTCTTCCGGGAAAGTAGATTTTTCTCAAACCGTTGAACCTGGTGAGACCGTTCAGCTTTCCGTCCGCGACTTAAAAGCCCCCTCAGAGTTGGGCACCTACTACAGCTACTGGTTGATCGCCTCCCCCTATGGCAGCCGCTTTGGCTATGGTCCTAATCAGCAATGGGGGTTGGGAATAAAGATCATCGTCGCCTATGAATGAGAGAAAACCGCCTGAATTGGCGGTTTTTTTTATTTATCACCTCACGTATACAAAGAATTGGAGCAAGATAAACTGAAACACATAAAGTCAGAGAGATAAAATCGCTCATTCAGCCAGATTCTTGGATGATTGAATGGTTCTGGAACTTTTTTACCGGATATTCCGTCTACATTAAACGAGAAGTCCTTCGATAAAGGAGTAATTGAAATGGACACTAATAAAAAGAAAAAAAACGTCTTTGTCCTCGGCAGCCTTTTGGTTGTCGCGTTGCTTGTTTTCAGCGCCTGTGTGGCACCTGTTACGCCAGGAGATCCGATCGAACAAGCCATGCAAACTCTGCAAGCCCAGGCAACCCAGGATTATTACGCCACAGCAGTGGCACAATTGGAAACCGCCCAGGCTACCCAGACAAGCGTGGTTGTGCCTGACCCGACCAATATTAATCAAATTCCTACCCAGGGAACCGCGGTTCCAACTGCCGCTGTCACGATTCCGGCGAACACAGCCGTACCGCCGACTGCAATTCCGCCGACGGCAACCAGCGTCCCCCCTACGCCAACTCCGCGACCCTGTCTGCAGTTTACCTTTGTGGCTGACCTGAGCATTCCGGATGGCACCAGGTTGAATGCTGGCAGCGGTTTCACCAAAACCTGGCGCTTGCAAAATTCAGGTAGCTGTAAGTGGGATTCCGGCTTTGATATCGTCTTTTCCAAAGGCAATCAGTTGGGTGCAAATGCTGTCTACGACATTCCGCATGAAGTACAACCCGGCTCAAATATTGATATTAGCATCAATATGGTTGCTCCTTCCGTGAATGGAAAATACCGCTCTGACTGGCTGTTGAAGAGCAGCAATGGGGTCACTTTTGGCTCCGGCAGTGATTCAAAGGGCACCTTCTGGGTCAGCATGGAAAGCATTAACGGGCAGGGCGTGATTTATAACTTTGCTGAAAGTATTTGTGACGCGAGATGGACCAACGGGCTGCGCCAATCCTTGAAATGCCCTGGTGACGAGAAAGATGTCAGAAATGGTTATGCAGTCGCCAAGGGCAACCCTATCCGAGAAAATGGCGGCAAGGAAAATGAAATCGGTTTGATCACCAGACCGAACCAGGAAGCCGATGGCTACATCCAGGGTATTTACCCCGCGTTCACCGTGAAAGATGGCGATAAATTCCGTGCCACGATTCAATGTGAGGGCGGTAGCACAGGCTGTGACATTAAATTTGAGCTCTACTATACGCCCGAAGGCGGCACTGCCAAGGGGCTGGGTCAGTGGCACGAAGTCTATGATAATAACTGGAATTCGGTGGAAGTGGATCTCTCTTCACTGGCAGGTCAGAAGGTCACTTTCACGCTGGTAGTTTGGAATGAGGGCTCAACCCAAAATAACCGTGGTCTGTGGCTCTTCCCGATTATCTATCGGACGAAATAAAGATTTCCGCCATAGTTAATTACGAGGGACGGTCGAAAAACCGTCCCTTCGTGTTAGAATTTAGCCATTCCATTACAGGAGAGAGGAAATAATCAATGAAAACCCGTAGACCCATGGTTGCTGGTAACTGGAAGATGAACAAAACCATCGAAGAAGCAGCGGAGCTTATCGACGCGTTGATTCCAAGATTGCAGGAGTATAACAATATAGATTTGGTCGTATGTACTCCTTATATCGATCTCCCGGTGGCTAAAGAAAAACTCGAAGGCACTAACATCAAGGTTGGCGCGCAGAATTTGCACTGGGAGACCTCAGGCGCTTACACCGGCGAAATTTCAGCCCCAATGTTGAAAGATTTATGCGACTATGTCATCATCGGTCACTCTGAACGTCGGGCGATGTTTGGCGAAAACGATGAGACGGTTAATAAAAAAGTCGCAGCCGCCCTGGCAGTAGGTTTGCAGCCCATTGTTTGCGTTGGCGAAACCCTTGAAGAAAACGAAGCCGGTCAAACCGACGAAGTTGTCGGACGCATGGTGCGCGAAGGGCTAAAAGGGCTCAGCAGCGAGGAAGCATCCAGGATCGTGGTGGCTTACGAACCCGTCTGGGCAATTGGAACCGGTAGAACCGCTACACCAGACCAGGCAAACGATATCCACAAGAACGTTGTGCGCCCGATCTTGCGCGAGATGTTTGGCGCGGAGGTTGGTGATGGCATGCGCATTCTCTATGGTGGATCCGTCAAACCGAGCAATGCTGCCGAGTTGTTTGGTCAGTCAGATATTGACGGTGGTTTGATCGGCGGTGCCAGCTTGAAAGCGGATGATTTTGTGGGAATTACCCAAGGCGTGTAGTCATATTGAGAAAAAGAAACACCGCCAATATCCGGCGGTGTTTTTTGGCTGTGATGGCTTCTGTATAGCCACCTCTTGCGAGTGTGATTGGAAAGCCGGGGAGCAGCAAGGCAGTCAGCAAATATCTGAACGTCAAAGGATAAAATCAGTCTCGTTTGGGTCAAAGGCTGCCAGTGAAGCCCATTTTGTATAAGCATTTTAGCGAAAACCTTTTAAGGCATCGGTGGACACCGCCCAGGCGGCGACCGCCAGCACTTGACTTTCGAAAAGGAAAACTTATAATTGCCCCATCGACTGAGATTGGGAAGAGTAATTCACAAAGCCGTCGCAGAGAGGTTTCGCCCAGGCTGAAAGCGAGATCGACCGAGCAGTGAACGAAGTTCGCCCAGGAGTCGCGCGAGTGAACGCGTAGAAACTATTAGTTCGCGCCGGCAGCCTCCGTTACAAGGCATCCTGAGTGGCTCGCATGAGCAAAAAGGGTGGTACCGCGGTTTACCCCGTCCCTTTATTGGGCGGGTTTTTTTGTGCCTGCCGCCAAAAATTTGAGGTGAATATGAACGAAATCGAAACCCAATTACAAGAAGAACAACAAGCTGGTCTGGCAAGCCTGGAGAGAGTCGCCGACCCGCAAGCGCTGGATACCTGGAAACAAACCCACCTTGGCAAGACATCGTTGGTCATGACCACTTATGGTAAGATGGGCACTTTTTCCAAGGAAGAACGTCCGCTGATCGGGCGAGCAGTCAACGCCGTCAAAGTTGCCCTCGAAGCAGCCCTTGCCGAAAAAGAAGAGGTCATCAAGCATGAAGCTTTGCTCAGCAGTATGGCGAGCGAAAAGCTGGATGTGACCCTGCCTGGTTTTCTGCCGAGACGCGGCAGACTGCATCCCATCAACCTGACCATGCGCGAGGTCTTCCGAATCTTCGGTGATATGGGCTTCCAGGTCTACAGTTCGCCGGAGGTTGAGACGGACGACATGAACTTCACCTATCTCAACATCCCGCCTTATCATCCTGCCAGGGATATGTGGGACACCTTCTATACCGAAGACGAGGGCGTGGTTTTGCGAACGCATACATCGCCGGGGCAGATTCGATCGATGCGTGAGTATTATCCCAACCCGGTGCGGGTGATCTTGCCAGGCGCTTGCATGCGCTATGAACAACAAGATCAAAGTCACGAAATTGAGTTTATGCAGTTTGAGCTGCTGGTGGTCGATAAAGGTGTCACTTTTGCGCACATGAAGGGCACGCTGGACGATTTTACCAAGCGTATGTTTGGTGCCAGCGCTTACACCCGTCTGCGCCCATCGCACTTCCCCTTCACCGAGCCGAGCGCCGAGCTTGATATGGCTTGCATTTTCTGCGGTGGGTCGGGCTGCGGCGTTTGCCATGGCACAGGCTGGATTGAGTTGGGCGGCTGTGGTATGGTGCACCCGCGTGTGCTCGAATATGGCGGCTATGACCCCGAAATCTACAGCGGCTTTGCTGCTGGCGTCGGAATCGACCGCACCACCTTGCTGCGTTATCACATCGATGACATTCGTTATTTGCGTAATAACGATATTCGGTTCCTGGAACAATTCTAAACAGGAGAGAAAATATGAAAGCACCTTTAAGTTGGATTCAAGACTACGTTGACCTGCAAGATTTGAGCCTGGAAGAGATTGGGCAGACCCTGACAATGATCGGTCTGGAGGTTGAAGAGATCACCCTGGTCGGTTTGGAAAAACCCGAGGGCACGCGCTTGCAAAACAAGTATTCCGGGCTCTCCTGGGCAAAGGATAAGTTCGTGGTCGCAGAGGTTGTGGAAGTCAGGCAGCACCCTAACGCTGACAAGCTGACACTCTGCCAGCTCAACGACGGCAGTGGAAAAGAAGTCACGGCTTTGACCGGCGCGCCAAACCTGTTCCCTTTTGTTGGGCAGGGTCGCCTTGAAAAACCAATTAAAGTTGCCTATGCTCGCGAAGGTGCCCAGCTTTATGACGGGCACCAGCCCGGTCAGGTTTTGACTAAACTGAAGAAAGCCACGATCAGAGGGATTGAATCCAGCTCGATGATTGCCTCTGAAAAAGAACTGGGCATTTCGGAAGAGCACGAAGGTGTGATCTTTCTGGATGACGATGCACCTGTGGGCATGGCGCTGGCTGATTACATGGGCGATGCTATTTTTGAAGTTGCCATTCTGCCCAATATGGCGCGGGACGCTTCGGTCTTGGGAATCGCGCTGGAGCTCTCAGCGGCTTTACGGCGCCCGCTCAAACTGCCGACTGGATTAAACATCCAACCAGGAGGAGAGATTGAAGACAAAGTCTCCCTCGAGATTCGTGAGCCAGAGCTCAACCCGCGTTTTATGCTCGGGATGGTGGCAGGTGTGTCGGCTGTGCAAAGCCCCTACTGGGTGCGGAGAAGACTTGCGTTGGCGGGCATGCGTCCGATCGATGCGCTGGTCGACGCCACCAACTACACTATGCTCGAAACCGGACAACCTTTGCATGCTTTTGATTATGACCTGCTAACAGCCCGGGCTGGCGGTAAGCCGACCATTATCACCCGCAGGGCGGAAGACGGAGAAACCCTGACCACCCTGGATGGTCACGAACTGACCCTGACCAAAGAAACTGAATTGGTCAGCGATTCAGCCGGACCGCTCAGCTTGGCTGGTGTCATGGGCGGCGAGGAATCGGGCATCAGTGCTCAAACCACCAGCGTCCTGCTCGAAGCAGCCAGCTGGAACTTCATCAACATTCGCAAGACCAGCGCGCGCTACCGACTGAACAGTGAAGCATCCTATCGCTTCAGTCGTGATGTGCATCCCGCCCTTGCCGAACAGGCTTTGAGTTTGTGCCTTCAGCGAATGCACGATTGGGCTGGCGGGGATGTGGTCGCAGGTGTGCTTGATCAATATCCACTACCACACGAAGACACCAAAAACACGCTAACCGACGGAGATATTGAACGCCTGTTGGGGCTGACTATCCCCTTGGATGAGGCAAGAGCGATCCTTGAACGACTCGGTTTCACCTGTACGCTTGAAGAGGGCGTTCTGAGCGCGAGCACACCGCCCAACCGTACTGATATCGAAACGGGTTTGGTTGGGAAATCTAATCTGATCGAGGAAATCAGCCGGATTCATGGTTATGACAAGATCCCGGTTGAACGCCTGGTAGGTGAGCTGCCTCCGCAGGCTGGAGACCAGAGCGTGGCTTTTGAAGAGAGACTTCGGGAGTTGCTGGTTTCAATCGGGCTGCAAGACACCCTGGCATATCGCATGACCTCTATTCAAAGGGAAGCCCGTTTGTTACCAGGAGGGCAAGCGATTGAGCAGGATTATGTGCGCATAGCCAACCCGATTTCGCCAGAGCGGACTGTCATGCGTCGCAGTGGTCTCGCAACCATGCTGGAATTGATCGAGCGCAACAGCCGCCACGCTGCAGGGATGGCATTTTTCGAAATCGGACCGGTATTTTTACCGGTGAAGGGCAGCCTGCTCCCTGAAGAACCGCAGCGCCTAACCGTAGGTCTTTGGGGTCAAAAGCGACAGACAGGATGGTCAGGTGAGACCACTGCTGATTACGGATTCTTTGACCTGAAAGGTGTATTGGTAGAATTATTCGCCGGACTGCACCTTGAAGGTGTGCTTTTCGAAGCTGCCGGAAACCACATAACTTTCCACCCGGGCAAATCTGCGCGCATGCTGGTCAATGATGTGGTCATTGGTGTCATGGGTGAGGTACATCCACTGGTCCGGCAAAATTATGACTTCGAGGATGGTCCGGTTTTGGTGGCAGAACTCTACCTTGACCAGCTCATGCCCCTGGTGGAGGTAGGCTTCAAGAGTAAGCCGCTCTCAAATTTTCCAGCAATGGTGGAAGACATTGCCCTGATCGTGGATGAGGATGTGCCTGCCAGCCGGGTGGAAGCGTTGATCTGGAGGGCTGGTGGGAAACTACTGCAGGGTGTCGCTTTGTTTGACCTCTTTCGCAGTGAAAAGATTGGCACAGGCAAAAAGAGTCTTGCTTATCAACTGACGTATCAGGCATTTGACCGCACACTGAGTGTCGCCGACGCAGCTGCGATCCGCAAAAAGATCGTCAAGACACTGGCATATGAAATTGGAGCAGTCCTACGGGACTCATAGGAGGAATATGAAAACCGTTTTACTTTTCACGCGAAATGGATTGGGGGAAGCCCCGGAAGGGTTGCAGCAGACCCTGGTTGTAAAATATCTGAGTTTGCTCGCCCAGTCGGAAGACAAGCCCAGCAAAATTCTTTTTTACGCTGATGGCGTCAAATTGGTCTGTGAGGGCTCTTTGGTTGTCAATTGGCTAAAATTGTTGGAAGAAGACGGGGTGGAGCTGGTGGTCTGTTCAACTTGCCTGGAATATTTTGGGTTGATGGATGAAGTACGTGTAGGCAAAGTGGGCGGCATGCCCGGAATATTGGCTGCTTTACAGGAGTCGGATAAAGTCGTCAGTTTATAAAAGAAGAATTATCAAACCATGCCGCGTGATCTTTCACAATGATGAAAGCCCGGCTAACGGGCTTATCGCCAGGATGCAGGGTCGCAATGCTGTAATTGTGCTCTGTAATCACAAGCTGAATTCACACAGATTGGTCCGCGAGAGCATGCTGACAGACATCGAAGTAGCGTCTTTTGGTGTCGGTCAACTCGCGGGCTGACCTGCTGAAGGTTTGGCTTGTATTCGACCGTGATCTGATTAGCTAATTTACCAAACCCTCACCAGGTCAGGGTTATCAACCGCGCGGCGACCCACCTTAGCCATGTCGATCCATTCGCCGTGCACTTTAACCCGCACCACGTCGGCGGTGAAGTCGGTGTTCGTGGGTCCATAGTTGCTGAAAAGAGATGACCCGACAGCATAAATATCGACCGGTACGTGCAGAGTCTCGAATTTCGTGATTTTTTCTACATTAAAGCCGCCTGAAACCACAATCTTTACATTTTCACAATACTGTTTGGCGGCTTTCAGTGCTTCGTCGGGTAAATCCCAATCAAGATAGGCTGAATCAAGCGCCTGGCGGGTCTTGAATACCAGGCGAGGGTTCACACCCAGGTCCAAAACCGGATCACCGAGCGGTTGCACAGCTTCATCCCGCAGGCTTGAGGAAGTGTCCAAACGCACGCCATACAAAATGTATCGCCCGGCTTCCTCATGGTCGCCTTGCAGAATCAGTTCGTAATACTTTTCGAACATTGCCTGGCAAACCTGCAGCGACACGCCAATGCTGTTGTTGGTGAAATCCACCAGCGCGATGCGAGGGATATTCATGGGCAATACCCGCGAAAATGCCAGGGTGGCTTCTGCCGTGTCGCCGAGAAAACTGGCGATACCGGAATGCGAGATTGTGCCTCCGCCAAACCCACCCCACCAGTCGCCCTGTGCGTCCGTGGAAACATAGGTGTCGGTGTCTTCAGCATAATCGAGATTGTAGCGCTGTACGGCGATCAGGTAAGCATACCCATCGGCTGCCTGGACTTCGTGCACGTCGAAACGAGCGGGAAAAAACATCAGTGGTTTCCCGTTGGCTGCAATTTGGGTGTTGTAAACGTTGGTCGCAATGCGGCTGGCACGGGCGAGAATGCCCAAGGTTGAGGTCTCGAGCACGGCAAAATCACGATAGCGACCGCGAACGCGCATCACTGGCTGAACCTTGTGGATATCACCGTCATAGTTAACAACGTCGCCGTCCTGGACAGCCCAAACCTCTAAATCCTGGGCAGTGTTAACGAATTTGCCATCCTTGAAGTAGCCGGTAGCGTGTTGTAGCATTGTCAATGCTTTATCCACTCCAACAACCACGGTTTTACCAGGTCTTCGCGTGAACCACTGCATTTCCACTTCAATATCACCGGTGGCAATGTTATCTGCTGAAATGCCTCCAGGCAAAAGTGGCTGCTGCCCCTGGTAGAGATAGCCTTGCTCGGACAGATTTTGAAGCATCGTAGCGATGTTGACGAAATATTTGTCCGCGTACCAGCCCATACGCATCCGTTCGATATCAAGTTTAAAAGTATGGTCGTCCAATCGTTTTCCGTTGAAGAGGCTCATAGCTGCTCGCTTTCCTGACAGATCAATAAAACCGGCTTTCCCGGCAAAACCTATGATACCCCAGTCAGTGGCTGTGAGTTATAAAGTTGTAGCGTCCTTCAGATCAGAAAAGCGATTCGTGTGGATTCCTTTCATCCAGCTTTGCCAGGGCGTAGGAGATGCCAGCTG
>Ga0123335_1000751_pt1 | contig 54845 bp, 48 predicted proteins | sample BiotimSIPDNA_2_FD_89707 | JGI IMG/M metagenome (GOLD analysis project Ga0123335, IMG submission 89707) | Anaerobic biogas reactor microbial communites from Washington, USA - Biogas_R2 time_0 SIP DNA | ecosystem: Engineered > Bioreactor > Anaerobic > Unclassified | place: Washington, USA...
AACCAGAACCAGAACCAGAACCAGAACCAGAACAACCGGGACAATAACGACAACAACCGCAACAGGTAATTCGCTCTTATCAATAACCTCCATCGATAAAGGTGGAGGTTATTGTCTTGAAAACATATTTAATGCAGCTGCGGCAGGGAACATTTTGCCGGTTTTCGCGTCAGTATAACCGGTATATTATGAACTGAGGGGGTACGTTCCGTGAAAAAGATCATATGCGCGATAGTTTTGCTTTCGGTTGCCCTTGGTGTGTGCGCGTGCTCAAACGGCAAAGCCGGTGTGGAAATGACGGCAGTGATCATTGAGCTTCGCGGAAGAACGGCACTTGTGGAGCCTGTTGAAAACGACTCGGCCCTTGCCTCTAGCGACCGCATAAGTTTTTCCACTTCGGCTCTTGATGATATCGGCGCGCAGGTAGGCGATACGGTGCGCATACTGTACTCGGGGGAGATCATGGAGAGCTATCCTGCTCAGATAATAGCTGCCGGCTGGAGCATTGTGAAAAAGGCGGCGCCCTGATAAGAACTATACGGCGCCCGGATGAATTTGTGAGCGCATCACACGGCGGAAAACCCGCATTTACTTCGGGAAATAAAAGCGCGCAGCTGAGAAGTGTCGTCCTCTTTCCAGCTGCGCGCTTTGCTTCTTTTATAAGCTTTCGGGTTATCGGGTTTTCTTGTGACCGGGTTCAAGCCGCCCCAGGAGCCGCGTTTTTTCCTGTCGAGCTCCGCTTTTTTCTTCTTGGAGAGCTTCCCGTACGGGATATGGCGTTTCATGTGTCCTCCTTTTTGCGCTGCGGCGGCAAAAGCGCATGAGTTGCTTATCTGCTTTCCCGAGCAGACCGGAGTCTGCCCGGCCCCGGTCTGCGCCGCCTTGACAAACCGGGGGCTTTCTTATTAAACTGTCACCGGGATTCCCGCATGAGCTCCGCAAGCTTGTTCTTAAGAGCGGCAAGAGCTTGCTGCGGGTCGTCAATGTCACGAACGGATGCCTCCATCGGGCACATGCCGTCACCGGTGCGGTTCATAATCCGTTCCACGACAGAGCCGTAAGAAACCTGCAGGCCTTTATCGCAAAGATAATCCAGAGCGGCGCCGCTTATGACCTCGCCGTAGCATCCCGCGGCTCCGCCGAGCACAAGGATCATGGCGGCAGCCCGGCCGATTATTTTGTCGGCGACGAATCCGCCTGACAGCAGGCCTTTCTCGAACAGTTCTATGACGGGGGATATGCCCCTTTGCTGGTATGTCTTTGCGACAGACCCGTCTTTTATCAGCACGCAGCTTGCCTCACCGTTTTTTATGAGTTCTATTGCGGACAGTCTGGCGCTGTCATAGTCCGGCATGTATGATCTCCTTTTACTGCATATAGTACATACTATAGGAAACACGAAAGCTGCGCGGATGTCAATAGTTGCGGAGGAATTTCGCTCTGCCGTACTCCGGCGCGCTCATTGGCGTATACTTGTAAGGCATCGGCAAAACAGAGCGGTCTCGCCCGGATATTTGAGCGGCGGACGCGGAAGGAGGGACTTTTGTGCCGGGTTTTTTTGAGCGAACATTTTTCGGCAACACGATATTCGATTATATCTGGTTTCTGATAGCGGCAGCCGTCAGCTTTCTTGTTCTGAAAGTCGCCGAACGGTTTGTTGTAAAACGTCTTAATTTGGTGTCTGCCAAAAAAAAGAGGCAGGTCGACCTGAGCGCATTGAGGTCGGTCAGAAGAAACATTATGCCGATCCTGTACCTGACTGCCCTCTATCTATGCACAAAGCTGCTGAATCTCAGCCCGTTGCTGACCGAATGGAGCCGCCATCTCATACTTGCGATAACGATAGCAATAGGCGCGTCGCTGGTATCCACTCTTGCTGTATTTGTGGGCTCGAGGCTCATCAAGAACGCTGCGGACGATTCGCAGACAAAAACGGTCGTAAAGTGGTCGGTCGCAATAATTAAAGTCCTGGTATGGACAGTAGCGCTGATCCTGTTCCTGGACAATATCGGAGTAAAGATCTCGTCTTTGATCACGGGGCTGGGTATAGGCGGTATCGCGATCGCCTTTGCCGCTCAGGCGATACTTGTGGACGTTTTTTGCTGCTTCACCATCTTTTTCGATAAGCCCTTTGAGGTTGGAGACTTTATAAAAACGGGCGAGCATTCCGGGACCGTGGAGCATATAGGGCTGAAAACGACGAGACTGCGCGCTCCGAACGGCGAGCAGATCGTGCTCGCAAATTCGGATCTGACAAAATCGCGCATCAACAACTTTAAAACGCTTGAAGAGCGCAGGGTCCTTTTTACGATAGGCGTCACGTATGAGACGTCGTCCGAGAAGCTCAGGCAGATACCCGATATGATAAAAGAAATCGTAACAAGTATGGAGGACGTGCGATTCGGGCGCGCGCATTTTTGCCGTTACGGGGCCTACAGCCTGGAATTTGAGATAGTGTACTTTGTTCTGAGCAAAGATTATGGGAAATATATGGATGTCAATCAGGAGATCTTTCTCAAAATGAAAGATTCGTTCGAGCGGCATGATATCGAACTTGCATACCCGACCCAGATGCTGCTGCTTCAAAAACAGAACTGAAATCGGCGGGGCGGCACCGGAATATATCAAACGCAGAACATTATTATAGACCCGCCGGGAGGCCGTATCCGATCCGGAACATAAGCTTTTCCCCTTAGGGAAGCCGGAGTGCGTACATGCCGCGCGGCCGTCATAACAAAACGGGACAAAAAACAGGGCAGAAGGATGTCCGCTGGGACATGCCTCCTGCCCGCTTTATTTGCCGCTGCGATCTTTTAGGGTCAGGCCAAAGCCGCCGTGATGATGGCCATCTTATAGACCTCGTCTGCGTTGCAGCCGCGCGAGAGGTCGTTTATGGGGGCATTCAGGCCTAGAAGGATAGGACCGTAGGCGTCGAAGCCGCCGAACCTCTGAGCGATCTTGTAGCCGATGTTGCCTGAGTTGATCTCGGGGAAGATAAATACGTTGGCTCTGCCGGCCACGTTGGAGCCCCTGCATTTGACCGCGGCCACTACGGGGGACACAGCCGCGTCGAACTGGAGCTCGCCGTCGATTGCAAGTTCGGGATGAGCCGCTTTTGCTTTGTTGCAGGCGTTCACGACCGTTGTGACGCTGTCTCCTTTTCCCGAACCTTTTGTCGAGTAGGACAGAAAGGCTACCCTGGGTTCGATACCGAAGATCCGGGCGCATTTTGCGGTCTCTATCGCTATTTCCACGAGGTCGTCCTCGCTCGGTGAGATGTTGATCGCGCAGTCGCCCATGGCGATCAACTCTTCGTTGCCGCCTTGCGAGCGGACCATAAGAAAGCAGGATGAGACGATTTTGTTGCCGGGCTTTGTTTTTATGATCTGAAGAGCGGGGCGCACGGTGTCTGCCGTCGAATAGGTCGCGCCGCCCAGCAGGGCGTCGGCATATCCCGTTTTTACGAGCATCGTGCCGAAGTAGTTGCTCTTCAGCAGGGCCTGGCGGCACTCTTCCTTGCTCATTTTGCCCTTGCGGATCTCCGCCATCGTTTCGATCATATCATCCATCCCCTCGAAAGATTCGGGGCAGATGATCTCGATGCCGTCGATCTCGAAGTTCCCGGCTTTCGCGGCGGCTTTTATCTCGTCGATATTTCCGACAAGGACCGGAGCTAAAAAACCTTCCTTTTTCAGCCTTGAGGCAGCCTCGAGAATGCGGGCGTCGGGTCCCTCGGTAAATACGATCTTGCGGTGGGAGGATTTAAGCTTTTCGATCAGCGAGTCAAACAGGGTTGTTGCGTTCATCGGTACGGGCCTCCATCAGTGATACAGTATTTTATATTTATGGCATATAAAGAGTAAAAACAAACATCAACAATATACACCTTTTTGTCGCAAAGCAAAAGTATAATATATAGAATTTTCGTATTTTTGCGTGGACGGCGGGGCGGACGGCCCGAGCCAGGGGTTTGCTGTTGACAAAGCTATATACAGAAAGTATAATATTGTTGCTTAAATATATGGTCACATCGATAGTTTCAGGAGTGGCTTCGGCCGCTCCTGTTTTACCCGTTTTGAATCATTCGGAAGGAGACGGCGATGGCATCGGTTTTTGCTCAGAGACTCTCATCCATTCGTAAGGAGTGCGGTCTCAATCAGCGCAGCGCGGCCTCGGAAATGAATATATCACAGGCGCTGCTGTCGCATTACGAGAACGGCATACGTGAACCGGGACTGGACTTTGTGACCAGGGCCTGTGAATTCTACGGTGTTTCGGCTGACTATCTTCTCGGGAGAACCTCCGTTAAGGACGGCGCGGCCGTTGTCAGGAGCAGAGCGGCCGGGAGCGTGGCAGAAAACTCGGAGGCACTTGAACACAAGCGGCGCCTGACGAGTTCCATCAGTTTGATTTTCGACTGTTTCGGCAGTTCCCTTGAGCCCAGGGCGCTGCAGGCGCTCGCGAACTATATGTATTGCCGCATTTGCCGCATACTGACGTACCTGCCTGTAGAGCTGCCTTCGGGGGCGCAGTTTTCGGATAAGAAACTGTGCGCGGCGCTGCATTTGCTGGAAGAGGAGAGCGCCCTGATAATGCTTGCCTCCCATCCGGGCAAAGATCTCGACGTCAAGTGGCTTGAGAAGCAATACCCGGAACGCTTCCGGGATCTGTATCAGGCGGTTGAGTCCGTGGCTCGGTCAGCTATTAATCGTATTTCCGCAGCTGAATAACCGGAGGATTAAGTGTGATAAATCAGGAGAATATAAGGAATTTCTCGATAATTGCCCATATTGACCACGGCAAATCAACGCTCGCCGACAGATTGCTGGAGTTGTGCGGCACAGTGGAAAAGCGTGATATGGAAAACCAGATTCTCGACAGTATGGATCTTGAGCGCGAGCGCGGCATCACAATCAAGGCCCGGGCAGTCAGGATGGAATACAAGTCGCCTGACGGAAACGAATACGTTTTTAACCTCATAGACACACCGGGCCACGTGGATTTTAACTACGAGGTCTCGCGTTCCCTCGCAGCTTGCGAAGGCGCGGTCCTTGTGGTTGACTCAACCCAGGGCGTCGAGTCGCAAACCCTCGCCAACACTTATCTCGCTATAGAACACGACCTTGAGATCGTGCCGGTCTTCAACAAGACCGACCTTCCGAACGCCGATCCGGAGCGGTGCAAAAAAGAGGTCGAGGCAATTATCGGCCTGCCGGCGATGGACAGCCCCGAGATATCGGCCAAACACGGGATAAACGTGGAGCAGGTGATCGAGCGCATCATAAGAGATATTCCGGCTCCGTCGGGCGACAGGACGGCCCCTTTAAAGGCCCTGATCTTCGACACTCAGTATGAGAGCTATCGGGGCGTCATTGTATATATCCGCGTTATGGACGGCTCCATCAGACCCGGTATGACCGTGAGAATGATGAACACCGGAGCGGAATACAACGTCGTGGAGACCGGATACCTTGCACCGAGAAGCATGGTGCCGTCGCCCTGCCTTGAGGCCGGTGAAGTAGGTTATTTCACCGCCAGTATCAAGAATGTGGCTGATACGCGCGTCGGCGATACTGTGACGGGCGCGGCGAATCCCGCAAAGGAAGCGCTGCAAGGGTACCGCGCTGCTCAGCAGATGGTTTTCGCGGGAGTGTACCCGCTTGACGGGGCGAAATTTGCGGATCTTCGCGATGCGCTTGAAAAGCTGAAGCTGAATGACGCGTCGCTATCTTTTGAGCCCGAGACGTCGGTCGCCCTGGGGTTCGGTTTCCGCTGCGGATTTCTCGGGCTTTTGCACATGGAAGTCATCATAGAGCGGCTCGAGCGTGAGTTCAACATGGAACTGATAACAACGATGCCGAGCGTTATCTACCACGTGGTTAAAACGAACGGGAAGATGATGGTTATCGACAACCCTCTCAACTATCCGAACCCGAGCGAAATCGAATATTGCGAGGAGCCCTTCGTGGAGGCCTCCATCCTGACGCCCGCCGAATACGTCGGGAACATCATGGAGCTCTGCCAGGACAGGCGGGGCGAACTCAAAGGCATGGATTATCTTGACGCGGACAGGGTCGAGCTCAAATATGAGCTGCCTCTTAACGAGATAATATACGACTTCTTCGACGCTCTCAAATCACGCACCCGGGGTTACGCTTCGCTCAACTATGAACTTTCCGGATATCGCAGGTCAAACCTAGTCAAGCTGGACATATTGCTCAACGGCGATCTGATAGATGCTCTTAGCCTTATTGTTCACGCGGACAAAGCCTATCCCCGCGCCCGCAGGATGGCCGAGAAGCTGAAAGACAATATCCCGCGGCAGATGTTTGAGATCCCGGTGCAGGCCGCGATAGGCGGCAAGATAATCGCCCGTGAGACGATCAAGGCTATGCGCAAGGACGTGCTGGCAAAGTGCTACGGGGGAGACATCACCAGAAAAAAGAAGCTGCTTGAAAAACAGAAGGAGGGCAAAAAGCGCATGCGCTCCTTCGGAACGGTCCAGGTACCGCAGGAGGCGTTCATGGCGGTGCTGAAGCTTGACGAGTAGCGCGGCTGCTCGAACAGATCATTACGGGGGGAGGCTGAGCGGTAATGAACAAAAAGCTGGGTATATATGTCCATATCCCGTTCTGCCGTGCCAAATGCAGTTACTGTGATTTCTATTCGGTCACAGGTTCGGACAATCTGTTCGGCGCTTATTCCGAGGCCCTGAAGACGCACATACGCGAGGCCGCCGAACAGCTGGCCGAGTGCGACGTCGATACGATATATTTCGGCGGCGGCACGCCGACGCATTTCGGTGCGAAGCGCCTGTGCGCCGTTCTGAACGAGATTGCGAAGAGGTTTTATATAACCGAAAAAGCCGAGATCACGTTTGAGGCAAACCCCGAGAGCCTGGACGGGGAAGACGCCCTCAGGCTTCGCAGGGCCGGCTTCAACCGCGTCTCGATCGGCGTTCAGTCAAACGATAATCTCACGCTGAGACAACTGGGCAGACCGCATACCTGGGAGCGGGCGAAGCGCGCTGTGAGAGCCTGCAGAGATGCGGGGTTCCAGAACCTGAGCATAGACCTGATGTACGGGCTGCCGGGGCAGACGTTGAAAAAATGGGAGGCCTCGATCGCGGACGGGATAGCGCTCGAACCCGAGCATATCTCCTGCTACGGCCTGAAACTCGAGGAGGGCACGCCCCTTTTCGAGCGGCGCGCCGAACTTGAGCTGCCGGATGACGACTGCCAGGCCGATATGTATGCAGCGGCCGTCGAACGGCTCGACGAGGAAGGATACGCCCAGTATGAGATATCGAATTTTGCCAGGAAGGGATTTGCGTCGCGCCACAATATGAAATACTGGACGCTGGGAGAGTATCTTGGCTTTGGCGCGTCGGCGCATTCAGACCTCAACGGCCGCCGCTTTGCCTGTGTTAAAGACGTCAGACAATATATTGAGAGAATTCGCAGCGGGGAAAAAGTTATGACCGATCTCGAGTTTTTGCCGCCGCAGGCGCGCGCGGGAGAGTACATCATGCTCGGTCTGCGTACCGTAAGGGGTATTTCATCCGCAGAGTTCACGTCACGCTACGGTGAAGGCTTTGAGAAGCTGAGACCGTATATCCGGAAACTTGTCAGCGCCGGCTTTGCCCGCGAGGTCGGCGAGCGTGTGAGACTGACGACGAAGGGGTTTCTGGTATCCAACGTGATAATAGGGAATCTGCTCGACTATCTGTAAAGTTATGCCCGCTGAAGCCTGTTTGCTTCCGTCCGGTCAGGTGATCGAAAAAGTCTCTTTTAAACCGGTCGGAAATGCTGTAAAATAAACCTTTACAGGAAGGAGAGGCAGCGGTATGACGTATTGCCCGAATTGCGGCAGCAGCGTAAGATCAGGCTCCGGGTACTGCCAGAACTGCGGCGAGATTATTGAACCGACCGTACAGATGCCTCCTCTTGACCCCAAGAACCCCGAGCCCTACACCGCCGGCGAGCGAATGGAGTCTTTTCCTCCGCTTTTTGAAAATACCGCCGATCAGAAGTCCGAAGGGGCCGCGAACCAGCCGGCGGCCGCAAACGGAATTCAGCCGCATGCTGTCCGGCAAAGGTCGGGAGGCAGAAACTTCCTGCTGCTTACCGTGATCGTGCTTGTTATCGCGGCGGCTGCCGCCGCGGGAGTATACGCCCTTTTACCGGAGTTCAAAAGAGCGGACGGGGATCCCGTATTCTATATATGTGAAGGCCTTTTGTACATGCACAGGGGCTCCAGGGTGGCAGATACCTGCGTCGTATTTGATCTTTCCGGTCAGATACAGTCAGCCGAGGAGCAGTATGGCGGCGCGCGTCAGGCTGCCGGCACCTTTTTTGAAAGTTTCTATTACGATGAAGGCAGCGAGACGCTCTACTTTTTAGATTTTCAGGACAGCCTGTACTGCGTGAAAATAAACAAGGGTTTTGGCAAAAAGGATATTCAGGACAGGGTAAAGCTCATTTCCGGGCAGGTATTCTCCCCGGAAACAGGTGATGAAGGCCCTCTGCGCACGGGATATTCCGTTCTGCCGGCGACCGGTCAGGTCTTCTTCCTGAAGCAGGCAGGTCAGAGCAGGAAGCTGTACGTATACGCCGGCGGCGAGACCCGCCTTCTTTCGGAGGACGCGGAGGCCTACGGCGTGTCGAGCTCGGGTGAGAGCGCCCTGTTTCTTAAGAAAAATCCTGCGCCGCTCGACAGGAGCGAATACACTATGTACATCTGCTCCACGCAGAGCGGCGATCTCATAAAGGTCGATTCGAAAGTGAGTTCCGTAAAAAAGCTGGACGACTCGTTTGATCTTATCTGGTACACGAGGTTTGACCCCGATAACAATAGCGGCCCGGTGTCCGTTTGGATCGGGGGCAGGACGATAGAGAATGAGCTGGTCCTGTCGAATCTTAAGTCCTGCGGCGGCTTCTCGGACAGCGGATTTTATTACGGCGTGCAGTCAACACAGAAACTGAACGTCTGGGATTATATAGCGGACATAGATCCGGGCGACAGCAATTACGGGTCATACTCGACGCTCAGGGGAGTACTCAGGAACTCGACCTTTGAAAGAACGAGCCAGACCGTGAGTTTCTGGAGCGAGAGCGGCAGCAGCGAGCTGGCGCGAAACGTCGCCTCATGGGAGGTGCTCAATGCCGAAAACGGCCTTCTCTCGATGCAGATATACGACTTTTCTCAGCAGGAGATCCTGGATATAGAAGACGTGAGGAGCGCCTTTTCCGCTATAGAGTTTTTTGAGAATACCGATGTTTTCTCGAGCAGTTACTTCTCGTTCGGCGGCGGCGCCGCTTTTGAGGGAGAAGGTCTCACATACTGCTGCATTTCCCCGGAAGGCAACGAGGTCTGGATGATAGACAACTCGGGCGGAAGGGGGGTCCTGTACAGCTGCACGGTAGCCGAGGACGGCTTTATAGACCGCACAAGGATCGCAGGCGACGTTGCCGCCGCGGAGTGCTGGCCCGAACGGAACGCCGTTTTGTTTGCGAGCGATTACAACCACAATACAAAGCGCTGCGATCTGTACGTTCTGGAAGAGGGGACGGTCAGCTGCATATCGTATGACGTGTACCTGCCCGGGTGGGAGGTGCAGCTCTTTGACGGAGGCGCGGCGATCGCATATCTGAAAGACCCCGTTTTTTCGGACGATGCATTTGAAGCTGACCTGTATTACTATTTTGAAGGCGAGTCGGTATTCGTAGCCCGGGATGTGAGGGGTTTCGCGTGCGTGTCGTTTGATCGCATGTTTTATCTTTCGGCCGCAGCGAAAAGGAACCCGGTGCTGTATTTATACAACGGCGAGCATGCACCGGCGGCAAAAGACGTGTGGGCGGTGTTTGCTCCCGGCGTGCAGGCGGGGCTCCGGCTCAAGGGTAGTTAGTTTATCGGCGGCGGCATGCGCAGAAAGGCGGATAGCGGTTTGAAATCAAAATTGAGATCCGGACACAGCGATTTTTCGGTCGGGGGCCCGTATTTGACTCTTCTGCTGGTCTTTGCCGCTGTCAGTGCCGTGATCGCTGTTTCAATCAATGAACACTCGCTTTTATATCTGGCCGGAGCGGAGGCTGGCACCGCCGTCATATGCTTTTTTGCCGTATTTCTGAGCGTAAAACTCTACCGCAGGCGCGTTTTGCGTATGATGGACAGCATATCCCGCTACTTATCGCTCTCCGACAACGAAACGCTCGCCAGATATCCCATCCCCGTGGCGATCATCAGTCTGGAGACGGAGGAGCTCCAGTGGTGCAACGACATGTTTCTTGACATCGTTCAGGGCGCAGAGGGCCTTCAGGAGAGACGGATCACCCGTCTGATCCAGGGGTTTTCGACGCGCTGGCTCCTGGAGGGGAAGAGCGAAGCTCCGGGTATAGTCTCTGTCGGCGATACAAAGCACATGGTCTTCGGGTGCGTCATGCGCTCCGCGGCCTACGGGCGAATTGCCGCCACATTCTGGGTGGATGTCACGGATTATGAAGAGACGGCCCGCGAATACCAGCTCTCAAGGCCTAACGTAGCGATATTGACGCTCGACAATTACTCCGACCTGATAGCCAACATGTCTGACACGGCCCGTTCGGGAGTTATCGCGGCGATAGACGAAAAAGTGAACAGCTGGGCGCAGGGTGTGGACGGGCTTTTGTTCAAGACCGAGAGGGAGAGATATATATTTATCTTCGAAGAGCGCTGGCTCTCCCACTTTACGCAGAAAAAGTTCTCGGTGCTGGAATCTGTGAGGCAGGTAGTGAGCCCCGGCGGACTTCCCGCTACGCTGAGCATCGGAGTGGGCCACGGCGGCTCCTCGTTCAGCGAGAATTACCAGCTCGCAAGCCAGAGCCTGGACATGGCCCTCTCCCGCGGCGGAGATCAGGCCGTAGTCAGGGACATGAGCAATTTCTCTTTCTACGGCGGGCGCGCGAAAGAGACGGAAAAGCAGATAAGGGTCAAAGCCCGGGTCATAGCGACCGCTCTGGGGGAACTGATATCGGACGCGTCATCCGTTTTTGTGATGGGGCACGTCAACGAGGATATAGACTCGATAGGCGCCGCGGCAGGCATCTGCTGCATCGCTCGCAAATGGGACACACAGGCCTTCATTGTGATAGACCGTGACAGGAACGACGCGAAGAACCTCATAGCCAGGCTCGAAGCGCTCGATGAGTATGACGGAAGGTTTATCAGCGCGCAGGACGCCCTGATGAGGGCCGACGGCAAGTCGCTTCTCGTAGTAGTGGATACGAACCGTCCGGCGCAGGTGCGGTCACAGGAACTCCTGCTCTCTTTTAACCGCATAGTCGTCATAGACCACCACCGGCGGGCGGCCGACTATATCGAAAGGGCCACGCTCTACTTCCATGAGCCGTTCGCGTCCTCCGCCAGCGAACTGGTCGTAGAGATCATGCAGTACCTCGTCTCCGCTTCGGATATCCTTAAGGCGGAGGCGGACGCCCTTCTCGGAGGTATGGTACTGGATACGAAGAGCTTCAGCGTGCGCACCGGCGGGCGGACTTTTGAGGCAGCCGCCTTTATCAGAAGAGCGGGAGCGGATACGGTTGAGGTAAAAAAACTGTTCCAGTCCAATCTTGCGGACACCGTGGAGCGATATGAGATCGTCAGAGCGGCGCGTCTGTATCACGGGGACATAGCGATCTCTGTGCTTGAGCGCCAGACAGACAGGTCTCTTGCCGCCCAGGCCGCCGACGAGCTGCTGACGATATCCGGCATATCTGCCTCGTTTGTGCTCTTCCCGGAGGCGGATAAGGTCATAATCTCCGCGAGATCGATAGGCGAGACCAACGTCCAGGTCATCCTCGAATCGCTCGGAGGGGGCGGCAACACCGCTACCGCGGGCGCTCAGCTTGAGAACGTGACCGTGCAGCAGGCTCTGGCGGAGCTTGTAGCGGCAATAGACAAATATTACGAAGGATAGGAGTTGAGTGTAATGAAGGTGATCCTTCGACAGGATATCAAGGGGCACGGGAAAAAAGACGATATAGTGGAGGTCTCCGACGGTTACGCGCGCAATTATCTGCTTCCCCGGAATCTGGCGGTCCAGGCGACGGCAGACAATCTCAACAGCGCAAAACAGGTGGCAAAGGCCAAAGCGCTGCGGCTCGCCCGCGAAAAAGAGGATGCACAGGCGCTTGCGGAAAAGCTCAGATCATGTGAAGCCGTGATAAAAGCGCGCGCCGGAACGACCGGGAAGCTGTTCGGGGCGGTGACGTCCCAGGAGATATCCGACGCATTTAAAAAACAGTTCGACCTCGATATAGACAAAAAGCGGATAATACAGGACGAGCCCATAAAACAGTACGGCAGATACGAGCTTAAATATAAACTCGGCAGCGAGGTAACGGGGACCTTGTACGTGGTCGTCACCGAGGAATAGCTCATTCCCGGCGTACAAACGGACAGTCCGCTAACCAGCGGACGGGGGCCGTTCGCACTGCGCGTCACGGGATATAGATATGTATATTCCCGCAAATGGGGGGTGAGAGAAGTTGAATGAATTTACGCTGTCGCGGGTTCCGCAGAGCATCGAGGCGGAGCAGGCTGTACTTGGCTCCATGCTCATCGACTCGCGCTGCATACCGGATATCATAGACAAGCTCAAGCCGGAGTGTTTTTATCTTGAAAAGAACAGGGAGATTTTCGAGATAATATATTCGATGTTTACGTACTCCCAGATCATAGACCCCGTAACTGTGCTTGACAGGATGAAGGCCGCAGGGGTATATGATGAGAACACGTCGAGGTCCTACATCCTGCAGCTGATGGAGATCACCCCGACGGCGGCGAACGTCGGAGCGTACGTGCGCATCCTTCAGGATAAGGCGATGCTCCGCGCTCTCACCGACATGTGTTCACAGGTCATGGAACTGGCGCAGCGGGAAGAGGGCGAGGCCGCGCAGGTCCTTGAAATCGCCGAGCGAAGAATCTATGATATAAGGGCGGGAAAGGGCGTTTCCGGCCTGGAGCACATATCCAGGGTCCTTTCACATTACTACGAACTTCTCGGAGAGCGCTCGCGCAGCGAAAAGTCGATCCCGGGCCTTCCGACCGGGTTTACGGATCTTGACGAGGTCATTTCGGGACTGAACAACACGGATCTGATACTGATCGCTTCACGCCCCGGTATGGGCAAAACAAGCTTCGCTTTAAACATTGCCGTAAACGCGGGAAAGAAAACGGATAAAGCGATCGCTTTCTTCTCTCTGGAAATGTCGAAGGAGCAGCTTGCGATGCGCCTGATATCCTCCGTGGCATTTGTCGACAGCCACAAACTCATGACGGGCAGGATCGGGGCGTCCGACTGGGAGAAGATCATGACGGCGGCTGCGGCTATAAGCAAGATCAATATGTTTGTTGACGACAATCCGACCGTAACGGTGGCCGACATCAGCGCCAGCTGCCGCAGGATATCGAACCTCGGGCTTGTGGTAATCGATTATCTTCAGCTGATGCAGAGCGCTTCCGGCAAAGTCCGCCCGGGCGACAACCGGGTCCAGATAGTCAGCGATATCTCCCGCGCTCTCAAGATAATGGCGAAAGAACTGGGCGTTCCGGTCATCTGCCTGTCACAGCTCAACCGCGCTGCCGAATCCAGCCAGGACAAGCGCCCGACACTTGCGAACCTGCGCGATTCCGGCTCGATAGAGCAGGACGCCGATATCGTGCTCATGCTCTACAGGGAGGACTACTACGCAAGGCTCAAAGACGGCTCGGCGCCAGACAACAACACCGCTGAGTGCATAGTGGCGAAAAACCGCCACGGCGCGACAGGCGTCGTCAAATTGCAGTGGCTGCAGCAATATACGACCTTCTCCGGCAGAGAGTGGGTTCACGATGAAGACGATTTCTAGGTTCCTTTCATACTGCGACTCATACGGAATGCTCCCCCGGGGGGAGCGCATTATGTGCGCTGTGTCAGGCGGCTCCGATTCAACTGCCATGCTCTGTATGCTGATGGAAGCGGCGCCCGAGCGCGAATTACAGATCGAGGCCGCCCACTTCAACCACCGCCTGCGTGGTGAAGAATCGGACAGGGATGAGGAGTTTGTACGGGAGTTCTGCCTTGAAAGAGGGATACCGCTTCACTCGGGCAGCGGGGACGTAGCGGCCGTGTCCGACAAAACGGGAAAAGGTATAGAGGAGACAGCGCGCAAATTGCGCTACGAGTTCCTTGAGAGCGCCGCCCGACGCTCAGGCTGCGGCGCGGTGGCCACCGGACATACGGCGGACGACAACGCCGAAACGGTGATCATGAATCTGCTCCGGGGTTCAGGAGCGCGCGGCCTGGCGGGCATCCCCCCGCGAAGGGGCTCGATCATCAGGCCCGTGCTCTGCTTTACAAGGAGCGAACTGCGCGGGTACCTCGCGGAAAAAGGGGTCGGCTACGTCGAGGATTCGACGAACGAGGACCGCGCGTACACCCGCAACAGGATAAGGCTTGAAGTGATGCCGGTCATTCGCGAGTTGAATCCGTCATGCGCCGGTGATATACTATCAGCCTGTGAACTCCTGCGAAGGGACGACGCATTTCTTGACGGCCTTGCGGTGGATTATCTTGCTGCGGGACCGGTGGGGAAAATCGACGCCGGGTCGCTTTGTGCTCTTCCGCTGCCCGTGGCTTCCCGCGTTATCCGCCTCGCCGCTCCCGGGGATACGGAGCTGACACGCGAGAGGATCGAAACCGTGCTCGAATTTGCGAAGAGCGGCAGATCGGGTACAGCCGTACAGCTTCCCGGCGGCTTTGAAGCGAGACTTGACCAGGGGATACTGTCATTCAGCCGATCGGCGGACGCCTGTAAAATTGAGAGATTCGACCTTAAGCCCGGGAAGACGGATATACCGGGAACACGCTGGACGGTGAGCTGTTCATACCGGCGCGCGGAGCCGGGCGACACCTGCACAAAATACCGCTTTGCGGTGAAAGGCGGGTGCACCGATCTGAATATCCGTTCAAGGCAGGAAAAAGACGCCCTCACGCTGAAGTATCGGGGCGGGACCAGAACGCTGAAGAAGCTGTTTATCGAGGCAAGAATTCCGGTCCGTGAGCGCGGGCTGGTGCCGGTGCTCGCATCCGGCCCCAGAGCGATCGCCGTTCCTGGTTTTGGTATCGACGAGCATTTTCGGGCGAAAGCCGGAGAGTGTGCGTATATTATTAATTTTTCAGAGGAATAAAATATGTTGAACGATATTGCATACGTCCTTTTGTCCGCGCAGGAGATAGAAAAGAGGGTGTCCGAGATCGCGGCTCAGATCAATTCGGACTACTCCGGAAAAGAACCCATCATCGTGAGCGTTCTCAGAGGTTCGTTTATCTTTATGGCCGACCTTGTGCGCAAGCTCGATTTGAAGTGCACGGTGGACTTCATGTATGTCTCTTCATATGAGAACAGGTCGGTCACGACGGGCGCCGTCAAGATAGTAAAGGATCTCGATATCGACCTCGAAGGAAAAGACGTCATCATCGTAGAGGACATACTGGACAGCGGGCTGACCCTCCACTACCTCAAAGAACTCCTGATGACAAGAAGACCCGCCTCGATCCGGACGTGCTCACTTCTTGACAAGCCTGCGCGCAGAAAGGCGCAGGTGACAGCGGATTATGTGGGGTTTGAGGTTCCCGACGCGTTTGTGGTGGGCTACGGTCTGGACTACGCGCAGAAGTACAGGAACCTGCCGTTCATAGGAGTTCTCAAGTCAGACATATATGAAAATGAATAGACCTCCCTCGGAGGGAGACAGACAACGGATCCGTACTATTTGCGCGCGGGAGGTTTGATTTGAAAAAGCCAAAGATAATCAGAGGCCTGGGTTTCTATGTCCTTGTTTTTGTGATATTGATCATCACGGTCATTATGCTGTCTACCGATGAGGCGGCCGAAGAAATAACATATGCGGAGGTAGTCGACCTGTTTTACAACGAACAGGTGGACAGCTTCAAGATCGAGGGGGACACCCTTTATCTTACGTTGAAGACACCCCTTGCTGACGGCTCAACGATGGTGACTCACTCGCTGTATGATTTCTCGGTGTTCCGTGAGGACCTCAACGAGCTGGTTATGCAGCAAAAGGAGAAGGGTATCCTCGCGGACTATAACTATATTCCCGAGTATGATACCCCGTGGTGGCTCACGCTTTTGCCGTACGTTATCATGATCGGGGCTTTCATAGTCTTTTGGATCATACTTATGAACAGAAGCGGCGGCGGCATGGACAAGACCATGAAGTTCGGCAAAGCCCGGACCAAGCTGGGGAACGAGGAAAAGAAAAAAGTCACGTTCGGCGACGTCGCGGGAGCGGATGAGGAGAAAGCGGAGCTTGAGGAGATAGTCGAGTACCTCAAAGACCCCGCGAAATTCGTCGCCCTCGGCGCGCGGATCCCCAAGGGAGTGCTGCTGGTGGGGCCGCCGGGGACCGGGAAAACGCTGATAGCCAAAGCGGTAGCCGGGGAAGCGGGAGTCCAGTTTTTATCCATATCGGGCTCGGATTTTGTTGAGATGTATGTCGGTGTGGGCGCCTCGCGTGTACGCGACCTGTTTGATCAGGCAAAAAAAGTGTCGCCCTCCATCGTGTTTATCGACGAGATAGACGCTGTGGGCAGACGAAGAGGTGCGGGGCTCGGAGGGGGCCACGACGAGAGGGAGCAGACGCTCAATCAGCTGCTGGTTGAGATGGACGGATTCGGCAGCAATGAGGGTGTGATCGTTATGGCCGCCACCAACAGGCAGGACATTCTCGACCCCGCGCTGCTGCGGCCCGGCCGGTTTGACCGCCACATCTACGTGGGGCTCCCCGACGTAAAAGGGCGAGAGGCAATTTTGAAGGTACACGCCAAGGACAAACCGCTCTCCGAGAGCGTCGACCTTGCCACGATTGCAAAGGCCACCCCCGGATTTACGGGAGCCGATCTTGAGAATCTGCTCAACGAAGGCGCGCTCCTTGCCGCGAGGCAGAATAAACGCATGATCGAAATGCCCGATCTTGAGGAAGCGATGATAAAAGTCATCGCGGGGCCCGAGAAAAAGAGCCGCGTCGTATCGGACCACGAGCGCCGGCTTGCGGCATTCCACGAGGCGGGGCACGCTGTGGCAATGCGCTCCCTGCCGTCTCAGGATCCGGTGCACAGGATTTCTATAGTCCCGAGGGGCGCGGCCGGAGGAATGACCATCTCGCTGCCGAAAGAGGACAGAAACTATAAATCAAAAAAAGAGATGGAGGACAACATCGTCGGACTGCTCGGCGGGCGCGCAGCCGAAAAGCTGATGCTCGACGACATATCGACGGGCGCTTCAAACGATCTTCAGCGCGCTTCAGCCATCGCGCACAGCATGGTCGCTAAATACGGCATGAGCGACAAGATCGGCCCGGTCGTGTTCGACACGGAAGACCAGGTGTTCATCGGGCGCGACTACGGCCGCACGAAGGCTTACTCCGAAGAAGTGGCGGCCCGCATAGACGCCGAGGTTCACAGGATCATCGACGAGGCGTTCGTACGCTGCGAGGCAATATTGAACGAGCACAGGGACGTTCTGGAGCTGGTGGCGAACACCCTGCTTGAAAGGGATACGATAAGCGGCGAGGAGTTCGAGCACATTTATGTCACGGGTAAGCTCCCTCAGGAAACACAGGACACCGCTCTTGCGGCCGGACCGGAACCGGCGCAGGATCAGGCCGCTGCGCCCGAAGAAGACAGTAATTTGCCGGAGTGAGGCTTATGAGTTCAGGCTCCGGCTCATATAGCCGATCATACATTGAGGGAGGACAAAAAATGAGTTTGACATACAAAATCGAGATCGCCGGGCTCGAAAGGGAACTGCAGCTTTGCAAATTGAACGACGATATGTGTATCGCCGCTTTCATAATGTTCGGAGACGTGGAGCTCACTGTGAGATGCGCGAGCGAGCTGCTGGCAAGATTGCCCGAATACGATTACCTTATCGCTCCGGAGGCGAAAGCCATACCGCTTTTGTACGAGATGGCAAGGCAGACGGGCAGCAACAGGTATCTTGTTGCAAGAAAGGGCCGAAAGCTGTATATGGCCGACCCTATTGAGGTGCAGGTGCGCTCGATAACGACCGACCATGTGCAGAAACTGTACATAGGCAGGCCGGAGGCCGAGCTGATGCGCGGCAAACGCATCGTTATCGTCGACGACGTCGTATCGACGGGGGAGTCGCTCAACGCCGTGCAGGAACTTGTGAAAGCGGCGGGAGGCACTGTCGTCGCAAAGGCTTTCGTTCTTGCGGAGGGGGATGCGGCGAAAATGGACGATATCATTTATCTGCAGAAACTGCCCCTGTTTACGTCGGACGGCAAGCCGCTCGATTGATTTCTTAAGCTGAAAACCAGAAAATCGACATATTTGAAGCAGAACCGCCCGAAAGGGTGATCGGTCGGGAACTCATTTTGCGATAATTCTTTGTTCGATCCTCATATTGCGGAGAGAAAACGACTGCATCGAAGGATATGACCTTCGGTGCAGTTTTGTTTACGGAAACTACGCGCTGTGAGCCGTTATAAAAAGTCCCGCACGGGAAAAACTATAGCTGATAAAATAAAAAGGAGGATTCAATATGAATCTTGTGCCCTGGAATCCCTTCAGGGAATGGGAAAATATCAGCAGAGAAATGAGCGATCTGTTCAGTTTTCCGACGCGGGTGTTCGGAGGCTTCGCATCTCCCCGCGTTGACGTATACCAGACAGAAAACGACCTGGTGGTAGAAGCCGAGATCCCGGGAGTCTCAAAGGAAGACCTGGAATTATATATCGATGAGAATACCGTAAGACTGGCGGGCCGGACAAAAAGGGAAAACGGCGTGAAAGATGAAACGGTCTGCAGGAAACAACGGTACTACGGCAGCTTTTCAAGAGTGATTCCGCTGCCCGTCGAGGTAAAATCCGATCAGGCTAAAGCAGAATATAAAGACGGTGTTCTTTCGGTCACCATGCCGAAAGTCGAGCCCGCGAAAGCAAAGATAAGAAAGATTGATATTCAATAAGCAGCAAGATATAAAGAAGGCAGTCCGTAGTACGCTTCGGACCGCCTTTTTGCACAGATGATAAGCCCTGGCTTTCCGGGGGGATCGGTTATCCCCGACGAGCACCCCTTTTATGAAGCTTTGCTCACTGTGATCTCACCGGAGCGGACAAGTTCGGCGAAAATATGCGCAAGATTCGGATCAAACTGTGTTCCGGCGTTCTTCTCTATCTGTTCCGCCGCGTACTCTACCGAAAGTCCCTTACGGTAAGGCCTGTCTGTCGTCATCGCGTCAAAAGCGTCCGCCACGGCCAGACAGCGCGCGGCTACGGGTATTTCCTCTCCGGAAAGCCCGCGCGGGTAGCCCTTGCCGTCCCAGCGCTCGTGGTGGCCGATGGCGGCCGGGATAACGTAGTCCATAGAAGGAAGGTGCCGTATCATCTCTATGGCGCTGTTGACGTGCTCCGTCATGAGTTTGAACTCGGAGTCGGTCAGCTTTTCCGGCTTATTCAGTATGCTCTCGGGGATGCTGATCTTGCCGATATCGTGCAGCAGCGCCGCCTCATATATGATCTTAACCTGCTCCTCGTTCAAACCGGCCGCTGTTGCAAGGATGGATGAATACCGCGCGACGTTGCGGCTGTGGTTGCCCGTGTAGTTGTCTTTCGCGTTTATTGCCGCGGTGAGGGCGTGTATTGTCGGCGAGGAGGCCTTATAGTGCGAGGTGCTGTCGCTCTCCGCACGGGCAAGGATATCCATGGTCTTATCCGCTATACTGTGTGAGACGGGCTTGATGCCCTTGAACATCACGATGATGTCCTTACCGGAATTCTTGGCGTTAAAAACAGCCATATCCGCATTTTCCATAAGCTCGTTCGGGCTGGATGCCGCGTACGGATAGACACAGATGCCTCCGCTGATCGTGAGATGCTTGTAGCGGTGCCGGCTCGGCTCGTCATTTATAGCGTCTACACGGCGCCTGATCTCTTCAGCCAGTATGATCGAGCTGCGGCCGTCAAAATGGGGAAGCAGGACGGCGAACACTTTCCCGCTGAAGCGGAAAACAGTGCCGTTTTTTCCGACTACGGCTTTGGCGATCTCCGCAACGCGCCGCATGATATAGTCGCCCTCATCGTTGCCGTAGAGCTGGTTGTAAAGCTTGAAGTCGTCAAGGTCCAGATATAACAGCGCCAGAGAATCACCGCGGCAGGCTTCAAAATCATTCTTGATGCACTCGGTAAAATGCTTGTAATTGTAAACTCCCGTCAAGCTGTCCGTTCGCGCCTCCTGATATACGCGCTCGTAGAGACAGGCATTTTTGACCGCTATCGAGGTTATCGTGCTGACGGTGTTGAGAAAGGACAGTTCCGAGTAGGAGTAGGGCGTCCCGTGTTCCTTACTCGAAAGCAGCAGCAGCCCGACTATATCCTCGTCGTCGACAAGACCCGCGACGCAGGCTATGTCCATATCCCTGAATATTTTCTTTTCATCCTGCCACAGGGACAGATAATAGGGGCTGTGCCGGAATTCTTCCATCGTGAAGCACGTTTCCTCACTTCTGAGGTATGTGAGCAGAGGGCTCTGGGCCGAAATGGAGAATTTCTGAGGTTTCAGGGGGTTTGAACTGTAACGGGAGACGAAAGCGCCCTCTTCCGGCAGACAGAAATAAACGTTGCAGACCGGGATCTCGGTCGTGACGACCTTGATGAGCTCGCTGAACACTTCTTCCGTTTTCAGTGTTCTGGAGACTTTGTTTGAGAATGCCTTCAGAAGCCTGCTCTGCTGCTCCTCACGCGTGAAGAGGGAATCCATCAGCCTTTTGATCATATAACATATAAGGATGATGAGGACAAAGAAAATGACTACTACGAAACTGGTCGCCGCGTTGTCGGACATGCCGGTGGAGACGATCGCCTGCTTGAGAGGGGAAATAAAATAGACGGATGCAAACGTGCACATCACGAACGAGACCATCAGCACGACGTTCTTTGATACGAGCAGCGTCAGCCTGAACATGCGCCGCTTATAGAGCGCTATCATCATGGACACCGCCATGATAACGCCGCCGAGCGTATCCCAGGGGAACGTGTTCCCGGGGATGATCTGGACCATATTCCCTATCGCAGTTATGAAACATCCGAAAATGAGAGCCTGGAGGCCCGGCGTGCGGATCCCCTTTTCGCGGATAAGCTTACGAACAACGAGAACGATGAAGACAACAATAATAAGGAAGAACACAAGCGGAATTGCGATCTGCCACTCCATCTCATACGTGAATACCGTGCCGCCGGTTGGCGTGGTAACGGCTGCGGGGGGAGCGATAAACACCCCGAATGCTTCGAGTATAACTATGATCAGCGATCCTATGCCGAAAATAAGTTTGGAGAGGCAGCCTCTGAAGCGCGCAAAACTGCACACAAACATGTACGCAAGAAACGCGAAAGCAAACAGGGCGAGGATGGAGACCCCGAACCAGAATCTGATGCCGGGGAAGATTTGCAAACGCATGAGCACGGCACCGCCGGTCCACAGCAGCGCGTCGGTTATGAGGAGTATGAACCACCGGATCTGAGAGGTCTTTTTTGCCGCAAGGAAGGCTGCAAGGATAATTGCATAGCAGATGAGGGCCAGAATGTTAACGTATAAAAAGGGGACCGAGCTCATATAGCCTTCACCTCCCGGACGATAACGCAAGGTTCGCTCTCCTGCAGTTTGAGCAGCTCGCCGATGTCAAGAGCGGACGGGTTGATTCTCTGGAGCGTTCTCCCTGTCCGGCCTTTATATGTAGCGATGGCTCCCGTCTTGAGTATCGTCACCTTAAGAGGTTCCATATTGAGCAGCCGCTTAAGGTCGTTATAATCGCTGTCATAGTATCTGAAGTAGACGGCCAGATGCTCCGCCAGGGCGCTCTTTGAAACTGCGTCGCCGGTCACCGCCTCGGGGGTCAGCTCGATATACATATGCAGATACGGCTGGCCCTCGTGCGAGTATTCTTTTTTTGCCAGCCAGTCGTTTATACCGAGCTTTGACAGAGCGACAACGTCTCCGATCGTCGACTCGGTAAGCCTTGTAAACCCCGCGATATCGATGACGGAAGAGACTCTGTCATCAAACGTGAAGGTCGGCAGGGAACCCGCGGTCCCGGCACTGACGCAGCGGTAGACGTCGCCTATGCGGTACCTCATGAAAGCCCCGCCCTTCAGCACGCTAATAACAAGTTCATACAAGCCGCCTGTCCGCACCTCGTTCATAAGGCACGTGCGAGGCTGGTAATCTTTGTTCTCCAGACAGTGCTGGATCTCGTCTTCGGGAATGAACTCGTAGAAACACGCGTCGGGGAAAAAGTACATTCCGTTGTGTTCCCATGTTTCCGTGCCTATGCATGTCGACTCGGTTCCGGCGGCAAGCTCAAACGGCTCGGTTCCCCAGGCCTTGGCAAGTCTGCTGCGATAGCAGTGGGCGTCGGTACCAGCGCAGATGAAAGCCTTCGGTCTGAAAATATCCCCGGGCTGGACCGGGCGCTGGTCCCGGCGGCTCAAATACCGGGCTTTCAGATAGCGGAGCGCTATGTCCGGCGAAACCTTGATCTTGCCTTTGCTCTTTCCGGAGCTTGCCGAAGAAAAGTTTTCGGTTATATAGTTTGCGACGCTGCCGATGCCGAAGAAGAAATCAATGCCGCCCTTGTGGGCCATTGTGAAGCCCTTCTTTATTCTTTCGCTGAAGCTGAGCCCGTTTTTCTCGTTGGGGTCGGGCAGCCATTCGAGATTGATCTCCTCTTTCACAAGGGAGGGCATGAGCCCTGTCGCGTACGGGAGCGGAGCTCCGCCGTACAGGACCCGGTCGCCCTTTGATACGTTGATGTCGCCTTTCTCCCTCGCGGTTGTGACGAGCATCAGGCAAATGATGTTGTGGCTGTACGTATCGAGCATCTCACGGGTATAAGGGGCTACTTTTACGGGGCGGAGCCCGCCCTCCCAGGTGGTCTCTATCCAGACCATCGGAGTGGCGGGCAGCATAGCCGTGCGCCTGGACAGCAGCACGTCCGCGTAATCTTCATACCTTGTAAGAGGCAGCATTTTACGGAAGTCTTCCACCGTTTCCGGGTACTGCCCGCGGAGCAGCTCTCTGCCGAGACCGGAGTCCCGCCATAGCTTGATCTGCTCTTCCATGAGACGGTTCTGGATATACATATAGTCGGAAATGTTCAGATCCAGAAATCCGCAGTATTCGCTCCAGATCTGCTCGGGGCTGTACTTCTTCAGTTTGTCCTGAAACCTCATATAATCCCGCCCTTACTGTTGTAGCTTAGAAGGCGTCTTATCGTTGTTATTCCGGGGATGATGAACGGGGTCGTCTGTTTGTATTCATTGTACCCTTGAAGGAAAGCCGGAAATACAAACATGTCCTCAAACAATATCAGCAACAGATTAAGCCCGCAGTAGACTGCCGCGGCATACAGAGGTAAGCCGGCGCTTAGCCACAGGCAGATATACAGCGGGACAAAAAACAGGAATCCCGGGTGGCGGCACAGCGCGTACAGTTTGCCGGTATAGACATTCTTTTCGCTGCCGCCGCCCATAAAGGACACCGACAGCACGGCATACAGCGTCAGCGAACCGAAAACCAGCGAGAAGAATCCGAACAGCAGCCTGAACCTGCCGGTCAGCGGCGAGGAGTCATACTGAATACACAGGCCGGCGGTAGCCGCGGCCAGCATCACGATGCCGACGTAAAAGCAAGACCTGAGAAGCCTGTTTTTAAGGCGCCAGTCGTTGTAATCACCGAGGAAGAACATTAAAAAAGCCGCTATTCCGAGAAAAAACATGGTTTCACTCCGATGATCTCTTTAAGCTGTATTCTTGCGCCGATGCGAGATGTCTTTAATGTTGCGTGTTGAAACGCAGACATAATCCGAAACAGGTAAACATAATCAGGATGTCCAGTATATTTCATAATCAACCAAATATCAACAGAAAAATGAATAAAAATTGACTAAAACATCAAAAAATCCGGCGGTCCCATATCTTGCGGCTTCAAAAAGCGCGATCCACTATAAGTGGTAAGGTGTTGATCGGGTATTATCAGATTAAAAAGTTCCCGCCTATCTCTCCAAGGAGATATTCGGGGCGAAACATTAAAAACGCTGCTGTCCGCGCCGTTCGCTCGGAAACCGGTCCGCCGCCCGACGGGAGGGATATCATTATCAGCCGCCATGCGGCAGTACAGGGCACCGCGTTTATCAGCCCGGTCTGCGATCAAAAAATCGGCATAGCCCGGCGACAGGCTATGCCGATAATATTCATGTTCTATGGATAAAGATATCCGAAGAAAGACTGTTCTGCGTCTCTGTCTGTAGACAGGGCTCAGTGATTTCTGCGTGTACCGTCTTCGTACTCGCGCATATACGCCCCGATAGCCTGTCCGCCCGAATAGTTAAGGACGGGTCGGGTCACATTCAGCACGGTGAACGGGGCGTGCTTGACGCCGGCAGGGATAAACAGCACGGTATTCTTGTTGAATTTTACGGGCTCACCGTCGACCCAGAAAGTGACTTCGCAGCCGAGTTCCTCGGTTGAGGGGTCTCCCGACATGAAACCGATATATTCATCAAAATCATGGCAATGCTCCGGCGGACCCTTGGGTATATCCTTCATCGTCCACACGGCCTCAAAATACGGCGCACCCGGAACTACGGTATCGTCAAGCCAAACGGCCCGCTTCAGAACGTCGTTGTTTTTATCCTGAGGCTGCTCGGCGATCCTGCTGACTACATAGTATTTCTTTTTGCTCATCGTCATATCCTCCCTTTATTACCGAACGTACACTTGCGCACTATTATATATAGCCTTATATCGGGTGTCAAGCAAGCCGACGGGGGCGGGGGTCACACCTCCATGATTATGGGGATTATCATCGGGTTGCGTTTTGTTTTTTTGAAAAGATGTGCGCTCATTACGGTCTTTACCGAGGACTTGATCGTAGCGAGGTCACGGACGCTGTCTTTTTCGCAGTCGAGCAGGGCCTGCGTCGCGACGGCTTTCAGTTCGTCAAGCAAGTTCTCCGATTCTTTTGCGTATATGAAGCCTCTGGTGATGATATCTGGGCCCGACACGAGCTGGCACTCGTCGCTTGTCAGGGAGGCCACTACCACGACCATGCCGTCCTGGGATAGGTGCCTCCGGTCGCGAAGAACTATGTTGCCCACGTCCCCCACACCGGAACCGTCCACAAGGACGCGGCCCGAGGGGACAGTTCCGCTCCATCGGGCTCCCTTTTTTGATATCTCAAGGACCTTGCCTATGCTGCCTATGAATATATTGCTTTCGGGGATGCCTATCTCGGCCGCGACGGAAGCGTGTGTTTTCAGGTGGCGCTGTTCGCCGTGAACAGGTATGAAGTATTTGGGTTTCGTGAGCGCCGTTATTATTTTCAGTTCCTCCTGGCAGGCGTGACCTGTCACGTGTATCTCCTCTACCGCGGCGTACAACACTTCCGCACCCTTGGAAAACAGTTCGTTGATTACGCGGGCGACAGTCTTTTCGTTGCCGGGGATGGCCGAAGCCGAGATAATGACCCTGTCCGCGGCTCCGATCTCAACCTGGCGATGGCCGGAAAACGCCATTCTGTAGAGAGCGGACATCGACTCACCCTGACTTCCGGTTGTCACGACGACGATCTTTTCGGGGGGATAGTTCTTTATCTTCGAAATGTCGATGAGCGTATCGGGAGGCACGTCGATGTAGCCCATCTCAATCGACAGGCGCATAACGTTTTCCATGCTCCTGCCCGTGATGGCGACTTTGCGCTCGTACTTGTGAGCGACGTTCAGGACCTGCTGTATGCGGTGCACGTTTGACGCGAACGTGGTTATAATAATGCGCTTTTTGCACCCTGCGAAATGCGATTCGAACTTTTTGCCGACTATGCTCTCCGACTCGGAGTAGCCGTGCCGCTCCACGTTCGTTGAATCGATCAGCAGCGCGAGCACGCCCTCCATACCGAGGTTCCCGAACCTGGCAAGGTCGATGATCTTTTTTTCGATCGGTGAGGGGTCTATCTTGAAGTCGCCGGTGTGTACCACGTTTCCGAGCGGTGTGCGGATACCGAAGGCCACCGAGTCGGGGATCGAGTGGTTGACGTGTATCATCTCAACCTCGAAGCAGCCGAGCGTAAAGCTGTCGCCGGCTTCTTTTTTAAAGATCTGGACCTTGTCGAGCATCTGGATCTCGGCGAGTTTCGATTCCACAAGACCCGCGGTGAGCCTGGTTGCGTAAATGGGCACGTTTATCTGGCGGAAGACGTACGGAATAGCTCCTATGTGGTCCTCGTGTCCGTGAGTCAGTATCAGGCCGCGGATGCGATCCTGATTTTTGACGAGATACGTGATGTCGGGAATGACAAGATCGATACCCAGCATATCATCGTCCGGAAACCCGAGACCGCAGTCGACCACTATGATGTCCTTCCCGCACTCATAGACGGTCATATTTTTCCCGATCTCGTTCAACCCGCCCAGCGGGATAATTTTAAGCTTTGTTTCTGCCATTAAATTCACTCCTTTTTGACTTCGGGAGTTGATCGGATTATGTAAAAAACCATACAAACCCAAGGGGGGTGTCCGCTGTCACCGAGCCCCATACCCCGGTAATCAACGGCAGGCGTCCCCCCGATCGAAGCCGTATAACATATAAAATTAAAAATATATCATGCGCCGCGGCGCAAAAATAATTAAGCAAACGGGCATTCAGCGAGGTTCTTACCTATGGATATAATGCCCAATTATAAATTATTATAGCATACCGAGGAAGCGTTGTATATAGAATATTTTTATCTCAGGACCCGCCCCCGTCAAACTTCCGCGCCATATTGACAAAATCGCCGCACAGCTCCTCGGCGAGCTCGACTGAAGCCGCTTCCGCCGCGACGTGTATGGCCGCGCGGGAGCTGCTGGGGGTTATTCGCACATATCCCCTCCTGTCGCGGCAGGTTATGCCGCGGCCCAACTGCGCGCGGCTGCCCAGCGCCCCGCAAAAAGAGCTCATTATATCGCCGCGTTCTTTCGAAAGAGGCACCTCTGCGCTTTTCGCATAAAAGGCGGGCAGACGCGTAAGGAGTTCTTCGGCTCCGGTTTTCGAGAGTTCCCGCATAAGCAGAGCGGCGGCAAACAGGCCGTCTTCCATAGCTCTGCATTGGCGCAGTGCTGAAGGATAGTCGTCGTCGCCCTCCCAGGACAGGTGGGCTCCGGCCGAAGACGCCAAAGATTCAAGGGCGAAAGGAGTTCCTGACGGGGCCGCCAGGACACGGGCCCCGCCGCGCAACAGCAGATATCCCGTCAAAAGAAGCATGGCTTCGCGGGAAACCGTCTTTCCGCCCGGGAGGCTCAGCTCGATAAATCGCCCGCCGCCCGTGAGGTTTACGCAGCTTGTGTGCTCGTCCGCGGGGGGCGGGCCCGCCCGCTCTATAAGCTCCGAGAGCAGATATGACCCCGGCAGCCCTTCGGCGGCGCGCAGGGCCCCGTATTTACCGGGAGCTGAAGCCAGCGCGGCGCTGATGTGGGCTGCCCGCAATCCGGAGATCTCCCGGAGAGCGCCCGTATCCGCAGGCTGCACCTGTTTCCATTCCCCGCGCCGGAGAACGCTCTCAATCTGCCGCTCGCTCTGCCTCGGCAGCGGACCGCCGCCGGGGCCGCGAAAATCGATAGATATATCGGAACCGCACTCCTCCAGAAAAACGCTTATGGGAAAATCGTAGACCGAGGCTGCAAACGCAGCCTGAGCCCTGTTTTCGGCGTCATGCATATAAACGCAGCACCCGGTGCTGCGCGCGCCCGCGCAGAGCGAATGAACGAGGCTCTGCGCCAGATTGCCTCCGTGGAAACCGATGCCCATCCTCGCGCCGAGCGCGGCCGCGCCCCCCAGGCGCGCGCAGTATTCGACGTTGATCTGCGGGCCCGCCTCCGCGCGGATAGCGCCGCTGTCCGTAAAAAAGGTGTTCGTTCGTATATTGCCGTTGACAAGATTGGCTCTGAGCACAGTGCCGCCCGCGACGAAGCGGTTGGGCCATACGCGCACGTTTTCGGATATTATACAGCCCTCGCCCAAAACGGCTCCCGCGCCCAGCACGGAGCCCTCGCGCATTTCGCAGCCGCGTCCTGTGCGGGCGCCGGAACACAGCACGGCCCCGTCGAGCCGCGATTCTCCCGCGACGCTTGCGGCGCAGATCATGCTGCGGGAGATACGGCAGTTCTCGCCGATGACGCTGCCCGGCTCGACGCAGGTTAAAGGCCCGAGAACGGTCCCCTTTCCGATCCTTGCGCCGGGCCCTATATAGCAGGGACCCAGAACGGTCACGCCCTCGGGCGCCGGCGCCGAAGGCGGCACGGGGAGGTCGACGCGGCCCTCCAGCAGGTCATGGCACGCTTCAAGATACGATTCACAGCTGCCGATATCCGTCCAGTAGCCTCCGGGCACGCAGCCGTACATCGCCGCGCCCTCAGACAAGAGCAGGGGAAACAGATCCCGCGCAAAATCAAAAGGTTTGTCTGCGGGCACGCGCTCCAGAGCGGAGGGCTCGAGTATATAGATCCCTGTGTTTACCGCGCATCCGAAGACCTGCGGCCAGGAGGGCTTTTCAACAAAACGCCTGACGCGCCCGTCGTCGTCGCAGAGCACGAGCCCGTACTCCATAGGTGACCTGTGGCGGTGAAGAACAAGCGTGGCCTCGGCGCGCTTTGAATTATGAAACCGGAGGCATTCTGTCAGGTCAAAATCGCAGACGGCGTCGCCCGACATGACGATCACGGTCTCCCGTTCGTCGCCTCCCGTACAGCGGCGCACGGCGCCCGCTGTACCCAATGGTTCCTCCTCTCTGCTGTATTTCATGTCCACTCCGAATGACGACCCGTCGCGGAAATAGTCTTCGATCTGCTCGGGCAGATGATGCACGGCCGCGGTGATATCGCGTATCCCGTGGGCCCTCAGCAGACCCAGAAGGTACTCCATGACGGGCGCTCCCGGCAGCGGGGCCATCGGTTTCGGGATATCGGAGCTTATCGGCGCGAGCCGTGTGCCTGCGCCGCCCGCCAGAATGATCGCTTTCATTGATTGTCCTCTCGTATCGGTATTGCCGGGCAATATAGGATAAACCGGGGCGCGCGGTGCGTGTTCCCGGCATCAGGCTGTATCCACGCGGCGCCCCCGGGAATTTATTCTGTCCGTCCCGACAAAGAAAAATGCGCCGGGTCGCGTGCGACACTTCACATGGGGCATAATCTATGATAAAATAACCTGATTAGACCGCGGAGGTACAGCTTTGGAACACAATGATTTTGTCATATCGGAAGAGCAGATGGCATATCAGAGCTCGTGCATTGAAAGAGCGAGGGAGCTCCTGCTCGGCAGGACGGGCGGCAGAACGCCGCGGGCGTGGGTCGATACCTACGGCTGCCAGCAAAACGAGTCGGACAGCGAAAAGATCCGGGGGATGCTCGCTCAGATCGGCTGTGATCTCATTCCCGGACCCGATCAGGCCGACGTCATCGTAATAAACACCTGCGCGATACGGGAGCACGCCGAACAGCGCATACTCGGAAACATAGGCGCTCTCGTCCACGGAAAAACGGCCAATCCGAAACAGATAATCGCCGTATGCGGCTGCATGGTGCAGCAGCCCGGACGCAGCGAACAGATAAAGAAGAGTTTTCGTCACGTGGATCTCGTATTCGGAACGCATATGCTCTGGAGGTTTCCCGAACTGCTCGAACGCGTGCTGTCAGACAAGCGCAGGGTGTTCAGCATTGAGGATTCGGAGGGCTTTCTTTGCGAGGGGATCCAGCCCGTCCGTTCGTCAAAGATCAAAGCCTGGATCCCGGTTATGTACGGATGCAATAATTTCTGCACCTACTGTATCGTGCCATACGTCCGCGGAAGGGAGCGGAGCCGCGCGGCGGAGGACATCGTTAATGAGGTGCGCTCGCTTGTCGCTCAGGGTTACAAAGATTTCACTCTGCTCGGGCAGAACGTCAACTCTTACGGCAGGGACCTCGGAGGAGGCACCGACTTTGCGGATCTTCTGAAAATGATAGACAGCCTTGAAGGGGACTTTCTTATCCGTTTTATGACAAGCCATCCCAAGGACGCTACCGATAAGCTGTTTGACACCATGGCGTCGTGCGAAAAGGTCGCAAAACACATACATCTGCCCTTTCAGTCCGGGAACGACAGGGTGCTTCGGGCCATGAACAGGGGATATACAGCCGAGGAATATCTGCAAAAAGCGCTTTACGCGCAAAAGACCGTCCCCGGCCTCGTGATGACCAGCGACGTTATTGTCGGTTTCCCCGGGGAGACCGAATCGGAGTTTGAGGATACTCTCGAGCTGGTGGGAGCCGTCGGGTTCCACGCGATGTTCATGTTTATTTACTCCCCGAGAGAGGGAACCCCGGCCGCGGAGCTGGACGACCCTTTCACAAGGGAGGAGAAGGTAAAGCGGTTTGACAGGCTGACCGCGCTTCAAAACGAGATCTCGCTGAGAAAACACGAGGAATATATCGGCACGGTGCAGCGCGTCCTGATCGACGGGACGGCGCAGAGGGGCGAATATAATCTCACCTCGCGCACTAACGGCGGGAGGCTTGTCCATCTCAGGGGGCCGGAGAGCCTCATAGGAGAATTTGCTTTCGCGAAAGTGACGCAGGCCGCTTCGTGGGCACTGTTCGGAGAGCTTGAATAAGGCGCTGCGCCGGGCGGTACCGGCAAAGCCGCAGCGGCTTTAGTATACACGTATCCTATTCGGGATATTTTCGGGGGTGCGGCATGACGGACGTCAAGCCAATGATGAAACAATACTATGAAATCAAGAGCCGGACGGAGGGCTGCATACTCTTTTTTCGCCTCGGAGATTTCTATGAGATGTTTGACGAGGACGCAAAGCTTGTCTCCGCCGAACTCGATCTTGCGCTGACGACCCGCGACAGAGGGAAAGACGAGAGCGAGCGCGTTCCGATGTGCGGCGTGCCGTACCATTCCGCGGAAAACTATATCGCGCGCCTCATCTCAAAAGGATACAGGGTCGCTATCTGTGAGCAGACCGAGGACCCGAAGCTGGCAAAAGGGCTCGTGACACGGGATATCGTGCGCATAATCACGCCGGGGACCGTTATCGAGGACTCGATGCTCGAAAAAGGCAGGAACAACTATATTTGCTCCGTATACATAAAAGACGGCGGCTGGGCGGCATGTTTTGCCGACATTTCAACAGGCGAGGCGTATCTGACCGGCGGCGAAGCAGAGAGCGCGCGCAGGCTCGAGGAGGAACTTGCCCGATTTTCTCCCAGAGAGGCCCTGCTCGGCGGCGAGGCCGCCTTTGATGAGGGCCTGCGAAGACTGCTTGAAGCGAGGCTCAATTGCAGCTGCGTTACCGGGGATGACGGGAGGTTTGACGCCGCTCCGGCCGGTGAGAGAGTCACCGCCCAGTTTAAAAATATCGCTGACACGTCGGAGCTCACGGAACGGGGCGTATCGGCATGCGGGGCCCTCATATCGTACCTTTACGAGACGCAGAAGACGGATCTGTCCCACATGAACAGGCTCTCGGTCTATAGCGAGGGTCAGTTCATGTCGCTGGACATCACGGCGCGGCGCAATCTTGAGCTCGTTGAAACGCTGCGCACCAAGGAAAAAAAGGGGTCGCTGCTCTGGGTCCTTGACAGGACCAGGACGCCCATGGGCGGCAGACTGATAAGATCCTGGATAGAAAAGCCCCTTCTGTCGCCCGCCGCGATCGGCAGGCGGCTCAACGCTGTCGGGGAACTGCGCGACGGCGAGATAATGCGCAAGGAACTCCTGAGAGTGCTTGAGAAGATAGGGGACATGGAGCGGCTCATAGCCCGCACGGTGTACGGCACGTCGAACGGCCGCGACCTTGTCAACCTGGCAAACGCGATAGGGTACATACCGCACGTAAAAAAACTGCTCGGCTCACCTCAGAGCGCGCGCCTCACGGAGATCCTGGACAACCTCGACGAGCTTGCCGATGTCAGGGAGCAAATAGAGAGCACGATCTCGGACGACCCGCCTTTCTCCGTCAGGGAGGGGGGACTGATACGGCCGGGCTTTGACAGCGAGACGGACAGGCTGAGGGATATCATGAGCGGCGCGAAGGAAACCATTGCCGCTATCGAGAACAGGGAAAGAGAAAGAACGGGCATAAAGAAGCTGAAGATAGGCTACAACAGGGTCTTCGGATACTATATAGAGATCCCCCGCTCTTCAGGGCAGGAGATTCCCGGGGATTACGTACGCAAACAGACTCTCACAAGCGGCGAACGCTATATCAACGACGAATTAAAACAGATGGAAAGCGCCATCTTAACGGCTGAGGACCGGCTCAAGGCCCTTGAGTACGAGCTTTTTACAAAGCTGCGCGAGTATGTCGCCTCACAGGTCGCCAGAGTGCAGAGCACCGCGGCCGCCATAGCGGAGCTTGACGTGTACTGCGCGTTCGCCCAGACCGCCGCCGACGAGGGATATACCAGACCGGAGGTCGACTACTCGGGTGTGATAGAGATCAAAGACGGGCGCCACCCGGTCGTTGAGAAAGTGCTGTCGGGCAGCCTTTTCGTCCCCAACGACACGTCCATGAACAATACGAGTGAACTTGTGCAGATCATTACCGGCCCTAATATGGCGGGAAAGAGTACGTATATGCGGCAGGTCGCGCTTATAGTTCTTATGGCGCAGATCGGGAGCTACGTACCGGCTTCCCGGGCGCGCATCGGCGTCGTGGACCGCATATTCACGAGGATCGGAGCCTCGGACGACCTGGCGGGTGGCCAGTCTACTTTTATGGTCGAGATGTCGGAGGTGGCGGAGATGCTTTCAAACGCGACGAGCCGCAGCCTGCTGATACTGGACGAGATCGGCCGCGGCACCTCCACGTTCGACGGCATGGCTATCGCCCGGGCAGTCGTGGAATACGTCGCCTCCGGGAAACTGGGAGCCAGGACGCTTTTTGCCACCCACTATCACGAACTGACCGAGCTTGAAGATAAACTGGAGCGCGTAAAAAATTACAATATCGCCGCAAAGAAGCGCGGGGATGATATAATATTCCTGCGAAAAATAGTCAGAGGCGGGGCAGACGACAGTTACGGAATAGAAGTCGCAAAGCTTGCCGGCCTGCCGGATTGCGTAGTGGAGAGGTCCAAGGAGATCCTGGCCTCACTGGAATCGGGCAAAGAGGTCCGCTCTTCGGGCAGGAAGTCGTCAAGATCCCGCGTCGACCCCGGGCAGATCACGCTCGTTGACCAGGGGGCCGCAAAGATCGCGCAGCGGCTCGGTTCGCTCGATATAAACACACTTACACCGCTCGAGGCGCTCAATATTCTCTATGAAATGAAAAGAGAGCTATGAAAGAAGAACAAACACCAATAGCGGCGTTCCCCGCGAAAGGGATATTTAAAGGCATCTTTTTGCTGGTGATGTATCTTGCAGTCTTTCCCGTCCTCACGGGGCTTCTCGTAGCCGGAGCCTCGGCCTGGATGAACTGGGAGATATCGGAAAAGGCACAGCTGCTTATACCGTACTACGCGAGTTTTCTTCTCACGATAGTGCTGTTTAAGGACTTTCTGATCGATAATCTGCGCGTATTCTTTTTCCGCTTCGGACGAAGCCTCGGTTCCATGTTTCTGAGTTACCTTCTGAGCTACGTGATGACTATCGTCGTTGTCGCCGTTTTGGCCGCCGCAGCCGGCACGTCGGATAACCCCAACGACATTGCTATGGGGCTGCTCGTTGAGATGTACGACAAACCGATGGTCGTGATAGCCGTGTTTCTCGCGCCGTTAATTGAAGAGACTTTGTTTCGCGGCGTGATTTTCGGAACGATCTGGAACAAAAACCGCTTTCTCGGGTATCTTATCAGCTGGCTTCTTTTCGGCGCCGCGCACCTCGTTCAGTACGCGGTCATGTACGGGGACTGGAAGATCATGACGCTTCTTATCGAGTACCTGCCGCCAAGTATCGCCTGGGCGTTCTGCTACAGGAGAAGCGGCAGCATCTGGGCTCCGGTCTTCATGCACATGATCTTCAACGGAATCGGAATATGGGCTTTGGCGAATATGACGTGAGGGGGCTTTGCACTTGCCGGATATAATAAAAGAGCTGCCTGAACATGTCGCTAACCTCATCGCCGCCGGCGAGGTCGTACAGAGACCGGCCTCCGTTGTGAAGGAACTCCTCGAGAACTCTTCCGACGCCGGGGCAAAAAAGATAACTGTGGAGTTTTCGGACGGTGGGATGACGTTCCTTCGCGTGAGCGATGACGGCTGCGGCATGTCGCCGAACGATGCCCGCACTGCTTTTTTGCGCCATGCGACCAGCAAGATAGCCCTCGAGGAGGATCTTGACCGAATCGTAACGATGGGCTTTCGCGGCGAAGCGCTCGCTTCTATAGCCGCAGTCTCACGCATCGACCTGATAACAAGGGAGCGAGGCAGCATTGAGGGCACCGCGGTGTCGATCGAGGGCGGAACCGTCACCGGCTTTTCACCTGCAGGCTGTCCGGAGGGCACCACTGTTGTCGTCAGGGATCTGTTTTTCAATACGCCCGCCAGGATGAAATACGTGAAAAAGGATGCGACCGAGGCCGCCGCGATCGTCGCAGCCGTGCAGGAACAGGCGGTCGCTCACACCGACACGGCGTACAGGCTTCTGCGCGACGGCAGGGAAGTGTTTGCGACCTCAGGCGGAGGAGATCTGAAAGCTGCGATCTACGACGTGTTCGGACGCGATTTCGCGTCATCCCTGACGGAGGTCAAAGGCGATTTCTCCGGTATCATACTTACGGGTTATATAACGAGGCCGACCGCCTCCCGCGGCAGCCGAAGCGCGCAGCACTTTATAGTCAACCGCAGGCCCGTCCGTTCGAGGCTGCTCTCGGCGGCAGCCGAGGAGGGCTGCAAAACCCGCATCCCGGCAGGGCGGTTTCCGGGTTGTGTGATATGCCTTGAAATGAAGCCGACAGCCGTCGACGTCAACGTGCACCCGGCTAAACTCGAGGTAAAATTCAGCTCGGAGCGCGACGCTTTCGACGCCGTATATTTTGCGGTGATGTCTGCGATGTCGCTTGACGAGGGAAGGCCCGAACTGCTCTTTCGCGGCTCCCGGAAACCGGAATACGCACCCCGGGACAACAAGGGGGGCAATACCGCCTTCCACGCGATGACGATAGACGAATACCGCGCGATGCTCGACAAGATCGACCGTGATAAAACACGCAGCCCCGGCGGCGCGCGGGACCGGGACGGGTCCGGAGCGAATATGCTATCGCTTCGACCTCCCGCCGCCCGAGCTCCGCAGGGGGCGGACGGCGGCGGGGCCGCGCTCTTTCACCCGGACACATCGGCGGATGCGGTTCCCGGACAGGCGGCGCAGCAGGCCCCCCCGGCCCGGGGCGGGCTGGCTGAACAGGCTAAAGTGATCGGAGAGGCGCTGAAGACGTATATTATAGTCGAACAGGAGGACGGGTTGCTGCTGATCGACAAACACGCGGCGCACGAGCGCATACTGTTCGAGCGCCTGAAGGCCGACAAGACGGCACCGATGTCCCAGATGCTGCTCTCGCCTGAAGTCGCGCGCTTTTCCCCGAAGGAGGCGCAGGCGCTGATCTCATCGCTCGATCTGCTGAGGGCCGCCGGGTTTGACGCTGAAGATTTCGGGGGAGACAGCCTTATCGTCAGGGCGATACCGGCGTGTCTTGACTCGGGCGACGCTCAGGCCGTTCTGCAGGAGATCGCCGGCGACCTGCTCGGCGGCAAGGGGGAGCTCGCGGCGCAGAAGCATGAAAAACTGTTGTACAGGGTGGCGTGCAGGGCGGCTGTAAAAGCGGGCAGGTCGAGCGACATCCGCGAGCTCAACGCGCTTGCATACGAAGTTTTGTCCCGGGACGACATAAGGTATTGCCCGCACGGCAGGCCGGTTGCGATAAGCATCAGCAAGTCCTCGCTCGACAGGCAGTTCGGCAGATGAGCGAAAAGGAGAGGATCATCTGCGTGTGCGGGCCGACAGCCTCCGGGAAGTCGGCGCTGGGTATTGTCCTGGCGCTCGATCTCGGCGGCGAGGTAATATCCTGCGACTCGATGCAGGTCTACAGGGGAATGGACATAGGCACGGCAAAACCGGGCCCCGCGGAGATCGCGGTTGTACCGCACCACATGATCGACGTGGCCGATCCGTTTGAAGACTACTCGGCCGCCCGATATGCCGAAGAGGCGGCCTCGTGCATAACGGGCGTCATATCCCGAGGCAAGCTTCCGATTGTAGTAGGCGGAACCGGACTGTATTTTGACGCGCTCATAAAGGGCGGCGATTACGCACCGAAGCCCGACCCTGCAGTGAGAGAGGAACTGAGTGCACTTGCGAGGACCCGTGGGGGGGAGTATCTGTTTTCGATGCTCAAAGAGCAGGACCCTCAATCGGCCGCCAGGCTGCACGTAAATGACACAAAAAGGATCATCCGGGCTCTCGAGGTCAAGATCGCTACCGGCATCACGCTCTCGGAGCACAACGAGCGAAGCAGGTCGATCCCTCCGCGATACGAAGCGGTGATGATAGGGCTTGATTTTGAACACCGAGAAGCGCTTTACGACAGGATCAACAGGCGCGTTGACGAGATGTTTGCCAGAGGCCTTGTCGGGGAGGTCGCCTCGCTGATACGGAGCGGAGTCAGCGATTCGTGCACGGCGATGCAGGCTATAGGGTATAAAGAGACGGCTGCATACCTGCGCGGGGAGTGCACGCTTGACGGAGCTGTCGAGGCGGTAAAGCTCGCGACGCGACGCTACGCAAAGAGGCAGCTGACGTGGTTTCGCAGGTACGGGCGGATGAAGTGGATCATCCAGCCGGACACGCCGGACCCGGACGAAGTGCGGCGGCTTTCGACGCAATACGCGCTCTCAAGTGAAATATAATGACCTCGCGGTTTTCCGCGAAACTGAAAGAAGGGGTCATAAGAATGCAAAAGGACAGAGAACTTCAGGATCTTTTTTTGAATCAGGCCAGGAAGGAAAAGCTGGCTGTAACGGTTTTTCTTGTTAACGGTTTCCAGATACGCGGACTGGTCACGGGATTTGACAACTTCACGGTCGTCATAATGTCGGAAGGCAAACAGCAGATGATATACAAGCACGCGATCTCAACGATCGTTCCGGCAAGACCCCTGAGCCTGACAGCCGAGGAGACATAGAATCATCCTTATTAGGAGCCTTTGAAGGGCGGTACACAGCAGATGAAGCGCAGGAACACGACGTACACTATTGCGCTGACAGCGCTTGTCGCTGCGGTGACGGTCTATATAACACTGTACATAGTCGGTATGCTCAAGAACCCTTTTCAATCGGTGCCTGCCGTGCGCTACACCTATGAAGAGAGCCTCAGCGCGACCGGGTACGTTGTACGAAACGAGGAAGTACTCACGACGCAATATGATCTCGTCGAGCCGGTGCACGCCGCGGGCGAGAGAGTAGCGGCGGGAGAGGTCATCGCGCGGATTTACTCGGACGAGAAGGCGTACCGGCTTGTACGGGAGATAGACGAACTGGAATCAAGGCTTGAACAGATTCGCAGGACATTTGATTCCTCCGCCTCGGGCGGCGATGCCTCGTCCCTTGAGACACAGATCAATGCCGCGCTCATGTCGCTCTCAGGCACGGCCCGCAAGGACAATATCCATGAATATGAAGACCGTGCGGAGAACCTTAAGAGCCTGCTTTTGCGCAAGGAGTATCTGTACGGGCGCGCTGACAGTCTCGAGCAGACCGTCAGGCGCCTGGAGAGTGAGATCGCTTCCTTAAAGAGGGCCGGAGGTTCCGGGTTCACCGATATCCTGTCCGAGAGGGCGGGCACTTTCTCTCCTTTTGTCGACGGGTATGAGCGCATTCTGAACACCAGTGTTCTGGAAGGGATGACTCTTGAGGATTTCGACGAGCTTGAGACTGTCGAAGCAGCCGCTCCCGCGGGCGCATACGGGAAAATAATCAGCGGCACAAAGTGGTGTTTCGTCGCCGCGGTCGATTCGGACGATATAGAGGGGCTCCGTGTGGGCAACAAGGTCTCGGTGCTCTTCGCGGGAAATTTCGGCCGAAAGATAGAAATGAGGATCTTGTATCTGACCGAGGGCATGGACGGAAGGACACTTATCACTCTTCAGGCGAAAGGCAGCCTGCATTCCGTGACAGCCCTGCGCCGACAGACGGTTGAGATGTCGTTCGGGGCATATGAGGGTATACGCATACCGAAGAGAGCTCTTGCGATCTCGTCCGACGGCACGCGCGGCGTGTACTGCGTTGACGGGATGACGGCGTCATTTAAGAAGGTCACCATAATAAACCAGACGGGGGACTACTATATAGTCCGTGAAGACAAGGACGACCCGTTCGCGCTGCGCGTCGGGAACGAGGTCATTGTCACTCTGAAAGGCATATACGAAGGGAAGATACTCGAGTGAGCATAGCAGACAACATCGCGCGGGTGCGTGAGCGCATGGCAGACGCGGCTTACGGGGCCGGAAGGAAAGACAAAGTCATGCTGACCGCCGCGACAAAGACTCGGACCGCACTGGAGATTCAGGAGGCTATAGCGGCGGGGGTCGACGCCTGCGGGGAAAACCGCGTACAGGAGATGATGAGAAAGTATTCGGAAAACGCGTATGACGGCGCGCCCTTACATTACATAGGGAAGCTGCAGCGCAACAAGGTCAAATATACCATAGGCACGGCGCAGCTGATCGAGTCGGTGGATTCGGTCGAGCTGATGGACGAGATCTCGCGCATTGCGGTGGTCAAGGGAGTGGTCCAGGACGTACTGCTTGAGGTCAATATCGGCGGGGAGAGCGCAAAGGCGGGGGCGAGACCGGAGGATCTGGAACGCCTTCTTGAACGAGCGGCGTCGCTTAAGGGCATCCGGGTGAGAGGGCTGATGGCCATACCTCCCGCAGCGGAAAGGCCGGGCGCCAACCGTCCATATTTCCGGGCTATGTACAAGCTTTATGTTGACATAAGGTCAAAAAAATACGATAATATCAACATTGACATATTGTCCATGGGTATGAGTGATGATTTTGAAGATGCGATCAGAGAAGGATCCAGTGCTGTCAGAATTGGCAGCGCGATTTTTGGCGCGCGCGAATGAGCGCGCAAGCCGCAGAAAGGACAGCACCAGATGGGACTGCTTGATGAGATAAAGAAACTGACCCGCCCGTATACGGAGGACGAGGACGTTTTTTCAGAATATATGCCTGCCGAAAAAAAGAGGTCCCGGGATTCCGCGCCAGTATCTTTTGAGGACAAAAGGAGCAAGGTCGTAAATATCCACACCACCACGCAGCTGCAGGTGGTTCTCACAAAGCCGGAGCGCTATGAAAACGTCACGGACATAGCCGATCATCTTAAAGAAAAACGTACCGTCGTACTTAACCTCGAATCGGCGAACAGGGAGGTCGCCCGCAGGATCCTGGATTTTCTTTGCGGAGTGGCATACGCGCTCGACGGGAAGATCAAAAAGGTGGCGGAGCGCACATATATCGTGACGCCTTTCAATGTGGACATAATGGGCGACTTGATTGACGAGCTTGAGAGCACGGGCGTGTATTTTTAATACCGGGATTAATTATTAAGGAGGCCGCATAGAATGCTGACGCCACAGGAAGTTCAGGAAAAGACTTTTCCAAAAGCCGTGTTCGGCGGTTATGATATGGCAGCGGTGGATGATTTCCTCGAGCCGCTGTCAGAAGACTATATTACACTGTATAAAGAGAACGCTGTGCTCAAGAACAAGATGAAGGTCCTTGTTGACACGGTTGAGAGCTATCGCAGCACCGAGGACGCTATGCGCTCGATTCTGGTAAACGCTCAAAGGACAGCGGACCAGATAGTGGCCGAGGCGCAAAGTAAGGCCAACGCTATACTCAGCGAGGCGGAGAATACCGTCGCCGGAAAGGTCGGTGATCTCGAAGGCGCCATAAAGCTCAGAGAATCTCAGCTTCTTACGGCAAAGCAGAACACTTTGAACTACATTGAAAAAATGCGCAAAGTCTATCTTCGCCAGCTGGAGTTCCTTGACAACCTTGAGAATCTTGACGAGCACAAGGGAGTCAAAAATGAAACACCCTCCGAAGCGCAGCCTCAGGACGCCTCCGGGAGCGATGCCGTCCCCGATGACGCTCCGCCCGATACGGTGGAGAACGGTGAGGCTCTTGAGGAGACGCGCCGTATCGAACTGCCCGAGCAAGAACCCGAAAAGCCGTTAAACACAAAAAAAGCGGCAGGCCAGGAGAGCTCCTCAAGACCTAAGTTTGAGTTCGTCGATCTCCAGTTCGGAAAAGATTACGAGCTTAAATAAGGCAAATTGCGATATATTGGAAACAATAAGGAAGTGGGGCGGGCGCTCTGCCCGCTCCGCTTTTTATAGACAAACAGTATAGGAGAGTCCAAACCGATGGCAAAGGATTATAACGGCACTCTGAATCTGCCGAAGACCGATTTTCCCATGAGGGCTAACCTGCCCGCGCGCGAGCCGGACATGCTGAAAGACAGGGAGCAAAAGGATATATACCGCCGCCTGACAGAGCGAAGCGCGGGCGCGCCGACTTTCATCCTGCACGACGGCCCGCCTTTCAGCAACGGGAACATCCACATGGGGACCGCTCTCAATAAGGTCCTTAAAGACTTCATTGTCAGATACAAGACAATGCGCGGTTTTCATGCCCCATACGTTCCCGGGTGGGACAACCACGGCATGCCCATCGAGAGCGCGATAATAAAAAAGAGCAAGCTCGACAGGAAAAACATGACTGTGCCGGAGTTCCGCAGCGCCTGCAGAGACTTTGCACTCAACTTTGTGAATATTCAGCGAACGGAGTTCAAGCGCCTGGGCGTCATGGGAGACTGGGACAACCCCTATCTTACGATGAGCCCGGAGTTCGAGGCGCTTGAAGTCAAGGTGTTCGGCAGTATGTACGAAAAAGGCTATATCTATAAAGGCCTGAAACCCGTGTACTGGTGTCCTCACGACGAGACGGCGCTCGCCGAAGCTGAAATCGAGTATGCAAACGATAAGTGCATGTCCATATATGTCAAATTTAAAGTACGCGACGACAGAGGGCTCCTGAGAGCGTACACCGACCTTGACAGGACTTACTTTGTCATCTGGACGACTACCACGTGGACTATTCCCGGCAACCTTGCGATATGCCTGAACCCCGATTTCGAGTATATTCTGATGAAGGTGCCCTCCGGCGAGACGTATATCGTCGCAAAAGAGCTGGCCGAAACCGTGGCGAAGAAGGCGGGCGCAGACAACTTCGAGATCCTTGCGACGATGAAGGGCAAGGACTTTGAGCTGATGACGGCTTCGCACCCCCTTTATGAAAGGGATTCTTTGATAATATCGGGAAGGCACGTCACGCTTGAAGCGGGGACGGGCTGCGTTCACACCGCTCCGGGCCACGGCCTTGACGACTATAACGTCTGCAGGAATTACGGTATCGAACCCTTTGTCCCCGTGGACGCCCAGGGAAAAATGACCTCCGATTCGGGACCTTTTGAGGGCCTTTCCTACGAAAAAGCAAACACCGCCATCGCCGACGCGCTGCAGGCGGCAGGCGCCCTGCTCGCCTCTGAGGAACTGGAGCACTCGTACCCGCACTGCTGGCGGTGCAAGCAGCCCGTCATCTACCGCGCCACACCGCAGTGGTTCTGTTCGGTAGAGGCTTTCAGGGCCGAGGCCATAGCGGCCTGCGACCAGGTTGAGTGGATACCCGCGTGGGGACTCGAGCGCATGAAGGCCATGATCTCCGAACGCGCCGACTGGTGCATATCGCGCCAGCGCCACTGGGGGCTGCCGATACCGGTCTTCTACTGCGAAAAGTGCGGCAAGCCCGTGTGCACTCCCGAGACGATCGATGCCGTAAGCGCGCTTTTTGCAAAAGAGGGTTCGAACGCCTGGTTTGAAACCGCGGCGAGCGATATCCTGCCGGGAGGGTTTGCGTGCCCGTTCTGCGAAGGCACGGAGTTTTCAAAAGAGACCGATACGCTCGACGGGTGGTTTGACTCAGGTTCCACGCATATCGCCTCGCTCGATAAAGACAACCCTGCACACTGGCCGGCCGACCTCTACCTCGAAGGGGGCGACCAGTACAGGGGCTGGTTCCAGTCCTCCCTTTTAACGGCTGTTGCTCTGCGCGGCAGGGCCCCCTACCGGGCTGTTCTGACAAACGGCTGGGTCGTGGACAGCGAGGGGAAGGCCATGCACAAGTCCCTCGGAAACTCAATAGCGCCCGAGGAGGTCATAAAACAGTACGGGGCGGACCTGCTGCGGCTCTGGGTCGCATCCTCCGACTACAAGGTGGACGTGCGCGTGTCAGACAATATATTCAAGCAGCTCTCGCAGGCGTATCTGAAGATCCGCAACACGGCCCGATATATACTCGGAAACATCTGGGACTTTGATCCCGACAACCCGGTGCCGTACGATTCGATGCCGGAGCTCGACAAATGGGCGCTTTCAAAGCTGAACGCCCTAATCCGCAGATGCGTCGCCGCATACGAAGCGTTTGAGTTCCACGTCATATACCACGCCGTGCGCAATTTCTGCGTGACGGAGATGTCGAATTTCTATCTTGATATTATCAAGGACAGGCTGTACTGCGAGGGCGCCGACAGTCCGGGCCGCCGCAGCGCGCAGACCGCTATGTTCATTATCCTTGACGCGCTGGAGCGCCTGCTCGCCCCCATACTTGCATTCACGACCGACGAGATCTGGCAGTTCATGCCCCATCGGAGCGGTGAAGAGCTCGACAGCGTAATGTTTGCTTCCATGCCGGAGCCTGTTCCCGAATACGATTTCTCAGCCGAAAAGAATGAGCGCTGGGACAGGCTTATGGACCTGCGCCTTGACGTCAACAAAGCCCTTGAGAATGCCCGCGCGGAGAAAGCGGTAGGAAAACCGCTCGACGCCGAGGTAACGCTTTTTGTCTCCCACGGCGCGGAAAGAGATTTTGAAAAAGCCGCGTGCATGGACCTCGCGGAGTGCTTTATCGTCTCCGCGGTGCACATTGTGTACGGGGGCGGCAGCGGCTTCGAAGGAGAATACTTCCCGGGTGTCACGGTGAAAATCGAGCCGAGCTCGGCGCAAAAGTGCGACCGGTGCTGGGTGCACAGCCATGAAGTCAATGCCGATGGCCTGTGTCCGCGCTGCGCGGGCGTCGTCAGCGGGATGTAAGACGCCCAGATGCGGTCTGTTCGCCGCACGCACTTTCCGCTCTGCCATCCGCCGCGGCATCGGTTCCGTATCGGGCAGACGGACAAAACTTAGGACGGTAACAGCATGCAGTATATCTTCACGGCGATCCTGCTGGCGCTTTGCGACAGATTTCTCAAGCTCTATATCATCAGAAATATAGCTTTCGGAGAGCGCGTGCCTTTTATCAGGGGAGTGCTTGACCTGACGCATGTCGAGAACACGGGCGCCGCTTTCGGCAGACTTCAGGGTATGCGCTGGCCTCTCGTCGCGATATCGGCGGCGGCTGTGATCGTGATATTCGCTCTTATACTTACGAGGAAGGTCCGCCGGCAGTTCGCCGTATGGTCGCTTACCCTGATGGCGGGGGGCGCTCTGGGCAACCTTGTGGACAGATTGCTCTACGGCCGCGTTGTCGACATGTTCCTTCTGACTTTCGTGGACTTTGCCATTTTTAATCTGGCCGACTGCTTTATCGACGTCGGCGGCATCGCGCTGTGCATTTATCTGATCTTTATATCCGGACGCGAGGATAAAAAGGCCAAAGAGGCTAAAGAGGCAGAAAAGGCGAGCCACGGGGGCGGCGGCGATGGATGAGATCATCGTCCTGGAAGTCAAACCCGGATACGGAGGTCTGCGCGCGGACGTCTTTCTGGCTCTTTGCGCCCGGGACATGAGCAGAAACGCCGCCTCCCGCCTGCTCGACGAGGGGCGCGTGCTGTCTTCGGGAAAAACTCTCAGAAAAAAAGACCTGGTTGCAGAGGGCCAGACGATAGAACTTCGGATCCCTCAGAAGGAGACCGGGCTCCGTCCGGAGGATATCCCGCTGGACATCGTCTATGAGGACGACGACGTCCTTGTTATTAACAAACCCAAGGGGCTTGTCATACACCCCGCGCCGGGGCACGAGAGCGGCACGCTTGTCAACGCGCTGCTGTGGCACCGCGGGGACAGCCTGTCCGTTATCAGCGGCGAGGACAGACCGGGCATCGTGCACCGCATAGATAAGGATACGAGCGGCCTGATAATATGCGCGAAGAACGACTTTGCCCACGCGGCGCTCGCCGGGCAGATATCGTCGCATACCGCGAGAAGGCTGTATGACGTTATCGTGCGCGGCAGAATGAAAGAAGACAGCGGGACGGTTGACGCGCCTATCGGGCGCAGCCGCAGGGACCGCAAAAAAATGGCCGTTACGGAATCGGGCGGCCGTGAGGCGATAACTCACTGGGAAGTCCTTGAGCGCTTTTCGTCCTACACTTACCTGCGCTGCTCGCTGCAAACCGGACGGACTCACCAGATAAGGGTCCATATGGCGAGCATCGGGCACCCCGTTGTCGGCGATACGGTCTACGGAGCAAAGAAGCCGGAGCTGGGGCAGAGCACCCAGTGCCTTCACTCCAGATTTTTTACTTTCCGCCACCCCCGAACCGGGGAGGAGATAACGCTCGAGGCGCCGCTCCCCGATTATTTTCTTCAAACCTTGACAAAACTGAGATCGACGGGTTAAAATTGGCACACAATAAGGGGAGCCGGTGCAGTCCGGCTGAGATGGGGCGGAACGCAGCTCTATACCCTCTGACCTGATCCGGGCAATGCCGGCGTAGGAATAATACGGCCATTCCACCGCCGCAGCATGTTTGCACGGCGGGATTTCTTTCTGCGGGGCTGGTGGAATGATATGGAGAGCAGGATCCGGATACTTTGCGAGGGGGCAGTGATGCTGGCTCTGGCGCAGATACTCAGTTATATCGCGCCTTGGAGACTACCCGACGGAGGGTCGGTGGATGCCGCGATGCTGCCGATCGTCGTATTTGCTGTGCGCTGGGGCTGGGCTCCCGGCATTCTTGTAGGATTTGTGTTCGGCCTGATGCAGTACTTCTTTGCAAACGGCATAGCCGTCTCCTGGGTTTCGATCCTCGGAGATTACGCGATAGCTTTTGCGGCGGTCGGCGCTGCCGGGGTATTCAGGAGGCGAAGGGCCGGCATTATCCGGGGCTGCCTGCTTGCGGGGGCTCTTCGCTTTATCGTTCACTGGGTCGTCGGGGCGACGATATGGGCCGAATATATGCCGGAAACTTTTTTCGGGATGACGATGACCGGACCGTGGTTCTATTCGGCAATCTATAACGGCTCATACATGGTCCTCGACACGGCCCTGATCACAGCGCTTGCCGCGGTCCTGTACAAGACGCTGAGAAAATATATGCTTGCGGAGGATATTCCTCAAAAACAGTGAAACCCCCGCTCGCTTTACGGAGAGTGGTTATGGGAAAATTCGAAGGAGTGCTCCTTTGTTCCGACTTTGACGATACTCTGACGAATTCGGCCGGCGAGGTATCCCGGGAAAACTACGACGCGATCAAATGGTTTGTGGATAACGGGGGAGTCTTTACCGTGAACACCGGCAGGGCGGTCCCGGCATTCAGGCACAGGTTCGGTCTTGTACCGATAAACGCGCCGGTCGTGCTATCGAACGGGGCGATCATCTATGATTTTGAAAAGGAGACGAATCTGTACACATCGCTGCTCCCCGAGCGTGTGCGCCCGGACTGCGCAGAGATAGCGTCGGCCGTGCCGGAAATCGGTTTTGAGGCATACAACGGGGACGACATTTACGTGCACAACCCGAATCTCGTTACCCATCTCCATATGCGTAAAGTGAAGCTGAACTATACTCAGTGCCCGATCGAGTCGATGCCCCTGCCCTGGGTCAAGGTGATATTTCAGCAGAAGCACCATATTCTCGAGCGTGTGGCGGACGTTATAAACGAGCGTTTTTCGGGCCTTTACGAGGTCGTGTTCTCAAACGCATATCTTCTTGAGATGACGTCAAGCGGCTGCAACAAGGGCAGTTCTATGCTGCGGGTGGCGGAAATGTGCTCTATCGGCCGGGAACATATATATGCCATAGGGGACAACCAGAACGATCTTGCCATGCTCAAGCAGGCGCGTATCGGCTTCGCTCCGCGCGACTGCGAGCCCTCGCTCGCCGAATGGGGCGCGAGGCTTGTCGGCGCCAAGGACGAGCATCCGCTTCGCGACGTCGTTGACGAGTTGGGCAGGATATACGTATGAACAGGCACGGCATCAGGAAGATCGCCGCGGGCGCCGTTATCGCGGCCGTGTATGCCGGCGCATCGATCGCTCTCGCGCCGGTCAGTTACGGGCCCCTGCAGTTTCGCGCGGCGGAAGCGCTTTGCGTGCTGCCGTTTTTATTCCCCGGTTCGATCTGGAGCCTGGGCATAGGCTGTCTTGCCGCAAACCTGATCAGCCCGTACGGCCTGCTCGATATGGCGGCGGGGAGCCTCGCTACGCTCATTGCCGCGTTCTGGACATCACGTGTAAAAAAAAGAGTATTCGCACCGCTGCCCCCCGTCATATGCAACGGGGTGATCGTCGGAGCGGTCATTGCAGTTTCGGGCACGGAGGGCGGCTCTTTTTTTGCGGCGTTTCCCGTTTTCGCGGCGCAGGTCGCGCTCGGCGAGGCCGTGGTCATGTACGCGCTGGGGCTGCCGCTGCTTATTCTTTTATCGAAAAACAGGCTGTTCGAGCGCATTTCGGGCGTTCATCCCAGTTAAATGCGGCCTGAAACTCACTGAAACTCACTGATAATACAAACATGTTGACAAAATCCCGAAATACAGTATAATATCTATTCGCGCCGCCTTTCATTGGCGGCGGGCCGGTCCGACCGGCCGGCAAAATCCTTGCCGCCCCGCTAAGGGCGGCCATAAGACCAGAAGGAGGTAGAAAATGGCGAAAGTTTCAGCAAAGTATGAGACGGTCTATATTATCCGTCCGGACCTGGGCGAAGAGGATACGGCAGCAATTATTGAGAAATTCAAGACGCTGGCCGCGGAACACGGCACCGTCGATAATATCGACGTGTGGGGCAAGCGCAGACTTGCTTATGAGATCAACGATTTCACCGAAGGTTACTATGTCCTCATGAACGTCACCGCAACGCCCGATTTCCCGGCCGAGCTCGACCGTGTCTTCAAGATCACAGACGGCATCCTGCGTTCCATCATAGTCTGCAAAGACTAGAAGGGGGCCGACATGTTAAACCGTATCATTCTCATGGGGCGACTGACGCGCGACCCGGATCTGCGCCACACGCAGTCCGGCATTGCCGTTGCTGCGTTCACGCTTGCCGTAGACAGGGATTTCGGTTCGAAGGACGGAGCGGAGAAACAGACCGATTTTATCGATATCGTCGCGTGGAGGAGCACGGCTGATTTTGTCAGCCGCTATTTCACCAAGGGCCGCATGGCCGTCGTTGAGGGCCGGCTGCAGATACGCTCCTGGGAGGACCGTGACGGCAACAAACGCCGCAGCGCCGAGGTCATCGCGGATAACATCTACTTCGGTGATTCCAAGCGCAGCGAGGACAGCACCTACGGCACCGGCAGCTTCGGCTCTCCTCCCGCAGAGAGACAGCCCTACACCGCTCCGCATACTCAGCCGGATTTCGCGGAGATCGATGATGATGAGAACGATCTGCCGTTCTGAAACAACTCAAAAGGAGGTAAGAAATGGTTAGCGAGAGACCCAACCGTAAACATAGAAAGAAAAAAGTATGCGCATTCTGCGTTGATAAAGTTCAGGGAATAGACTACAAGGATACGGCCAGACTGAGAAGATTTGTCTCCGAGCGGTCGAAGATCCTGCCCAGGAGAACGACGGGCACATGCGCCAAACACCAGCGCGAGCTGACGGAGGCCATCAAGAGGGCGAGGCAGATAGCGCTTCTGCCTTTCGTAACGGAATAATGCAAATGCGGGCCGCCCATGCTGGGCGGCCCGCACAGATTGTCAGAAAAGAAGAGTATTACGATTTCTTCCGCAGACCTTTGCAGAGTGAATTAGATAACGGATACCGTGTTGCGTGTGCGTGACCGATTTTTGAAATTTGTTGCGAGCCTTCCCATCGGGGAGAAGTTGCTTGATCGCAGTGAGGAAGATATGGTGGTGCTGAGTTACCACCTCATCCGGACGGCTGCGCACACCTTTCAAAGGGGAAGGCTTTTTTACCGCAGCGGCGAGGTCTTTCCCCGGTTCGTGTCAAAGAACAAGCGTTCTTTGACACGCTCTGTAATTCGACATAAGGAGGCCCGTTATGGATTGGGTGCGCGTAACGGTCGACACCGCGCCCGGCAGCGCGGAAATGCTGGCCGGACTGCTCGCCGCCGAGGGCTACGAGACCCTTGAGATAGAGGATGAAAGCGATTTCGGTTCCATCGCCGCAGAAAACGAGAAGTATTGGGGAGCGTCGGATGTTCCGGAGGATCTCCGGGGCATCGGCAGGGTGATCGTCTATCTTGAAAACGACGCAGAGCTCCCCTCCCGGATACGGGCGCTTGAGCAGACGCTCCGGGATATACGCGCCGCCCTCCCGGGGACAGACCTCGGATCGCTCAACGTGCTGACACGAGTCGTGTCGGACGGTGAGTGGAAAGAGAAGTGGAAAGAGTACTACCGCCCCGTCAGCGTCGGGGAGCGCTTTATCATACTGCCCGAATGGGAAAAAGACGCCGATACGGGAATGAGGATACCTATTGTCCTCGACCCCGGGACAACGTTCGGTACGGGCACGCACGCAACGACCGCGATGTGTATGCGCCTGCTTGAGGGTTTGATACGCGGGGGGGAGAAGTTTACGGATCTTGGCTGCGGTTCCGGAGTCCTCTCCGCAGCAGCTCTGCTTCTCGGGGCGGGCTCGGCGCTGGGTGTGGATATTGACCCTCTTGCCGTGTCGGTATCGCGCGCAAACACCGCTCTGAACGGCTTCGGCGGCGAGCGATACAGGGCTGTGCAGGCGGACTTGTGCACGGACGACAGCTTTCTTGCTGAGCTTGCGCGGGCGCCGGCCGACGTCGTCGTCGCCAATATCGTGTCCGGCGTGATAATCAGCCTGGCCCCGAAGCTGCCCGCGCTGCTGAAAGCGGGAGGATATCTCGTGTGCTCCGGTATCCTCGACGAGGATCTTCCCCAAGTCGAAACCGCGCTGAGCGGCGCCGGATTCACCGCGGTAAAGAGAGAGAGCGAAGACGGATGGAGCGCGGTCCTCTGCCGCAAATGAGCCCGGTTATATGGAAAACAGCTTGTCAGGCAGTGTTCTGACATGCTGTTTTTTGCTGCGCCGCGGCATATCCGCGCAACGCGTGTTAAAAGCGGACGAGAGCCCGCAGTTCCGAACGCAGCTCAACAGGGTGCGTATACCGGCCGCCGGACATCTCCGGGCATTTTGCTCCCGGTTTAAACGGCGCGCGCCCCGGCCGCTGCCCCGGACAGCGCCGACGCATTATCAGTACCGGATATCAAACGGGCGGCGGCTTGATTTCGGTCATGATTGCGATATAATTATGGCAAAACTTTATGTGGGGGTCATATTATGTTCTATGAAACTGCAAAGAATGATCACGGCCTTGCCCGCGCCCCGTTCAAATCCTGCGCGGTTCCCCGCTGCATTGGCTGGCTCAGTACAGTCAGTGCCGACGGGATCGATAACCTTGCGCCTTTCAGCCAGTTCACCAACCTCACGTTCGACCCGCCCTATGTTGTTGTCAGTATAAATCGCACACCGAGGGGTGAACGCAAGGATACCACCGTCAATATCGAGGCCACCGGGGAATTCGTCTATAACATCGTACCTTATGCCCTCCGGGACGCGATGAATATCACCGCCACGTCGTTTCCGCCGGAGGTGGACGAATTTGAGAAGGCCGGCCTGACAAAAGCGCCATGCGCGCTGGTGAGGCCCGCCAGGGTCGCGGAATCTCCCGTCAATCTGGAATGCAAATATGTGCAGACGCTTGTGCTGCCGGGTGAAAGCAAGTCCGGCACCGTGGATATAATTATAGGCAAAGTCGTGGGCGTCCACATCGACGACAGCGTGATACTGCCCGACGGCAAAATCGATATGGAGACTATCAAGCCCCTGGCAAGAATGGGTTATTCCGACTATACCTGCGTGGACCGCGTTTTTGAAATCCCGTCCCTCGATGTGGACGGCGGGAGCATGAGCGGCATCAACCTGGGCCTGGAGGGCGCGACAGGCATGGTGCCCTGAGGGAGGCGCGAGAAATCTTCCGCCCCTGTACGTTTTCGTAAACAATCAAAGCCGCCCGCTGCGGGCGGCTTTCGCTTGACCAACGGGTATTCTGATCATAAGGAGCGTGAACGGGGAAAGGCATTCCGTACTGTTATTCATGGCTTTGCTCCTTCAAATCGTTATGTTTGAAAATCGCAAAGCCCGGTCCGGGACGGCAGTCAGTCGCTGCCGCTCCATGCAGATCCCGTCCCGCTCAGACCTTGCACGGAGCGCAGACATTGGTGAGCGGAAACCCGGGTATTCCGATGCACCTCCCGGTTTTAGACACTAAGCCGGTATATAAGACCGGCGGAAAAAAACGATAAAGGCCAACCCTTTCAGGTTAACCTTTATCGTATATCGTAACAAATTCGGTGTTTCTGATTTGGTGGAGACAACTGGACTCGAACCAGTGACCTCGTGCGTGTGAAGCACGCGCTCTAACCTGCTGAGCTATGCCTCCCCAAAAACCGGGGGCGGAAAATTCCGCCTGCAGGGGTCGATGGTGACCCGGACGAGACTCGAACTCGTGTTACCGCCGTGAAAGGGCGGTGTCTTAACCGCTTGACCACCGGGCCGAAAAAATGGTAGCGGCAACTGGATTTGAACCAGTGACACTTCGGGTATGAACCGAATGCTCTAGCCAACTGAGCTATGCCGCCACAAGAACAGACCCCAAAAGGGCAACGCTGATTATAAAGTATATGCACAGAATTGTCAACAGGATTTTTCCCCCCGCGCGGCCCTGTTTCGGGGCGGTTTTGCGGCGCGGCCCGGCGGCCCGGAAATGACGATATCCTACCTGTATTCCAGTTGAAGTCCCTTTATCATGGTGGGTTTTGCATCCATTACGACCTTTGAACCGACGCCGCAGTCGAGTTTCGTGACGTCGATTGCGGTGTGCATCATGCCGACGTGGCCGAGCACCCGCGCTTCCTTTCCGCCTATCCTGACGCTCAGGTGTCTGCCCAGAACGATGTTCCGGACGTGCGACATGATACCCGATATGCCGTCTCTGAATCGAAACAGATCCTGGTCCTGGGAGACGTTGAATCCGTGGTAGTATCCGACGGGGACAATTGCTACGCGGGCGGCCTTTTTCAGCCTGCACCCGGCGCCGTAACCTATGGTGCTGCCTGCGCTCAGCCAGCATACGCTGTCGATCGCGGTCTCGATGTGGCCGACCCGCAGCAGGCCGCAGTTGCCTCTTGAGCGGAAAGACAGGCGGCCCAGCAGAGCCGAACCCACCCGCACGGCGTCCGCGGCCGCGTAGGGGGCGCGAAAGAGGGCTGAACTGTTTGCAGCGTGGACTGTGCCCGTCTCGAAACGGTCATCCTGCAGGGCCTTTACCACAGACATGAACAGGTCGTACTGAGACCGGGTAGCCTTTTTGTTGCAGAATGCCGAATGGAAGTGGGTGTATATGCCCGTCACTATGACTTCGGGTCCGAGGTCATATACGCTCTTAATCTTCTCGATATCTCCCGGCAGAAAGCCTGTACGCCCCATACCGGTATCTATCTCGATATGGACGTTAGCGGCGGTTTTCCTGGCCTCCGCCGCGGCGCGGATGGCCATCGCCGCGTCCTCCGAACCGGCGGTGCACACAACGCCCAGGTCGACGAGCGTTTCAAGCTCCTGCCTGTCCGAGGTAGAGCGAAGGAACAGGATCTCCTCCCGCGCGAAGCCTCCGCGCCGCAGCGCTTCGGCCTCGGAAGTCTGTGTGACCGCAAAGCGGTCGACGCCGTTTTCCGAAAGCAGCTGCGCCATTTCCAGCAGGCCGAGCCCGTACGCGTCGCCTTTCAGTACAGCATAGATATTTGCCCCGCCCGCCGCGCGCTGGATCTGCGCGAGGTTGTGAACAATAGCCTGCGTATCAACAACGTAACGATTCATAATGCTGCCGGTCCCTTTTCCGATATCAGATCTCTTCTTTCGCGGCCGAGGGGGCCGCTCCCCTGTGCTTTATGATGTATAATGTTTTGCGCAGTTTCATGAAAAGCGAGGTGCCTCGGCTGACGGCAAAGCAGACCAGGGGTTTGATCTTCATATCGAATTCCCCCACGAACTCGGTGAACTCCCCGTTGAAGCCTTTTTTGAATTTGTACAGACCGTAAAGCGGGTTGTCATCCGAGAGGTCGCCCGAAACGCCGCGAAAATCGTAGACGCGGCAGCCGAGCTCGATTGCCCAGCAGATCATGCGCCACTGGAGAAGATAATTCGGCATCAGATTTCTCCACTCGTTTGAGGAAGCGCCGTAGAGATACCAGACTTTGTCGCCGTAATGGACGGCTATCGTCCCCGCTATGGGCACGTCCCCGTAATACGCCATGTAGAGCCGCGCGTTATCGCCGAGGTTTTTCAGCATGGCTCGGAAATAGTCCGCGTTCCGGGTGACAAAACCGTCCCTCACGCCTGTTTCAAGCATGAGCCGGGCAAAGTCGTCGACCGCCTCCTCACCGCGCACTTCCACCCGGACACCCTTGCGCTCGGCAAGCCTGATATTATAGCGGGTCTTCGTGTGAAAAGATGCGAGCAGCTCTTCCTGTGAGCGTCCCAGCAGGTACAGCCTGAACACAAACCGGGGCTGTATGCCCTCGAAGTTTTTCCCGGCGCGCGGCACCTTGAAGCCGAAAGAGATCATGTCCCGCCTGAACTGCTCGTCGTCGGAGGGGATGTCCGGGTCGAGCTTGATCAGGTAGGCGCGGTATTTTTTCGCAAGTGACCGGAGCCCCGCGAAAAGTTCGCCGAGGACCTCCCTGTCATGTATATCGCACACCGGCGCGCGGCCCCCGTACATAAGCGTCCAGGGGAGGCCCGGCAATCTTCGTATCAGGACCGCAGCGCTGCCCCTGATCGAGCCGTCCTCTCCGCGTGAGATCACACCGTCCCACACCCACTGGGGCTTCTGTCTGGCCCAGAGGGCCGACTGCATGAAGTGGCCTTTCGGGTGAGAGGAGAGGAAGCTCTCATATTCGGATATGTCGGCATCTTTCAGGAATTCTATCATAAGTACGTCCCCTTCGTCGCGCATGTGCGTCTTTCGTGAGAGGGCGCGCTGAAAAGAAGCGCGGCGGGGACAATTCCCGAGCCGCCGGGGCGCGCCGTGTACGGTTATTATCGCTTGTGTTCTCCGCGCTATTATACCACGCGCGCAGAGAGAAAGGACAGTAAATTCGGATTGAACTGCAAAGAATTGATTGATATAATCAAAAAGTAATCAATAACCGATACCGTCAAAAGCACAGCGCAAGGTGCCGGGCGGCTCGATCATATAAAGAAAGGATACGGCGATGAATACGACACAGATAAGATGTTTCCTGACCGTTGCCAAGCTGCTCAGTTTTACCGAAGCCGCAAAGGCGCTGTTCATGGCTCAGCCCGCACTCAGCAAACAGATCGCCATGATTGAGCAGGAACTCGATATGCAGCTTTTTGACAGGACGCGCAGATACGTTCGTCTTACACCGCAGGGCGAGATCCTCTATCATGAGCTCCAGAACATAGTCAAGCTGACGACGGCCGCGATAAACAAGGCACGTTCCATAGGAATCGAACAGGGCGGCACCCTGTCCGTATGTGTGACCTCGGACGAGCTCCCGAAAGAGTATATGCCCGAGGTTATCAGCGTCTTTATGAGCAGCCATGCGAACGTACAGCTCGATATCTCCGTGCAGGAAACGGCCGCCCTGCGTGAAGGGCTGTCAAAGGGCGTATACGATCTTGCAGTCGCGATGGACTTTGAGATCGCGGGAATAGAGCACCTCGAGATCAGAAAACTCGCCGAACAGCGCAGGGATTTTGTCATAAGCAGGCGCCATCCGCTGGCTAAGATGGACCATATAACGATCGGCGACCTCACAAACGAGTTGTTTATAAGCGTTGACAACGAGGAGCTCAAACCCGCGATCGAGAAGCTTGAAGAGGAGTTCAACCGCGCCGGATATAAACCAAAAGGGTTGATGAACGCTCCGAATGTGGACACGATGCATATGTGGGCTGCCGCAGGACACGGCGTAGCACTCGTTGACGTCAAGCGCAACGCCTGGATGAAGGATCTCGTGCACGTGATCAAGCTGCCTATAGATACCTCGAGCAGTCTTGTCGCGGCGTGGCGGAAGAACAATCAGAACCCGTATATCCAGGTATTTCTGAACCAATTGGTGGACACACTGCCGCCGTTCGAGGGCGACGCGTGAAATAGAGCCGATAACGGAATATCTGTTCCCGGGGTGCGCGGCACAAAAGAGAGCGCCGGTCCGCACCCCGGTCATTTATATCCGCGATCACGGAAGAGCAGGGCCCGCGGCACCGCGGGTATTGAAGATATAGCCCTTGAATTGAACGGGCTGTTTTGATAGAATAACAAATAAACTCCGAGAGAATACGTCCGTACCGTACAAAACAGTGGGAGCAAAATTTGAAGTATAACGAATGGGAAGTAAAAA
>Ga0123335_1000754_pt1 | contig 54831 bp, 49 predicted proteins | sample BiotimSIPDNA_2_FD_89707 | JGI IMG/M metagenome (GOLD analysis project Ga0123335, IMG submission 89707) | Anaerobic biogas reactor microbial communites from Washington, USA - Biogas_R2 time_0 SIP DNA | ecosystem: Engineered > Bioreactor > Anaerobic > Unclassified | place: Washington, USA...
ATACCGGAAGCTTACTCCGTGCAAACGGCCGTCGGGGAGCTTTCGAGCGCCTGCCGGATGCCAGTTCCAGTTCATCATCTTCTTCAGTGCCGCCACACACGCTTCATAGCTGGGAACGGGATTCGGATCGTCCTGCGATTCCGGCCCGTGCAGATTGAGGGTGGCGATTTCGATCGGGTCTTTCCCGAGCTTTTCGGCGATCAGATAAATTCCTACCATCAAGGTATCCCAGCCCATCGGGTTATGCTGACCGCTGACGTACATCATTCCGGTATTGCTGTCTACGACCTCCATGCTCTGTTTGATGTTCTTGCACCTGGTCGTGAAATAGGGGCCGTACGTCTGGTCCATGACGTTGCCGAAGATGGAACTTCCCCGGATTCCGCCGTCGGCGGCGGAAAAGTCCTCTATGGCCGTGATCAGGCCGTTGCTCTTGAATCCGACTTTCATATGTACGAAGCGCTGGCAGAGGTTGAAGTCGTACATGTCATAGCGGCTGTTGACACACCGCACCGGCCTTCCAGCTCTCTTGGCAAGCAACGGGGTGATCTGCTGGGATTTCCGGATGCCCCAGTCGCAGTATCTCCCTCCCACGAACATGCACGACTGGAAAACCTTCCCCGGAGCGACTTTATTGGCGCCGGCAACCTGGTCGTGTCCCCACGGGACACCTTCAATCCGCAGGTTCTTCCCTTCCCCATACAGGGGATCGTCGAACCACCAGGCCACAGTGCCGACGGGATTGGGAATGTGACCGGAGAAGGCAGCCGTGTTCACATCATATTCGATGATATGGTCCGCCTCCCTGAATCCTTTTTCGACATCTCCGTCATTCATGTTCGAATAGGAGACATTCCCCTTCTTGGGAGGATTATCTCCTCCGCCGCCTTTGCCCGCCGGAGGAGCCGGCCGAATGACTGGAGCGTTGGGGGCTCTTCCTTTACGAATGTCGACAACAAACGGACCCTCTTCCCACTCTACTTCGAGAGCCCGCAATGCTTCATCGCAGATCTCTTCAGTTTCGGCGACAACTATAGCTCCTACTTCAGCGCCCTCGTGGTCTGCCTGATTATCGAGAAAAGCCTGAGTCGGCCCCATGAAGAAACCGCCGTCCCCGCCGCTGGTCAGACTCTTCAGGTCCGGGTCGTCCCAGGTGACGATGTCAACGACACCCGGGATGGCTCGGGCTTTCGCAATGTCGAGCTTTTTGATGCGGGCATTCGCATAGGGGCTTCTGAGAAACTTTGCGTGGAGCATGTCCGGGACGACATAATCGATGCCGAATATAGCCACGCCCGTTGCCTGGGCCCAGGACAATACGCCCGGTAAATTCGGTTTCCCGACAACTCTGAAGTCCTTCCTGGTTCCGTTTACTCCCAGATCGGCCATAGTATGCACATCCTTTCACTAGCCACGAATGATGCGAAATTACTATCCAGCTGTCCTGGTGATTGTAGTGCAGCCTTGTACCGAAAATAAAGGGATTGAGGCTATATCGTTATTGGCTATCGAACCGCCCCTTTCTTCCGTTAGAATGGCGGGACTTCATCAGCCCTCGAGCGCACTATGCAGCTGCCGGGGCGCGGGAGCAACACTACGAAGGAGAGCCATGAGTGGTGCACAGGCCGTTACGGTCCCAAGATCGGTTGAGAAACCTTCTTCTTATGCGTGGGTGATTCTCGCCGTTCTCTACATAGCCACAGTGGCTTCGGCTTTCAACCAGTTCAAGGCGCCGCCGGTACTCCCGGTGCTGATCAGCGCCTTCAACCTCACCCTGAGTGACGCCGGGCTGCTGATGTCCGTGTTCTCGGTGACGGGCTTTATCCTCGCGCTTCCTGCCGGCTTCATTCTGCATCGGCTCGGCCTCAAGGCTACCGGGGTGATTGCTATGGGCGCTGTGGTCGCCGGATCGACCCTGGGGCTGCTCTGCAAAACGACCTATCCCCTGCTTGTGAGCCGTTTTATTGAAGGCGCCGGGATCGGACTGATCACAATCGTGGCTCCGGCGGCGATTGCAGCCTGGTTTCCGGCCGAGAAACGCGGCACCCCGATTGGACTCTGGGCGACATGCATGCCCGTCGGGAACATCATCACATTCAATGTGGCCCCGTGGTTGGCAGAACTGGCGGGCTGGCAGCTTGTCTGGAAGACAGGGGCGGTTTTCGGGTTGATCGCATTTCTGCTGTTCTTGGGATTGTTCCGGATGCCCAGGACGGAAGAGGCGCCCCGGGAAGCCGATCCCCACGAAGAGGACGGTGAGACTCCCGGTTTCCTCCAGGCACTGGCAAACCCCGGAATCTGGCTGGTCGCCCTGCAGTTTCTCTGCTTCAACGTGATCTGCCTCGCACTGGGGACGTACTACCCGACATTTCTCTCTTCCGTCCGGAATTACAGTCTGTCGACCGCCTCCTTTGTGACGAGCCTGAGCACGATCGCCGCGGTCTTCTCTCAACCCGTCGGAGGATATCTCTCCGACCGCCTCGGCATGCGCAGGCATCTGATCATCGTCTCGACAATCATTGTCGGATTTGTCTGCCTGTTCCCCTTCTCCGCGACGGGATGGGCAATACCTGCGGTCATACTCGGGTTCGGAATTGTCTCGGGGGCCATCGTTCCGGCCACCTTTGCCGCGGTGCCGGAGCTGATGGGATCGAGGCGCTTGACGGGACTTGGCATGGCGGTGCTCGCCATGGGACAGAACCTTGGGATGCTTATAGGTCCCTTGATGTTCGGACACCTTGTGGAGTCAGTCGGCTGGACCGGAGCCGGGTACGCGCTGATTCCTGTGTGCGCCGTCTCGGTCGTCGCCGTTTACAAAGCGAAATTCCGCTGACCCGAACGCGTGAAAATCCGTGATAGAAAAATAGAATGTCCGGCATCACAGATTATTTGGTTACAAAATCCGTCCGAGTAAGCAATAATTGGCGCTGCGGCGATGCACGAAGACTCCGCCGCTGATATCGTTGAGCCGTGGTTCTCAGCAAACGTCCGGTTTGGGTCGCCGCCGGCATCTCGAAACCTCGTTTCTGGAGAGACTCCTAATTTCGCGCAGATTGCTGCCTGTAACCGCCTTCAGATTCGTTGGTCCCGGTACAATTGTCCAACCTCTACCCGTCTTGCGGAGAACCCCTGCCGATTCCAGGAGGAGGACTTATGCCGATTCACAAGAGCCGTTTCCCGGGGATATGGATTCTGGCGATCGCACTGCTGCTACCGGCAGCCGCCTGCTTCTACGCAAATCCCGAAACCGGCCGGGAGATTCACAGAAGAGAGCAGCCCGTCCCGACCGTGGAGATCGTTGAAGTCAAACGCGGATCGCTCCCGATACATGAGCAGCTGACCGGGAATGTGAAGGCTCTAAACCAGACCGGCATCTATCCTGAAATCAGCGGTCGTATTGTCGAAGTGCTCGCAAACAACGGTGATCGCGTGAAGCGGGGGGACATCCTTGTCCGTTTGCGCGATGATGAGCTCAGAGAAAGGCTCACACAGGCCCGGCATGACAGAGATGTGGCACAGGCCCAGCTGCGGCAGGCGGAAGTGAGCGTGCAGCACTATGAGGCGCAGCTGCGGCGGACAAGAGAAATGGTCGAATTCGGCCTGCAGTCGGCCAGCGAACTGGAAGCCCTCGAGGCGGATGCCACCCGAGCCAGAGCCTCGGTTGATCTGGCCCGGGCCCAGCTGAGCCGGGCCGAAGCCCGTATTGAAGAACAGAAGAGCGCTCTCCAGAATACGGTTGTAAGGGCGCCGATCAGCGGCATCCTCGGAAATCGCAATGCCGAGATCGGCATGAGGGTTGATGGCGGCACGCGTCTCTTCGAGATCGGCGATTCCAGCAATATCAAAATCACAATCATTGTGACCGAACGACAGGTCAACAGATTCCGTCAGGGGAATCGTGCCAGGATCCGTTCTCCCTATCTGGATAAACCCGTCGAGACCACGATCCGACGCCTTTCTCCATTTCTAGACCCTGTAACTCATACCGCGGTCGCCGAGATCGAGCTGTCAAACCCCGGGAATATCCTGCAGCCCGGAATGTTCGTTACCGTTGACGTCTTTCATGGAGCTGCCGAAGAAGCGCAGATCCTTCCCAAGGCGGCACTATTCGAACATCCGGGGAACAAACGGCTCGGGATTTATGCAGCGGAACCGGAAGCTCAGTCCGGCAAGGCATCTGTCACTTTCATCCCGGTGGAAATTGCGACCGACAACCGGGATTCGATCAGCGTTCGGGAGACCGGTTACCGCTGGGTGGTCGTCAACGGGCAACATCAGCTGGCCGAATGGAACAGCCGTGAAGCAAATGTCAGGATTGTTGATTGGGATCGAGTGGTTCAGCTTCAGCAACTGCAGGCGCGTGACCTGCTGAAGACGATCAACAGCAGCACAGCGGCACGCTGAACATGGGAAAACGCCTCAGGGCCAAGCTGTAAGGAAAGGCAATGTCTATAAGCTCCGTATCGATAAGAAGGCCGGTCGCAACGGCCATGTTGTTTCTGATCATCATTCTTCTCGGTTTTCTCGGCTTTCGTTTTCTGCCCGTTGACCTCCTTCCTTCTATTGAGTTCCCCCAACTCTCCGTCTCGGTACGCTATGCGAACGTGGGACCGGAAGAGATTGAACAGATAATAACCCGTCCATTGGAAAATGCACTGGCAGGAGTACCCAATGTCGAGGAGGTGACGTCGCGATCCAGCGAGGGACAGGCGCGGGTCACGTTGAGATTTGCCCGCAGCGTCGATATCAACGCCGCCACGAACGACGTGCGGGACGCGCTCGACCGGGTACGACAGGCTTTTCCTGAAGAGGCGGATCCGCCCAGGATTCAACGGTTCAATCCCGATGACATGCCTATTGTCATGCTCGGCGTAATCTCGAAACGCAACATGGCCGAGACCACACGGATCATAAGCCAGGAACTCCAGCCGAACTTCGAGCAGATTCCCGGAGTCGGATCAATCGAAATCTGGGGCGGTCTCTACCGCGAAATCCAGGTAGATCTCGACCGTGAGCGGCTGACCTCCTCCAACCTGACAGCCAGCGATGTTATTCAGGCTCTCAACCGGGAGAATGTCACACTTCCCGGAGGAACGGTCAAGTCCGGTTTGACGGACCTGTACGTGAGAACCTACGGCGAATTCCGAAACGTCGAAGAAATCCGGGATACCATCATCGGAATCTACGATGGAAGACCAATCCGCGTCCGGGACGTCGCGGAGGTCAACAACGGTTTTGAAGAAATCAACCGTTACGTCGAGATCAACGGGGTTCCCACGCTTCGAGTCGCGATACTCAAACAATCGGGTGCGAACACCGTTGCGGTTGCCAGGCAGATCCGCAGCGAGATGGACCGGATAAACCGGCTCCGCGGCGACATGGAGCTGATGGTGATCTCCGATCAGAGTGAATTCATTCAGGAATCGATCGATAACGTCAGGGATTCCGCCATCTGGGGCGGGATACTGGCGGTAATTATACTGCTGGCCATGCTGCGCAGCGTATCCACCACACTCATCATCTCCTTCGCGATTCCGGTGTCGATTGTCGCCACATTCGGACTGCTTTACTTCGGGGGATTGACGCTCAACCAGATGACCTTCGGCGGTCTCGCCCTCGGGATAGGCATGATCGTGGACAATGCCGTTGTGGTTATGGACAACATTGTCCGGAAGCGCCAGATGGGCAGGGATCTGTTGCACAGCGCCGAAGTCGGGACGCGAGAGGTCTCGGGAGCCATCATCGCATCCACCCTTACCACGACGGTGGTGTTTCTGCCCGTCGTATTCATGCAGACCACAACCGGATCCATGTTCCAGAATCTCGCCTTGGTTGTGGTGTTCGCACTGTTCTGCTCCCTGCTCGTGGCGCTGACTCTGGTGCCGATGCTGGCCAACCGGTTCCTAGCCGTTCGCCCGGAAAATCCAGATCCGGAACTGCGGAGCAAATTCCAACGGCGCTTTGCACATTTTGAAAACGGCTACGCACGATGGCTCGATCGCGCGATCACCCATGGATGGAAGGTCGTCGGAGTGACAATACTCCTGCTTGTAGGCTGCATCGTTCTTATTCCCAATATTCCTTTCGAGCTGGCACCCGAAACGGACGGGGATGAGATCTCGATCAACATTAGAATGGAAAGAGGCACCAACATCGCGGTGATCAACGAGTACCTTTCTATGCTCGACCGGCTCGTCTACCAGGCAGTCGATCGGAAATATATCGAATACTACACACGCGATCTGAGGGGTGGGAGCGGCCGGATAGAACTGAAGTTGGTCGAACCCGGACGCAGGGACAAAACCGCAAACGAGATCGCCAATCAACTCCGGGCGAGTCTGCAGAATGCCGTTCCCGGCGCGGACCTTCAGATCTCCGCCCAGTCCGGACTATGGATAATGCGCCGTCTCTTCAGCAGCGGGGGAGGTTCCGGAGAAGACTCCGTCGAGCTGCAGCTTCGGGGACAGGATCTCAATACCTCCCGCGAGCTCGCTTTTCAGATACGCAACCGCCTTGAACGGCTCCCCGGAATCGCCGAAGTCGACACAGGTGATGAAGAAGGCCGCCCGCAACAGGATATTCGGGTCGACAGGGAGAAAATGGCACGACTTGGATTAAGCCTTCAGGATGTCGCCCGGACCGTGCAGACCAACCTGGGGGGAAGCCGCGCCGGACAGATCTGGGTTGACGGAGAAGAACGGCCGATTCGGGTGCGGCTCCGTCCTCAGGACCGCCTGAGCCCGCAGGACATCGGCTCCATGAGCCTGCGCACTCCTTCCGGTGAGGTTATTCCCCTCTCGATGATTACGAGCCAGGAGAGGACTCGCGGTCCGATCTCGATCAACCGGATCAGCGGTCAGAGAGTCACATTCATAGAAGCCAAGCTGGAACCGGGCGTCGCACTCGGGGATGCCGTCAGACTCATCCAGTCGGATCTGGCTCAGATGCAGTTACCGGAAGGATACAATGTCCATATAGGCGGGGAGTACGAGGAACAGCAGAAAGCTCAGACCGACTTCACCCTCGCCATCATCACGGCGGTAATTCTCATCTACATGGTGATGGCCGCCCAGTTCGAACGGTTCCTCGATCCGCTGGTGGTTCTTTTCTCCGTGCCCGTAGCGCTGATTGGAGTCGTTCCCACGATGCTTCTCACCGGCACGACAATCAACATGCAAAGTCTTATGGGCGCTCTCATGCTCTTGGGCATCGTCGTAAACAATGCCATCGTCCTGGTCGACTACGTCAATTTGAAACGGCGAGAACACAATCTCGATCCGCGTGCCGCAGTGATCGAGTCAGGCAGACTGCGTCTCCGCCCGATCCTCATGACCACCCTGACCACCGTGCTTGCCATGATCCCGCTCGCACTGGGGATAGGAACCGGAGCCGAATTGCAGGCCCCGCTGGCCCGGGTCGTCATAGGAGGGCTGACTGCATCAACGATCATAACCCTGTTCCTGGTGCCGATCGTTTACCTCGGCGCCACCCGTTCGGCAAGCCGGGTCCGGTCGTGGCTCTCGAGGTACAGCCGCAGCGATGTTCTGGAAGAGAAAACCATCGCTGAATAGCACTAAGACCGAATGTCGGCACCGGCGCTGCCTGACGCCGCGAGGGCATCATTCCACGGCTCTTTCGTTGAGGCGATTTTTTTCATATGCCTGGCATATGAACCCAGGGCCAGCAGCGGGAAGTAATCTCTGTACATGTGGTACTGGAGGTAAAACACTCTCGGGAATCCCGTACCCGTGGTGGATGTTTCCTCCCAGGTCCCATCGGAACGTTGATGCTCGCGCAGCCATCTGACACCGTCGGCGACTGCAGTACTCGCCACCTCTCCCGCGGCGATCAGACCGAGTATCGCCCAGGCTGTCTGTGAGGGAGTACTGTCGGCTCTTTCAAACTGACCGGTTTTGTATCCAAGGCAGCTCTCACCCCATCCTCCGTCCGGATTCTGCACTTCACGAAGCCATCGAGCTCCCGCCACAATGGCTTTTTTCGCGTGTGGTTCACCGCTGGCTGCAAGGCCGCGAATGGCCAGATACGTGCCGTAGACGTAGTTGACACCCCATCGACCATACCAGCTACCATTCGGCTCCTGGTTCTTCAGAAGGAACTCGATCCCCCGGGCAATCGCCGGATCTCTGCTGGTGAATCCCCGCCGGCACAGCGATTCGAGAACCCTGCCCGTAATGTCGGCACAGGTCGGATCCAGCATGGCGTTATGATCGGCGAAAGGAACCTTGTTAAGGATATGCCAGTTATTGTCGACATCAAATGCAGCCCATCCGCCGTCGGAGCTCTGCATGCCCAACAGCCACTGGATCGCCCTGCGCTCCGCCCGCGCCTGTTTTTCCGGATCGCTCGCCTTCGCATGGAGCAGCGCCAGAAGAACCATGGCGGTGTCGTCAATGTCAGGATAGAACTCATTCGCAAACTCAAAGACCCACCCCGAAGGCGTCAGATTCGGACGCTTGGCCGACCAGTCCCCTTTTCGACGTATCTCCCTCGTCAGCAGCCAGTCGGCGGCGGCAGTCATCTTTTCAGGATCAGCGCGTCCGGCCTCACCGAGCGCAAAAGTCGCAATAGCCGTATCCCATACGGGGGACTTGCACGGCTGGAAAACCAGACTGTCCTCGCTTTCGAGCATCAGATCGTCGAACTGCCTGATCGCCAGCTCCAGGTCAGGATGATCGCGCTCGTACCCGAGCGCATCCATAGCCATTATCGAATACATCATGGCTGGATAGATTGCGCCCAATCCTTCGCTGAACTGCAGCCGGTCCAACATCCAATGCTCGGCCTCTCTGATTGCACGATCCCGGATCTTTTTCACGCTTTGACGTTCCCAACGCTTGAACAGGGTGTCGGCCTTGATGAACAGATTGGCTATCCGGTCTTTCCGATGCAGCGCAAGTTTCCTGCTCGGATGCATCAGTTCGTCTATACGCAGGTTGTTCGGCGTCGGCTTCGTCCCTCCAATCGCCTGGACAATAGAAAGCGGAACTATTATCGTGCGTGTCCACGAAGACATCTCGTAAAGCAGATTGCCCGGAATCATCATGATTTCCGGAGGTATGGTAGGACAGTACTTGCGGGGAAAGAGCCCGAAGAAACTGTAGTTGATCCGCGTATAGCTGTTGCATTCCTGCAGGCCGCCGAGTTTGAGAATCAGTTCGCGCGCTCTCTGCATTCGCGGATCCTCCGGATCCATGCCGGTCATTTTCAGCATCGTATAGGCGCGGACGCTGGCGTTTATGTCAGACGGACCAGGCTGGTAGATGCTCCAGCCTCCGTCCGGAAGCTGCGTTGACAATAACGAATGGACCGCCTTGCGTATTCTGGGCATCGTGGGCGGATCCCACGTGCCATCCTCTGCGGGCGGATAAAGCCACATCTGAATGAGGATATAGTCGGACTGCAGTGTCGAATCGCCCGTCAGGTCGCCGCACCAGTAGCCGTGACTGTATTGCCGCGACAGTAGGGAATCGGCCGCCGTAGCCGCCGATTCCTGCGCCGCCAGGACAAGAACCTGCGCATCGGCGCGAACCGCCCGAGCCGCCTCATGTTCAGTAACTCCAATTTCTTGAACGATTCCCGGTATTTCACGCATAAAGAGCCTCCTCCCTCGGTGTCCAAAACCGTCATCTTACTACAGGTTTTGGAAAAACAAGCATGATTTGATGAACTGAAAAGAAAAGTGATATCCTGTCGCAGCAAACGACGGAAAGGAGAAAGCCTGATGCCTGATCTGCCCGATAACGTACTTCGCGCCTGGGAAGACCGTGACGGACCCGTCATCCTGGCCACGGTGAACGAGGACAATTCACCCAACATCATTTATGCCACGTGCGTGGCCGTTTTCGGCCGAAACCGGCTCGTGGTAGCCGACAACTATTTCAACAAGACCCGCGCCAATGTGCTTCGCGGCGGCAAGGGAGCATTATTGTTCCGCGACAAGCAGGGAAAGGCCTACCAGATCAAGGGAACTCTCGAGTATCACACACAGGGGGAGATCTTCGATGATATGAAGAAGTGGAATCCTCCGGAGCATCCCGGACATGCTGCCGCGGCCCTGGTGATCGAAGAAGCCTTTTCAGGAGCGCAGAAACTCTGCTAAGAGGAGCATCTGTTCTCTACACCCGAACGCCGCGCAGCTGTGTGCGGTAGACGTAGCGGACAATGCGGGCCCGTTCGGCTTCGCCAATGGCAAGGTACTGCAGGCCGGTACGGTACATCATCTGCGAGTCTCCCGCTTCATCGGAATACACAGCCTTGCAGGGAATCTTGATGGCCGGGCCGTCATCAGGAAGCGATAGCCTGACGTCCAGCAGGGTCCCCGGCGGAATACGCCTCAGATATGCGAACGACAGTCCGCTGGCGCTGAGATCGGTGGTAGTGGTCTTGAGCAGAAGCGCCATGGAGGCGTCAACTCTTGAGCTGACGATTTCCACCGGAACAACACACTTGATTCGGTAGTTCTGTCTGCGCTGCAGCTTCACGGCAGCGCTGCTCTGGATTATGGTGAGCCGGGGGATAGGTTCTGTCTGCAACTCGTCGACCATGCCGCTGAATTCGTGAGGGACGCCTTCGCGCAGGAAGTACAGCTCCAGAAGCTGGTCACGGTGCGCGAGAAGACGAATACCCTCACTCGTCGGCCAGCTGATCAACAGTTTTCCCATGGTTATGTTCTCGACCCGGCTGCGGTATGTCGCCGAATTCGGATCGTCGGAGACCCGCACCTGCAGCAGTTCATTGACCTCTAATTGAACCGCTTCGGATGATACTGAAGATTGTGGCATACGACACTCCAACACGCCTTCATATCGGCAGCAATAGAAAGGCTGTGTAGCTTTTGCCTCTTCTCCCGTCAAATCCGCCCGAAATTCCGCTGAATCTCGTACATTGAGAATCGGAGGATGATGGGCCTTCCGTGCGGGCAGTTGGTCGGGATGCGTGTAAGGGCGAGCTGGTCAAGCAGCCACTCCATCTTCTCCATCGTCAGCGGCATGTTGACCTTTATTGCTCCCCTGCAGGCGGTGGTTACGGCGATCCTGTCCCGTATTCTGTCGACATCCAGGGTTCTGTCCTCCTTCTCCAGCCCCTCGAGGATCTCAGAGATGAGTTTCCGGCAGTCGGATTCACTGGCAATGGCGGGGACCGATCTGATCAAGACCGACGTCCCTCCAAAATGCTCGACCTGAAACCCGTTCCTGTTCAGTTCAGGCATCATCCGTGCAAGAAGCGCCGCCTGGTGCGGTGGAAGCTCGAGCGAGACAGGAACAAGCAGTCCCTGAGTCTCGACGGCGTTGTTCTGCGTTGCAGACGCAAGTTTTTCGTAGAGTATCCGTTCGTGGGCGACGTGCTGGTCTATGATGAGAAGTCCCTGACTGTCGCACGCGACGATGTAGCTTTCCTGAAGCTGTCCGAGTATCCTCACCGCACCGGCCTGGAAAGCGCTTCTTCCCTCCTGGGCTGATCCCAGAAGCATTTCCGGCATGATCCGCAGCAGCGAGTGATCCTGGATCCCGTGAACCTCGCCGCCGGCTATTTCCCGGAAAGGATAATTGAAGGCACGCTGGAACGGATTCGGCGACGCTGCCGGGGGAGTGAAATCGAATCTGTTCTCGCCTGTTTCCGGCAACCCGGCACCGGAATGAGCATCCGGAGCCATAACCGGGGCCATACTGCGATGCTCGTATGCCGGGATTGAAGCGGTTCCGACCAGACTCCTCTGTATGGTGTTGAGGATCAGGCTGTGAACCGCGCTCTGATCCCTGAAACGGATTTCCGTCTTTGCGGGATGCGCATTGACATCCACCTCATCGAACGGGAGTTCCAGAAAGAGAATCACCACGGGATAGGCCGACGCCGGGATACAATTGCGGTAAGCCTGCCTGATAGCGCTGGTGACGACCTTGTCTCGCACCATCCGTCGGTTGACATAGAAGAATTGCGAATAGGGAGTCGTCCGTTGCTCGTGCGGCCGTGAACTGTAGCCGTGCATTTTCACCAAACCGGCCTGCCCGTTGAGCTCAACAAGATTTTCCAGAAAACCTTCGCCAAATATCTGGTAGATCCTTTCCGCCACCGTTTTTACCGCGACGGCGTCAATCATTTCCCGTCCGTCACTTTTCAATGTGAAACGGATTTCCGGATGCGCCAGGGCGTAGTGGGTCACAAGCCTTGCAATATGTCCAAGCTCGGTATCGTGCGATCGCAGGAACTTCCTGCGTGCCGGAACATTGAAGAAAAGATCCCGTACCGTGATTTCGGTACCCCTGTCCCAGGAGACAGGTTTCACGGAGCGCATCACTCCACCCTGTATCTCAACTTCGGATCCAGGAAGAGACTCCTGGCAGGCCTGCCGCGTCTTCAGCGTAAGCCGCGACACGGAAGCAATGGACGGAAGCGCCTCTCCCCTGAAGCCCAGAGTCGCGATTGCGCCAAGATCTTCGGCAGTCTGGAGTTTGCTCGTGGCATGGTGCTCGAAGGCAAGTATCGCATCGTCCTGGCTCATCCCATCCCCATCGTCAAGGACTTGGATCAGGCGCTTGCCTCCTGAAACAACCGTAACCGATATCGCATGGGCATGAGCGTCGATGGAGTTCTCGAGCAGCTCCTTCACGACAGAAGCAGGCCGCTCGACAATCTCTCCTGCAGCTATCTTATTTGCGAGTATTTCCGGAAGTACACGGATCCTGTTCATATTGATCGATTAAGAGTCGCGAGATAGTCCTGCAGTTCCGGAATCGTCACCTCCCACTGGCGTGAGTCGGCCAGGCGCTTGATCGTATATTTCCCTCGCGACAGCTCGTCTTCTCCGATAATAAGGACGTGCTCCGCGTTGAGCTTGTTTGCCAGTCGCATCTGCCCTTTGAGCCTGCCTTCCGAGAAGTCGATATAACAGCTGTACCCACGGTGGCGCAGTTCCCGTGCAATCTCGCCCGCCTTTTCAAACGCAGGTTCTCCCATGTATGCCAGAAAGACATCGGGCCTCCACTTGAAGTCTGCCCTCTGCTCTTCGGGAAGGATCATGACTAGACGATCGAGTCCCATGGCAAACCCCAAAGCCTGAACCGGAGGACCTCCCAAGACCTCCGAGAGCCCGTTATAGCGGCCTCCGCCGGCAACCGCATTCTGAGAACCAAGTTCCCCGCTGACGATCTCAAACGCCGTGCGCACGTAATAGTCAAGCCCCCGTACGAGCCGCGGCACGATTTCGTAGGAAATTCCCGCCTGCTCGAGATGCCTTCTGACTCCGGCAAAATGGTTGCCGCACTCAGCGCACAGGTTGTCCGTTATCGAAGGGAGTCTGTCTATGAAAGGCTGACAACTCTCGACCTTGCAGTCGAATACCCTCAGGGTGTTGGTGGCCGCACGCCTCCTGCAGTCTTCGCACATTCCCGGGAGGCGCTGCTCGAGTTCAGACCGGAGCCTTTCCAGATAGGGCGGTCTGCAGTTGCTGCAACCGACTGAATTAATAAGGAGTTTAGCCTTCACTCCCAGGGATTCCAGCAGCCACAGCGCCATTTCGATCATTTCGGCGTCAACCGCCGGATGATCCGACCCGAGAGCTTCCGCCCCTATCTGGTAGAACTGGCGCCATCTCCCTTTCTGCTTCTTTTCGTGCCGGAACATCGGCCCGATGTAGTACAATTTTGTAAGTCCACCCCCCCGGTACATGGTGTTCTGGATGTAAGCCCTGACGACTGAAGCGGTGGCTTCAGGGCGCAGGGTGATGGAGCGATTGCTTTGATCGACGAAAGTGTACATCTCCTTGCCGACGATGTCGGTGTCCTCCCCTATTCCCCGGGCGAATAGCTCCGTCGGCTCGATTATCGGGGTCCGGATTTCAAGAAATCCGTATTGACTGAAAATCCTCCGGGCACGGTCTTCAACCAGCTGCCAGCGGTCGATTTCCCCGGGTAGTAGATCCCTCGTTCCAGGAAGGTTGCTTGTAACTGTATCGTCCATTTCATTGGCCCTTAAGAAAAACCAGGAAGAAAAACAAGGAGCTATGTTAGCAGATTCACCGCCGCCAGGATACCTGCCAGAAAAGCTAATCATATCGTTAAAGCGTTCACAGTGATGAATTTTCCAGACCGGGGGGAAGAAACTTCTGCATCAGGAAACTATCAGAATAGTCAGGGAGGATTTTCAGGAGGGAGTAAATGCTGAAAGAGAATGAACTGCGTGAACAGCTAAAGCGCGAGATCATCGGACAGGATAAGGCTATTGATGCCATGGTTCGGGCAGTGATGGTTGCGAATCTCGGAATCTGCGACCCGCAACGACCTCTGGGTACGTTTCTCTTTCTCGGCCCCACAGGAACCGGGAAAAGCCAGATCGGGCGTTCGCTGGCACAGATCATCCATGGAAACGACAGTGGCCTTATCGTGATCAACTGTACAGAATTCAAGAATCCCCACGATGTTTCCAAGCTGACAGGAGCTCCTCCAGGATACATCGGGCACGATCATCCGCCGTTTCTTACACCTGAAAAGCTCGAGAAGAAAGCCACGATCGTGATCTTCGAGGAGCTGGAAAAAGCAGATCGGGCATTGAACGACCTCCTTCTGCAGGTGCTGGAACGTGGAGAGATGAAGACCGGACTTGGCACGGACCTGAGCTTCAAGAACTGCTTTATCATCCTCACAAGTAACGTATGCGCCAAAGAGGTGGATCAGATTTCAAGGAACGCGCTGATTGGCTTCAACCCGCCCGCCGAGAAGTTTGAGGATCTGGACCAGGATGCTGCCGACGAAAGGATTCAGTCAGTCTGCATCGGGGCGGTCGAAGATTTCTTCAGCCCCGAATTCATTAACCGCATCGATGAAATAGTCACATTCAACCGCCTTAAGGACGAACACCTTATGGCGATACTGGACAAGTTTCTTCTCGAAACGAGATCGCGGCTGGCCACGGCCGGCATCGCGACCATCATCTCTGAACCCGCCAAGCGTCTGTTGATCAGAAAAGGCACGAATCTGCGGTATGGCGCAAGGCCTCTACGCCGGGCGGTCAGGGAATACCTGGAGTATCCACTGGCAACTCTGGTTGCCGAAAAGGGGATCTCCCAGAACCACGTGGTTCATGTGGAAGCTGAGGAGACCTGCCTGTCGTTCAATTTCGCCAAGCTTGCCGCCGCTTCTTAGCGCGCGTCAGGGACCGCAGGGTTGAGGCGCCCAGAATCCCTCAACTCTGCGGCGACTGCTGAAAAACACTCCGTTTCGAGACCTCCTGGATGAGGGTTTCCAGGAAATCGGTGAATTTCCGTATCTGGGTCCGCAGTTCCAGGAAATTCCCAGACACCGCGAGCGCGTCGGAGAATGCCTCGAACTCCGCCCAGTCGCGGTACATGAGAAAGCGCAGCGATCCTTCCTTGAACGAAATCAGACGCTCCATGACGGACGTCGGATTCAACTCCTCCCTGTTGTCGATCACATCTTTCAGATACCTGCGCAAGTTCCACAGATCCTGTCGCAGCTTCTCCGAGGCGACCAGTTCTCCCGATCTGGACGGGAACAGCGCCGCAGCATCGAAGGCGGGATCCACCGACTGCACCAGCGTGGTTATGCAGCTTCGACAGCAGTTGCGCAAGAGTCCGTGGCTGTTCTCAACACGTGTATATACGGCTCCGGGGTCACTTTCCCCCTGCAGCATGATCAGCTCGCGTCTCATGACCCGCTGGGCTTCCACGCGCAGGGAATACGAGATCAGCTCCGCGGCATTCTGCAGTGCGTGTCCCGTCTCCCTGTTCTTCAGGAACCGCGTCCGGATAGACTCCGAGAGGCTTTTCATCTCCTCGTTGAGCAGCGCAAAGAGGACAAGATACTGCTTGAGCGGGCGGTCCAGCTTAAGCCCGGCCGAAATAAGTCTCAGGTACTTCAGGAAGCGCAAAAGGAACAGTATCGTCAACGCGGTATCGCGCCGGAACTCTCGGGGGACGAGTCGAAGGGCCGCAGATACGGCTTTGTTGTCCACGGAATCGTACTGGAGCCTGAAGCGCTGGCTCATCAGCATATCGACATACCTGCAACTCCTCAGCTCTCTGACGAAGGTCCGGCCAAGACTCAGGAACAGACGGCAGTCGAGGCGGCGATCCTGCGCACCGAATGCGTCGATCGTTATCCGGATATCATTCAGGAACTCGACGAGACGCGAAATACTGTCCGCCGGGGTCAGCTGCTCTGCTATCCGGCTTATGTTGAAATCCTGAATCCTGTGCCGGCGCATCTGGATATCAATGAAGTGCTCGAACTCCACTTCGACTCCTGCATCGCTCCCGAGCACCGCACAGCCATACCTGTCGCATGTCTCGACAGCCTTGCGCATGATCGAGACCTCGGCAGAGAAATCGCGAGTCGGAAGTTCCCTTCTCTCCTGCTCCGTCAGCGGCAGGTTTTCGAGGGAGAAAAACGAGCGCATCCCTTTCAGCCAGGCTTCCAGCCCGAACAGGTGCTCAATCGCTCCTCTGGCCTCCAGTTGCCTGATCCATGAGTTCAGGTTCTCGCTACCCGCCAGGATTTCCGAATGCAACGCATCAAGAAAGGGCTGCCGGCTGCGACTTCTTTCTTCCAGTGGCATGGCGTCTTTCCGATCTTACCGAAACCTCCATTTCGAGCGTCCTCGTGAAGGCTTCCGTCTTCTTTCTCATCTGGAGCCAGTCGGCAAAAAGTTCCGGGGTCTCCAGCCAGATGCGAAACCAGTCCGCTATCTCCCGCTTTTGCGCACGCGTCCGAGGATCGACACGTCGGTTGCGGCTGATTGACTCGGCCCGTCTGCGCCCAAGGGCAACGACCCGGCGACAGTACTCCTCTCCCTTCTTATCGCTCGCCGACCGGTATTTGCATCGTAAAATTTCGATTCTTCTGAGAGTCTCCTCCGCCGCGGCAAAGGTCGAAAAAGAGAGAATGCCGGCAAGTTCTTCCTGGTAAGGTGCTTCCATTTCCATCATCGACGGCTCCCCGTCGTCTATCTCAGAGCGGCATCGAGCGCGATCTCGAAGAAGATCATCCTGGAAGTGTTGTCGAGCCTGTAGATATTGGGGATGTATACGGTAGATTCCGAAAGATACGAAGCCAGATCCCGGGGGTTGCGGATGGGCATATATAGGAATCCATATCCCTGTTCCTTCGGCCCGATAATCTTGTCCATCAGGAACTTGGCCTCAAAATCGTACAACGCATCGGTGTTGAGCTGCGATTTCGGCAGCCGGGGAACGGGAGTAGGCAGCCACCCCTTCTTTTTTCTGAAGAGACGCGCGACCGCTTCTTCCGGACCGATTGTCCTGATACGATCCCTGCCTCTTATCAGTTCGATGGCCGGACCGTCGATTTCGACGGGGAAGTCGTTATCGTTGAAAACGATTATCGCCAGCGGCATAATGCCGCGTGCTACCATGTCGTCTTTGTCAAAGGCGCGTGAAGCCAGCTTGTCGGTGTAGAGAGGCTCGACCGCGATGGTCACCCCTTCACTGGTAAGGCTCGCGGGATAAGTCTCGCGGGCTTTGATTTCCCAAGTCCGGGGCTTGTATCCTGCCCGGAGAGACATAACCGGAAAGGCCAGCAGAAGGCCCACCGCCAATAAAGCTGTACGTTTCATATCAGGACACCGGTGATTTACGCGAGAAGTATATCACCGCAGTCGTCCGTAGATGAATGACAGATTCTGCTTCCCTGCAGGTGGGAGAGGCAGGTGCAATGAAATTCGGTTCTTATCTCGTATATATAGTGGCACGAATGGTCATAGCTTTTTTCGGTCTGGTTCCGCGACGGCCCGCGACCCGACTGATACGCATCCTCGCAGATTGCGCCTATTTTCTCGATCGCCGCCACAGACACATTGCCGACGTGAACCTGAGAATCGCTTTTCCCGATCTCACAAAGGAGCAACGCAGCCGCATCGCCCGCAAGAGCTTCCAGAACACGGCCATGAATCTCCTGGAAGTCAGTAAGTTCAAATCACTTACTCCTTCCAACATCGGTTCTCTGGTCACCTATGACCCCGTCAACGGACTCAACAACTACAGGGCTGCAGTCGAGCGAGGAAAGGGCATCCTCTACCTCACGGGGCACTTCAGTTCGTGGGAACTCCTTCCTGTCGCTCATGCACTGCACGGTTATCCCCTGAGCTTCATCACGCGCCCTCTCGACAATGCCCCTTTCGAGCGCTATCTGCTCAAAGTCCGCGAGTCGAAAGGAAACCGGGTGATCAACAAGAAGAACTCGGCCCGACACATTCTGAAGGAGCTTTCTTCGGGTTCCAGCGCCGGGATTCTTATGGATCAGAACACCAGCACACAGGAAGGGATGTTCATCGACCTCTTCGGGATTCCGGCGGCCACCACAACAGGCGTGGCGCTCTTTGCGCTCAGAACCGATGCCCCCGTTCTTCCCGGTTATCTGACGCCGATGCGCAATGGACGATACACTATCAAATTTCTCCCGCCGTTGGACGTCGTCCGGACGAGCGACATGAATCATGACCTGCGGGTCAATACGCGCCGTTTCAATGCGATTCTCGAGGACATAATCCGGGATCAGCCCGAATCATGGCTGTGGGGGCATAAAAGGTGGAAATACCAGCCTCCGGGGAATCCTCAGGACCTGTACGCCCTGTCGGAACAGGAACTCGAATCCTTCCTCTCCCGTGCACGCAGCGGCCTTACTCCGGGGCGGAATTCAGAAGGCGGGTAAAGGCGCTCTTGTACCTCACGCTGTCGAGGACCGAGTGTACGTTCTTCAGTTCTTCCCTCAGGATTTCCCTGTACTTCTCGGGTTCAAGCGCGATGGCTTTGCTGAAGGCCTGAATGGAAGGGTCCGGCTGGTTCATTTTCGCATACAGGATCCCCAGATGAAAATAATTCACAGCCTCCGCCCGCTGAAGCGAAACCAGCCTCTCATGCGCCTCTATCGCTTCGCTGTCCAGCTCGAGCTTCTCGGCCGCGAGCGCAAGATTCGCCCACGCCGGATGGTAAGCCGGATCGAGCTCCACCGCAGCTCTCAGTTCTGAGCGGGCTTCCTGGTACCTCCCCTGCTCCGCATAGAGAGTACCGAGGTTGTAGTGAACCTCTTTTTGTTTCGGATCTATCGCCAGCGATCGCTTGTATGCTTCAATCGCGGCATCGGATCTGTCCAGCTCACCGTACATGTCGCCAAGCAGGAACAAGGCCTGGGAGTTGCCGGGGTTCATCCGAACCGCGTTTTCCAGGACTGCAACCGCATCTGCGGAACGATTCAGGCCCGCATAGGAGAATCCGAGCTTTGCCGACAGAACCTCACGGTCCGGCATTTTTTCCAGTGCGGCTTTGTATGCTTCCGCTGCATTGGAATAGTTCTGCTGCATTGAATATGCGTCTCCCAGCTTTTCGAGCAGCTCCGGGTTGCCCGGCTCTACCTTGTTTGCCGCTTCGAATTCCGCGGCGGCCTCGGCGTACTTTCCCTGCTCGAACAGGATCAACCCGATGTTGAAGTGCGCCGCGAAATTTCCGGCTTCGATGCTCAGAACCGTGCGGTAGCCGACCAGTGCCCCGGGAATGTCTTTCTTCCTGTGCAGGTATTGGGCAAGATCAAGCTGCGCCGACGCATCTGTCGGATCAATCTCGAGAATCTTCTTCGTGGTGGCGACGGCAGCCTCTTCCCTGTTCGTTTCAAACTGAAGATACGCAAGGCCTCTGAGCATCTGGAGATCCCGCGGCTGATGCCTGAGTCCTCCTTCGAGGGCCCGAATCGCTCCCTCCCGGTTGCCTGTCTGCTGGTGCGCCGAAGCCAGCATGAGGTGGATGCCGCCGTCGAAATCGGGATTGATCTCGAGCACTCTTTCAAACTCCGCCGCAGCCTCCTTCATCTGCTTCCGTTTGGCATAGATCAGGCCCAGGTTGTAGTGCGCCTCGAGGAAGTCGGGCATGATCTGGGTTGCCTTCGCGAAAAGTGCGGCCTGTTCATCGCTGTTTTCCTTCGGAGTCCCGATCATCGATTCGGCTTCTTTGAAGAATGCCATCGCCTCATGATAGGCCTTGGCATCCTCCATGGTGACCGGCCTGGATTGCGACGGCAACGGGATGCAGCCTCCCGCAAGCAGTATGGAAAGGAATATCAGACGAGTGATATGCATAGGAGAGATTGTAGTCTACGGTCGCCGCAGATTACACAGGGAACACAATACCGCATCGTGACCGCTTCAGACCCTGTCGACCTTGCCGGTTATGTCCTCGAAGAAAGCGATTTTCCGGAACTGCCGGTATCGGTCCTCGATCTCCGGGTAGGTAAGATCCGCCAGCACTTTGGGCCCGAAATCCATCACGTTGAATGAAGCCATCACGGTGCCGACCACGATCGCCTTCCGAATTGCGCTGTCGTCAGTCGCTCCCACCGCGGCCAGATACCCCATCAGTCCGCCCGCGAATGAGTCTCCCGCTCCGGTCGGATCCAGCACCTCCTCGAGCGGGAAGGCCGGGATCACGAAAATAGAGTCCGAGTTGAACATGAGGGCGCCGTATTCCCCCCTCTTGATCACGAGTATCTTCGGACCCCACGAGATGATCCGCCGCGCCGCCTTGATCAGGTTGGGCTCTCCCGCCAGTTCGCGTGTTTCGGCGTCATTGATCACCAGCAGATCTATCATGGCAAGTGTCTTCAAAAGAGAAGCCCGTTTGTTCTCGATCCAGTAATTCATGGTGTCGCAGCCGACCAACCGCGGCCGCTTCATCTGCTCGAGAACCGATCGCTGCAGGTCGGGATCGATATTGGCCAGGAAGAGATAGTCGATCGAGCGATGCGCAGGCAGGAGCTTCGGACTGAACTCAGCAAACACATTCAGCTGCGTATCCAGGGTGGTGCGGGTATTCATATCGAAGCTGTACTCACCCTTCCACCTGAAGGTATTCCCCTTCTGCCGCTCCATTCCGCTGAGATCTATCCCCAGTTTCTGCAGCAGCGTCACGTGCTTTTCCGGAAAGTCCTCTCCAACTACGCCGACTATGCTTACGTCGGTGAAATAGCTGGCCGCGATGCTGAAATATGTGGCTGCGCCGCCGAGCACGTCGTCCCTGCTCCCAAACGGCGTTTTGACCGAATCAAGAGCAACCGATCCGACAACCAGTATTCCCATTGTTATCTCCAGCCTCTTCCGTTATTCGAGGTACTTGCCGACAATGCACTCCAGCCGCTTCCTGGCTCTTTCAGGAATCGCAGTCCTGTCGGTAATCAGCGCATACTTCAGCGCTTCGCCACACTGGCATCCGCGCACTTCATTCATGTCCTTCACTGCCTGGGCGATGATTGACTGCGCAGCCAGGCAGTTCTTCTGCAGATTCGAAATGATCATGTCGGCGGTCACGGCGTCATGTGAATCGTGCCAGCAGTCATAATCGGTGACGAGCGCAATGGTGACGTAGCAGATCTCGGCCTCGCGTGCGAGCTTCGCCTCCTGCAGATTAGTCATGCCGATGACGTCCATTCCCCAGCTGCGGTACAGGTTGGATTCGGCTTTTGTCGAAAACGCCGGACCTTCGATGCATACGTACGTCCCGCCTCTCTTCGCCTTGATACCGGCATTGTAGGATGCGCGCTGAACGTGATCGATGAGCTCCGGACATACGGGATCGGCAAACGAGATGTGGGCGACTATGCCTTCTCCGAAAAATGTGGAGACCCGCCCACAGGTCCGGTCCACAAACTGGTCGGGCAGGACAACATCGAGAGGCGCCAGTTCCTCTTTCAAAGATCCTACTGCGCTTACCGAAATAATCCGTTCAACGCCCAGGAGCTTCATAGCGTAGATGTTGGCCCTGAAATTGAGCTCCGTAGGCATGTACCGGTGGCCACGCCCGTGCCGTGCCAGAAACGCGATCCTCTTCCCCGACAGTGTACCGACGATGAACCGGTCGGAGGGAGCTCCGAATGGTGTGTCGAGCGTTATCTCTTCCCTCCCGGTCAACCCGGGCATGTCGTACAATCCGCTTCCGCCAATCACTCCAATTCTGACTCTTTCCATGACTCCTGTCTCTTTCCTGAATGCATCTTACGCGAGCATCCACAGTATCTCCCACTGTGTAATTCCTGCGCATCTTATCAGCCTGAAAAGAAATATGGAAAGGGAAACCGCTGCGCCGCACGCAGCGAAGATCACTGGAAGTTCTTCCGGTGCAGTTCGAGCACCTCTTCCGCCGCGGTAAACGGATCCAGCCGCCGCTCGGCAATCAACCGGGCGAGTTCCTCGATACGGTCCGCCGCGGCATTATCGCGCAGCAGTTCTTCGCGGGCCTGCATACATGCCAGTTCCAGCAGCCGCTCTTTCTGGATCCTTACCCTCTCATTCTTCCGCACCTCTGAACGTGCCGCGAACCTTCGATATTCCTCGATCGCGCTCACGAATTCATCGATGCCGATCCCTTCCGATGCAACGGTGCGGACGATGAGCGGATTCCAGCCGTCGGGACGTGTGCTCATCGAAATAAGGGCTCTCAGTTCCGTTTCGACCTTTTCGGCTCCCGGGTGATCGGATTTGTTGATCACGAAGATGTCGGCGATCTCCATGATGCCGGCCTTCAGCGCCTGGATATCATCACCCATTCCCGGCACAAGCAGCACAATGGTCGCATCGGCAGTCCTGGCGACCTCAACTTCACCCTGCCCGACCCCGACGGTTTCGACAAAGACCGGATCGAAGCCTGCCGCATCCAGAACTGCCAGGACATCCGACGCGGTGCGCGTCAGGCCTCCGAAATGTCCGCGCGTAGCCATGCTTCTGATGAAGGTGCCCGGGTCCAGGCTGCGCGATTGCATTCTGATCCGGTCCCCCAGGATAGCCCCGCCGCTGAACGGGCTCGTGGGATCAACCGCGACAATCCCGACTTTCCTGCCCTGCGCGCGATACGATTGAGCAAGTCTGTCGACGAGAGTACTCTTGCCCGCACCGGGCGATCCGGTGAGTCCCACCGTAAAGGCACGGCCCGTATGGGGAAACAGCTCGCGCAGAAAGGGCGCTGATTCGCTCGATCTGTTTTCCACCAGGGTTACCAGGCGCGCGACAGCGCGGAAATCTCCCGCAAGAACCTTCTGTAGAAATTCGTCTCGTTTATCAGTCATGGCCGCTCTCACCGGAGAATCTCGCGCGCAACGATCATTCGCTGAATCTCACTCGTGCCTTCTCCGATTGTGCAGAGTTTCACATCTCGATAGAACTTCTCAACAGGAAAGTCTTTGATGAATCCATATCCGCCGTGGATCTGCACCGCCTCATTCGCCACCCGCACCGCTACCTCGCTTGCATAGAGCTTTGCCATTGAGGATTCTTTGGTCGTCCTCTTTCCGGCCTGCTTGAGCGTGGCAGCCCTTTGGGTAAGAAGCCGGGCCGCCTCGATTTCGGTAGCCATATCCGCCAGTTTGAAACGAATAGCCTGAAATTCAGAGATAGCGCTGCCGAACTGCTTCCGCTCCTTGGAGTATTTCAACGCCTGTTCGTAAGCTCCCTGTGCCATCCCGACTGCGAGCGCGGCGATCGAGATCCGCCCTCCATCCAGAATCTGCATGCAGTCGCTAAAGGCAGAACCCTCCGTGCCAAGCAGACAGTCGACAGGCACCCGGCAGTCTTCAAGGATGACGCTTGCCGTATCGCTCGCCCGCATCCCCAATTTGTTCTCTTTCCCCCCTATCGAGAGGCCCTGGGTACCGCGCTCGATTATGAACGCCGAAATCTCCCTCTTGGCCGTAAGCGCCATGATCACATAGACCGAAGCTACCGACGCGTTGGTGGTGAAATGTTTCGCTCCATTCAACACATAATGATCGCCGGCGCGTACCGCCGTCGTCTGCATGCTGCCCGCGTCACTCCCGGATCCGGCTTCCGTGATTCCCCAGGCTCCAATTGCCCGCCCGGAAGCCAGTTCGGGAACATAGCGTTGTTTCTGTTTTTCGGTTCCGAACACGCAGATATGATTCGTGCACAGGGAATTGTGCGCGGCTGCAAACAGGCCTATGGATCCGTCGACTCTCGACAACTCCTCAATCAATACCACGTACTCGGGATACGAGAGCCCCGCACCGCCGAGTTCCGGAGGGGCTATGGCTCCCATCATGCCGAGTTCGCCCATTTTCGGCACCAGTTCCAGCGGGAAATGCTGCGCTTCATCCCACTTCATCACGTGGGGGCCGATCTCCGCCTCGGCAAACTCTCTCGCGGATTCACGCAGAATATCGTTCTGTTCCGTTGCATCTGAAATCATCGGGATATCCGTTTGTCATGTTTGTAAAGCTCATACAAAACACTGAAAGATTTCGTTGGATACAAGCATTCCGGAAGCGGTAAGCCGCACGCTTTCGCCGTCCCACTCCGCAAGACCTTTCGCCGCGATCTCGCGCAACGCTTCCTCATACCGGGCAAGGCGACGTGCACCACAGGCGTCCAGCAGCTGTCCCCAGTCAATCCCCTGTGTCAGGCGAAGGCCCAGAAACAGTGTTTCGGCGAGCGATTGCTCGGCGCTGACCGGCTCGTACCAGGTCACGGGACTGCGGCCCGATTCGACGGCTTCAAGATAAGCGCCGAGTTCGGGGCAGTTCGAGTACCTGGCATGACCGTCGAATGAATGGCTCCCCAATCCGAAGCCATAGACCGGCTCACGCCTCCAATACTTCAGGTTGTGCCGGCAGAAGAAACCTGGAAGAGCAAAATTGCTGATTTCGTACTGGAGATAACCATGCCGGAGAAGAGACTCTATCGTTTCCAGGTAAAGATCCGAAATCAGATCATCGTCGGGAAGTTTAACGGATCCGCTTTCGACCAACGACTGCAGCTCACACCTGTCGTCGAGATCGAGCATGTAGACCGAAACATGAGGGACGGAAAGCCGCGCCACCATCTCCAGGTTGTGGGTCCAGCTTTTCTCCGTCTGTCCGGGAAGGCCGAGCATCACATCAAGGTTGATATTTGAAAACCCCTCGGCGCGCAATTGCGCCACGGATTTCAAAATCGTTTCCGAATCATGAATGCGTCCGATTGCCGTCAACTCGGCATCCGCAAATGACTGCGCCCCGAGCGAGACGCGGTTTACCCCGGCGCTGCGCAACAGGTGTAGTCTCCTCGCCGAGATGGTGCCCGGGTTGGCCTCGAGCGATATCTCACAATCGTCCGTGAAGCGGAATTTCTCGCGGACAGTCCCGATAAGACCCGGGATGCAATCGGCGAGCAGACTCGGAGTGCCTCCGCCGAAGTACAGCGAATCCGCAATGCCGCTGTCCGGAAAATCCGCGACTTCACGTTTAACGGCCGCCGCATACCGGCGCGTTTCCGCTCCACGGAAGTCCATGCTGATGAAATGGCAGTAGTTGCACCTTGAATGACAGAAAGGGATGTGTATGTAGACTCCGCAGTTCACGATCGGCCGCCATCGGCAAGGGTGATCCTCATGCGACGCCGGCTCCGAGAAGCGTATCGGAAGTGATGAACTCCACCCCTGCCTTCCGCATCTCTTCCATAGCCTCTTTCTCCCCCTTCAGAGAGATAGCTCTCGTCGCATCGGTCACAAGTGCAACGGGCACCCCGGCACGCCGCAATCCGAGGCACGCCGCCTTCACACAGTATTCCGTCGTAACACCGAAAACGATTGCGTGCGGAGGCAGTGCCCGAATCAGTCTTTCCGCCACCGGGTTGCTGAACATGTCGAGTGTCTGCTTTTCGACGATGATTTGACGATGCCCACGCACCGCTTCCGCCAGATTGCGGTCTACAGGCTTGTTCTGGAACACTAAGGGCCTTGGGAAAAGGGTCTCATCAATTTTGCGTTGTCCTTCCGTTCCCTGCACGCAATGTGGCGGGAACTGCTGGAACTCCGGATCATCAATGAAATGGGAGTCAGCGGAGGAAAGAACGGTTATGTCATTTCTTTTGGCGAAATCGAAGAGGCGCCGAAGCTTTGGAATAAGCCGTTCTGCACCCGAAACATAAAGGGCGCCGGACGGAAGCATGAAGTCCCTTTGAGTATCAACATCCAGAAAGAAGATATGTTTCATTCCATTCACCCAGAACCATTATACAGGCCCGAATGAAGGGCTGCCAACCGGGCTGCGCGGCTAATTTGTTGAAGAATTGAGCAAAAAGGGGAGGAAGAGGGGGTAGGAAGTCAATCCGGTCAGGGTGCGCGAGACGCGAGTCTCTGGAGCCTTTCGGAGCGCTCCAAAGACTCGGCAGCCGTCGTGCCGCTAATTCACTACCTTGAGTACCTTCACCCGGTCATCAACATCGCTGCTTTTCAAGAAGCCGATGGCACCCTTGTTCTCAGCGATGAACTGCTTCACGCTTTCGGCGTCCTTCTTTGAGACCGGAAGATCAACGCTGTACTTGATACGCATGTTGACCCAGTACGCCTGCATCTGCACATAGCTTTTCCCGAACAGGTTCTGATAGAAACCTCCGGCATCGGCCAGATCGACCGGGATGATTTCCCCTCCCGATGATCCCCATGTCCGGACTTCTCTCAGGTAAATCCCTTTGAGCGCCGCCACGTTGATCGTCGTACCCTGAACCTGCTTATTAGCAACAATTACGTAATCCGCTATGTTCGTCTGCGCGGCTGAGGGCAGCACGAAGCACGACAGAAGCATGCCCACAAGAGCTGCGGTTCCCAAAACACTCTTCATCAACATTCCTCCCAACGAATGTCGTACCATCCCACATAGATCTTCCCGGGGCCCAGAGTTCCACTCTCCCCGGGATACTCAACCTATCGTCATGGTGGATTAATTCTTTAGGGAAATGCCGTCCGGGGCCCGAAGCGCGGGCCCGTGCTTTTATGGATGTTCTTGCATGAAAGACAGGATTTCCCTGAGCGGGCGTATCCCCGAGCGGGCGCCGAGTGAGAGGCAACTGAGGCCGGCTGCGGTGTTTGCAAAACGCATGATCTTTTCAAGCGGCCAGTTCTGCAGGATCCCGTAAATGAAACCGCCGTGAAATACGTCGCCTGCGCCGGTCGTATCCTTAGCGTTCACCCTGATCCCGGGAAACCTCACTCCCTTGCCGCCAACCCAGGCCATCGCGCCGGAAGCTCCCATCGTCACAGCCAGAAAGCCTTCAAAAGAGTCAGCCAGCGCCGCGAGGGCCTCAGCCGGGTCTCTTCTTCCCGTAAACTCGCACGGAAAATTAGAACTGACGATCAGAAAGTCGACCTTCTCTATGAGTTCACGGCAGTTATCCACCACCTTATCCAGATCAATGACGACCGGGATTCCCGCTTCCCGGCACCAGGTCGCCACCCTGATTGCGGCCCGCGTGTCATAACCGTCGAGGTGGAGTACGCGGCCGCAGCATACGGCATCTTTTTCGAGCTCGCTTTCACCGAAGTCCAGGCCTGAATCCCTCTGTGAGAGAACTGTCTTTTCGCCACTCCTGCCGTCTATGATGATGATGGCAAACTGGTTCCGAGTATCTGGCGCGACCAGAACTGAAGCGGTGTCGATGGAATCCTTCCTGAAGGTCTTCAGGGCAAAACGTCCATTGTCGTCATCCCCTGTCTTCCCCACATACTTCGCCTTCAGCCCCATTCGAGAAATAAAGGCGCATGTTGTGGCCACCTGCCCTCCCGGCAGGCGTTCGTACTGGAGGATTTCGGTTTTCGAATCAAGCCGGGGGTATTCGGCAACGATGCAGAGGTGATCGACGGAGTTCGTGCCGAAACCGACGACGTCAAAGGGTTTGTCGCGCGGGAATTCGACGTCGAACGTTTCCGACGGGCTGCTGAGCTGTTTGATCTTCATAATGCTCTCTATCTTCGCGACACACAGGACGCACACGAGCAGCCGTTCACAGTCGACGGCTCTCCACCGACAAGGCCGGCATCGGCAAAGCTGTAGTAATCATCGTAGCCGAGCACTATGTGGTCCAGAACCCTTATTCCAAGAATCTGGCCCGCATGGATCAACCTCTGCGTGCAGTCACGATCTTCCCTGCTCGGGGCCGGATCACCCGAAGGATGATTGTGGACGAAAATCAGAGAAGCGGTGCTGTCACGAACTGCCGGAGAAAACACCTCCCTCGGATGGACAACTGATGTGCTCAGGCTGCCGACCGAAACCAGCACTTCGCGAATCAGCTGGTTCTTCGAATTCAGGTGCAGCGACAGAAAATGCTCCTTGTTGGCCGAAAAGAAACGTGCGCGATACCGATTGTACAGCTCTCTGCTGTTCGAGAACCGCTCCCCGGCTCTGAACGGAACCGAGCAGACCTGCTTCCCGAGTTGCAGTGCCGAATAAAGCGAAAGCGCCTGCCGGCGCGACAGCCTCCCGGCCTGGCGTATCTCTTCCAGACTCGCAAGGGCAAGCGCCTGGGCCGAGCCAAAGTGCTGCAGCAGCCGTCTGGAAGAGGCATGGGCCGCCTCGCTGGTCGATCCCCTGCCGAGAACATTAGCCAGAAATTCGAGAGTTTCAGTCATAGGACATGCCGAAATTCATCAGTCTTGCGCAATCCCCAGCATGTCTAATGGCATACCCGGCAAGAGTGTCAACAAAATCCTGCCGATTTTTGATTTTTTATATGGCAAGGCCTCCGTCGGCCTGAATTACCTGTCCGGTGATGTAACGGGCGTCTTCGGAGAGGAGAAACACGGCTATGCGGGCTACTTCTTCCGGGGTCCCCAGCCGACCCTGAGGTATTTCCTGCAGGATCCGAGCCCTGAAATCCTCGGCGAGTCCACGAGTCATTTCCGTATCGATAAACCCAAGGGCAAGCGAGTTGACATTGATATTCCTTCCGGCGACCTCCTTCGCCAGCGCCTTGGTAAGTCCTATCATTCCGGCCTTAGACGCCGAATAATTCACCTGGCCGGGCGAGCCTCTGAGGCCGCTGACAGAGGAGATGTTGAGAATTGATCCGGACCGCGCCCTGATCATCACCGGGACGACCGCCTTTGAAAAATTGAAGGCACCTTTCAGGTTCGTATCCAGGACATCATCCCAGTCTGCTTCGGTCATGCGCAGGAGCAGCCGGTCTCTGACGATTCCGGCGTTGTTGACAAGGAAGTCAATGCTGCCGAAGCGTTTCCGCAACTCGTCGACCATTGCGGTCACAGCCGCCACGTCATCAACCCGCGCCTGAAACGCACAGGCCTCTCTCCCGGTTTCTTTCAGTTCCGAAACCAGGCTGTCGGCCTCCGAAGAGCTTTTAAGATAATTGAATGCGACGTTGCAGCCGCGATGCGCCAGTTCAATGCTGATTGCGCGGCCAATCCCTCTGGCTGCGCCGGTGACGATTGCGGTCTTATTCTCGAAGCTCACGTAACACCTCTTTCAAGGTTGAGCCTCCGGCTCGAGGATTAGAAAGGAAAGGGATACATCAGCCAGCCGGCCACTACCGAGAGAATGACAAAGGATCCCAAGAGAATCAGGAAATACCTGACCCGTTCTCTGGTTCCGGTCTTCGCGATAAAGGTCAGGACGAGCGACGTCAGAATGCTGAAAACAAGCAGAAGTACGAAATGGTCTCTCATTGTTTCCTGCCCAGGGCGATGTCAAAAACGTCCACCACAACCAGCATGTTCAAAAGTCCGGCGACGTACATGAAAAGGTTGGCGTAATCGTAAGTGTAGGCAGTGGGGTCGGGATTTCCCATCCCGCTCAGCCACGGAATCCAGAACAGCAGTCCGGATCCGGCTTCGGCAATGAACTTGAGGGCAGAGAAGAAATCGACAAAATCGGGCCCATACAGTCTCCCCTGCAGCTGTATTCCGAGCGTAAGCATGATGGCGATACTGCAGAAGAAAACGAAGGCACGGTCCCATTTGCCGAGCAGGGCGTGCCCGAGGCCGGGGACACAGGCACCCGCAAAGCAGGCGGTGAATGTCATCAGAGTCCCTGCCTGCTCATCTGTCGTTGGAGCATCCGGTACGGGTTGAGTTTCCATAAGGATGAAATCTTACGAGAACGGTTCATGCCAGTCAAGGTGAAAGCCCTTTGGACACAATGGATTCGAACACAAGTGAGCACGGTCACTATCGTGACCGCGCATGCCGGCCGATATCGCTATTGGGTATGTACACTTAGATAAACCTCTGTACCGGGTGACGTCATGAATCTGGATTCTCTCCTCCGCATTATGGTCTCAAAAGGGGCATCTGACCTCCATCTCAAAGTGGGCTGTTTCCCCCACCTTCGAGTCCACGGCGAACTGGTTCCGCTGGGCGAACAGGGGATGCTGGGAAAAGAGGACTCGCTGATGATGGCCTTCTCGATTATGAACAGTAAGCAGAAAGAACGGTTCAGGGACAAGGCCGAGGTGGATATCGGGTATGGCATCAGGGGGGTGGGGCGGTTCCGCATCAACATCTACCAGCAGCGTGGGAATGTCTCGGTCGCAGTTCGTGCAGTTCCGACTAACATCCTCGGTTTCGGGGACTTGCACCTTCCGGGAATCCTGGAAACCATCGCGAGAGAACCCAGAGGACTGGTGCTGGTGACAGGAACGACGGGGTCGGGCAAAAGTACCACCATCGCTTCGATGCTCAACTACATAAACGAACACATGACGCGGCACATAATCACGATAGAAGACCCCATCGAATTTCTTTACACGGACCGCAAAAGCATCGTCAGCCAGCGCGAAGTGGGGATCGATGCGGAAAGTTTCGCGGCTTCGCTCCGGAGCGCTCTGCGGCAGGACCCCGACGTAATCCTGGTCGGCGAAATGCGCGACCTCGAGACTATCGAGACAGCCCTGATAGCTGCCGAGACGGGCCATCTGGTCTTTTCAACCCTCCACACCCTGGACGCGGTCGAGACCATCAACCGCATAACAGCGGTTTTCCCCATGCACCAGCAACGACAGATCCGGCTGCAGCTGTCGATGGTCCTGCGCGCCGTCATATCGATGCGCCTCATGCGCAGATCCGACACCCGCGGGCGCGTCCCGGCGATCGAAATCCTTCGGACCACAGACTTTATCAGAAACTGCATCCTCGATCCCGAAAAGACGCGCCTGCTCCGTGAAGCCATCGCGGCCGGAACGTCGCAATACGGCATGCAGACCTTCGATCAATCGATATTCGAGCACTACGCGGCAGGGAGAATTACTCTGCAGGACGCCCTCGGCTACTCCACCAATCCGGACGAATTCAAGCTGCGTGTCCAGGGAATCTACACGACCAAGGATACAGCTATTGAATCCATGGAAAAGGAGATGGCAAAATAGCTCCCCAGCGGTTCTCAATTCGGAACCTCTCCGGGTGGGATTGTTCATGCCAGAGGACGGGAGTGTCGACCTGTACAAGGCCTTGCTGAGGAAGGCGGGAGCCCTGCTGGCAAGACGCGCCTACAGCCGGGGGGAACTGCGGGACAGACTCTCCCGGTACGCCGGAGATGCTCCGCTCGAAAGCGTCCTGACTCGTCTGGAAGAGCTGAACCTTCTAAATGATGAAGATTACGCGTATAATTTCGCTCTTTGCCGCATCGGGCAGCAGGGATGGGGCCCGGCCCGGGTGAGAAAGTCACTCCTTCAGAGGCAGGTTCCCGCCGCTACCATCGAAGGCGCGCTCGAACGGATTCTAAACGAGCTCGATCCGGCAACGGTGCTGCGCGAGTATGTCGTGAAGCGCTGCGCGAAGCGACCGCTTCCGACGGATCTCAAGAGCATCAGGAGACTGATACTGCACCTGCGCCGGCGCGGTTTCGACCATAACAGCATATCGAACGTTCTGAAGGAGTTGCTCCCCGCAGCAGCATGGCAGCGTTTCGAGACAGGAGAGTGAATTGAAAGGCAGCAACCAAATCCGTGAAGCATTTCTCAAGTACTTCGAGCAGAACGGCCACCGGGTCGTCCCCAGTTCTTCTCTGATCCCGTTTAACGATCCCACGCTGCTGTTCACCAACGCCGGGATGAATCAGTTCAAGGACGTATTTCTCGGAAATGAGACAAGGCCCTACCGCCGGGCGGCGACGAGCCAGAAGTGCATGAGGGTAAGCGGCAAGCACAACGACTTCAGAGATGTCGGGCATTCCCACCGCCACCACACGTTCTTCGAGATGCTCGGCAACTTCTCATTCGGGGACTACTTCAAGAAGGACGCAATCCATTTTGCCTGGGAACTGCTGACCAAGGAGTTTGAACTTGACCCGGCCAGACTCTGGGTAACCGTCTTCCGCGAAGATGACGAGGCCTGGAACATCTGGCACTCTCAGGAACGGATTCCGGAAAGCAGGATCCTCAGGCTGGACGAAAAAGACAACTTCTGGTCCATGGGAGACGTCGGACCCTGCGGCCCCTGCTCCGAACTCCACTACGATTTCGGTAAAAGCCCTCTCCCGAATCACGGGGATTGCGACCTGACGTGTTCGTGCGGCCGCTGGGTGGAAGTCTGGAATCTGGTTTTCATGCAGTACAACAGGGATTTGAGCGGAGTCCTCAATCCCCTTCCCTCGCCTTCAATCGATACCGGGATGGGTTTTGAGCGCATCGCAACAGTACTTCAGAACAAAACCTCCAACTACGACACGGACCTGTTTGCGCCGCTTCTGGATGAAATTTCTGTGATATGCAACACCGACTACGGAGACGATCCCAGCGATGATGTCTCGATGAGAATCATCGCCGACCACGCGCGCGCCGCCACGTTCGTCATAGGGGACGGCCAATATCCCGGAAACGATAAGCGCGGATATGTCCTGCGCAAGATCATGCGCCGTGCGATGGTGCACGGCAAGAGGCTGGGCATCGACAAGCCGTTTATGTACCGCATATCCGGGAGAGTGGTCGAATTGATGGAGAAGGCCTATCCCGAACTGGTGCAGAACCGCGAGACCATCGCCCGCGTCATCAAGCAGGAAGAAGAGTCCTTTGCAGGGACACTTGGAGAGGGACTGAAGGATTTCTACGACCGCGCCCAGAAGATCAAGGCCTCGGGATCAAGGACGGTTCCCGGGGAGGAGGCGTTTTTCCTGTACGACACCAGAGGTTTGCCGCTCGAAATCATCGAAGATCTGGCCCAGGAAAACGGGCTCGTCGTAGATGAGGCCGGGTTTGCAAAGGCATACGAAGCACAGAGGGAAAGGTCGCGGAAGGACTACCTGTCCGGCAAGATCAGGGAGGAAGTCGCCCAGGCGGTGTTTGAGGGGAGGACAACCTTCGTCGGCTACGGGATCACTGGCCCGATAGCGGCTGTCATAAAGGCGATCATCGTCGACGGCGAGCGGGCCGAGAGCATTGACGCAGGGCAGAAAGGCGAAATCGTGCTCGATGCGACGCCCTTCTACGCCGAGGCCGGCGGACAGGTGGGAGACACCGGATTCCTTTCCAGCGGCCGGAACCGTGCCACGGTGACCAATACGATCTATCGCGGAACCGCAATCACGCATCTTATCGAGATGGAGACGGGTTCGCTGCAGGTGGGTGACAAAGTGGAAGCGCTGGTCGATCTTGAGAAACGCGCTTTGACAATGAAGAATCATACTGCAACCCACCTGCTCCAGGCCGCTCTCCAGAAGGTTCTGGGGCCTCATGTCAAGCAGGCGGGATCGCTCGTTTCACCGGAACGTCTGAGGTTCGACTTCACCCACTACGCTCCGATGACCAGAGCCGAACTGACACAGGTGGAAGACATTGTGAACGAACAGATCTGGCGCAACGCCACGGTCGAGACCACAGTGATGGATCTCGAGGCAGCCATGAAGTCGGGAGCGGTCGCGCTGTTCGGCGAGAAGTACCAGGAACAGGTTCGTGTGGTGGCCGTCCCCGGTTTCAGCAAGGAACTGTGCGGCGGAACCCACGTCCCGAGCACCGGCACGATAGGCCTCTTCAAGATCGTGAGTGAAGGAGGAATTTCGGCCGGCGTCAGGAGAATCGAGGCCTTGACCGGTCCCGCCTCCCTCGCCCGCTTCCGCTCTGACGAGAGCATTCTCGATGCCGTGCAGGGCTATAACAAGGTCGCGCGCGGCGAGATACCCTCGTTCATCGAGAAACTGCAGTCTCAAATCCGCGATCTGCAGCGCGAGATACAGGAGCTGAAAGTAAAATCGGCCCGGGCGAATATCGGAAGCATGCTCGAACAAACGAGAGTGATAGCGGGAATAAAGGTGCTGGCCGGCACCCTGCCTTCCGCCGATCGATCCAGTCTCAGGAACATTGCCGATGAGCTGAAGCAGAAGCTCGGCTCCGGCATCATCGTCCTCGGATCTCCTCAGGAAGACAAGGTCGCGCTGGTGGTCATGGTCACTGGCGACCTCGCCCGGAAGATTTCTGCCGGCCAGATCATCAAGCAGATCGCACCGATTGTCGGAGGCGGAGGAGGAGGAAAGCCGGAACTGGCCGAAGCCGGCGGTAAAGATCCTTCGAAACTGGCCGATGCAATCGAGCATAGCTACTCTGTCGTAGAAGGATTGCTGCATTCCTAATGCGGCGGTCGGAGGAGATACAGATTTCAGTAGACTTTTTTTGCTTTCCGGAGATCTATTCCGGTTGTTCGCAGCCAGGAGTAGTTTTTTTATGAAAAAGACCCTCTCTCTTGTGTTCGCCCTTGCCACCCTGAGTATCGCTCAGCCGGCATCGTTGGCACAGGCGTTGTATTCGTATGTTGATGAAAGTGGAGTCCAGGTATTCACAAACGTACCCCCTGTAGGGCGGGTTTCGAATCTTGAAGTCACCGGAAAACCCGAGGTGCCGAATCTGCCGCCTCCGCCACCCTCCAGAAGATCCGAACAGTTCGACCCGATAATAGAGAAATATGCCGCCGAGCATAATCTCGATCCTTCCCTGATCCGTTCGATCATCGCCCAGGAATCGGGATTCAACCCGAATGCGGTCTCCCCGAAAGGAGCGCGGGGACTGATGCAGCTGATGCCGGCCACCGCGGCACGCCTCGGGGTTACCGACAGCTTTGATCCTGAACAGAATATACGCGGCGGGATCAGACACTTCCGCCGGCTTATGGACAACTTCAATAACAACCTGACCCTGAGCCTGGCGGCGTACAACGCTGGCGAGAATCTTGTGCAGCGACTGGGACGGGTACCCGCGATCAAGGAGACGCGCGACTACGTCAAGTCGATTACGGAGAAGTATGGCAAGCTCGACGCGAATGTTCAGGCCGCCGGGAAAAGCTATACACCGCCGTACCGGTTCGTCGACGAATCAGGGACATTGCACTTGACGAACATTCCTCCGGTCCGCTAGCTCCTGATAGCTTGACACGTGTTTTGATGACATCTAATATGCTGTGCATGTTTTCGGCCCGGCGCCCCGCGGGTTTATCGCGCACAATCCTATTTGCATTCCTGTTTCTCTTACCTGTCTCCTCTCTCCCGGCAAAACGCTGGGACAGCGCAGGCGCAGCACGGTCATTTGAACAAGCAGAACGCCAGAGAGCTGAGATCGAACAGTCGAAGAACCCGTCCCTCGACATCCACCTGAAGTGTGCGCGCGCCTACCGGCAGGTGTACATGAAAGACCCGCATTTCAGAGGAGCGGGAGAGGCGATCTATCAGGAGGGAGTGCTCTATCAGAAAGCGGCCGCTGAATTCGCCAGTCCCCAGTATTACAGGACCGCCGAAAGACGTTTTCGCCTGCTGGTGAAAGACTATCCGGGTAATCCGCGCTGCCGCGACGCGCTGCTGAGACTGGGTGAGATTTATACTCTTCATCTGAATGATGAGACTGCCGCCGAGGAGACCTGGAAGCTCCTTGCAAAAGCCTATCGCTATTCTGCAGCGGCGCTCGAGCGGATCAGAAAAGAACTGGCATCCCACCGCAGTCCCGCCGAAGGCGGATCCCTCGTGCGGAACATCCGGTTCTGGACAACCGCCGAATATACCCGCGTGTCAATCGACATGGATGCCGAGGCGCAATATGAAAAGGGCCGGCTCTCAAATCCCGACAGAATCTACTTCGACATCTCGAAGGCAAAGCTGAACAGCGATCTCGTCAACAGGGTCTTCGACATCTCGAACGGATTGCTCAAGCAGGTCAGGGTCGGCCAATACAAACCGGACGTCGTCCGGGTGGTGCTCGACCTCTCCGGGGAAAGCGCCTCCACAGTCGATGAATTGCGCGATCCGTTCAGAATCATTGTCGATCTTCGTCCGGTCTCCCGCTCAGCAGCGAAGACCATTCCGAAGCCGCCTGCGACCGTGATCCCGCCTCCGCTTCCCAAAGCCGCCGCCCCGACAAGCCAGGGTGACCGCACCCTGACGCGCACGCTCGGCCTGAAAATCGGCGCGATCGTTCTGGATCCAGGCCACGGGGGACGCGACCTGGGAACGATCGGGCCGGGGGGATTGGCAGAAAAGGATCTCGTCCTTTCGCTGGCATTGAGCCTGAAGAAGATGATAGAGGGACAGATCGGGGCCGAGGTGATTCTGACACGCACGGATGACACATTCATATCGCTCGAAGAGCGTACCGCCATAGCGAACAGGCACAAGGCCGATCTCTTCATCTCGATACATGCCAACTCCAGCCGTAATCGCTCGGTCAGCGGCGTCGAGACTTACTATCTCGATTTCGCCCGGAACGATGCGGATCGGGAGATAGCAGCCAGAGAAAACGCCACTACCACGAGCAACATCAGCGATCTCGAAGACCTGATCAAGGGAATTGCCCGGGCCGATAAATCGGCCGAATCGCGCGAGCTCGCCTCGATAATTCAGAATAGCCTGTATGCAGGCGCGCGCAAGCTCTTTCGCTCGACCCAGAACAGAGGGGTACGCAGCGCCCCTTTCATCGTCCTGATCGGGGCCAACATGCCTTCAGTCCTTGCAGAAGTGGCCTTCATCAGCAATCCTGGAGATGAACGCCTTTTGACGAAGGCTCCAAACAGGGAACAACTCGCAAAAGCGCTCTTTTCAGGCATCGAGGCATATATGAAGACACTCGGAGGAAACGTGGTTCACAACAGGACAGACAACAAGTCGGAGCAATGAAAATACTTACATCGTTTTTTTGTATCCTGATCGCCGCCGTGACAGCCGGCGCCCAGGTAGAATTCGTATCAGGCAGCTATTTCCCCGCCGACCAGGAATTCCAGGAACTGCAGCAAGTCACATCCAGGATTACATTCGAGGATCCGGAACAGCTCCGGGAAGAAGTGGAAGACGGTCGACTCATGGCCGATGTCGGGTTCCAGAAATACGCCAGACGCGTCTACGCCCTCCAGGACTCGGGGACTCTCTCGATTGAAATAGTGACGCTGCTGGATTTCCGGGCCGCCTATTCCCTCCTGACGCTCCTGCGCGCCTCGGGTGTGGAGACAGGCCCTCCGGGAGACGGCTACTCGAAGCTGCCCGACGGGATCGTTTTCGCCCACGAGAGAGCATGGGTGCGTATCAGGGGCAGAAACGTTCCAGGCGATCTCCCGATGCGGGTGGCGGCGTCAATCAGCAACAGAATGGGCCGGCACGAACCGAAGCGCCCATCCCTCATATCACGGCTCCCCTTGCGGAGCCTGGACGCAGCCAGCCTCCACTATTATCCGAATCAGAAGTCCTTTGCGTCAGTCCACGGAGAGATAGCCGGCAGGGCGCCCGAACCGGATCTGGATTTTGAGATTGCACAGGCACAATGGCCGGCTGAGGGGGGAACGGGCAAGCTGTCGCTGATCAGTTTCCCGACGCCGGAAGTGGCAGACGATTACTATGCCGGAATCGGGGATTCCGCAGGGGAGAGCGAAAGGATTTACGCCAAGAAGACCGGAACTCTGGTCGCTGTTCTCGAGGGGAGCTTCAACCCGGAGGATGCGCAAAAAGTATTAAATTCTATTGAATTCACCTATTCCGTCCGATGGATCTATGAGAAGGAAGAAAAACCGAAGACGGTCTGGGGCATACCCGGTGGAATTCTGGCGACGGTCGTAAAGTCAATCGTCGCCGTCGTGATCCTCGGTGGCTTTTCAGTTCTGGTCGGAATCGCGATAGCGTTCCTCCGAGTCATGCTACGGGGCCGCAGAGAGAAACGATTACCGGATGGAAGTGACCCTAACGAGATAACACACCTTAAACTACGATGAAAGTTGAGCTGATCCGAAAAATTCCACTGTTCTCTACGCTGACGGACGAGGAATTCAACAGACTCTCCCATATCTTCGTGGCACGGGCTTATCGCAAGAACCAGATTATATTCCTCGAAGAAGAAACCGGTAATTACATGTACCTGGTCTTATCGGGGAAGGTAAAAGTGGCAAAAGCAGGAGCCGGAGGGAAAGAGACGATTCTTGCCATCCACCGGGCAGGAGATTTTTTCGGAGAAATGTCCCTGCTGGACGGCAAGACCGCTCCCGCCACCGTTTCCGCAATGGAAGATTCCAAAATCATCTCGGTGAGCGGCACGGATTTCCACAGGTATCTGCTGCATAACGAAAAGGTTATGCTCCAGATCATCAAGGTGCTCTGCGCACGCCTGCGGGAGGTGTGGCAGACCCAGAGCCTCAACTCGAGTACCGCCGACGCCAGGATCAGGATGGGGATCTACGAGCTTGCGAAGCGCCACGGCATACGCGATGCGCACGGTACTATCATCGATCTTAAGATCACTCACCAGGAGCTTGCGGAAATGGTGGGAACCTCGAGAGAGACCGTCACACGCGTTCTCACCCGGCTGAAAGACCAGGGCATTATCGAGGTCGATCAGCGACGCATCACCATGATCGATGCCAAAGCGCTGGTCAACTGCTGAAATCCCTTAGTCGGCGAGAACAGCTTTTCGCCATTTGCGAACGGAGTTTACAAGGTAGATATTGGAGCATCGGTTGAGCATGTCAATTCCAAGCACACGCTCCTTGACTACCCCTCCCTGGAGCAGCCGGGCTCTGTACGTGCCGGCAAGCAGGCCGCACTCTACGGGCGGTGTGAGCAGTTCTCCGTCGGCCTCCAGTACAATATTCGCCGAAATGGATTCCGTCAGTTCCCGCCTCTCATTCCACAGAAGGACATCGTCGCAGTCCGGACAGCTTCGCCTCGCGTCTTCATATACTCGCCTCAGGGTCGTCTTGTGATACAGGAACACGTCTGCGGAGTTGACGGCTTCAACCGCCGGCCTGACCCTCAGACTCGCGTCGGATAGCGCGAGCGGCTCGGACTGAACTTCGACCGCACCATCGGCACCAACAAGCAGCCTCACTTTGTACGGTTCTTTTGAAAGACTCGAGGCCTCTTCCATTAATCGGCGCCTGATCTGTTCGATGTCCGCCCTGTACCCGAAATAGGCGGCGGAATCCGAAAGGCGGTCGAGATGCTCTTCCAGAAGGAAATAGGATTCCTCGGCAGTCCACAGCAGGCTTTCGAGCAGCCGGAACTCGGGCTGCTGCTCTCTCAGGACGCGCGCCTTAAGCAGGCTTTCGGTGTATTCGTCGTCCGGTCTCGAATCCCAGACTACACCTCCGCCCGAGCCGTACGCTACAGTTGCGCGCTCCCGATCCACAACGGCAGTACGGATTGCAACGTTGAACTGGGCCCGGCGGCCGGCGGCGGTGAATCCGATGCAGCCGGTATACAGTCCCCGCGGATCGGGTTCGAGTTCTCTGATGATCCCGGTTGTGCGGATCTTGGGCGCGCCGGTAATTGAAGCACATGGAAACAACGCACCCATTATGTCGGTCAAAGATCCGGCGGACCCGGCCGTAACGGTCGAGGTCATCTGCCACAAGGTGGGATGCCGTTCCACTTCGAACATGTGAGGCACCCCGACGGTTCCGGTCTCGGCAACTCGGCCTAAATCGTTGCGGATCATGTCGACGATCATCAGGTTTTCCGCGCGGTTCTTTTCGGAATTCTGCAGCCAGTGAGCAAGAGAGCGGTCCTCGGCCAGCGTACGCCCTCGCCCGACGGTACCCTTCATGGGCTTGCAGATGATCCGGTTCCCCTCCAGCCGAAAGAACAGCTCCGGCGATGCCGAGCAGACGGCATATCTCCCCAGATCGAGCCATGCAGCGTAGCCTGGCGACTGGGCACGCACCATCGCCAGGAACAGGTGCCATGGATCTCCGGAAAACGGACTTCGCATCCGGAAGGTATAGTTGACCTGGTAGGTGTCCCCTGACTCGATATACTCCTTTATGCGCTCTATCGCCTGTTCATACTGGAGCCGGCTGATTGTGGGGACCGCATCGCCAAGAGAATAAGCTTTGAAATCGGGCTGGGGGAGGATTATCTCTTCCGGCACGCGATAGAGGCCGAACCAGAGCAGCGGGAAGTTCGGAGAATGGGTGCTGAATGCCGGATCGAAGGCCGCCGCTGATTCGTAGCTCAGAAACCCGGCTGCGTACAGGTTCTTCTTGCCGGCCAGTTCCTCGATTGTCCTGAGTGCCGGAGCCACCTCGTGAATCGCTGCAGCCGTGATCACCTCGACGGGAGAATCGAACCGCAGCCACTTCCCGGCAGCTGCATCGTGCACAACCACCGTGCCGGTCACCAAATTTCCTTCTATGTGAAAAGAGAGTCGACGAAACTCTCGGGAGAAAACTCCAGCAGATCTTCGAGTGACTCGCCGATTCCGATGAACCGGACGGGAATCTTCAGATCCTGACAGATACTGAACAGAATGCCGCCCTTGGCTGTTCCGTCAAGCTTGGTGACGATCAGCCCCGTGATGCCTGTGGCCTTCATGAATTCCTGAGCCTGTGCCAGTCCGTTCTGGCCCGTGGTGGCATCGACAACGAGCAGCACCTCGTGGGGCGCCCCGGGAACTTTGCGCCCGGCCACGCGCCGCATCTTCTCAAGCTCGAGCATCAGATTACTTTTGGTGTGCAGACGGCCGGCGGTGTCGATGAGCACCACGTCCATACCGCGTGAGGACGCGGCAGAGAGCGCGTCGTGAAGCACCGCCGAAGGATCGATCCCGCTCCTGCTTTTGATCAGTTCCGCCCCGGAGCGCTCAGCCCATACCGTGAGCTGCTCGATAGCCGCGGGACGGAATGTATCGGCGGCGCACACCAGTATCTTCCTGTTGTCCTGAGAGAGCCGGGCGGCGAGTTTTCCCACCGTTGTAGTCTTTCCTGTCCCATTGACTCCGACAATCATCCATACCTGCGGACTCGCGCTGTTGGCGGCAAAACCACGCGTCGAGCCGGCTTCCAGGATTTTAAGGAGTTCCTTTCTGATCTCTTGCTTCGCATCATCCGGAGTGCTGAGGAGCTGCTTCTTGTGCTGGAGCCGCACCGCCTCCATGACCCTGTCAGTGACCCGTACCCCGAGATCGGCCTGAAGCAGCGTCCCTTCGAGATCGTCAAGCACGGTCTCATCAATCACCGGCTTTGAAGCGAGAACCGCTTCGATCCGGCTCACAAGGTTCTCCTTCGTGGTGCCGAGCGCTTTCTTCATCCTCTCGAAGATCCCGGCCTTCTTTTCAGCAGTCTCTTTTGAGGTGCGGTTGAATAACACGTGCGTCTCCTTTCTGTGAGCTCGCGTGAGCGACGCCTCTCCCTATCTCTTCAACTGTACATCCCCGGCGACGATCGTTTCCAGCCTCCCGCCTTCCGTGCGGACGAGCAGCGCTCCAACGCTGTTCAGCCCGCAGGTGACTGCGTCCCGGCTGCTCTCCCCTTCAATTATCCTGACCTCCGTCCCATTCCACATGGAAGAGTGCCCTTTCCAGCGATCGAGCACCGCCGCATGATCTCCCCGCTCAAACATCTGGTAAAGAAGCTGCAGATTGTGCAGGAAACGCACCAGCAGCCGACGGCGCGGCACAATAGCTCCCGCCGCTTCGTCGAGGCAGACTGCAGAAGACTTCAGCGAGTCCGGCACGCTTCCTTCATGCACATTGATCCCTACTCCCACCACTGCAGCGCGGTTATCACCTTCCGAGATCATCTCCAGCAGAATTCCGGCGCACTTTTTGCCGGAAAGAAGCACATCGTTAGGCCATTTCAGATCGACCGACAGCGGGCGGCGAGTCTCAAACTCCTTCAGGGTTTCGACAAGCGCGACTGAAGCAACATGCGTCAGCAGGGGCCATGTCTTGATCGGCTGCATCGGCCTGAGCACGACGGTGAAACAGAGTCCGGTCCCCGCGCTCGAGAACCAGCTGTGCCGGTTCCTTCCCCTTCCCTCCGTCTGTTCTTCGGCATAGACAAGCGTTCCGCCGGGCGCCCCGCGCCGTGCCTGGTCAAGCGCTTCGCTGTTTGTCGACGGAAGGCGGAAGAAGCCGTTTACGCGCAGCCAGTCCCACGCGACGGCGGGCGTTTCCTTCTGAATCCAGTATGGGACGAGCTGCTCCTGATCATACACAAGCCTCACCTTGTCCCCAGATATCTCCAGCCGGAAGCCCCATTCCCTGCACTGCTCGATCTCGTGCTGAAACCCGGGATCACTGTTGAGCGGCAATCCGTTGCGCCCCACGTGTCCAAGATCTGTCAGTAGTGGCGGATATTTCAGTGCGTCTCGCATTGTGCAGGCTAGCTCGCAGGAAATCGATTCAGATTCGATTCCAGCTTCTGATACCTGTCGAGGAGTTCCTCGTGTCGTATCCGGTTCTCGGCGACGACCTCCTCCGGCGCACGCGACACGAAATCCGGGTTGCCGATCTTCTTCTCCAGCTTCTCAATCTCGCCCCGGATTCTCGTTATTTCTCTGGTCATTCTCTCCCTCTCGGACGCGACATCAATCGCATCGTGCACATCCAGTCCGAATTCGCCATGTGACCAGACGCCCCTGAGGAGGTTGCCGGAGGCCGTGTCAGAGAACTCCACACGGTTCAGGCGTGCCAGAGAGCGGACCTTCTCCAGATTCTCCGAAACCAGAGTGCGAGCCTCTCCGGACTGGATCACCAGCACTGCATCCAGCAGACGCTTCGGGTCGATGTTCATCTCGGCCCGCAGCGAACGGATTGCTCCGACAAGATCCATGATGTCCTGCATGCTTTGTGCTGCGCCCGGATGATCGAGCACCTGTCTGAAAGAAGGGAATTCCTGAACCATGATCGACTCGCCTGCATGAGGTATCTTCTGCCAGATCTCTTCGGTAATGAACGGCATGAACGGGTGCAGCATTCGCAGGGCAAAGTCCATGGTGTGGACGAGCACCTTTACCCTTGGCTCCCGCTCCTGCTCCGGTACTTGCGGATTCGTAAGCACCGGTTTGACCAGCTCGATATACCAGTCACAAAACTCGTGCCAGATAAACTGATAGATAAGTGCCGATGCCTCATGGAAGCGGAACTTGTCCAGCGCCTCGGATATTTCCGCCGAGACGCGGTTCATCCGGTGAAGGATCCACATATCCTCGAGCGGTATGGCATCCCGGTTCCGAGCGACGAACTCATCGATCTCTTCGGGAACGACCGGAGTGTCCTCTTCACGCAGGTTCATCAGGATAAAGCGGGCAGCGTTCCAGACTTTATTGGCAAACGCGCTGTATCCCTTCATCCTGTCCGACGAGAAGGGTATGTCGGTTCCCGGAACCGCCATTGACGAGAGGGTGAATCGCACCGCGTCCGCCCCATATTCATCGATGAGCTGAAGCGGCTCTATGATGTTTCCTTTCGTCTTGCTCATCTTCTTGCGGCTGGCATCGCGCACGATTCCGTTGATGTGCACTTTGCCGAACGGGATATCCCCGGCAAATTTGAGCCCCATCATGATCATGCGTGCCACCCAGAAAAAGATGATGTCGGGCCCTGTGATGAGCACGTCGGTCGGATAGAAAACGCGAAGGTCATCAGTCTTTTCGGGCCAGCCGAGCGTCGAAAAGGGCCAGAGCGCCGAGCTGAACCATGTGTCGAGGATGTCGGTCTCTTCCCGCAGACCGGCCGAGCCGCAGCTTGTGCACCTGTCGGGGGTCGTCCTCGACACGACGATCTCGCCGCAGGCATCGCAGTACCAGGCCGGGATGCGGTGCCCCCACCACAGTTGGCGGGAAATGCACCAGTCGTGAATGTTGTACATCCATTCGAAATAGCGCTTCTTGAAGTTGTCCGGAATGAACTGAATGGTTCCGTTTTCAACCACTTCGATCGCCGGCTTTGCCAGGCTGTCTACCTTCAGGTACCACTGAATGGAGACCTTGGGCTCGACGACCGTGGAGCAGCGGTCGCAGTGACCGACGTTGTGCTCGTAATCTTCGACCTTTACCAGATACCCGTCGGCAGCCAGCTGCTCCACGAGTTCCTTTCGGCAGTCGAAGCGGTTCATGCCGCTGAATGGACCCGCCGCTTCGGTCATGTTCCCGGAATCGTCGATCACGCTTATCCTGCCAAGGCCATGCCGCTTCCCTGCCTCGTAATCGTTCGGGTCGTGGGCGGGTGTGATCTTGACGACTCCCGTTCCGAATTCCCTGTCGACGAAGCTGTCGGCAATCAGCGGGATTTCCCGACTCATGACAGGAAGCAGCACCTTCCTGCCTGCCAGATGCCGGTACCGTTCGTCGTCGGGATGCACCGCCACTCCGGTATCGCCCAGCATGGTTTCCGGGCGGGTGGTCGCGACGGTGACAAATTCATCGGTTCCTACAACCGGATACCTGATGTGCCAGAGCTTCCCGGAAGTCGCCTTGTAGACTACTTCCAGATCCGAGATGGCCGTCTGACATCTCGGGCACCAGTTGACGATGTACTCGCCGCGGTAGATGAGTCCTTCCTCGTAGAGCCGCACGAAAACCTCGACGACGGCGCGCGAAAGCTGTTCATCCATCGTGAACCTTTCACGGCTCCAGTCGCAGGAGACTCCCATGCGACGCATTTGATTGAGGATGGTTCCTCCGCTCGTCTTCTTCCACTCCCAGGCAAGCTTGAGAAACTCTTCGCGTCCGAGATCGAAGCGGCTTCTGTTTTCCTTGTCCAGCTGCTTGTCGAGCACGTAATGGACTGCAATGCTGGCGTGATCGGTTCCCGGCAGCCACAGGGTGTTGAATCCGCTCATCCTCTTCCAGCGGACCAGAATGTCGTGCAGCGTGTGTTGCAGCGCGTGTCCCATGTGCAGCGAGCCGGTCACATTCGGAGGAGGGATGACAATCGAGAAACGCGGCCTGGTCGAGGCGCTGTCGGCCTCGAAGTATCCTTTGGTTTCCCAGAAGTCATACCACTTCTGTTCGAATTCGCGTGGGTCGTATGATTTGGCGAGCGGTTCCCTTGACATTGACCATCCTCTCTTCTTCGTTGTTAAACCAGCGCAGGGACAAAACGTTGAATTTTATTCGAACACGGGAGTTTAGTCTAGTTCAGAGCGCTCAACGGCACGGGCCTTCAACGGTGCTGTGCGTTCAACCACGACTAATTGCGGCATGCACTTACGACAATGATCGCTGCAGAGCATGTGCGGCGCTCTACAGACTTCGCTTGAATTGTATCGTGCTTCAGAGTACGATCGGCACATGGAAATCCGCCCCGTTCGGATTACAGGTTTCCTCCTTTGCCTGCTGGCGATCGTGTTTCTACAACCGGTCGGAGCCTGCTGTCTGATTGAGACGTCCGCCTGCCACACCGCCGCCGAGAGCACCTCCTGTTGTTCTCAGGAGACACCGGCAATGCCATGGTGTCAACAGGACGAGACCCCGGATTGTGACTGCTGCCTGAGTCCTTCCGAGAAGAGTCTCATACCGGCGCAACTCTCGCATCCCGATTCAGTGCCCGTTTCCGGCAGCCCGTCCATCATTCTTCGCAACAGTCAGGTTCTTCAGCAGGCCGGCAACGCAAATCCGCCGACCTATCGGGGTGACACCTATCTTGTCTGTTGCGTTCTTCTGATTTGATTCTTTCTCCAGTGAATCCGGGTTGGATCGTATGCAACCCGTTCATATCCGCGTTCTAATTGAATGGAGAAAGAAATGAATAAGGTAAAACTGCTTGCTTTTGCTTTGATTATTGTTCTGGCGGGCGCCTTCTATATGATGGCGTCATTATCGTCGCCCGCAGCGGCCGATACGGCCGTTTCCGCCGGCGACTGCTGCGCCCCACAAGCCGAGTGCTGTCAGCCGGGCGCGGCCTGCTGCGCCGGGCAACAGGCCCAGGGCAACGCATCCTGTGAATCCGGATGCTGCGCCGGCGAGTGTGCCTGCGGCGAGTGTGGTTGCGCCGTAAGCACCAAAGCCTAAGTACCTGCCGCAGAGAGCACCGGAAAACGGCTGCTCTCTGCGGCGCCTCCTGTGGCGAGTCTTTAAGCGGTTGCCTGTTTCTCGATTCTCATCATGTGGAAGCACAGCACGGTGGATTTCCTTCGGCGATCGACCCGAGACATCCCTTGAGCCGTCCGGCGCTGTTTTTGGTGGGAATAAGTGCGCTGATCCCAGGAATCCTCTGCTCCTCCCCTGGCCCTCCAACTTCGGCAACAGCACTCGCCGGCCAGTTTGCTTGAACCCTAAAGATACAAATGAAAGCTGTGTGACCGTTGCGCAGGAAAGACTTGATGGAGAGCTGCTCCATCGCGGAAAGCCTTGCACCGACCCATAGCCCTTCAACCGTCCGCATGACGGAAGGACCTCCTCATGTGCAGGAGAGAAATCTGAAGCGTCTGGCTAGTTCTTCTGTTCTCGAAGGGTGCTGCGTATGATCGATTCCGAAAGCTCGGGCACAACCTCCCATGCCACCTCACGTATGGCATCGGCGGACATTTTCCTGATCACCCGATCGACAATCAGATTGATCTGTTCGTCTGAAAGCGATGAGACATTCGAAACAACTGCCGAGGGAGTGACAGTCTCAGGATCGATGATGTCAAGTATCCGGTCTTTCCCCACAAACGATTCCAGAACGGACCCGCTAATCATTCTGCTTTCACGGCGAGATCCAGGCTCCTGAGAACGTGCTTCAACATCGACAGCGGCGTTCGGCATACTCTCCTTCTTTACAAGCTCATGAACGGTACGGATCAGCTCTGAAGTGTCAAAAGGTTTGGTCAGAAATGCATCACATTTCACTCGGGATGCTTCAGATTCGTCGAACGGTTCGAATGTTCCGACCAGCAGCACGACCGGGGTTCCTGCCGTCGCGGGATCCTCTTTGATTCTCTCGCACACCTGATACCCGCTGCAGCCCGGCATGAAAACGTCGGCCAAAACCAGGTCGGGTTTCATCTCCCGAACCGCTTCCATGGCGGAATCTCCATCCGAAACGGCTTTGATGACGATATCTTCGCCATTGAAAGCGAGGCTGACTATTTTCTGGATAGTAACGCTATCATCCGCCACAAGCAGTCTGATGGTCATTTCTTCTCTTCATTCGTGTCGGTGCCGCTGTCGGTTTCTATTATATCCTGCGTTTCGCCGGAGGCGCTCTTTCTGATCGTCACCTGGATCTGGGTGTCATCGGTGCCCGGGCCGCCGTCGCGAGGCCTTGCAAGTGCATCGGCGGTCTTTGCCTTCTCCGCTTCAACGGTTCGCACTGCCTGCTCGTAACGGTCTGGAGCACCAACAAAACCCAGCGCTTTTCCGAAATCTATGATCGGCCTCAGCGGAGAGAACCCTTCGCCGGACTTCAGCCGCGCCTGATTTTCGGCATTAAGATCCGTATCGACAGATGGAACCGGTTTGCCCAGAAAAATCAGGCGTTCTTTCGCCTTTTCGGCGTGCTCGCTGAACGCGTAGCCTTTAACGAGCTTACCGTAAGTCATCGCCGCTTCTTCCGGGTTGTTGCTTCTTTCCTGTGTGGTTCCTTTCAAAAACAGAACGTTATCCATCCCGGAGAAGCTCGGGTATTTCTTCTCGATTTCTTCGAGACGCCCTCTTGCACCGGCATAGTTCTGCCTGTCGAAATAGAACTTCGCAACTCCCAGGTCTCCCAACGCAAGGTTCTCCTGCACCTCCATCAGATACTGTCTGGCTATCGGAACATAATCACTGTCGGGGAACTGGTTGAGAAACTGCCTGATGGCAGCTTCGGCTTTGTACGTGTACTGCTGGTCACGGTCAGGTGAACGCATCAGGCTCATATTTGCGGCAATCACCTTCATCTGAGCATCGGGCGCCTTGGGATGGGCGGGCCAGAAAACGATGAAATCCTTGAACTGTTCCTCGGCCTGAAGCAGGTTCTCGGTCCCCCCTTCGTCATAAAAAGAGTCGCCGATAGCAAACTTGGCGTCGGCGGCCATGTCGCTGTCAGGATAGGTGTTGATCAGGGTCTGGAATGCAAGGCGAGCCTTGATGTACTGGCTCTTCTTCAGGAATTCCGCGCCTGTTTCATAAAGGGTCTTGTCGGGCGGCTGGATGCTCTTCTGGAGCTTCGCACTTTTCTGAGAACATCCCCACGAAAAGAGGAGCAGTACACACACAGGAAGAAAACGTAATACTGATCTCATCGCCCAATTGCCTCCAGATTAAAGGGATCGAGATTGCTGCAAATCTCACACCAGGTGCTGATTCTTGATCTGACGCTCTGCGATGCCCTTCATCTCCCGTACCGCTTCGGAAGCACCCTTCTCTGAGCTGAAGATGGCGGATCCGGCAACAATGATTTCAGCTCCTGCGGTGAGGACGTCTTTCAGATTACCCGAATCGATTCCACCATCCACTTCGATCCGGACAGGATAACGATTCAATACGATAGAATCCCGAAGATGTCTGATTTTTCTTAACGAAGAGGGAATAAATTTCTGACCCCCGAAACCCGGATTCACTGTCATGAGCAGGATGAAATCCACCCAGGGAAAGATTTCGTCCAGTGCACCCAGCGGGGTGCCCGGGTTAATCGCGACTCCGGCCCGCACTCCATTCGCCCGCAAGTGCTGCAAAGTCCGGTTGATATGCGTGTCCGCCTCGACATGTACCGACAGCCAGTTGACCCCTGCGCGTATGAAACTGTCGATATAACGGTCCGGATTCTCGATCATCAGATGTGCGTCGAGCGGCAGGCTGGTGATCTTCCGGATCGAAGCCACCACCGGCGGACCGATCGTTATGTTGGGAACAAAGTGACCATCCATGACATCCAGATGGATGACATCCGCTCCTGCGCTCTCGACCTGCTCTATCTCGCGGGCCAGATTGGCGAAATCCGCTGACAGTACCGACGGTGCAATTTCGACGATTCTCTTATTCATTCACTTGTCTGTCCATCCCGACGCTTCTGCGAGCGTCGGTCTAGCGTAGCACAGGGCAGGAGAGCATTCAAGAGACTTGGCTTGTAACGCCTTGTAATAGAATTATTTACACTTCCGTATCATCAGAGCCGCGAAGAAGCCGTCCCATAAACGGCTGCCTGGAAATGTCCGTACGTACAGGTCGCTCCCTACCCAACCCGTGATTCCGGGAGGAGACGATGGCGCTTCCGGACCGAATTCGGGATGGCTTCTCAGGAACGATTCCACCACCTGCTCATTTTCTTCCGGTTCCGTTGAGCAGGTGGAATACAGGAGTCGTCCGCCGATCCTCACAGTTTCCGCTACGGATTCAAGTATCCTGATCTGGCGTTTCTGAAGCGCCGGAAATTCCTCCGGTCGGAAGCGCCATTTGATCTCGGGATTTCTTCGCAGGGTCCCGAGCCCGGAGCACGGCACGTCGGCCAGAACTGCATCGAAACCGGAGCGGAAAGGAGCGGGTTGGGCTGCATCCAGAACCATCATATGCAGCCTCCCTTTCAACATTTCAGCCATCCGGAGGACTCTTCCCATTTTCAGATCGCTTGCGACGACCATTCCTGATTCCCCGCATATGCTGTCCAGTATGGCAGCCTTGCCTCCGGGAGCGGCGCACGTGTCCCATACCTTCCATCCCGCAGACGCTCCAAGCAGGTGTGGAATCAGCTGCGAGGCTTCATCCTGATACTGCACGTCCCAAGACTTGTCAGGGGCGATTCCGGCACCCGGCACGAGATCTGAAAGGGTTTCGGATACGGCTTCTTCAGACAGCCGGAATGCGGCTCGAGGCGGCCGATTCAGAGCAGAACCATACTCGAATGCAGCGCTCTCGCCGAAGCGTTCTGCCCAGCGCCTCCAGAGCCACTCAGGGAGCGAGACGCGCACCCAGGGAGGCGCATTTCTCAGAAAATCCTCATCGCGCCAGGGACGTGCCCCCGTCAATCTTCGAAGTATGGCATTGACGAACCTGTCGATTCCCTTCCCCCGCGACTTTGCCAGCTCAACCGCGTCGTTGACCAGAGCGTGATCCGGAATCCGGTCCATGTGCCATAACTGGTATAGGCTCATGCGCAGCAGAATCTTCGGTTCACGCTCAACGTCTGCCCACGGCTTGGCGCTCAACGGGGCGAGAACGTAATCCAAAAGGCCCTGCAGTCGCAGCGTGCCGTAGACGATTTCCGTTGTGAGTCGCCTGTCCCTGAGCTCGAGCTCCTCCATCGCGCTCGAGTTCAGCAGATCATCACTGAAGTGCTTTCCGGATTCGATCCGCAGCAGCACCTTGAAAGCCAGTCTTCTTGCCGGAGAGATCATCGGATTCGTATCTATCGGAGAATGATTTCGCCCGGACGAAGCCTGGATCCGCTGGCGAATTCGCGACCCGTTACGCGCGCCTTCGCCGGCCGCTGGAGTTCGAGCAGTTCGATGACGGTCCCGCCTCCGCACTGGACCCGGATTCCCGTCTTCGTCAGTCCGAGAAGCGTCCCGGGTACAGCCGGTTCGTCGGCCCTGCCTTCAGGAAGGCTCCGGAAAATCTGGATCTTCTCTTCGCGAAACATTGAGTATGCGATCGGCCAGGGATTCATTCCGCGTATGAGGTCATGCACCTGGCGAGCGCTCTTTTCCCACGAAATCCGGGCCGCTTCCTTGGATATGCGCGGTGCCCAGGTAACCTTGCTTTCATCCTGCTCGACCGGATTCAGTGTCCCTTTTTCCAGCGCCGCGAGTGTCTCGATGAGGAGGTCGGCTCCCACTGCCGCAAGAGACTCGGAGAGTTCACCGGCTGTCATAACGGAAGAAATCGCCACCTCTCGCTGCAGCAGAATCGGCCCCGCGTCGAGTTTCTCGGCCATAAGCATTGTGGTTACCCCGGTTGAAGTCTCCCCATTGACAATGGCCCAGGAAATCGGGGCAGCGCCGCGATATCGGGGCAGCAGCGATGCGTGTATGTTCACGCACCCGAGGCGGGCAGACTGCAGCAGCCATCCCGGAAGGATCTGGCCGTAAGCGGCAACGACAATGACGTCCGGTCTCAGGCCCTCAAAAACGGGACGGTTCTCTTCCACACGAATTCTTGCCGGTTGAAAAACCGGGATTCCCTTCTCCGTTGCCAGGAGTTTCACGGGGCCGGGGTGAAGCCTCTGCCCGCGCCCCGCGGGCCGGTCCGGCTGGGTAAAGACAGCGGAGATCTCGAACCGGTCATCGTCTATGAGTCTTTTCAACGCGGGGACGGCGAAAGCAGGAGTGCCGAGGAAGGTTATGCGCATGCTCACCAGTTGCCGGCTTTGGCCAGCTTCTTGATCTTGTTTCTGATCAGGCTGCGTTTCAGCGGACTCAGGCGGTCTATAAAAAGAACTCCGTTGAGGTGGTCGATCTCGTGGCTGAAACAGCGGGCCAGAAGACCTTCTCCATTGTAGGTTGCTTCTTCACCCTTAAGGTCGACACCGCGCACCACAACCTTTTGGGGCCTGACCACCGCTTCGCTGAAATCGGGTATGCTAAGACACCCTTCGTCGTTCTTCTGTTCCCCTTCTGACGAGACGATTTCGGGATTGCATATGACAATGAGCTGTCCGGGATCCTCCCCTACTGACAGATCGATCGTGAGCAGCCTTATGTTGATGCCGATCTGGGGCGCGGCAAGGCCGATGCCGGGGGAACTGTACATGGTGTCGATCATGTTCCGTGCTATCTCTTCGAGATCAGCGGTAAAGGAATCGACAGGCTTGCTGACTTCCCTCAGTTCAGGCGCTCCATATTTCAATATCGGTAGTATCATAAAACTCTAATTTTAGGAGACTCGTCCTTTCAAGTAAAGCGGTTACCAGAACGCCGTTCAAAACCGGTCCAGCAAAGTCTTCCAATTTGAGTAGGCGGCTTCGGTCTCCTGCATCGAATCGCCTCCAAATTTCTCCAGGAAAACCGTGGCGATGACGATCGCGAGGACAGCTTCCGCGATGACACCCGCGGCCGGCACTACACAGGTGTCGCTGCGCTCGACGACGGCCTCGAAGGGCTCCTTTGTCGTAATGTCGACCGAACGGAGTGGTTTGCGCAGCAGTGTGGGGATCGGCTTGAAGTGCACCCGCACCCTTATCTCCTCCCCGTTGCTGATTCCACCCTCTATTCCTCCGATACGGTTGGTCTTCCTGAAGAAGCGGCGGCGGGATTCGTCATAGAATATCTCGTCGTGAACCATCGATCCCGGATTTCGGGCTGCGTGGAGAGCATTGCCGATTTCCACCCCTTTCGCCGACTGAATACTCATCATCGCCTGGGCGATCAGTCCATCCAGCCGTCTGTCCCACTGGATGTGTGAGCCGAGTCCGGGAGGGACGGAAACCGCGATAACCTCAACACTTCCTCCCAGCGAATCGCCCGACTTCCTATGTTCGTCGATGAGGGAGATCATTCTTTGCTCGGCTGCGGGATCGGCGCAGCGGACAGGCGATTCCGGATTGAGCGCGAATATTTTCTCGGCCGGCAGCCATTGGGAGTCGTCTCCCACGCGTTCGCTCCCGATCGCAATGACATGGCTGGCAATCCGGATATCGAATCTCGACAGGAACAAACGGCAGAATGCCCCCGCAGCCACTCGGGCCGCCGTCTCTCGGGCGCTTGCCCGCTCGAGCACATCGCGGGCATCATGTGTCTGATACTTTAGAGCGCCTGGCAAATCGGCGTGACCCGGCCGCGGCCTGGTCACATGACGCAGGCTCGGTCCTTCCGGGACGGCGACGCTCGACATGGGAATCCGCCAGTGATCCCAGTCCTTGTTTTCGATCGTGAATGAAACGGGACTTCCGATGGTGTACCCGAACCGCACGCCTGACGTGACCTCGATGCGGTCCTGTTCGATCTTCATACGGCCGCCGCGGCCGTGGCCCAACTGCCTGCGGCGCAGCTGCTGATTGATGAACTCGAAATCAACCGGGAGCCCCGCGGGCAGTCCCTCGAGTATCCCGATCAGGCATTTTCCATGTGACTCACCGGCTGTCAGGAACCGCAGCATAACCTTCCTTTCGAAAACTGATTGTATCTCAGATGGATCCGGAGGTTCAAAGCTCCAATTCTCCCCCTTGACTTCCCGAGACCCCGCCCAATAAACTTTAGCCGGTCAACCGGACAGATATGGATAATACTCTCACTACCGTCTTGGAGTCTCCTTTTCGTTTTCTGGCCAAAGCCATCTGGGAGATCCAATCCTATACGCTTCTGGCTCTCCGGGCTATCGCGAACCTGTTTACCCGTCCGATTTATTGGCGCGAATTGGTTTTGCAGATGGACCGGATAGGAGTCGGATCTCTCACGATCATTCTGTTGACCGGCTTTTTCACCGGGGCGGTTCTGGCGATCCAATCCGAGGGAGCACTGCGCCGATACGGTGCCGTCGGTATGACGGGACAACTGGTCTCACTCACCCTGATCCGTGAGCTGGGTCCCGTGCTCTCCGCCCTGATGATTGCCGGCAGAATCGGATCGGGCATCGCCTCCGAGCTGGGATCGATGGTGGTTTCGGAGCAGATAAGCGCCATGCGCGCACTGGGCACGGACCCGACCAGGAGACTCGTCACTCCGAGAGTAACGGCAATGGTCCTGATGCTTCCCCTCCTGACTATCATCTGCGACACCGTCGGAATGATCGGCGGCTGGGTTATCGCGACGAAGAAACTCCTGATCAGCTCCAATCAGTTCTGGTCCGATGCAATCAATACTCTCCAGTTCTCGGATATCGTCGGGACCCTGATGAAACCGGTGGTCTTCGGCTTCATCATTGCGATGACCGGATGCTACGTGGGCCTGCGGACGGAGGGTGGCACAGAAGGGGTGGGCAGATCGACTACCCAAGCCGTGGTCACCAGTTCGATCCTGATCATCGCGGCTGACTTCTTCCTGAACAACCTGCTGATCTATCTGGCCCCTATGATTGACGTATGATCGAATTTCGACAGGTATACAAGTCGTTTGAGGAACAGCAAGTTCTCAACGACATAAGCTTCACCATCGATCGCGGCGAGACAAAGGTCATTCTCGGGGAGAGCGGCTCGGGCAAGTCCACCATTCTCAAGCTTATCCTTGGCCTCATCCGCCCCGATTCCGGGAAAATCCTGATCGACGGCCGCGATATCACCAGAATGAGTGAGCGTGATCTTGTTTCGATCAGGCGGGACATCGGAATGGTCTTTCAGGAAGGTGCGCTGTTCGATTCCATGAGCGTGCGTGAAAACGTCGGCTACAGGCTCTCGGAAGAAGGCAAGATGGATGAGGACGAGATAGAAGCTGCCGTTCTCAGACATCTGGGATTCGTAGGGCTGGAAGAAGCGATTGACAAAATGCCGTCCGAACTGTCCGGCGGGATGAAGCGCAGAGTCGGGATCGCACGGGCGCTGGTGGGAGCGCCTAAGGTCGTCCTGTACGACGAGCCCACCGCAGGACTCGATCCGATAACCAAGAGAACGATAGTGGAACTGATGATCAAGCTGCGCGACACCGAAGGTGTCACCAGCGTTTTCGTTACACATGATCTGCACGCGGCGTCGATCATGGCAACCGAATATGCCGTTACAGCCCAGAACGGCGCAATCGAGTTCAAGTCGGGGAAATATGAGGCCGGCCTCGCAAACGTCAACTTCATCATGCTTCAGGACGCTTCGATCTGCTTCGAGGGGAGGTATGAGGAATTGATGGGTTCCAGCCTCCCTTACGTTGAGACTTTCGTTTCTTAGTGAGTGCCGGTCGAAACCGTAAGTAAAGGAGTATCATGCCTGGAAAAAAGCAAATAGCGCTGGCCGAGATGAAGGTAGGGATCTTCGTCACGATCGCCCTGCTGCTGCTTGCCACCCTTATTCTGCAGCAGAGCTGGGGAGTAA
>Ga0123335_1000756_pt1 | contig 54728 bp, 39 predicted proteins | sample BiotimSIPDNA_2_FD_89707 | JGI IMG/M metagenome (GOLD analysis project Ga0123335, IMG submission 89707) | Anaerobic biogas reactor microbial communites from Washington, USA - Biogas_R2 time_0 SIP DNA | ecosystem: Engineered > Bioreactor > Anaerobic > Unclassified | place: Washington, USA...
GAAGCGTGAGGAGGTTGTAGTTACCTGAAATCTCGTACCATGCTCCTGTGCCGCTGTCATACTCGACATCCGGGTCGTTGTATTTGAGTATGTCTCTCACACCGGCGAGAGCTTCTGCCTGGGCGGTATTGATGCGGATGATCTTTGCGTGCGCATACGGGGAAGTAAGAATCTTGGCATAGAGCATTCCGGGCAGAACGATATCCCTCGTATAAGCCGCCTTGCCGCTGACTTTTTCGTGGGCGTCCTGTCGCGAGATGGAGCTCTGAGTCTCTTTGTACCCTTCAGGCGGTTTCCAGGTCCAGGGTCGATAGCCCATAGCATTCCCCTTTCTAAAGACCGGGATGAGACTTCCTGTTCAATAGGTTCCGTACAGTATGACGCCTTGCTCGAGAAGTACCTTCTGCAGCTCCGAGACGTCGCGCTCGAGTTCTCGTGGAGAAATCCCGTTGCGCGCGCAGACCGCCGCCGCGGCTCCCGCGGCCTGGCCGGTAACCATCGTCTCCTGCAGAAATCTTTTGTAGGAATCCCTATCGGCCGAGATCGCTTTTCCTGCTACCAGCAGGTTCTCAACGACCTTGGGAACGAGGCATCGGTAGGGTATATCGTACGATCCGCCGTCTTTGGGATACACGATCCCTTCATAGCTGATCGTGTCTTTTGTGGCGACATGCTTGGCGCCCGATGAGAATGAGCTTTTTCCGATCACGTCGTCGAATTTCCTGGCTTCGGCGACATCCGCCTTGGTCAGGACATAATCGCCCATAATTCTTCTGCTTTCCCTGATCCTCAACTCGTGGCACATCCGCGTCAGGTAACAATTTTCGAACCCGGGCATGTATTTCTTGATGAATTTCAGGGCCATCGTGACCTGCTTTCGGCATTCGATCTCCGCATACGTGAGATCCCTTACATCCGTCGGATCGACGTTCCCGACCTGCGATGAATGCTGGAAGTGCGCCTGGAAGACGCCGTTCTCCCTGGGCATGATGAAGAATCCCACGCCGCTGTAAGGATGCCAGTCGCCGGCTGCTATGGCCGCATCTCTGAGGGAGTAGTAGCCCATGAAGTTGGAGATTTCAGTGATGTCTTTGACTCTGCGGATCCTTTCGGCGATCTGCTCATCAGTCCAGCCGAGGTAGGGATGCGTCATCGCGTTGAATTCATACGCGGCATTGTCTCTGACGTACTGCAGAACCTTCTCCCAATCCACGCCGTCAACAGTGAAGGAAATCGTATGCGGTTCCAGCTGATCTTTCGGAACCTGCTCGTACGGCGCCCCTGCTCTGGCAGAGATATGACCTTCTCCCGTGCAGTCAATGATCACCTTGCCCAAAACTACCTGCCTTCCGGAGGGGTTCTCGACTATTACTCCTTTGACGGCATTTCCCTCTTTCACGACATCTACGGCGACAGAATACAGCAGCAGGTTCACGCCGTTTTCGGTCATCATCTCGAAGATCAACAGGCCCCAATAGTCAGGATCGACAAGGGAGAAGCTGTAGCCGACTCTGAAATCGGGTGTCGTGTGGGGCAGGGCGTGGCCATCCTGCAGCAATCGGGCATGTGTCTCTTCCATTATGCCGGCGATGATCTGCTCTCCGCGCGGGTTGAACATATAGGCATATGCAAAGCCCGGAGGACCTGACACGTTCATCTGCCCTCCCAGCGTTCCGAGCCGTTCAATCAGGATGGTCTTTGCGCCGGCCCTTGCCGAGGCGATGGCAGCGGCAACTCCGGAGGTCCCTCCTCCGGCTATCACAACGTCGTATTCACCATAAATCTCCATAGTCGTTCCTTCTCCAAGATCCTTCGCGCAGAAGATTTATTTGCGGAACTCCTGAATACTTCGAGCGATTCTGCCGTCCGGCAGAGTAATCGGCAACACGATGCTCTCGCTGTGCAATGCCCAGGGGAGAATAACGCCGGAATGCCCTCCGCGCCCCCCGACGACGACCATTTCGACATCCTTCGGACTGCGGGTTACGGGCATCGGATGCCTGTTGGCCAAGTCCGGCGGCCGGACAGGTACGAGGCCGCGATTCCTTACCATCGGGACATCATGCACGGCACGAAGATGAATATGCTCCCTTATCATGTCCTTTGTGTAGCCGGCGTTCTTAAGCATCATTCCGTGGTCCGGAGTTAGGACCAGCAGCAGCGGCCCCGGGATGTAAGCGTTGTTGGACCCCAGGGTGGTACAGCTGTCGGTGATGGTGTCGAGCAGATCATGTCCATCCGGGCTGAGAAAATCGATGATATCGTGCTGCGGTTCGGCCTTCAGCACATAGACAGTAGTGGTCGAGGCATCGTAGTGTTCCTCATTGATCATCGGCCACTGCGCCAGCGACGGTTCTTCGGCAAAACAGTACGTGAACTCCGCCTGGGACGCGATGCAGTCGAGGTCGCAGACTCCCGGCACCGCGCGGCTGACGTTCAAAATTACGAGATTGACGGCCCTTCCGATCGTCGCATTTGCGGGATAACCGGGCCCCAGGCATCCCTGCTTTCCCGATATTCCAACTTCCTGCGCGATGGGTCCGCTCACCAGGACAAGATTTCCGCCTGGATGTGAGGTCGTGACCGACTGGAGCAGGTTGTATTTCGGATCTGCCAGCGCCTTGAATGCCGTGACCAGAATCGGCATCGCCTCCGGCCTGCAGCCAGCCATCACCGCGGCAATCGCGACATCCCTCACATTGACGTCTTTGCCAGTGGGTCCGACTTCCCGCCACAGCACCATCTCCGGATCGAACGGGCAGTAGGCGTACATTTTCTCCAGACGCCCTTTAGTTGGAGGAATAACCGGCAGTCCGTCCCCGATATGCTCACGGTCGAGGTAATCCATAATCTCTTCCATGTAGCATCCCGGCTCGAGCAGCCTGCTCTCTTCAACCTCTATTGACCCGGTGACCGGAAGCAATCCATCTGCCGCGGGAGGAACGAGGTCCATCTTGAAGTCGATGTGGGCGAGCTCCTTCAGTCTCTCGGGGGCAGCCGTCAGAGAGCCGATTATATACTCCCACTTCAGATCGATCTGTTCCCTGACCTCAGCAGCAGTGCTGGCCTGATATATGTCGATCTTGCACAAACACAGATTTCCGGCCCGGTAGACGGCCACCCCTTCGACCAGATCTCCACCAGGAGGTGCCGTAATATAGACAGTCGGAATTCCGAGTTTCTCAAGGGCAATGGTTACGATACAGGTTGCCGGAGAAGTCCCCATATCGCCCAGCGCCACCACGGCGGCCACGGGCTTTTCCTGTGCGAGCATTGCCGCATAGTTCTCCAGCCCTCGTGTATCCTTGCCGCGCACCGTTTCGCGGTAATCAACAAAATTACTGACGCCAATTTCGCGAAGACGTTCTTTGATTCGTACGAAGACCTCGCCATAGTTGCAGAAGCTCAGCTTGGTGTTGTCATAGAACAGGATTTTCCCGTTCTTCAGCTGTTCGAGAGCGGGGCGTGGGGCGAGTGTGATGACAGGGCGCTGCTGCACTCCTCGAGGGTCAATCAGGGGATACAGTTTCTTATTCATCGTGAGAGAATCCTGCTTGCGTTGTAATCTGCGGCCATAGACAGAGAGATCTTCAGAATGCGCCACCCTGGAGATCTCCCGATTTGTCAAAAAGCTTCTTAAGCTTTGCCCAGCTTGTCCTTCGACTGGAGAAGATCGGCTACCTGTTTCATGCCGAGATCTTCGAGGGTCTTGCGTTTGGGGAAGCCGGATTCGACATCCCATCCCTCGACTTCATAGAAGTGGGTCTTCCATTGATCAACCCCTTCCCTGGAGAAGTAGAGCTCCTTGCAGTTCTTCCACTCCCATTTGCTGCCGTCGAAAATCGGGAGTTCGGGGGCGAATCCGCAATATGAAGCTCCCGGCCGGTAGTAATATCCGGTGAAATTCTCCATCTTGCGGTGTCTCCCCTGGAGCACAAAAATCGCCCTTTTCAGGTTCCATGAGCGCCTTCCGATTTCCATGCCGTCATCGAAAGTGTGTTTTCTTCCGGTGATGGCGTTGAGGAAACGGGGTTCGGCTTCAGGAGTATGCCCCTTCCCTTCGGGGTGTGCCTGGTTGAAGAGCTGCGAGTATCCCCAATCGCAGAAACCTACCGACTCTTTGTAGTAGTTCCAGTAATGCTGATGCCAGGCGACCCATTCGGCTTTGTGTTTGGAATAGATCCCGGTCTTGTAAGCCTGATCGGTATCCCAGCTGTAATCGAACCAGAACGGATCGTTCTTGAGCGTTCGTTCGGCAAGGATTTTCACGAACTGTTCGCAGGTGTAGCCCCGTTTGGTCCCAACCGACATGTCGTGGTTATTGATGTCGCGGGAATCCATCAGGTTACCGTAAGCCCATTCCACTCCAGGCATGGACCAGTGATCCTGATAGCCCCACATGGTCAGCCGGCAGAGTGTATTGAAATCATCGGTCCGTCCCAGCTTCTCTGCAAAACGGGCGGTTCCCTCGGCCAGGTGATTGCCGATCCCGATTCGCTTAGCGAGCGCGATTCCGTAGATTTCCATAAACTCCTGTTTCTCGAAATCGTCCATTGGCAGCGGGGCCATGTCGAACTTGGTGCCGGGACCGATCACTTTCATGTCGTACATCTTCTTCATGTACCAGCCCAGCGCTGTGTATGCGGGGACCTTCGGCTGAATCGGGAAATCCTTGTTGTGGGAAGTGTCAAATGACATCGGTCCCATGAAACAGGTTTCCATCGCATTCAGCCCGAGTTGCTGGACGATGTCAGTCCCTTTCTGGTTGACCATCTGTGACGTAGGAGGATGCGGCGGTGCAAGGCTGAACCATGTCGATTCCGCGCAATCATCGGAGTCGACGCTGTAGGCCCTGTTCCTGTTGTGGCACATCCTGGCTCCGCAACCAACGCAGCAGGAGGAGACTGACTGTCCGCCCCCGAAACCGCCGAAGCCGCCACCGCCACGACGCCACGTCTTATCCCACCATTCTCTGGCGTCTTTCAGTCCCCTGGGATCGGCGATCTTGATGCTGCCCGTACCCAGCACAGCGACCGCTTTGAGATTCTTCGATCCGAACACGCCGCCGAAACCACCCTGCCCGGCGCCGCTGCCGCCGCCGTGAACCAGCGAAGCAACGCGTGTAAGGGTCTCTCCCGCGGGCCCGATTGTGACGATAGAAGGCCTTTGCAGAGTGAAGCCGCCATCCACTTGCTGCCATTCCTGGCCGTAGCGGACACCGGATCTCTTCCAGATCTCTTCCTGACATTCCCAAGTCGTAAGGCCCCACAGAGCCTTGGCGTCTTCGAGCGTGACCTTGTCATCCATAATATTGATGTATACAGGCGATTCAGCCCTTCCGATGACCGCGACTCCGTCCCATCCCGCAAACTTGAGCATCGTCGCAAATGTGCCCCCGAAATTGCTGTGGCAGAACCACTGGATGGGGTAGCACTGCGGGGACATGCCGGAAACACTCGTTCTCGCGCCAAAAGGAATACCAGTTCCTGCCACAGCGCCGGTCATAAGAGACACCATGTTCCTGGGATCGAATGCATCCTGCAAGTCCCAGTCTCCTGGAGCGACACAGTATTCCCAAAAGAGAGCTGTGGACGTTCCATGGCCGCCGCCATACATCTCGTATTTCTCGGTATCGAGCCGCGTGATCTGTTTCGTCGTCAGATTGACTAAGAGAATCTTGCCTCCAAATCCTGGTGTTGCCATAGTTATCCTCCTTTCTTTCAGTTAGGCTTTTGGCGCCGGTTTTGCAGCCTTCGGTTTGGCACCAGGTCCGAATGGACCACCAGGTTTTCGGGGCGGCTGCAGGTTCCTGTCGTACCCGCTGATGTCGGTCTGCGACGGAAGCTCGTTCACTATTTTGAGCGCGTTGGCAGGACAGGCCTCGACGCAAGCCTGAGATCCGCCGATTCCACCCTTCTTGTTGTAGTACGGAGTGTTGACACACATGTCGCACTTCGTCGATTTCTTCGTTTGCGGATTCCAGATGGTGCGATGGGGAATGTGCGGACAGGACTTTATACAGGTCTCGCATCCGATACATTTTTCAGCATCTATCATCCTGATATTGCCATTGGCGGCACTGACGTGCGCAGCACCGGTGGGGCAGTTCTTCACGCACAACGGTTCAGGACACTGCCGGCAGACGTTGATGCTGATATCCAGTGGATATTCAGCAAGAACCGCCCTGTGAATCTGAATCCGGGACAGAGACAGGCTGACTTCCCCTTCGTGCACAAGAGAGCACGCAATCATGCAGCCATAGCAGCCTGCACAGTGTTTGCTGTCATACACCAGATACGCGGTTGAAAGCGGATAGGACTCAGCAGCGGCAGCAACCTGCGTTGCAGGAGAAAGCGCCGTAATGGCGCCCCCAGCAATTGCGGTCCCGCTCCCTACCACGAAATCACGTCTTGAGAACTTCTTATCTACTTTCTTGTCTCCAGCCATTGGACGACACCTCTTTCAATTCCATTTACGATAACTACGTAGGGTAGCGGCCTTTATCTCACCGCAACCACCTTCTTGTCCTACGTTCATAGATCCCGGCCATTCGTAGTGCTGCGTCCCTCCAGAATTTATCTGTTCTGAACTGCCGGAACCGATGATAAGATCCTCGAACATAATGAAATGTAATCTCGCAGGTGAATTCCATCCTAAATCGAGTCGACATTTTTATCAAGCGGTATCACGCCTGTCGACTCTCGAGGCTCAATGAGAATGGGGGAGACCGTGACGCCGGAACAGAAGCGGGAAAAGAGATTCGAAAAATGGCTTAGTGCGCCGCACGCTGAGTTCGCAAATCCTTCAGCAAAGAAAGCATATCAGGAAAGGGTCACCAGGTTCATCAAGGTGTTCAATCTGGAGATACCGGACCGGGTGCCGGTCATCCTTCCTGCAGGGACCTACCCTCTATACTACGCCGGCATGACTCTGAAAGAGGGCATGCACGATAATGAACGGCTCTTGCAGGCCTACAGGAAATTCTTGACCGAATTCGAGTCGGACACCTTCGCCAGTCCTGCGTTGGTACCTTCGGCGCGGGCTGCCGGAATTATCGACAGCCTTACGATCAAATGGCCCGGGCATGGGCTACCGGACAACACATCAATGGTCCAGTTCGTCGAGGGGGAGTACATGAAGGCCGACGAGTACGACCTGTTTCTCGAGGATCTGACCGATTTCTGCCTGCGCCGTTACCTGCCGCGCAGCCTGGGGGCATTGGCTCCCTTTGCCCGGTTTTCGCCTACTCCTTTCATCCTGGGCATGCCGAACAAGTTTCTTGCTCCGGCCGCAATGCCCGAAGTCCGTGCCGCATATCAGGCTATCATCGACTACGGCGAAGAGACGGCAAGATGGATGGCACCGATCATGCAGTTCCACAGGGAGGCGACTGCGGCAGGGTATCCGACGCTTTTCGGAGGACAGGCGCATGCGCCGTTCGATATTCTGGCCGACACGCTCCGGGGAACCAAAGGGATCATCATGGACATGTACCGGCAGCCCGACAAGCTCCTGGCGGCAATGGAGAAAGTGGAAAAGATGAACGTCGACTGCGGAATGGAGGGCGTCAATCTGTCCGGTAACCCGATCGTTTTCTTCGCTTTGCACAAAGGGGACGACACCTTTATGTCGAACCAGCAGTACGAGAAGTTCTATTGGCCGCATTTCCGCCGAGTCATTCTCGGACTGATTGATGAAGGCGCCGTTCCGCTGCTGTTTGCGGAGGGGAGATACGACAGCCGGCTTGAGATAATCAGAGACCTTCCCAAAGGTAAGGTGATCTGGCATTTCGACCGGACCGACATGTTCCGGGCCAAGAAGATTCTGGGCGATAACGCCTGCATCGCAGGCAATGTACCCGCATCCCTGCTCTGTACCGGCACCCCGGAAGCCGTCAAGGAATACTGCCGGAAACTCATTGAGGTGTGCGGCGAAGGGGGCGGATTCATACTTACCGGCGGGGCAAGTATCGACAAGGGCAATCCCGACTGTCTCCGGGCAATGTATGAAGCATCCCTCGAATACAGCAGATAACCTCAGATAGCCTTCGCGTGCCGTCTGGTCGGCGAACCGCAGGACGGCCGTCTTTCAAATCTGGATCAAATCTGGACATCCATCGAAGAAACATGCAGATGGATGTCCGGATTCCGGTTTCTTCGAACGAATTCCTCTTCTGCTACACTTTAGTAACCCCCTTCCCCCTGCTGTCTTGGGAGAAGAATGATCGCGCTCAAGCCGAAGGGTGTGAAGGGACGCAGTTTCTCTCGGATCCCACTAGCGATAATCGTCATTTTCTTTCCCGCATTCCTCCTGCCACAAGTCATCCAGCCACCCCCTGGAATTACACTCGATCTCGAGATCACTCCTACTGTTGAACTGGGACGCATTCTCAAGGTGGCAGGTGTTACGGGCGTCAGAGCAGCGGGGAATCTCACCGGAACCATCAGGATCCGGGGAACAGTCGACGAACTGACCTTCGACGGGAGAATGAAAGGTGACGGGCTAACTATCGACAATTACACGAGTTTGAGAGCTGACCTGAAATTCCGCGCCCTCTGGAACAGGAAAGAGGGATTGATACGGGTGGATCGTTACGATTTGACATCTTCAGTTGGATCCGCGTCCGGGACAGCAAGTCTCTATCCTGGATCACGCACGTCCTTCAGCTCGCTGATGGCGGATCTGGATAACTTCGACCTGCTTCCGGCCTCACGGAGGGGTCAAAACTCAATGGCGCTCGCCAGCCGCGCCACCGGAAGAGTCTCGATACAGTGGAAAGGCGACATCAGCCCTGCAACGATATCGGCAGATGCAAGACTCGTCCTCAATGCATCACGCCGGACGCCGGAAAAGAACATACTGCCGCTTTCCGGTCAGACGGAATTCCGGATACGGGCCGGTACCCTGTCAGCTCAGGTGACCGACATTGCCGCACTCGACACCCAAGTCTCGGGGACCGTTGTTCTTCCTTCATTCGAAACAATCGAAGCCGATTTCGGCGGTTTCATCAAAGATGCCGATGTTTTTGCGAAGAACCTCGCTCTCTTCCTCGGTAAAGAGGACCTCATCCCGACTGGATTGGCAGGACCGGCCACTTTCACAGCCAAAGTGACCGGGGCAATCGGATCCCCTGACGCCGCCGTCACATTCGAATCATCCGACCTCACGGTAGGAGAATTCAACAATGTGAAGCTGAAGGCCGATGGCAGAGTGACCCGATCGCATATTGATTTCACAGCCGATTTCTCGCCGGCTCCTGACATGTTCGTCACCTCTTCCGGGAGAATCGGCCTCACCGGCACAGAGCCCACCCTCGATGTCGACCTGAACGCAAGCCGGATACCGCTGCCGCTATTGCTTCCGCTATTCGGAATAGGAATCTCTTCCGGCGGGACGGCACAGGCTACGCTCCACCTCGAGGGCACACTCGACAACCTCAATGGATCAGGATCGTTGAAGGCGGAATCGCTGAAGATTTACGAGGAACCCATGGGGAGTCTCGCCTCGAGCATCGTGATTTCGCGCGGAGAGATCCGTCTTCCCGACCTGCGGCTGACGAAGAATCCCAGAGATCCTGCAAGCGGATACATGGATGTCCAGTTTTCATACGAGCTCGGACGGGGGCGCTTTGCTTTTCACGCGACAGGCAATTCGCTGCAGTTCAACGAACTCGTGCTGCCCGGAGGGATACCGTTCCGCGGGACCGCCGACTTTGCGGCAAAAGGCTCGGGAACGAAGGCACAGCACACGATCGATGTGCATTTCTCTGCTGCAGATGTTGAATTACGAAAAGTCAGGCTCGGTTCAATTGAGACAGACGCATCTATTGTGAACCGGGTTGTCGTCCTCGATGCGAGACTCCCACGCTTCGGTTCGACCGCCTCCATCCGGATGAGACTTGAAGAGCCGTACCCGTTAGAGTTCAAAGCGATTGCTCCCGAGTTTGATGTGGGACTGCTCGGCCTTACGGGACCAGGGAATCGCCCCCTGACCGGCACCCTGGATCTGAACGCGGCCGGTTCGGGAAATCTTCGGAATCCTTCGAAGAGCGATCTCACCTTCAGCGCCCGCAATGTCTCTATGAAGCTGGGGGATACCAACATCGGGACCGGTGGTCCTGTGGATGTCCAATATCGGGACGGGATGGTCGTGATGGCGGAGGAAGCGGCAATAACCATCGAGGATTCGTCTCTCAGGGTCGCCGGCACGATTCCCATACGCCCGGAAGCTCCCGCCGGCAAATTCCTCGCCAGAGGGAAGATCAATATCGCAACTCTCTCTCAACTCAGCACATTCCTCCAGAAAGCAGAGGTCTCAGGCAACGCTGAGTTTGACATCGCGATTGCCGGACGCGCGGACGATCGAAACGTCTCAGGGACAGCGGCAGTGTCGAGCGGTTCTTTGCGGCATCCGGCGCTTCCGTCACCTTTGACGGGCATTTCAATCCGGGCCGAACTGCGGAGAGATGAAATCGTCCTGCAGCAGGCCCTGGCATCCATGGACTCGGGCAGGATAAGCCTCACAGGAACTCTCCCCGTCGGGATGCTTGTCCGGAGAATACCTATTCCCCTCCTTCAACAGCAGAAACACGGGCCTGCTCAGTTTGACCTGCAGCTGACCGATTTTGCACTGGCATCGACGGGAAGACTCCCGCGCAATATGGATGTCCAGATTTCGGTAAGGGCACAGGGGAGCGCGACGTCGTTCGACCTGAACTCGGTGATCGCCGACGTCACCGTAGAAAAGCTGAGTCTGAGCCTCAACAGAATCGTTGTCCGGCAGCGCGAGCCATCCTCCCTTGCGCTTCGCGACGGCATCATCACGATCAGGAGCCTCACACTGGTCGGCCCGCAGACGGAGCTCCAGGTCAGCGGCACGTCCGCACTGGTCGGAATGACCCCTACCGACTTGCAGATAAGGGGGACGACAGATGCGGGGCTGCTCGCTTTTCTGATCGATGATGCGATACTGGCCGGCCCAGTCCAGGTTGAATTGGCAGTAAAAGGCACGGCGGCCGCTCCTGAACTTTCAGGATCGATCGAGGTCCGCGACGGGCAGGCGAGCCTGCGAACTCCCGCCGACATTGCTCTGGACAGCCTCAATGCCAGATTCGATTTCGCCGGTCGCCGCATCACGGTTGAAAGGTTCGACGGGATACTCAACGGCGGAACCGTCAAAGCCTCTGGGAGCATGGATCTCATTGGAGGCAGCCTGACAAACTTCAATCTCTCCGCCAACCTGCGCGACGTGTTCCTGGAGCTCCCGGAAGGCCTTGAATCCTCCTTCAATGCCAACCTTACATTCGTCTCTAAAGAAGACCTCATCATGGTCAACGGCAAAGTCAGGGTTGTGGAAAGCTCCTATCGCAAGGATTTCGGCGGCGATCTCAGCGAGCTGCTCCAGCAGTCTCCCGAGCACGACCCGGAACACGACCGCAGCCCGTCGCTGTCGAGAATACGCTTTAACGTGGCCGTGGTGACGGTTAACCCGATTGCAGTCCGGAACAATATGGCCGATCTGGAAGCTGACGCGGACCTTCGCCTCGTTGGAAGCTACTACGCCCCGTCGATCGTAGGAACAGTGAATCTCGAAGAGGGAGGGCAGATCTTCCTGAACGAGCGCACCTATTACCTCCGCCAAGGCATCATAACTTTCAATAACCAGACAAGAATCGAACCTGATTTGAATATCCAGGCCGAGACGGAGGTGTCCGAGTGGGAAATAACAATGCTGATTACCGGGACTCCCGATCGGCTGGAAACACAACTGACCTCAGAACCGGCCCTTTCACAGACCGAGATCATATCGGTTCTCCTGACCGGCAGCAGAGATACAGATCTTACCGGAAGACAGATGCAGCTCGCACAGGCACAGGCACTCTCGCTGCTGGCAGGGCAGGCGGGGCAGGAACTGGCGGGCCAGGCGCGGGAAGTGCTGGGAATTACGACCTTTCGCCTTGAACCGAGTTTCATCGCGTCTGAAACCCACGATCCCGGAGCAAGGGTCACACTTGGCCAGGATTTGACCCGTGACTTGAGTCTCGGCTACTCGATGAACCTTGTTAATGCGGGCGACCAGCTCTGGATTGCTCAGTACGATATCACGCGCACCCTGAGCGCACGGGCGATTGGACAGGAAGACAACTCATACCGGATGGGATTCACTCACCAAGTTCAGATAGGCGCTTCTCGAGGATCTACAGGAAGAAGGGGCCGTGCACGAAAGCCTGAGATCGGCAATATCACCTTCGATACCAGCAACCTCTTCCCTGTTGAAACCCTCAGAGACAAATTCGACCTTAAGACGGGCGATACCTACGAGTTTCCGGAAGTACGGAAGGGGATCGAGAACCTCAGGAAGATGTACAACGAACAGGACCGTCTCGAGGCAAGAATACGGCTCGAACGACAGCGAACCAACCGGACCGTAGATCTTAATGTCAAAATCGATCCGGGTCCGGCGGTTCGGCTGTCCTTCGAAGGACCGGTATCAGACGACAGCAGGAAGCAAGTGAGGCAGGCATGGCAGGAAGGGGTATTCGATCTCGCCAGAGTGAGCGAATCCATTCAATTGATCAGGCGGTCTCTCATCACAGACGGCTATCTCGAGGCGGAGATAACCCAGGGAACAGAGCTGACAGGAGACACTAAAGTAGTTCGATTCAAGGTCACGCCCGGCACACGCTACAGGGATGTCCAACTCGTCTTTCCAGGAGCTTCCCAAATCGGGTCGGATGAACTGGCCGGCGCGATCGAGAATGCGGGTATCTATCTCGACGTGTTCCTCGATCCTGAAAGGGTGACAGACTATCTCGAGAGTTACTACCGTGATCGTGGTTACCTTGGTGCTGTTGTTTCGCCGCCGGCGAAGCGGTTGGATCCGCGCGCAGGAACGGGGACCGTTGAAATCCCCGTGACAGAGGGTCCGTTGTTCCTGATCGGAGACCTGACCTTCTCCGGCAATAGAGCCTACAGCGATGATGAACTGTGGATCCGCATCCCCATATCGAGCGGCAGCGTCTATTCTCCTGATCTCGTGCAGGAATCGTCCGATATCATCGAACGCATCTACCGCACCAATGGATACAACGAGATGTCGATTTCCTATGAGGTCGAAACGGACCCTGATTCCGCTCTGGCGAATATCTCATTTGTGATTGACGAAAACCGGCGATCGGCCATCAGAGAAATCACGATCAGTGGAAACCGCCTGATCGACGAGAGCCTCGTGAGAAGAATGCTGACATTCGACACGGGCGACGTGCTGAACCATGAACAGCTGGGAATCTCACGCAGAAACCTTTACGACACGGGCATATATTCCCTTGCCGATTTCGAAATCGAGGACCTGCCGGAAGATGATCCTGGGGCAAATACGAAGCCCGTCCGGATTAACGTGCAGCTGCGTGAACTCAGCACCTACCGGGTCGATTACGGCGGTTACTACGATACCGACCGGGGGCCCGGCGGTATAGCCGACGTGGTGAGGCGGAGCCCATTCGGCCACGGAGCGGCGCTTGGGTTCCGCGCGCGCTACGATAATGATCTGAGGCTTGCACGGCTTTACTATGCCCAGCCGTTGATCAGGAGACTGCGGCTGAAGACCGACGGTAGCATCATTCTCGCACGGGAAACCAGGCCGGGGTTCCGGGCGCATCGGGTTGGAATGTCTCTCTTTCAGCAGAAGGAACTCCCGAAGGAGTTCGTGCTCGATTACGGGTACCGCTATGACAACGTGCGCTGGGAAGGTGTGCCCGAGGACCCGACCCTGTTTGTCGCCAATGTCCCGGTGGCACGGCTCAGTGGAACACTCTGGCGCGACACCCGTGACAGCATTCTTGATGCGACCAGGGGAGAGTTCATGTCGAACACCTTCGAATTCGGGCCCGAATGGATTGGATCGGAGATCGGTTTCTACAAGTACTTCGGCCAGTACTTCCGCTATTTCGGTCTCGACCGCTTACTCGGAAGACGGCCTGAAGACGAAAAAGGAAGGACCACACCGCCGAGGTTCATCTTCGCCACTGCCATTCGGCTCGGCATCACGCAGGCTCTCGAAAACCAGGGGATCATCTCTCCGGAACGATTTTTTGCAGGCGGCGGAACCACGATGCGCGGTTTCGGACAGGACCTGCTTGGCCCTGTAGAAGAACAGCTTATCGACGGCGAGGCCAGATTGGTTCCGCTCGGAGGAGAAGCTCTGTTCCTGCTCAATAACGAGATCCGGTTTCCGATCTACAGGATTTTCGGCGGTGCGGTTTTCCTTGACATAGGAAACGTCTTTGAGACCGTTTCAGACTTCAGCCTCAGTGATCTGAGGAAGTCGGCAGGCGCCGGACTGCGGATCAAGATACGCTATCTCCTCCTGCGGTTCGATTATGGCTTCAAGCTCGACCGGAGACCGGGGGAGAGAGGAAGCGCATTCTTTTTCAGCATCGGGCAGGCTTTCTAGACGCGCATCACTGCACGGTGACAAAATGCGACATCCCCTCCCGCTGCACCAGCAGAAGCACCGGACGGCGGCCGGAATCTTCCACGAGCTTACGGAAGTCGTCTACCGACCTCACGTCCTGCTGGTTCACTTTCGTTATCACATCGCCGCGTTGTATCCCCGATCGGGCAGCCGAACCAGCCGGTTCGACGTCTGTCACCACCAATCCCCTGGTGTTTCTGCTCAGTCCCAGCTCTCTAGCGATTTCGGGAGTCAGTGCGGCCACTCTCATGCCGTAAAACTCGCCGTCCTCCTCATTTCCGCCAGACCGTCGCCGTGACTCGGCCTGTGCCGAATCCGACAGTTCCTGCAACCTGACGCGTACCTGCTGCCTCTGCCGGTCCCTGAAGATCGTGAGAGTGACCTCAGTCCCGGGCTCCGTGGCTGCGACCCGATTCCGAAACTGATTGGTATCAACTATCTTCTGTCCATTCAGCTCGGTGATCACGTCTCCCTGCCTCAGGCCCGCACGGTCGGCCGCACTGCCTGGCTCCACTGAACTCACGATCGCACCGCTGGTAACATCCAGGTCGAGACTTTCAGCCATTTCGCGTGTGAGAGGCTGAATCGTGACTCCCAACCTGCTGCGACGCACCTTTCCTTTTGCGATGAGCTGTTCTGATACCTGGCGAGCCATGTTTGAAGGAATCGCAAAACCAATTCCGATGCTGCCGCCCGTCGTTGAAAGGATTTGTGAATTGATCCCGATCAATTCACCGGCGGTATTGACGAGCGCGCCCCCGGAGTTGCCGCGGTTGATAGGCGCGTCGGTCTGGAGGAAGCTTTCAAATGTCCCTTCTCCCAAGCCGGTCGCCCTTTCTTTTGCGCTGATTATTCCTGCCGTCACGGTCTGACCGACATTGAGCGGATTGCCTATGGCCAGAACAACATCACCGACCCTGACCTGGTCCGAATCTCCAAGGGGCAAGGCAGTGAGATTCTTCGATGAGATCTTCAGGACAGCAAGATCCGTGGGAGGATCCGAGCCTATGATCTTGGCATCTTCAGTCTGGCTCTCACCCAATTCCACTTTTATCTCGTCCGCGCCGTCAATGACGTGGTGATTGGTTACGATATAACCGTCTTCCGTTATGATTACACCGGAACCAAGCCCCCTCTCCAGCCGCGGAGCTCTCTCACGGCCTCCAAAGCCGAAAAAATCGAAAAAGGGGTCGTTGAAAAAAGGAAACGGGCGGGCAGGACGGACCAGCCTCTCTGATCGCACCGTGACTACAGCAGCAGCCACCTTTTCCACCACATCCGCATATGACTCGATCGAGGTCGTGCGTGCGGGAGGGCTGGGCAGCACACGCTGGGGAGCTTCCTGCGTGCCGGAAGAACGGTCGCGGCAGGCGCCGGAAAAAAGAACAATGAGAACGAGGACTATCGAAAATCTGGATCTGTTCAAATCCATACATCACCTCCGGGATATCTTAGGTTGCACCGGAATCGTCACATAATACAAGTGCCGATGCAGAGCTATTTTTCTATCCGGTAACGGTGGCAACGTCGGTCAACCCTCCGATTGAATGGATGATTGCTTCAAATCCCTATGCGTATTCACGACCTTTATTTGCTACAATCCCGTCTTGTACATCTTTGCGGCGGGACGACCCCTAACCCTGCTGTTGAAGAAGGGAGAATCTGGTTTCTATGACATCAGGAAACGGGGATCGGTTCGGCAGCCTGGTTCTATTCGCCAGGAATTTTCTCAAGCATCCTTCCATGTTGGGGTGGCCTCTCCCCAGTTCCCGCTTTCTCATCAATGAGTTGCTCAAGTGGGTCGACTGGCAGAAGGCCAATGTCATTGTCGAATACGGACCGGGAGTGGGATCCTTCACAATCGAAATCCTGAAGCGCATGCGCTCCAACTCAGTCCTTGTGGCCGTCGAGACAAATGAGGACTTCATCCGCTATCTGCGCAGGAAACTGCACGACCGCCGCCTGCACCTGATACACGGTTCGGCAACTGAAATCTGTCAACTGCTCAATAATCTGGGCTATCGCAAGGCCGATTACGTGATAACGGGAATTCCTTTCAGAACCATCCCCGAGGAACTCCGGCAGGACATAATGCGTGCGACTCTCTCGGTTCTTCAGCCGCACGGGTCCTGTCTCGTGTACAGTTTCTCCTCACGCGTGAAGCCTTACCTCGAGGGGACTTTTGAGCGCGTGCAGCGTGATTTTGAGCTGCTCAATTTTCTGCCCGCAAAGCTCTGGCGCTGCACGCATCCCAGAAAGAGCTGACAGCCTTCAATTGCCCCCGGGATCTTGTAACGGTTTTTGATCCAGAATATACTTCCAGCAGTATCGCAAGTTACGTACATCACAATTTCTATGCCGCGGGTTTCCCTCCCCCGATCCGACGGCTACATCGATTCTCGGCTCCCCCTCACCGGGATAAACTGATTCCCTGCTTCGGCCGATGGCTCAACTTTTTCCGCGCAGTTTCAACAATCTGTCACACGCCAGCATCTATGTCGCGCTGGTACTCGCGGCAATCTCCATCTGGCTTGCAGTCGAACTGGCAAAGTCCGATTACGTCACCGGTGTCGGAACTCCGCTCGAACAGCCCGTTCAGTTCAGTCATAAACATCATGTGAGCGACGACGGGATTGATTGCCGGTACTGCCACTCGACCGTCGAAAAGACGGATTTTGCCGGAATCCCTTCGACTGAAACATGCATGACCTGCCACTCGGATCTCTGGCAGACCAGCCCGATTCTCGAACCGGTGCGAACCAGCTATCAAACCAACACGTCCATTCAATGGCAACGAGTTTACCGGCTCCCGGATTTTGTCTTTTTTAATCACAGCATCCACATCAACAAGGGTATCGGCTGTTCGACCTGCCATGGAAGGGTCGATCAGATGCCGCTGGTCTACCAGTTCACTGCGCTTCGGATGGATTGGTGTTTGGACTGCCATCGAGCCCCGCAAACGAGCATCCGGCCACGCAGCGAGATCTTCAATATGGAATGGACCCCCGGGGCGGATCAAACCAGGCGCGGGAACGAACTCATGCGCGACTATGGAATTGCGCCGGCCGACAGGCTCACGGACTGTTACACATGTCACCGATAACAGAGACGGGAACCGGATCACCGGAAAACCATCGCTTCTGGCGCAGCATAGATGAGCTGGCGGGTGCAGCCGCAGGACCGCTCCCGAACCGGAAGATGCCACTGGATCGCCGAAGGATGCTGAAACTGATGGGAGCATCCCTTACGCTCGCCGGCCTCGCAGGCTGCACAACGGTCGTTCCGCCACGGAAGATCGTGCCCTACGTCCACGAACCTTCCGAGATCATTCCTGGACACCCACTCTATTTCGCCACCGCAATGCCGCTTGGAGGATATGGCAGAGGCTTGCTTGTAGAAAGCCATATGGGGAGGCCGACAAAAGTCGAAGGGAACCCAAGGCACCCGGCGAGCCTTGGGGCAACAGATCCATATGCACAGGCTTCAGTACTTTCCCTCTATGATCCGGACAGGGCAAGAAGTGTCAGCCGGCGGTCGAGGCCCTCCAGCTGGGCCACCTTTGTCTCCGCAATGGAGGGCGAAGTCCGGACCCAGGTTTCGAAACAGGGTGCAGGATTGCGGATCCTGACCGGGAGCGTGACTTCTCCAACCCTGTACTCGCAGTTGCAGCAGATCCTGCAGCGCTTCCCCCAGGCGAAATGGCATCAGTACGACCCCGACAACGGGAGCACGCAGCTTGCCGGGAGCTTGCTCGCCTTCGGGGAACCTGTCTGGACGCGGTATCGCTTCGAGAGTGCAGACATCGTGCTTTCGCTCGATTCGGATTTTCTCACCGAGGGGCCCGCCTGGCTGCACTATTCGCGTCACTGGGCCGAAAGACGTCAGCGCAGGAACGGCTCCGGCGGCATGAGCAGGCTGTACGCCCTGGAGAGCACTCCGACCTGTACGGGCGCCGTCGCCGATAATCGCCTGGCAGTGCGTGCGTCCGAAATCGAGGATTTCGCCCGAACTGTATTCCGCAGAGTCGAAATGAATGTCCAGAAGTCTCCACAGCCGCAGACAAGCGACCTTCGTGGGCTATGGGCCGACGCCGTGGCAAGAGATCTGCTGCAGCATCGCGGATCGAGCATCGTAGTCCCGGGCACACACCAGCCGGCCGCCGTGCACGCACTAGCTCATTCACTTAACCACGCGCTGGGAAACACAAACAAGACAGTCATCCACACCGCACCGGTTGAACCCGCTCCGGTGGATCACATCGAGTCACTCACGGAACTTGTCGGCGAAATGAAGCAGGGCAAGGTGGACCTGCTGATTATCCTCAGCTTCGATCCTGTGTTCACCGCTCCAGCAGATCTTGAATTTGCGGAAGCGCTGAAGAGGACCGTGACAAGCGTCTACCTCGGTATGTACAACGATGAAACGGCCGCATCAGCATCCTGGCACGTGCCCGAGGCTCATTTCCTGGAGTCCTGGGGCGACGTCAGGGCCTTCGATGGATCCGCGACCATAATTCAACCCCTGATCATGCCTCTTTACGGCGGCCGGTCTCCCCATGAAATTCTGGCGCTCCTTCAGGAGAATCCCAGTGCAACTCCTTACGAGACTGTGAGACGGTACTGGCAATCGGCATCGCAGGCGAAGGATTTTGAGAATTTCTGGACATCCGCGCTGCAGACGGGAGTCGTTCCCGACACGGCTTTCGATTCAAAAGATGTCACGCTGCAGAACCGGACACCCAAGGCCGCGCGGCGCGAAGACGCCGCCGGGCTCGAAATCAATTTCAGGATCGATCCCTGCGTTTACGATGGACGTTTTTCAAATAACGGCTGGCTCCAGGAACTCCCGAAACCGCTCACGAAGCTGACCTGGGATAATGCCGCCCTGATGAGTCCCGCAACCGCCAGAAGCCTCGGATTCGATCCCAACGATGTATCCCGCACAGGGTCGCAGGGCCTGCCGGTGCCGTTGGTGGAACTCCGGTACCGCGGTCGCTCGGTGCAGGCGCCCATTTTCCTGCTCCCGGGACACCCTGACAACTCCGTCACCGCGCATCTGGGTTACGGCCTCCAGCGGGGTGGCAAACACGCAACAGGACGCGGATTCAACGCATACGCTCTGCGCACCTCCGAAGCCCCATGGTTCTACTCTGGTCTCGAGGTCCGCAAGCTCGATTCCACGGCAATGTTGGCTACCACCCAACGACATTTTTCGCTGAACGGCCGGAATCTGATGCGCGTTTTTGACATTCAGGATCTCGATACGGACCCTGAATCCGAAACGCAGCAGGCTGGTCCCATGCTGCACAATTCGCTCTATCCATCCTGGCCGTATCACGAATACAAATGGGCGATGACTGTAGATCTGAGCCGGTGCATCGGCTGCAATTCCTGCGTCGTCGCCTGTGTCGCAGAAAACAACTCCCCGGTTGTAGGCAAGGAGCAGGTCGGGATGGCGAGGGAAATGCAGTGGCTGCGCATCGACCGGTATTATTCCGGCAAGCCGGATAGCCCCAGGACTCACTTTCAGCCGGTTTATTGCATGCACTGTGAAAAAGCCCCCTGCGAACTCGTCTGTCCCGTTCATGCCACGACGCACAGTTCAGAGGGACTCAACCAGATGGTCTATAACCGCTGCGTCGGCACGAGGTACTGCTCAAACAACTGTCCATACAAGGTGCGCAGGTTCAATTTCCTTCAGTACAGCGACTACGTCACTCCCAGCCTCAAACCGCTGCGCAATCCCGATGTCACGGTACGCAGCCGCGGAGTGATGGAGAAATGCACGTACTGCGTGCAGCGGATCCAGGAAGCCAAAATCAACGCTGCGAAAGAGAATCGCCCTGTCAAAGACGGAGAAATCATCATGGCATGTCAGCAGGCCTGTCCGACAAAGGTCTTCACTTTTGGCGATCTCAATGACAGCAACAGCATGGTTTCCCGCGCGGCGCGAAATCCGCTCGCCTACGGCATGCTGGCTGAGCTCAATACTGTCCCAAGAACCAGGTACCTGGCCGGTGTGAGGAATCCAAATCCGGAACTGGGGTAAAGAGATGGATGATGCACGTCTGCTGAATGCTCCTTTCGACTCTCCGGAAGCGGTATTGCCTCCCGGGCATACGTATGAGTCAGTCGGCGAAAAAGTAGCTTCGATACCGCTGGCGCCCGTCAGCGGCACCCGATGGCAGTGGATGCTGGGCCTCGCCGTCTCGCTCCTTTTCCTGCTGATCTTTCTGGTTGCAATCATCTACGACGTGCAGCAGGGCGTCGGAATCTGGGGCGTCAGGATTCCAGCGGCGTGGGCATTCGCAATCACCAACTTCATCTGGTGGATCGGAATCGGACATGCAGGCACACTGATTTCGGCGATTCTGCTCCTCGTGAACCAGCAGTGGCGCACGTCGATCAACAGGTTGGCCGAAGCAATGACCATTTGGGCGGTCATGTGCGCAGGCCTGATGCCCCTGCTGCACCTGGGACGCCAGTGGCTCTTTTACTGGCTCTTCCCCTACCCCAACACCATGGGAGTGCAACCGCAGTTCCGCAGCCCTCTGGTTTGGGACGTTTTTGCGGTTCTGACATATTTCACTATCTCGTTGCTCTTCTGGTTCACCGGGATGATTCCGGATCTCGCCAGCTTGCGGGACCGCGCGCGAAGCGGTTTTGCGCGCACCGTCTATGGCTTCCTCTCGTTGGGCTGGCGTGGCTCGGCGCGGCACTGGCACAACTATCAGATTACTTATCTTTTGTTTGCCGGACTTGCCACACCGCTCGTAGTCAGCGTTCATACTGTCGTAAGCCTGGATTTCTCGATATCGCTTCTTCCCGGCTGGCACAGCACGATCTTCCCGCCGTATTTTGTCGCCGGGGCCATATTCTCCGGATTTGCCATGGTCCTCACCCTCATTATTCCGATTCGTTCTTTTTACGGGCTCAAGGACCTGATCACTCTCCGGCATCTGGACAACTGCGCGAAACTTCTCCTCGCAACGGGCCTGATTGTCGCTTACGGATACCTGATGGAGACTTTCATGGCGTTTTACAGCGGGAATACCTACGAGAAGGCTATCGTGCTCGACCGGCTGCAGGGACGCTATGCCTGGGTCTACTATACCGTCCTGTTCTGCAACGTGGTGCTCCCTCAGTTGCTGTGGGTGCGTCGCTACCGGCGCAACACCGTCCTGCTCTTCATACTCTCAATCGCCATAAATATCGGAATGTGGATGGAGAGATTCGTTATCGTCGTCCAGAGCCTCTCCAGGGATTATCTGCCGTCCGCCTGGAGGATCTACGGACCTACTCTATGGGATTGGCTGACACTCCTCGGATCCCTGGGCCTGTTTTTCACAATGCAGTTCCTCTTTATGCGGCTGCTCCCGATGATTCCGATATCGGAAGTCCGGGAGCTCCTGCACAGACAGCGAGGCCATACGGCATGAGAGAGCGTTACGGTTTCATGGCGGAATTCGATGATCCGCGTCTGCTGGCGGATGCAGCCGGCGCAGCCTACCGCGAAGGGTACAGGAAAATGGATGCCTATTCACCCTTTGCCATCGAAGGATTGGACGAGGCATTGGGATTGGCGCGCACCAAAATACCTTTCGTGTTTCTGATCATGGGGATTGCCGGTGCCGTCGGAGGTTTTCTGCTGCTGTACTACATTTCGGTCGTCTATTATCCAATCAACGTCGGCGGTCGGCCGTTGAACAGCTGGCCGGCCTACATTCCTATTTCATTCGAGCTGACGGTGCTTTCAGCGGGGACAATCGGGTTTCTGGCACTGCTGATAATCAACCGTCTGCCCATGCCCTATCACCCGGTGTTCAATAGCGCGTCATTCGCCAAGCACGCCTCGAACGACAGGTTTTATCTCTGCATAGAAGCGGACGATCCGCTGTTCGACCCGGACAGGACCAGAGACTTTCTGATGGGACTGAATCCCATGGGAGTAATCGAACTCGAGAAGTGACGAGGAGAAGAGATGTGCCGACGGTCCGGGCATTCAATCGTAGTCCTGGTGGTGGCATTCGCGGGGATCATGACACTGTGCGGTTGCAGCTATGACATGTCGGTTCAACCGAGCTATCGCACGCTGGCAAGAAGTGATTTCTTCAGTGACGAGCGCTCCGCGCGGCCTCTTACAATCGGCACGGTGGCCACCGCAAAGCGCGACAGCGGCGGCGGCATTCCATTTCCGCTGACCATCGAACTGTTGCAGCAGGGACGCGAGCGCTTCGACATATTCTGCAGCCCATGCCATGGGCGCCTGGGAAACGGAGAAGGCATGGTCGTCCAGAGAGGATTCTCTCGACCTCCTTCCTTTCACCTCGAGAGATTGAAGTCCGTGCCGGACAGTCACTATTTCGAAGTCATCACTCACGGAATCGGGCGGATGTGGCCTTATGGGAATCGAACCAGCGTTTCAGATCGCTGGGCCATCAGCGGCTATATAAGGGTTCTGCAGTTCAGTCAGGCTGCACCCCTTTCGGCAGTTCCGCCGGACGAACTCGAAAACCTGAGGAAAGAGCAATGAGCGGAATTGAAAGCGTCGAGCCGCGGATCAGGAGGATTCGGCTTGTGGCATTGGCTGCAGGGCTCGCGGCAGTTGCTTCCGGCATAGTGGCGGCTCTTTTCCAACCCTCACAGTTCTTCAGATCTTACCTCATAGGGTATACCCTCCTGCTTGGGACGGCGCTCGGGTCGGCCGGACTGTTAATGCTCCACCACCTGACAAGTGGCTACTGGGGCCTGATCACGCGTCGCATTTTCGAGTCCGCAGCCCGAACCCTGCCGTTGATTGCCGTCTTCACGATTCCACTTTTATTCGGTCTGTCGCATCTTTATGCATGGACCAATCCTCAGACAGTCGCTGCGGACCCATTACTGCAAGTCAAGCAGTTCTATCTCAATACTCCTTTCTTTTTAGTTCGTCAGCTTGTCTATTTCCTCATCTGGATTCTTGTGGCATTGAGCCTTACGAAGTGGTCGGCCAGACAGGACGCGAGCGACGATCCCTTTGTGCTGGAGAGACTGCGGTTCTTCAGTGGTCCTGGGCTTCTCCTCTACTGTCTTGCGATCACGTTCGCAGCCGTCGACTGGGTAATGTCGCTGGAACCGCACTATTTCTCCACAACCTTCGGGTTTCGTCTCATCACGGGGCATGCGGTCAGCGCGGCCGCTTTTGCGATCGCGGTTGCCATGCTGCTCTCTTCCATAGACCCCATTGCCCCACTGATAAACAGGAAGCGACTCAGAGACCTGGGCAACATCCTTCTCACGCTCATAATGCTGTGGGCCTACATCGCCTTCACCGAATACCTCATTGTGTGGGCCGGCAACATCCCGGAGGAAACGTCCTGGTTCATACGCCGTTTCCACGCCGGATGGGGAGCGTTTGCCTGGTTCCTGATCATCTTTCATTTCTTCGTGCCGTTCTTCTTCCTCCTCCAACGCTCAGTCAAACACAGGCCGCTGATGCTGGCAGGCGTCGCGCTCTGGCTGCTACTCATGCGGTGGTCGGAACTGCTCTGGATCGTGGGACCTGTACATCACCAGGGCTTCTTTGTACACTGGCTGGACATAGTTGTTCCGGCCGGATTGGCGGGCATATGGCTGGCGGTTTTCCTCCACCAGCTGACAAGGCGGCCGCTGGTTCCCGTCTACGATCCGTTGCTGAGAGAGCCGGTCGATGGTGAATCGAGAGTCACAGCCTGACAGGCTGCACGAATCGAAAGAGAAAGGATACGAGGTGCGTGACGCCAATGTTTCCCGTATCCTGATCTACGGACTCGGCCTGGTCGCGCTGATCATGATCCTGGGAGCGGTTGCCTCTGGGGTGCTCTACAAGAATATGGTATGGTTTAGCGACGCAACACCCCCTCCCCCGCAGTTTCAGGCGGGACAAGACCAACTTCCCCCAACCCCAAGAATCGAGGTCCAGGGACCGCGGGACCTCAGAGAGTTCCGGGAAGCAGAACAGAAACAGCTCGACAGCTATGGGTGGATTGACAAGGACAGAGGGCTGGTCAGAATTCCTATTGAACGCGCTATGGAAAATGCGGCACGCGAGGGCCTTCAGGGCACCCAACCGGCTCAGGGCAATGGCAAATGAACTGCTCCTCGTGCTGCTATTCTCTGCAATTTCGTGCCTTCCCTCCCTGTCACAGGAACTTCCGCAACCCTTGAGCAATGTCGGCTTTGACCAGAAGCTCAATGCGCAGCTGCCGCTCGATGTCCAGTTCCGCGACGAAGCCGGAAAGCAGGTCCGGTTGGGGCAATATTTCGGCGACAAGCCGGTGATTATCTCGTTCGCTTACTATACGTGTCCCATGCTATGCAAAATGATCCTCGACGGGATGGCGCGCGGGCTCAGCGGCGTCCCGGGGGAAATGGGAAAGGACTACTTCGTAGTAAACATAAGCATAGATCCGCGTGACGGACCCGATGCGGCCCGCGAGAAAAAGATCGAATATGTAAGGAAATGTGGACCTTCCGCTGAAAAAGGATGGATCTTTCTCACGGGCGAAGAACCCAACATCAGGGCAGTTGCTGATGCGACGGGTTTCCGCTATTCCTACGATCCCCAGTCAAAGCAGTATGGACATGTGAGCGGGATCGTGATCGCGACTCCCCGCGGCAGAATCTCCCGCTATTTCTACGGGATTTCGTATTCCCCACTCGATCTCCGGCTCGGGCTCGCAGAGGCTTCGGAAGAGAAGATCGGCTCGCCCGTCAATAAGCTTCTTTTGTTCTGCTATTATTATGACGCGCTCACGGGCAAGTATAGCCTTGTCGTGACGCGTGTAGTTCAAGTCGCCGGAGTTGTAACGGTTCTGTTGCTGGGACTGCTCTGGCTTGTCCTGCACCGGCGAGCGGGACGCAACTCTGCGCCGCCACAGACAGCCTGAAGTTCTTCCCTCCCACGATATCAAGTTCCCCCGAAGAATAAGGAAAGCGATGCCGGAATGGATTACCTGGCTTTTTCCTGATCAGGCATCGACAATTGCACCAAAGGTGGACTGGCTCTACCTTGCATTGATCCTGGTAACGGGATCTGTCGCCCTGCTGATATTCACACTCATCACGGTGTATTCGATCCGCTACCGCCGCCGGCGTATCGATCAGAGGGGTGCGCACATCGAGGGATTTGTGCCACTTGAGTTGTTCTGGGCCGTAATACCCTTCCTCATCTTCATGGGCATCTTCGCGTGGGGTGGTGTCATTTACTACGAACGCTCTTCTCCACCAAAGGGCACCATCGATATCTATGTCGTCGGCAAGCAGTGGATGTGGAAGCTGCAGCATCTTGAAGGTCCGCGTGAAATCAATCAGCTGCATATTCCCGCAGGTTATCCTGTACGCCTGCTCATGACATCCCAGGATGTCATCCACAGTTTCTACGTACCGGCCTTCCGCATCAAACAGGACGTTTTGCCCGGCAGGTATACGAGCCAGTGGTTTCAGGCTACGAAACCCGGAAGATATCATCTTTTCTGTGCCGAGTATTGCGGTACCGAGCATTCCCGGATGATAGGCACGATCGAGGTAATGCGCCAGGAAGATTTCCAGCAGTGGATCGAGGCGCAGCGCGCCACGCAGCCAATGAAAAGCAGCGGGAAAGAAGTCTTTGCCAGACTCGGCTGCGACAGCTGTCACTCTTCGACCGACACGCCGCTTGGCCCTTCCCTTCACAACGTCTATCAGCGGAAGACCTCTCTCAAAGGGGGAGGATCGATTGTCGCCGACGAGAGTTATCTGCGTGAGTCGATCCTGAACCCCGCCGACAGAATCGTGCACGGATACCAGAGCACTATGCCCACATACCGTGGGCAGATCAGCGATGAGCAACTCAATGAACTGATCGAATACATCAAATCTCTGAAACGGTGATTAGTCCCAATGGATGATACAGCGACCCGGGCGGGAACCGAGCCCGATTACCTGAAAGTGGAGCACAGCCTCAGATCGTGGCTCCTGACGACGGATCACAAACGGATCGGAATCCTCTACATGATCAGCGTGACCGGCTTCTTCTTCATCGCCGGGATTTTCGCGCTTCTGATGCGGCTCCACCTCATTTCGCCCGAAGGCGCTCTCTTCAAGCCGGAGACCTACAACAGGCTCTTCACGATGCACGGGATCATCATGGTTTGGTTCTTCCTGATCCCGTCAATCCCAAATGTTTTGGGCAATTTTGCCATTCCTCTGATGGTAGGGGCACGAGACCTGGCGTTTCCCAAACTCAATCTGCTCAGCTGGTATCTGTTCATGGCCGGTGGTGGCCTGGCGATCGTTTCAGCAGCGCTCGGAGGCGTCGACACCGGCTGGACTTTCTACATCCCATTCAGCAGCAATTTCTCCAAGACCCATGTCTACTGGATGGCCGCGGGCATCTTCATAGCAGGTTTCTCGTCGATCCTGACCGCACTGAATTTCATCGTAACGATTCACACGATGCGCGCACCCGGGTTGACGTGGCTGAGGCTCCCTCTTTTCTTGTGGTCCATATATGCGACGTCAGTGATACTGATCCTCGCAACGCCGGTTCTGGCCATCACGCTATTGTTGATCGCGTTCGAGCGGGCCTTCCAGGTCGGGATTTTCGATCCGAACCTCGGAGGGGATCCGGTCCTGTTTCAGCATCTCTTCTGGTTCTACTCGCACCCGGCAGTCTACATTATGATTCTGCCCGCAATGGGGTGGGTGAGCGAAGCAATAGCCTGCTTCTCGAGAAAGAGGATCTTCGGCTACGGCTTTGTGGCCTTCTCCAGCCTCGCGATCGCGACCTTCGGGTTTCTCGTCTGGGCTCATCACATGTTTGTCGCCGGCATGTCGATGTACGGGGGGCTGGTTTTCTCGGTCCTCAGCTTCGCGGTGGCAGTGCCATCAGCAATCAAAGTCTTCAACTGGACTGCCACACTGCACAAAGGCTCAATTTCCTACCACACCCCAATGCTCTATGCGCTGGGATTCATCGGGCTGTTCACCATCGGCGGCCTGACGGGACTATTCGTTGCGACCCTCGCCGTCAATGTTCATGTGCATGATACCTACTTCATCGTCGCGCACTTTCACTACATCATGGTAGGAGGGACTGCTCTCGGCTATCTGGGGAGCATTCATTACTGGTGGCCCAAGATCTCGGGGAAACTCTTCCCCGACATGTGGGGCCGGCTCGCGGCAACAGTCGGGTTCATCGGCTTCAATCTCACTTTCTTTCCGCAGTTTCTACTCGGGTATTTGGGAATGAACCGCCGTTATGCCACCTATGCACCCGAATTCCAGTTCCTCAACGTGTTGTCAACGGCGGGAGCGACTATACTCGGAGTAGGATATATTCTGCCGCTTATCTACCTGCTGTGGTCGCTGCGTTACGGCAAAGAGGCCGGACCGAATCCGTGGGGTGCAACAGGTCTCGAATGGCTCACTCCGTCCCCGCCTCCGAAACACAATTTCCACGAGGTGCCTGAAGTGACGTGGGGTGCATACAACTATCATGACATGGAGGCGCAGGATGGACGGTCCTGAAACCTCTATCGTTGCAGAACAGTTTCAGAGCCTGGAACAGCAAAAAGACGCCGACACCCTAGGGATGTGGGTGTTTTTAGCGACCGAGATCATGTTCTTCGGTGGATTGTTTCTCGCATACACGGTCTACCGGATCATGTATCCTGAGGCATGGGCGGAAGCCAGCGGGCATACGAGTTTTGCCATAGGAACTATCAACACTTTCGTACTTCTCACCAGCAGCCTTACGGTGGTGCTCGGCCTCGACGCCGCGACCCTCGGCAGGCAGCGCAAACTGATACTGTTCCTCGTCCTCACGATAGTGCTTGGCCTTACCTTTCTTCTGCTGAAAGGCTTTGAATACTACCATCACTACAAGGAGGGCCTCTTCCCGGGGCCCGGTTTCAGGCTCGAGCCGGAATATGCGAGAGCCGCATTGCTGTTCATGTGCCTCTACTTTGCAATGACGGGGCTGCACGCGCTCCATATGATTGTCGGCCTCGGTCTGATGAGTTTTCTTCTGATCCGGGCCTGGCGAGGCCTCATACGGCCGGAGTTTCCGGCACACGTCGAAATCATCGGGTTGTACTGGCACTTTGTCGATATAGTCTGGATCTTTCTCTATCCTCTCCTTTACCTGGTGGACAGGCATCAATGAGTGAGCAGGCTGTTAGCCGAACTGTGTATTACCGCGTCTTCTTCGCGCTCATAGTGCTGGCAGCACTCACGGCGCTCGTAGCTGAAGTCAATCTCGGACCATTCAATGTGACGGTCGCACTGGTCATTGCGCTTGTCAAAGCCGGACTGGTTGCAGTGTACTTCATGCACCTGCGCGAAAGCAGAAGTCTCGTCTGGCTCGTGCTCCTCATATCGCTTGCATGGATCATGATTATGCTGGTCCTTACTTTTGCCGACTATGCCACGCGCTCCTGGGGTCAGTTTCGTTAGAGAACCGTAAGCCCGCATTCGCGCGAACCGATCGTCAAGACCGGCCACGCTTGCCGCATCCAATCTCTTGGATGCGTTCAATATTTTGAACCAGGTTTTGAGAGCTTCCCAAGAACGCCTGTGCGTAAGTGTATGAACGAATGTGAGTAACTTCGTCGCCCTCACTCTGGCATCCGGATTGCGATACAGCGTGCACCTGACCGGGAGTATTCCCCCGGGCCCCCTCAAGTGGTGAGTAGTACGGGCAGGATGCCTTTCGGCGTTCTGCAGAATCCCCCTCCAGAAAAAATGAATGTGGCTGAACGATGTAACACTTCACTTACTGGACAAAGGAGGAATTTGTACATCATGAGGCGTTTTGCGGCACATGTATTTCTGCTTTCCGGATTATGTCTTTTCGCTGCCGGAGCAGGGATGCAAAACGCGTGGGGTGCTCCAACCGGATCCCTTGAAGGCGATGTTCTTCGCCCTGACGGATCGGCTGTGCCCGGCGCGAGAATCACGGTAAAGAATCTGGAGACTGATTCCATACAGGAGACAGTCACAGATGACAGCGGAAAGTACAGGATCGCAGATCTCCCGCTCGGGAGATACAGCGTGGTAGCCGAAGTTGCTTCGGGCAAGTCAGTCGCTCTCGACATGGTTGACATGGCGGGAATGGCGGCCACCGCCACAGCCGCCACGGCGGCAGCCCAGATTTCTGCAACGGTTGTGGTAAATGCTCAGGCTCCGCTTGTTGAAAAGACTCACAGCGAGATCGACAGAACGGTCAACACCAAGACAGTTCTCGAATTGCCGGGCCGCCAGAATCTTTACGGGCTGGCGCTGTTGCATCCCGGAGTTGTGCCGAGTCACAGGCCGTTCTACGGATCGTCCGAGGCCGGAATCATCAACAGCCTCAACTACGATCGCAGATCTCCGGGCTCGCTGTTCACGGATTTCGGCTCTCCGTTCGCAGTAAATGGAACAAGGCCAAACTCCAATTACTTCACAATCGACGGGGCCTACAACATGGATCCCGTGCGCGGGACCAATCTGCAGAGTATGCCGCCCGAGGCTATCCAGACGTTCCAGATGATCAACGGGAACTACCCCGCACAGGTAGGACGGTTCGGCGGCTCATTTGTGGATCAGATCTCCCGGACAGGGAGCACCGGTTTTCACGGCACCCTGATGTACACGTGGGCAGGCAATTCCCTGGATGCTTTGAGCACGGACGAAAAACGTCAGTTCAATGCTCTTACGGCCACGGGGCTCAGCGATGGACAAGCGTACAGGATTGCCCGTTCCGTTGTGGTCGACAACCGCATAGTGGCTTCAGGCGGATTCCCGATATGGAAAGACAAGATCTTCTCCTTCTCCAGTTTCGACCGCGACTGGTTCAATGCAACTGCCAATCCCAGCACCATAGCGATCACACCGGAAGGTTTTGCAGAGCTTCAGGCGATCGAGGGAAACCTGGCACCGGGAGCGCTTGATCTGCTTGCATCGAGATTCCCTCTCGCCAATATCGGGACGAACCTCGGTGTTATCAATGTTCCTATAGCGGTCCCTGCACCTCCTCCTCCCGGAGGCGAGCCTGGAGACGGTGAAGTGGTGATCACGGATCCGCCGGTTCCGCTGGCGACATTCAACCGCGGCGTGCTTGGAGGAATCAGGTACGATCGTGATTATGACCGTTTCCTGCAGCGGCTCCAGTTCAAAATTTCCAGCAGCAATTCTCTGAACCTGCGCTACCTGTACGACAGTCTCGAAGATCCTGGATTCCCGTCGGCCATCCCCGGACAGGAAATAGCACGCAACTTCAAAAATCACAGTGGTCAGTTGAATGACGTTCACATCTTTTCTCCCAGCGTGATCAACGAATTCCGCTTCGGAATCACCAGACTTGCGGACCGATTCGATTCGTTCCTCGGGCTCGGATTGAACATCGGAGGGTTCAACTCGGTAGGAAACCCGAATTTCCCGCAGAACCGGAAGGACACGTCATACCAGTTCGCGGACATCGTCTCGTGGATGATGGGGAGCCACAGTTTCAAAATCGGCGGCGACGCAGTCCACTACAGGATGCGCGCCATCTTCCCGTTCAACTCGTTCGGAACCCTGACATATGCCTCCCTGCAGGATTTCCTGACCAACTCCAATGCGATCTTCACTCAGTACACGGGCGACAATTTCATCAGATCAAATGCTACTGAACTGGGTGTCTTCGTACACGACGACTGGAAGGTGAGCAAAAGCTTCAGCCTCAATCTGGGACTGCGGTATGAGTACATGCAGATCCCCGAAGGGTTCTTCTCGGGGGTGCTTCCTTCGCAGAAGAACTTCGGGCCCCGTTTCGGCTTTGCCTGGGCGCCGGATGCCGGCGGCATGTTCTTTGAGAAGACTACGATCCGCGGCGGCTACAGCCTGATGTACAACAACCAGGTTGCATGGCAACTGCTTCCTCTTTTCTCCAGGAACTTCCCGAGGGGCATCAACACCGCGATAGGACCGGTTTCGGGCTTGACGACGCTGCCGGATCCCATCACGGTCGACGACTTCCTGGCCGCCGGAGGGAATCCCGACCTGCTTCCTGCCACGGCCATCGTGACAAGTGAAAGCGGACGTTTCAGAACTCCGTACTATCAGACGTACACACTCGGCCTCGAGCGCGAATTCGGACGTGACTTCGTTTTCAGAGCCTATTACGTCGGGACGAAGGGAACGCATCTGTACCTGCAGTATGATGCCAACCCGGGAGTAACCGCGGCGGCCGTGGCGGCGAATCCGGCGTTCTTCTCCCCCTTCAACCTGCAGCCGGTTGTTGACGGGACCGGTGGAATAGCCGCATTTCGGCCCAATCCGGCCTTTGGCTCAACGATGGTGCTGGATCCCATTGCAAACTCCATCTACAACTCGGGACAATTCTCTCTGATCAAGCGCTTCAGCCACGGTGTTCAGTTCGGCGCACACTACACTTACAGTTCCAACATCAGCGAAAGTGACAATTTCCTGATTCCTGTTCCGAATCCGTTCAACCCGAGAGCCTATTCCGGCCGTTCGAACATCGACCAGCCGCACAGGTTTGTAGCCAACTACACGTTCATCATTCCCACCATCATGCGGGACAGTCCGCTTATGTCGCGGCTGGTCAGCGGGTGGGAATTGTCAGGCATCACCGCGTGGGCATCGGGATTCCCGTTAACCGTCTACAATGCCCAGAATGCCCTGGGACTGCTGCCGGGACAGAACCCGGCTGCATTCACCCAATTTGCCTCGTTCAATCCGCTGGGGGTACCGAGGACAGGAACGTCAGAATTCAACCCGAATCCGCAGTTCATCGCCGATCCGACCAATTCAGGCGTGATCTCGAATCAGGGTCGAAACATCCTGAGGAGCCAGCGGTTCTTCAATACCGACGTGGCCTTTGTCAAGAACACCAGGACCTTCTCGGAAGACCAGAACCTCCAGCTCCGGTTTGAAGTATTCAACCTGTTCAACCGCAGGAACTTCAGCCAGGTACCGCTGTCGGTGGTCAACAACACCACCAATCCCGTCCTGTTCTTGAGTGAAGGTGAGACCGACGCTCTAGGCAGATCGTTCATGTTCACCGCAAGATACTTCTTCTAGACGGAACTGTCGGGGGGGGGGATTCCCCTCCCCGATTACTGTGTCTCCCTGACCTCCGGCTGACTTGAATACATCAGGATCTCGATCCGTCCCTCCCGTGTTGCGGCGTTTTCCCCGAAGCCTTTCGTCCTGATCGCGTCTTCATCCACTCTGAAGTTGTCTATGAAGAAGCGGCGCACGACTCCGGCCTGAGCCCTGGTCATGTCCAAGTTTTCCTCGGCAGCGCCCTTCGGATCCGTGTAAGCCGTGACAACCACCAGTCCCGGATTGCTGCTTTCGATGAGGCGACCGATCTCTTCCAGCTTATCCTCTTTCTTCAACTCCGCGGTATCGGGCTCATCGAACAGATCGTCCGCATCGATAACAAAGCGTCGTGCGGGATCCTTCGGCACGTCCGCTATTTCGGATCTTGTCAAATCCTCGAGATTGAAATATCCACGGTCCCGGAAGAAGCCCCTGAAGAACCAGTTGCGCTTCAGGGCCTGCATATTCTCGTTGAAGGCACCGAGTCCCTGCCTCGCCTCTTCGATTACGGGTCCCGTGTTGGCGGATACTTCTGTAGTCGCCCGGCGGATATCCTGGACTGCCGCCTGCGCATCGTCTATGACGGCAGAAGCTTTCTTCGACAGATCCTCAGCGGCGGAATCAATTGTCCTGGTAGTCTTGTCTGCATTGGCGAGAATCTGGTTCGCCTGGTTGTAGAGAGTCCTGTCGTTGACCAGGGCCCCAATCGTTCCTTCCCCGCGGTCAATCTTTTCCACCACGCTTTCAATATCGCTGCCTATCCGGCTCACTGTTCTCAATGCGGTCTTCGCTTCGTTGAGGGCTTCACCGGTTTGTTCAATGACCTTGTTGGCTCTGTCTATGAGATCGGAGTAGTCGGTCGGGGTAACGCTTCGGAGAGTGTCGCCGTCCTGCACGGGTTCTGCGTCTGAGGACCCGAACGAGATCGACACATGTTTGTTGCCTAACAGGCCTTCAGTGGCTATTCCGGCTACAGAGTCCCTGCGAATGAGGTTGCGGGTATCCTTTTCCACAGACAGAACCACGGTGACGTTTTCCCCGGGTGATTCGGGAAGCCGGATCTCCTTCACGGTTCCCTTTCTCAAGCCTCCGATCCTCACTTCCGAACCGGGAGCAAGCCCCGCAACGTTCGGGAATTCGGCCCTCAGTTCGAACGTCTCCGAAAACAACAGTTCTTTCCTTCCGATCAGAAAGACCGCCGCGATCAGGATTATCAGAGCTCCAAAAACAAAAAGTCCTACCACGATTGCGCGAGACATATATCAACCTCTTAAGAGCTCAAAGCCAGAAATTGTTGTACGAACGGATCACTGCTGCGCTCGAGTTCTTCGAACGGGCCCTCAAAGCTGACCCGTCCTTCGTTCAGGAGCATGACCCTGTCGGAGATCAGGCCTGCGCTGCGCAGGTCATGAGTAACTACTATCGATGCGATATTGCGTTCCTGCCCCAGGCGCCGGATTAGCGTGTCGATACCGTGCGCGGTGATCGGATCGAGCCCGGCTGTTGGTTCATCGAAAAGCATCACTTCAGGATCGAGCGCCAGGGCACGGGCAATACCGACCCGTTTGCGCATTCCGCCCGACAGCTGGGCGGGAAGCTTTTCAATGCTCCCCTCCATCCCGACGGTTCTGAGAAGTTCCAGGACTTTCTGACGCTTTTCAGCGGTTGAGAGCTTCGTGTGGTGGTCAAGCGGGAAAGCGACATTCCGTTCGACATCAAGAGAATCGAACAGAGCTGAGTACTGAAAAGAAAATCCCATCCGTTTTCTCACCCGGTTTAGGCCACTGGTCCTGAGTGCCGTCATCTCGTGCCCCAGTATCCTGATCGAACCGGAATCCGCCCGCTGAAGCCCGATCAGCAGCTTGAGCAGTACACTTTTCCCTGCGCCACTTCGCCCCAGAACCGCGACCGTTTCCCCCTTCTTCACGTCAAGATCAATCCTGTCGAGCACCTTCTGAGAATCAAACGATTTGGACAGCGCACGTACTTCGACGGCGTTCCTTTCGTCGTTCCGCTGTTCGACAGCACTCGTTTTATCCATGGGCTCCTAACCCCAGATGATTTGAATGATCCGGACGAGGAGCACATCCGCTATGATGACGAACAGAGAAGAGAGAACTACCGAACTGGTGGCTGAGCGGCCGACTCCTTCGGTCCCACCCTTTGTCCGCATTCCCTGGAAGCAGCCGATGACTCCGATAATTGCGCCGAAGGCTGCAGTTCTGAAGGTGGAAGGGAGCAGATCACTGAAATTCACCACTCGAAAACCCGAATCTATATATCTGGTAAAACTTATGTAGTCGACAACCGTATTGGCGATCCATCCCATGACTATTGCACTGAAATTCGCAAAGATCGTCAGGAGCGGGAGCATCAGGATGCACGCGGTCACACGGGTTACGGCGAGCAGCCGCACAGGATCGACGGCGCTCGCCTCGATAGCATCGATCTGCTCGGTCACCCGCATTGAACCCAGTTCCGCTCCTATTCCCGCTCCCACGCGACCGCTGACAATCAGTGCAGTTATGATCGGACCGGTCTCCTTGATCACCGACATCACGATGAGGACCGGGACGAGTGAAGTAGCCCCGAAACGAACCAGCGAATCGCGAGAATGAAGACTTAGGACTACCCCGATGGCAGCTCCCGCCAGTACAACCAGCGGCAGTGACCGGACGCCGATCTCGTACATCTGCCGGAGCAATTCACCGAAGTGAAACGGTGGAGTTATGGTTGCTCGAAAGACGTTCAGAACGAAGAACGTCAGTTCGCCAAACCAACGCAGAAAGCCAACCAATCCTCTCGACTCCATCAGATGACAAGATGCATTTTTGCTTCCAGAAGAGCTTCGTCGAAACAATCAAGAATTGCGGGCAGACCAGCGGGCGGAGTACAGCGCCGGACGAGGAAAAGCTCCCGCACCATCCCACAGGGGCAGGAACCCAAGGTGTCGGTCTGCACCCTGATTCCTGCATCTCCTTGGGTGTAACTACTTAGTGCAAAAGGAGTATTTCTCCGAATATCGTCGTCGCGTTCCTTTTGATGTAATAGCGCCTGCGTTTACATTCGAGGGAACTACAGATCATGATGGAACTGAGAGACGAACTACTTGAAGAGATCGAATACGACCCGTTCGATCTGGACGACCAGCAAGACTCAGACGACAGCTATGACAGCTTTTCGCAGCCTTCTGCCGGAAGGCCGGAAGGATTTGGAAAGTTGGCCGATAGCAGACCTTCTGCCGGTGATGAGGGAACAGGATCAGCCTCATACACCATGGATCCGCTCTTTGTGTATTACCGCAGCATGAGCAGGATTCCTCTGCTTACCAGAGAACAAGAGGTCCACTTGGCCCAGAAAATCGAGACGGCGAAATTCAACATCCTCCGCCTTCTGTCCGCAACGCCGGTGGCCACCTCAACGCTGATGGAAATCGCCAGCGACCTGCAGTCGGCGGAGATGCCACCGGCGGTCTTTCCGTTCAAAGCGGGAGACAGCGATGATGGCAATGCCGCTTCAATGAAACGCAACCAGATTCGAATCGAACTCATCGAAAAGGCGCTTCTGAGGATCAGGAGACTCGAATCGAGGTACAGGGCGGCGAAACTCAAACGGCACAGAAGCAGGTCTCGCGCAGCGGCTGAAGGCAAGGATTTGAGCCGCGAGGGAATCTTTCTCGCTCTGAAACGTATCGATTTCAATGAACGGCAGATAAACACGCTCGTGGAGAGCATTGACGAAGCGCTGCGCCTGATGGAACAGGCCCGCAGGACTGCCCAGAGTGAGAAATCCTGTAAGAAGAGCTCCAGGGAGGCCGCTGCACGGCTTAAGGAGTTGGAGACGATCTACCTCAGCGATCTCGAAGGCCTTCGCAAGATCCGCAGCTCCATAAGTGAAAACAAGAAGGAAATGCTGCAGGCGAAGGATCAGCTGATACGTTCGAATCTGCGGCTTGTGCTGAGCATAGCTCGCAAGTATTCGCATTACGGTCTGGATTTCCTCGATCTTGTCCAGGAGGGGAATATCGGGCTCATCCGGGCTGTCGACAAATTCAACTACCACCTGGGGAACAAGTTCTCTACCTACGCAACCTGGTGGATCCGGCAGAGTATCACGCGGGCCATCGCCGACCAGGGACGCACCATAAGAGTCCCGGTGCATATGGCGGAAGCAATTAACAGAGTCCTCAGAGCAGCCAATGAATTGCGCAAGCGTCTGGGACATGAGCCTGCGGCCGGAGATATATCGAAAGAACTGAAGATTCCGGTTGCGAAAGTGACGCAGATTCTCAGCGCCGCCCAGGAAACCGTTTCCCTGGAAGCAAGCATGTCGGACAACAAGGACACAGTTCTCAACGATCTGGTCGAAGACAAAAAGGCGGTTTCTCCCGAAGAGCCGCTGATGACCGCGAACCTTTCCGAAGTGACCCAGTCGGCACTGAGCATGCTCTCTGCACGCGAGCAGGAAATCCTGCGGATGCGCTACGGGCTGAATGAAGCCAACCGGGAGTACACGCTGCAGGAATGCGGCGAGAAATTCCAGGTCACTCGTGAGCGGATACGGCAAATCGAGGAACGGGCGTTACTGAAGCTCAGGACGCCACACACTCTGAATAAGCTGCACGATTTCGCATGATCCTCTCCGTCCGGAGTTTTGAGTCCCGCAGAAGACCGATGTGAATCGAGGTCGACTGCGGGACCCGTCCAGCCGCGTACTCCCTCGCCTCTCGTCAACTCGCCGACAGCCTGCTTCGCGCTTGCTCCTCGTCAGACAGTTTCGTGATAGTATAGCCCTTCAGATTTCAGCTAGGTTTGTTGATCCGGTCCGGCTCCGCGAGAAAGGACTTGCCGATGAATCCAGAGACTCAGAAACTGCCGGTGCTCGAGAAAATAGGATATAGCCTGGGCGACGCAGGCGCGAATTTCGTTTTTCAGACCATGATCATTTTCCAGCTGAACTTCTATACCGACACGCTGGGAATTGCCGCGGCCGTTGCAGGTTCGCTGCTCCTTGTGGGACGCCTCTGGGACGCATTCTTCGATCCCATGATGGGCGTCATCGCCGACCGCACAAACACACGCTGGGGCAAATTCCGCCCCTGGGTCTTGTGGTCAGCCGTTCCTTGGGGCATCGTTATGGTTCTTGCCTACACGACGCCCGACTATTCGACCACGGGTAAGATAGTCTGGGCCTGCGTCACCAATACCCTCCTGATGACGCTCTATTCGATCAACAACACGCCATATTCAGCCATGACCGGCGTGATGACAGGCAACATCAACGAACGCACCAGCCTGTCATCCTACCGCTTTGTCTCTGCCATGATCGCCACGCTCCTGGTCGGCGGCTTTACCCTGCCTCTGGTATCGAAGTTCGGACAGGGTGATGACTCAAAAGGATGGCAGATGACAATCGGTTTGTGGGCTGTGATCTGCGTCATACTTTTCCTGATCACATTTCTCAGCACTAAAGAACGGATTCAGCCTGACCCCAAGCAGAAAACCTCGGCAAAAGAGGATTTCAAGGGATTGCTTGACAATGGCCCGTGGATCGCCATGTCCATAGTCACGCTTGCTCATTTCATTGTGGCGGCAATGAGAGGCGGCACCGTTGTTTACTATTTCCAATACTACGTGAACCAGGAAAAGCTGTTCGACCTGCTTCAGGCTGTTGGATTGACCGGAACCGGCGGCGGGATGTGGCATCGCCTGCTGAATACTTTCGGCCTGATCGTGGACGCGGAAAAGACTAACGTTGCTTCGGTCGGATTCAGCCTTTTCAACATGTCCAGCCAGTTCGTGACGCTCATCGGGGTGGTATGCGCTACCTGTCTTTCCATCAGGTTCGGGAAAAAAGCGGTAGTGCTCGCCGGCTTCTCTCTGACCAGCATCTTCATGGCCGCCTTTATACTGCTCCCTGCTGATGCCGTTGGAGCGACCTTCCTCCTGGAATACATACGTGCCCTGGCGTACGCGCCGACGATTCCTCTTCTCTGGGCGATGTTTGCCGATGTGGCAGACTATGCCGAATGGAAGACCGGGCGGCGCACTACGGGAGTCATATATGCCACAATCATGTTTGCCCTCAAAGCCGGTTTGAGCCTCGGAGGAGCCATTGCAGCGTGGCTCCTTTCGGCGTACGGCTACCAGGCCAACGCAGTCCAGACAACCAAGGCTCTGCTCGGCATCAGGATGACGATCAGCATTTACCCTGCGATGTTGTATGGGGTGATCGTGATCGCTCTCCTCTTCTACACGATCAACAAGAAGCTCAACATCCAAATACAGGATGAGCTTGCAGAAAGACGCAGGAAGTTCCAGCCCGAATTGACACAGGCAGTCCCGTCTGCACATTCGTAGTGATGCTCATGATCGAAAGGAGACATGCTGTGAAGCCCAACTTCAGGAAGAGTCCGGTACCCGCGTATCTCAACCCCAAACTCTCGGCTGAGCGGCGAACGCGCGACCTGTTGTCGCGCATGACGCTGAAAGAGAAGACTGCACAGATGCTCTGTGTCTGGCAGCAGAAGGCATCTGCGCTTGTCGACGAGCAGGGGAACTTCGATCCCCCCAAAGCACGATCCTGGTTCAGACAGCGCGCCGGCCTCGGCCAGGTTGGACGGCCGGGCGATGCGGCAGGCGGAAGGAACGCCAGGGAGATGGCCGAACTGACCAATGCAATACAGAAGTTTTTCGTCGAAAACAGCCGCTTGGGCATTCCCGTCATATTTCATGAGGAATGCCTGCATGGTCTCGCTGAAGCCGATGCCACGAGCTTTCCGCAGCCGATAGGCCTTGCGGCGACTTTCGATCCTGATCTGGTCACGAGGCTGTACGAAATGACCGCCGAAGAAGCGCGCTCGCGCGGGACGCACCAGGCCCTGAGCCCGGTCGTCGACGTCGCCCGTGATCCGCGCTGGGGCCGGGTCGAAGAGACGTTCGGAGAAGATCCGTACCTTGTTTCCCGTATGGCTGTCGCAGCCGTGCGGGGATTGCAGGGTGATGCGAGTTTCCGTGACAACAAGCATGTCATTGCAACCCTGAAGCACTTTGCCGCACACGGCCAGCCGGAATCGGGAACCAATTGCGCACCTGTCAACGTTTCGGAGCGTCTGCTCAGAGATGTATTCCTGCAGCCGTTCAAAGAGGCGATAGAAAAGGGAGGCGCCATCAGCGTAATGGCTTCCTACAACGAAATTGACGGCGTCCCCTCTCACGCAAACACGTGGCTTTTGAGGCAGGTATTGCGAAAGGAATGGAAATTCAAAGGCTACGTCGTCTCTGACTACTTCGCCATACGGGAACTGCACGAACGCCCCGAGCTGTTCGGCAACTACCTGGCAGCAGATGGAAAGCAGGCCGCAACTCTGGCGGTCAAGGCAGGCGTCAACATAGAACTGCCCGACCCCGACTGCTATCCAAGCCTCACGGAACTGGTTCGCAAAGGGATCATCAAGGAATCGTTGATCGATGAGCTTGTGGCTCCGATGTTGTTATGGAAATTCCGACTAGGTCTTTTCGAAGATCCTTATGTTGATCCTGACGCAGCCGAGGAGATAGCAGGACGTCAGGCGCACCGTGATCTGGCGCTCCAGGCCGCACGGAAGACAATCACGCTGCTGCAGAATAACGGCGACGTGGCTCCTCTGGATCCGAAGAGAATACGGAGGCTCGCGGTCATTGGGCCGAATGCGGATCGTCCACTGCTCGGTGGATACAGCGGCAAACCGAAACACTGCTCGACGGTGCTTGAAGGGATAAGGAAGCACGCCGGCGACATCGAGGTTCTCTATCACGAAGGATGCAAAATCACGATCGGCGGAGCATGGAACCAGGACGAGATTGTGCCGTCGGATCCGGAAGAAGACCGCAAGAGCATTGCGGAAGCAGTTGAGGTTGCGCGCAGGGCTGACGCCGTTATTCTCGCAATCGGGGGAAATGAACAGACCTCGCGAGAGGCCTGGGCTCTCAATCATCTCGGCGACAGGCCGTCGCTCGATATGGTGGGACGCCAGGACGAGCTTGTCGATGCGATTGCGGCAACAGGCAAGCCGGTCATCGCACTCCTGTTCAACGGCCGTCCTCTTTCGGTCCGCAACCTGGTCGCAAAAGTCCCGGCGATCTTCGAATGCTGGTATCTTGGCCAGGAAACCGGCGACGCTGTGGCTGAGGTGATTTTCGGGAAATGCAGTCCCGGCGGCAAACTGCCGATAACGATTCCACGTTCTGCGGGACACATCCCGGCCTATTACAACCACAAACCCGCCGCACGCCGTGGTTATCTCTTTGACGACGTGAGCCCTCTGTTCCCCTTCGGCTTCGGTCTTAGCTATACAACTTTTCAGTTCGGAGAGCCCCGCCTGGCCAGGACATCCATACGAAGGAACCAGACCACCAGCGTACACGTGAACGTCACCAACACCGGAACAATGATCGGAGATGAAGTGATTCAGATGTACATAAGGGATAAGGTAAGCTCAGTTACCAGGCCGGTGAAGGAACTGAAGGGCTTCCAGCGAATCACTCTGGAACCGGGCCGGACGGCGACCGTCCCATTCGACATCACGCCGGAACACCTGGCATTCCACAACATCGATTTCGAGTATGTCGTAGAACCGGGGGAATTCGAGATAATGATCGGGAATTCCTCCCGGGACCAGGACCTGCAGAAACTCACACTGAAGGTAACATAGCCTTTTACCAACAGCAGTCAGGGCTGATGGCGGCGGACTACCTCCCTGCCGCCATCATGTTCTCGATTGCTTGAGACGCTTCGGCCTGCCAGGCCTTGAACGGCTTCAAGGTAACGTCCCAGAATTTCTTCTGCGCCTGTATGATTGCATCAGTGCCGTCCTGAACTGCGGAACCGGTGGCCTCGGCAGCAAACGTGTTATTCTGCTGCACGAAGAATCCAAAGGCCTTTTCCTGCATTTCCAGGAGACAGTCGGCCGACGAACGCATCAGCCTGGCTATATTGCGTTCGTAATCAAGCGCTCCGTTCGTCCTTATCGACTCTACCTGTGCCCTGGTCTGGTTCAGCATCAGGTCCAGTATATTCACCTGCATCTGAAGGAAAGCACGGATCGCCTCTTCTGCCATCTCGAACAAAGGTACGGGTGCGACCGGAAAAATCTGTTTTATCGATGCCGCAGCATCTCCGGTTTCCCGGGCGTATTTTTCATAAGTATCAAGTGTCATCTTCTGAATCTCGGCCAGCTTTTCCAATCCTTTCAGGAGAATTGACGCGAACTGCAGATAAGGTAGTGGCGAAGCGGCCGGTATGAAAGAATCCGAGTTTTCATTGATCGGTGATTCCGGATGGTCGCTCATGTGTCTTCCTGCCTTGCTATTCCAGATACAGAATTAATGGAAAGGAGTTAATGATTCTTGCCGACGGTTGGCATCCGGCGGGGATGGACACGCCTCGGGGGGGCTCTTTTGATGCCGCCGATTACATCAGCTTGTGACCGCTATTCAACCATCGTTCCGCCAGAGACGGAATCCGCTGAAATACCCATATGGGGGAGGGTAGTTCTACTCACTAGTCAGCCAGGCGTAACGGGGCCTGTTCGGTGTCCCGCTTGAGATAGCGTGCTCCCACGAGCCACAGAACACCGGCAACAAGAAACATAAGGCCGACAATCAGAAATGACTTATTCATGTCGTCCAGCAAGTCGTTCAGAAGTCCTATGACGACGGGAGAGATAACATCCCCGAAGGCATGTATCACGAAAATATTCAGTGCAAAAGCCACTGCGCGCATTGAAGGATGACTGACGTTTGCCAGAATCGTATTGGTCGGCCCGGTATTGAAGAAAAGACAGAAGCAGGCGAGAAAGATGAAGACCCAGATCAGCCACGGGAAGGGAGCATGCAGGGCAGCCAGGAATAGCGGGAAGCCGACGATCATTGCGGCGCCCGAAACGAGAAAATAGGACCCGGGGAAGCGTTCACGCAGTTTGTCTCCGGCTATTCCTCCAAGCAGTGTAGCCGAGAGTCCCGCGACTGCGGTGATGCCGCCGAAGACAATGGTCGAATTGGGCGGAGCGCCGGGCCGGCTTTCCAGATAGTAGGGCATCCAGAAAGCGATGCCGCCGATGGCAAAAGTCATAGCAGTCATCCCGAGAGTGCACAGGACATAGGAGGGCGTGCGCATCAGAACTCCATACTTGCGCCATGTCGCCGCAGAGAGGCGTGTCACTTTGGGTGTCTTCTCGCGGGGAGGCTCTCGCATGAAAAAGCTCTGCAGCCCCAGCACAATTCCGGGAAGTGTCACAATGAAAAAAGCCCAGCGCCAGCTCTCGAATTCGATCCCCGACCAGCCGGCGGCCCAGCCCCCGATGTTGGAGTTCGCCACCAGCCCGCCCAGAACATAACCGAGTGCGCTTCCGACCGGAATAGCGATGTAGAACCAAGCGAGGACGCGCCCCCTGGTTCTTATCGGATACAGGTCCGAAATCATATCGGGGGCTACCGGTCCGTATGCCGCTTCACCTATCCCCACGAAACAACGGGTGAGAAGAAGGACCACAAAGGTGCCGGCAAGCCCGGATGCTCCGCTCGCCAGGCTCCAGAGAATCACCCCCGCGCCGACGATGAACCATCTCGATTTCTTTTCGGCGACGCGCGCAAATACGGGCGCCCCTATCATGTACATCAGCATGAATGCAGTACCGAGCAGACCAAGGAGGGCGTCTTCAGGTTTGAATCCAAGACGCATCTGAAACCACTCTATTGCAGAATCAAGGTAGTGATTGCCGGTAAGCGCCGCACCGCCTTCGTAATTGAAAAAGGTCTTCTTTATCGGACCGATCACTGCGGCAAGAACCTGCCGGTCAATGTAGTTGAACAGATTGATCAGGAGGAGTAGCGTCAGCGCAGACTTCGCCCCGGGAGAAGGGTTCCCGCCTGTTCTCGTGAGTGGGTCAGGCATATCGGGCGATTCCGGTTTCACAGCATGTACAACCTGAACGGGGTTTTATGATCAGAGTCGAAACACAGCCACTTTCAGCAAGGGCGCCCTCTCCCCTGCCAAGGCGCGGAGACCAGGAGTTTATCCACAGCCGCTATTCTAGACTCGGGGCAACTGTGGGACAATTGTATTTTCATTAGGATCTGTAAAAAGGGAGATAGGCATGGAAGACCTGGAGAAGATCAGGGATGAAATCAACTCGGTGGACCAGCGAATTATCGAGGCTCTCGCCGCCAGGCGTAAACTTGCAGAGCAGATAATCAGAACCAAGTCCGAGCTTGGAACCCCGCTCCGCGATGAACTCAGGGAGGAGCAGGTGCTGGAGCACCTCATTTCGATGGGGCGTGGCGTCGGACTGGACGCGCACCTGGTCACAAGGGTTTTTCATGAAATCATCGACGACTCGATCCGGTCTCAGCAACTCCACCTTCTCGACTACGACAAATCCGGCATCAAGCGTGTGGTTTTTCTGGGCATTGAAGGGGCTTACAGCCAGTTGGCCGGACAGAAGTTTTTTGCTCCTTTCATAGATCAGACGGTGTTCGTCGGATCCGACACGATGGAGGGGATTGTTGATGCAGTTGAAAATGAAGAAGCGGACTATGGCATCCTCCCGGTCGAGAATACCACTGCCGGCAGCATCAACGAGGTCTACGATCTTCTCTCCTGTGCACAGCTGTCCATCGTGGGAGAGGAAGTGCTGCGGATCGAGCTGAGTCTTCTCGCACTCGACGATATACCGATAAGCAGTATTCGTCGGATCTGCGCCCACCCGCAGGCGCTGACCGAGTGCATGAAATTCGTCTCGAAGCTTCCGAACTGCCAGACCCTTACCTGCCCCGATTCGGCGATGGCGGTCAAGAAGGTCCGGGATGAAGGAGACCCGTCCACAGCGGCAATAGCCGGGGAAGACGCCGGCAGGCTGTATGGTTTGAAGGTACTGCGGCGGAACATAGAGGATCAGCAGAACAACTTCACGCGCTTTCTCGTTCTTGCAAAGAAACCGGCGACTATCGACCTTCGCATTCCGTGCAAGACTTCGCTGATAATGGCCACACCTCACGAGGAAGGCTCCCTGCTCAAAGCGCTGGCCCTCCTGCACCAGTACAGGATAAACCTGTCGAAGCTCGAAAGCCGGCCCATTCCCGGCATGCCGTTTCAGTACCTCTTCTACCTTGATTTCGAGGGGAACATCGCGGATCCGACGGTATCAGAGGCGCTCGAAAAGCTGAGGTCCGCAACCACATCACTGAAAGTCCTGGGATGCTACCCGATGCAGCACCGCGCCAGGACTGCACCCAAAGTCGAGATCCTCGCAGGTGGAATGCCGGAGAGTGATCCGGCCACATCCGAACCCGGCGAGAAGAAGAAGGAGAAGGTGAGCTACAGGCTGGCGAGCCGCATGCACAGGGCTGATGATACGATCATCTCGGTACGAGGAGTCAGGATAGGCGGTCCAGGATTTGTCGTCATCGCCGGTCCCTGCGCGGTCGAGTCGCGGGAACAGATCCACAAATGCGCAAGGTACGTGCGGGAACACGGTGGTCAGTTGTTGCGTGGAGGCTGCTTCAAACCCAGGACATCTCCCTACAGCTTCCAGGGCCTGGGATTTGAAGGCCTGGAAATGCTGGCCGAAGCCGGGAGAGAATATGACCTGCCCATAGTCACTGAAGTCCTGTCTCCAGCGGATGTGGAACCCGTGTCACGCTATGCCGACGTCCTACAGATCGGGGCGCGCAATATGCAAAATTTCAGCCTTCTGAACGAAGCCGGACGTTCGAATCGCCCGATTCTCCTGAAGCGCGGCATGATGTCGACAATGGAGGAATTCCTGAACGCTGCCGAGTACATTCTCGCGCATGGCAATCACCAGGTCATCCTTTGCGAGCGCGGCATCAGAACCTTCGAGACTGCAACCCGCAACACGCTCGACCTTGGATCCATCCCGATCCTCAGAAGTTTGACGCATCTTCCAATAGTGGTCGATCCATCACATGCCGCAGGCCGGAGAGAGCTGGTGGTGCCGTTGGCGCTGGCGGCGCATGCGGTCGGTCCGCATGGCCTCATCATCGAAATCCATCCTGAACCGGAAGAAGCATTGAGCGACGGTCCACAGGCGCTGCACTTCCCACAATTCGCGGAGCTGATGCGTCGTCTCTATCAGAGCTGACGGTCGCGGATCTTCAAACCGGGGGATCCTCAGAGTAGAATTGATCGAAAGGTAGCGGGACAACTGAACTCTTCCCCCCGGGAGAGACATCATGAGCTTCATCAAAGATGCTGATAGACCTGCCGTGAAGGAGCGGCTCAGGGACATGCGTTCCGACGTGACCCTCAGCTATTTCACCCAGGATGTTGAATGTGATTTCTGCCGTGAAACGCGGGAGCTGCTTGAGGAGCTCTCGTCAATTGAGGAAAAAATCAGAATTGAGGTTTACGACTTCAAGACCGACCAGGAACAGGTCAGGAGCTACAGGATCGACAAAATCCCGGCAACCGTGGTCTCGAACGGCGGTGCCTCCGGGATACGGTTTTACGGTATACCGGCAGGCTACGAATTCTCTTCCCTCCTCGACGCGATTTTGATGGTGTCGAGGAATGAGTCCGGCCTTTCGGATGAAACCAGGAAGGCCTTGCAGGATATCAAGGTTCCTGTACACCTGCAGGTGTTCACGACTCCTACCTGACCGTACTGCCCGGCTGCGGTGCGGCTGGCTCACCAGGCTGCCATGGAAAACTCTCTCATCACCGCCGATGCCGTCGAGATATCGGAATTCCCTCACCTCGCACAGAAATACTCCATTCGCGGCGTGCCGAAAACCGTCATCAACGAGGAGTATGTGATCGAAGGATCCGGGCCCGAGTCTATGCTGTTAAGCACGATACTGGAAGCCGTGGAGAAGACCGGCTCCGGTTAGCGCTAATCGCGGATGAAAGCGTTGGTGCGGCGCTCCTGCTGAATGGTGGATGACGAAGACGACCCGTAATTATGTCCCGGATACACGATAGTTTCTCCGGGAAGCGTATAGAGTCTCGTCCTTATCGATCGTTCCAGATCCTCGTACGAGCAACCCGGGAAATCAGTCCTTCCAATTGAGCCGACAAAGAGCGTGTCTCCGGTAAAGACCATTCCTTCAAGATAAAGACACATGCCTCCCGGAGTGTGGCCCGGCGTATGGATCACACGCAGCGAGACATCTCCAACCCGTATTTCCTGACCGTCGGACACCAGAATGTCCGCCATGGGCGAAGGCACCGCTCCGAACATTTCCAGCAGGTTCCTGGGAGTGTCGAGAAGACCCGGCGCGTCGGCTTCGTGAATGACAATTTTCGCTCCGGTCCTCCGCACCATCTCACTATTACCCATCACATGGTCAATATGGGAATGAGTGTTCACGATATATTTTATCGAGAGCTCATGATCGGCCGCTTCTTTCAGAAGAAGGTCAGGTTCAGCCGCCGGATCTATGAACAACCCTTCCCTGAACCGCTCGTCGGCCACCAGGTAACTGAATATGTTGAAATTTCCAACTTCCATTTGCCTGACAATCACGTTTCCAGTCTCCATTAACAAGGGCTCATCTTATAAACCCGTCCTCTCAGCATTCGACTGCCCGATTCGCCCATATATCCTCCCACAAGGTATGATTATCACGAAGGGATAATTGCTGCAAAACCATGTCGCATGCCGGACCTGTGGCTAAATGCGCGCAATCTGCCTCGAAGAATTTCGAATACTGCCGAGTGGAAATTCTGCTACTATTGTCAGCGGAAGGAAGAGAAAGATGAGCAGACGCTTCTATTACTGCTTTAGCTCATACGCGACGGACCCCTGAGGGCCTGCGTTTCCCTTTCTTCGTGGAATCAGAAAGAATAATGCGGCCCACCAGGATGACCCGGTGGGCCGTTCGCGTTTAGAGAGGTTCTCCATGATCATCGTATGTGAAGCTAAAGCAACCGAAGCGCAGATCAACGCGGTGCAACAGAAGATCCGCGAAGCCGGCCTGGATGTGCACAGGTCGGACGGAGTGGAACACACAATCATAGGAGTTGTCGGCGACCGGAACCGGTTGGACATCGCCGCGGTATCGATGATGCCGGGAATCCGCGACGTGGTGATGGTGTCGACACCTTACAAGTTGGCAAGCCGGGAGTTTCACCCCGAAGACAGCATAGTCCGGGTGGGAGAGATCAGCCTCGTGGGTGGACGAGAGGTCACGGTTATGGCGGGCCCCTGCGCGGTAGAAAACGAGGAGCAGATTGAGGCCAGCGCCGAAATGGTCGCTTCCGCGGGCGCACAGCTGCTCCGGGGCGGCGCATTCAAACCCCGCTCATCCCCCTACTCATATCAGGGTCTTGGAATAGAGGGGTTGAAGCTGCTGCGAAAGGCCGCCGACAAGCGAGGCCTGTCGGTCGTGACCGAGGTAATGTCAATTGAACAGATCGACGCCGTGGCCCAATATGCGGACCTGTTGCAAGTGGGCGCCCGTAACATGCAGAACTATCCCCTCCTGACTGCACTCGGACAGGTGAACAAACCGATCCTTCTAAAACGCGGAATGTCCGCGACAATCCAGGAATGGCTGATGAGCGCCGAGTATATTCTGACTGAAGGAAACCCGGACGTCATCCTTTGCGAGCGCGGGATCAGGACGTTTGAGAATGCCACGCGCAATACGCTCGATATCTCCGCGGTCCCGGTGATAAAGCACCTGTCGCACCTGCCGATTATCGTGGACCCAAGCCATGGAGTGGGGACACGGCGGTTCGTGGCACCGATGGCCAGGGCGGCAGTTGCGGCGGGCGCGGACGGAATCATGGTGGAAATCCATCCCAACCCTGACAAGGCTCTCTCGGACGGACCGCAGTCACTCACGTTTGAGGAATTTGGTCTTCTCATGAACCGTTGCCGGATTATTGCGACTACAATAGGCCGTCGTTTGGGAAAGGCGAAGTAAAAGATGGACAATATAAAGATCACGATAATCGGATGCGGGCTGATCGGCGGCTCGATGGCGCTTGCCCTCAAGAGAAGAAAGCCCGAATACTCCATCGCGTGTCTTGATCTCAAGGAGCGTCTTCCCGCGATGCGCGAAGCCGGGATTTCCGACCAGATCGGGACCATGGACGAGCTGAGCATGTACGTTCCCGACAGCTCCTTTGTCATCGTGTCGACTCCCGTCCAGTCAATTCTGGACACTATCAGGCTGATCCGCCCTTTTGTGCGTCCGAACACCGTGGTGACCGACGTCGGCAGCACCAAGAGGAACATCATGTCGGAAGCACAATCTCTCATGCCACCCGGAGCTCACTTCATCGGCGGGCATCCAATGGCGGGATCAGAGCGTTCCGGCGTCGAAGCCGCTGAACCGCTCCTGTTCAGCGACAGGGTATATATCCTGTGCCCTTACCCGGACACACCTCGTGGCGCACTGCTGTCACTTATGGACCTTGTGGAGACCCTCCTGGCGGTTCCGATAACGCTGGATCCCGAAGAGCATGACGGTATCATGGCGTTGGTCAGCCACCTTCCTCAACTGGTCGCCGTCGCCCTCATGCAGACGGCCCTGGCAGGCGATGCGGAGCATGCCATGCTCGACAAGATCGCGGGGCGAGGATTTCTGGAAATGACCCGCCTGGCGGCTTCAGACTACTGGATTTGGAAAGGAATTCTGGAGACCAACAAGGAAGCGGTCGGGAACGCCGTCGATCGCTTCAGCGCAACTCTTTCCAACCTTAAGAGCAGGATATCGGACGAATCGACCGCGGTTGCCTGGGAGCAGGCGGCAAAACAACGGCGCAAAATGGGACCGGAGAGCTCTGCCAGGCCGCGCAAGCACGATCTGCGCAGCATGATAGACCGCTATGACAAACAGATACTGTCGGCGCTCGGACACCGGATCGAGGTTGTACGCAGGATTGGAAAGCTGAAAGCAAACCAGGCCGCCCCGGTCGTCGATCCCGATCGGGAGAAAAGAATGATGCTCCAGCGCGACGAATGGGGTAAGTCGCTTGGGCTGCCGGAAGAGTTCGTCCGGGATCTGTTTTCAGTGATACTGCGGCACAGCTCGAAGATCCAGGAAAAGCAGTAAGGCGGCTGCGGGCAGAGATGGGAATGAGCAGGGACTGACGACCCGGAAGCCGGCTGCCCCTGCGGCCGGCATGAATTATTTCATGGCAGCCTGGATTTCCTTCAAGTCAGCCGCCGCAAGGGACATGATCTCGAGAGCAAAGTCGAGATTGTGAGCTCCTTCGGATCGGTCCGAGATTATTATGGCGATATTGGCCTTCACGTCGTTCAACTTCGCCTTCAGTTCGGCGTTCAGGATATCCGGGTTCTGCTTGAGCGCGGTTTCGATTGCTTTCAGATCGGCCTGCACCGGATCCATCGCCTTCCTGTACCACCTCTGCCACTCTTGTATCTGCTCGGCGCGTGCTTCCCGATTATTGTCCTTGTGACATGCTGTACAGGTATCGATGCGCTTTTCCGACAACTCCGGATCGTCCGGCCTGATCACTTTCATCAGGTGGTTGCCTTCACTCATGTGACACGAAACGCATTCGACTCCGGAATGGAAACTCCTGGTGTCCTCAATCCCTTTCGCACCCTTCCCCTCAAGCACGCTCCTCTGGCGATGGCATGAGGTGCAGAGCTTCTCTGCATCCATGACAAGTTGAGCAGGGTTCTTGCTGTTGTGCGGCTCGTGACATGTAACACAGGTAACCGGACTGAATGAGTCTTTCTGCGTCAGGTCAACCTTCTTCCCCTGCATCCGGGCTTTGAAGCCTTCATCTGAGTGGCAGCCGTAGCAGTCCGCCGACTTGTTTTCACTTTGAGCTACCCTCTCAAGGGTCCTGCTGTGTCCGGACGCTTCCCACATATTGAAAGTGCGTTTGTGCTGCGGGCCGGTTTCCGGCGGGATTCTGTCAGGGTTCACTGGAGTCTTGAGGACTCCTTTGACTTCAGACAGCTTCATGCCGGGTTTGAACCCAACCACCCACTTTGTCCCGTCGGACATTATCTTACCTTGCGCCTCCGGCCCATTCCCCAGATGGCACTGCCCGCAGATATCGGCGTCTTTTCGCGAGACAATTCTGTCCTTATCCCCGGTTGAAGCGTGGCTGCTCCCGGGTCCATGACATGATTCGCAGCCCGCCGCGGATTCGCCTGCGGCCGTTCCGGGAGTGTGGCATCCTGCGCAGTCGGTCGCCCATGCCGGATCTGAATAGGAAGGCTTCGCGGCATGCTTTGACGACAGCCATGCGGCGTGTGCTTCTGCATGGCAGGACACGCATGCCTGAGACCCCGCATAGCCATCTTTTGCCGTTTCCTGCGATACCGCCAGGCCGGCAAGGATTGCTGAAGCCGCTAAGGCGATCAGGCTTTTCCAGACTCTCCGATATCTCATCTTTGTGTCCTCCTGCATCTGATTATGACCGAGATATCCCCTCAGTTACCGCCAATCAGGGTTTGAACGAAAAGAATGGATAAAATAAGAACAAATACGTAGAATAGCAAACAAATTGTTACAGCTGGGAAGCCGGCATCAAACAGGATTTAGAGTTTTATCAGGAAGGCATAACAAGAAGAGGAGGAGTTGTGAGCCTTAATCCGTCAAGAAGACAGTTTTTGCAGGCGGGACTAGCGCTGCCCGCCGCCGGGCTTGTATCGTCGTCCGCCAAACTGGACACGGCCGCCCTGCAAACCTCAAGTGACAAGATTGTCTATAGAACATTAGGCAAAACCGGATTGAAGGTTACGGGTGTCGGCTATGGCATCGGGTTCACCCCGGTTACCGAAGTCGTCGCGCGCGCCCTGGACATGGGCATCAATTATTACGACACCTCCCGCGACTACGGAGACAGCGAGAAGATCTTCTCCGGAGTTCTCAAAGGGAGGAAGAGAGATAAAATCGTCATCGCCACCAAATCTCCCAACCGCGAAAAAGCAAAGATCATCGCTGATCTGGATAGAAGCCTGCAGGAACTTGGAACCGATTATGTAGACATATGGCACCTGCACGCGCGCGACACGCCAACCTCCGTTCCGGACGAAGCGATCGAAGCTCTGGAAGCCTGTAAGAAGTCGGGGAAAGCCCGCTTCGTCGGCCTCAGTTGCCACGACCCTAACAGGATGGCCGATTTTGTCATAAAGACCGGCAAGTTTGATGTTGTCCAGACGACCTACAGCTACGCCATCGGCTCCTATTACAGGGACGGGGCGATCAAGAAGCTTCACGATGCGGGCATCGGCGTGATCGCGATGAAGGTAGTGGTTGCCCTGACCGGCCTGAATTTGAAGAGCTTTGATAATGAGCCGAGGACAACCGGAGAGGGACCGCTCGCCGGCATCAAGTGGGTCCTGAAGAACCCCGCGATCGGGACAACAGTCCCCTTCATGACCTCGATAGCCGAACTGGAGATGAATTTCCGGGCAATGTCGGAGCCATACACTCCGGCCGATGAGAAGATGCTGTACGTGCTGAACGAGCAGATTCGGCCTGACTACTGCCGCATGTGCTATCAGTGCAGCGGCGTGTGCCCGAAAGGTCTGCCGGCAACGGATATTCTGCGGTATCTTGCTTATAACGATTACTGCGGCAACTATCACCAGGGACTGGCGAACTTCAAGAATCTTTCGCAGGAACTGCGGAGCGTGCGCTGCAGCGATTGTTCAACCTGCGCCATAGAGTGCCCGAACGGAGTACATGTTCGCGACAGGCTCATGAGGGCGCAGGATCTCTTCGCATAAGCTGAGATCTGTATCGCCGGAGACCATTCCAACGGTCTCCGGCGGCCGGACCCTGACAGGAATGTGGAGCATGATCCGTTGTACGTTTTCTCTTGCACTGCTCCTCGGCATAATCTGTGCCTCGCCATTGCCGGCCCAACACGTAAGGCAGGTCAGTCTGGCATATCTGGCCCAGCGCGCCGACGTGATCGTACAGGGCAAAGTAGTGGACGTCGTCCATGAACCCCTCCCCGGCTTTCCCAATATCTCCACAGTCAAAGTGACAATGGAAGTGCAGGATATGGTACGGGGACCTTCGGCCACAAAGAACTATACCTTTCGAGAGATAGTGCTTGGTCTGCGGCCGAAGCAGGGGAAGAAGGGTTATCTTCCGGGCCAGCAGCTTCTGCTCTTTCTCACATCACCTTCGCGCTATGGATTGAGCAGTACCGTCGGAATTGAAAAGGGGCGTTTTCATGTCCACCGAGATGCTTCCGATAATCTTACGGTTGTGAATGAAGAGGGAAACGAAGGTCTGTTCAACAGTGTTGAAGAGGCCGTAACAACCACCGGGCGGAAGTTGACAGCAAAGCAGTCTCGGATGGTCGCCGCCCGACGCGGTTCGGCACCGATGGAAGATTTCATGTCTCTGGTCAAGACGCTCACGCTGTTGCCGAGGATCCGATGATTTCATTCGCGAAGAAGCTTCGCTTCCTTTTCCCTTTCCTTATCCTTTTCGCCATTCCGGAATGTGCGCAGTCCGGCGGACCGCTGCATATCACTGGTCTTTCTTCCACAAATTCTGGACAGCCTTACCGCTGGGGCGTCACTCCGGTCACTTACCGTACAGACAGGGGTGGATTGGGCAAGCAGACGAACGCGCAGGCGAACACGCTCGTTTCGTCCGCATTTCAGGCATGGGAAGAGGTGGATACCGCCAGCATACGTTTCCAGAACCTGGGCCTTTTGGAACAAGACATAACGGAAGCAAACATATTCTCTTTCCTGGACCGGATCGGCGATTGCGACGATACGTCAGCAGCGGCGATCTCGATCATATACGATGCAGCCGGCTCGATCATCGAAGCGCTGGGATTCGACAGCAACTCCGTACTGGGAATTGCGGGGTTCGTCTGCACCGATGATATAGCAGGCCTGTACCAGAGGGGTCTATCAGTACTGAACGGCCGCTTCATCGATGGTCAACCCGACTCCCCGTCCCACAAGAGCATATCGGTTGCAGCCTTCAAGATGGCACAGATTCACGAGATCGGTCATATGCTCGGTCTTGATCACTCGCAGGTCAATCTCTCGTGTCTGACCGGCTCCGGATGCACTGCTGACGAGCTCGCGGGAGTTCCGGTTATGTTCCCGGTCATGCTGACGGAATCGAAGACCGGCCTGAGCCTTGATGACCGATCGTCAATCTCCACCCTTTACCCTGCAGACGACTTTCATTCCACAACGGGGCGGATCCAGGGGACAGTCCTATTCTCCGACGGACGGACACCTGCCCAAGGTTACAACGTAATTGCCAGAAGTCTCGGTTCCGAAGGACACGCAGTCTCGTCGGTGTCCGGCTATCTGTATACGGCAGGCGCGGGAAATCCCCTGATGGACCCGCACACCGATCTAAATTACTTTTTCGGTTCGCGGGACCAAACCCTTATCGGCTTCTACGACATAGCCGGCCTCCCTCCGGGGACTTATTCAATCAAGGTTGAGGCAATCAACCATTCCGGAATCATGCCTTTCGTCGGCAGTTCCTCAGTTGGTCCGGTGGGAGCTGAGCGAGGCTTTCAGTTCGCGATGCCCGGAAGATGCGCCGAACAGTATCTGCAACAACCTTCGAGCCCCGAACTCCCCTGCGATGCCGTGACTACGGTTCTGATCGAGGAGGGAACATTCATCAGGAATGCTGACATCATCATGCTGGGCACGCCTCCACAATTTGACACTCTCGAATCGGAAGAAGAATGAAGCTGCGTGATCCGAAAGCCCCGGCCGGCTGCCGGGCACTGATGATGCTGATCGCTTTCCTGCCGCTCTTGCCAGGCTGCGGAGGAGGTTCTTCATCTGCGCCCCCTTCCGGCACGGCACAGAATCCTGTACCGATTCTCAATTCACTGAACCCGAGCAGCGTTCCGGCGGGAAGCCGCCGCGTACTTCTGGATGTGTTCGGTTCGAATTTCCTTCAGAGTTCGCTGATTTATTGGGAAGGCGCAGCACGGGCCACGACTTTCATGGCCAGCGGACATCTGAGGACGATTCTCAATCCCGCCGAAATAGCCGCCCCCGGTACAAGAACAGTAGCGGTGCTGAATCCCGCACCCGGCGGAGGGATGTCCACTACGCAGAATTTCACAATAACGACCGTCGCGGCGCTGGCAATCGAACCGGCTCAGCTGCCGGATGCATATCATGGAAAACCGTACAGCTACACATTTCAGGCCAGCGGAGGAATC